>Ga0190293_1000441_pt1 | contig 14887 bp, 15 predicted proteins | sample 48693001_MG_FD_161671 | JGI IMG/M metagenome (GOLD analysis project Ga0190293, IMG submission 161671) | Hydrothermal vent microbial mat bacterial communities from Southern Trench, Guaymas Basin, Mexico - 4869-30-0-1_MG | ecosystem: Environmental > Aquatic > Marine > Hydrothermal vents >... | reverse complement strand
ACCGTACGATGGTGAGAGAGTGTTTGATGCAGCTTTTGAGGGCTGGCTGAAGGGTTTCCAGGCCCGCAACGGCCTGGAAGCAGACGGCATTGTCGGCCGCAACACATTGCTTCACCTGATGACGGCTTCGATCAACGAGCCACAACTTTTGCAGATCTGGGACTAATAGGTACTTATTTTGTCGATACTTCTTGAAGCACTTCGAAAGTCTGAACAGAACCAGCACGCTCATGAAGCGCCAACCATTCATACAGACGATCAATCCGGCAAGGCTTCTGAGCCCCTTCAGACGCTGCCATTGGCATTGCTGCTTGTTGTGGCCTTGTTCGTGGTCGGGTGGTTTGTCTGGCATCAGTATCAGCCGCCGGTCGGCGCCTATCAACCACCGGTTACCTTGCCGGCAGATAGGGCCCGCACGGTTGCCACCCCGGCAGTAACCGCCGATGTGGGCGCTGAGAAGCTTGCTCAGGCAGCAGCTGCAACTACACCAGTCGATAAATCTGCCGGGCAACAACGAACCCCGGTGGAGTCCTTCAGGCCGGAGCCCGAAAAGAGCGTCGAAAAGCCGAAACCGTCAACGGCGAACCGCAAGGCCGCTTCTGACAAACCGAAAGCAGCTGCCCGGGACAGGCAACGCTCCAATGAACCTGCACCAATCAGTTATTGGGAGCTTCCCGATGCCATTCGTGCCGATGTACCGGAAATCAAATTCAGCGTACTGGTCTTTGCCAAAAACCCGGCTGACCGTTTTGTCTTGATAAATGGTCAGCGTCTGGGGGAAGGGGATAGCCCTCAGTCCGGACTGGTTGTGAAGGAAATTCGACGTGATGGTGTAGTTTTCAGTTATCGCCTCTATCAATTTCTCGTAGAAAGATAAGTTCATTCTGAAAGTACCATTAACTACGATGCAGTACACTAGTTCCCGGTGGACGCTGGAATAGTCACAAACTGGTCGAAGCCTGCAGCGCGCTTCCCGTGGGTGACGCTGACCATATTTCTCCTGTGTACGGCGGCCAAGTTGCTGCATTCCGGTATGACGCCGCTGGCTCAAAATGCGATGCTGGAACTTGGAGGCATGCTGCCCAGCCAGCTTGCGCAGGTATTTGATCAGGTATTCGCGAACTGGGCTGATTACCAGCTTCTTACTCTGATCAGCGCGCTGTTCATTCATGCAAGTTGGTTACACCTGTTGGGAAACATGGTTTATCTGTGGGTGTTTGGCATGCCGCTGGAACGTCGCCTGGGCAGTTTTGGTATGGCCCTGGTGTTCGTGTTGGGTGGCGCGCTTGCCAACCTGTTTGTTGCGATGCGTCTGCCGGAACTGACATCACCCATCATCGGGGCCAGCGGTGCGGTGTCGGCGGTTGTGGGGGCCTATCTTGGCCTGTTTCCTTTTCGTCGTATCGGCATGTTGCTGCCACTGGGTCTTTACCTGCAATTTGCGCGGGTGCCATCCGTGCTTGTGATTGGTTCCTGGTTCACGCTGCAGTTGGTTTATACCGTTTTAGGCCCCATAACGGGGGTAGTTGCCTGGTGGACGCATATGGCGGGTTTTGCACTGGGATTAATATTTGCCTTGCTGGCTCGCGCAATGGCACAGATCAAATTGGGATAACAGATGGCCAAGCCAGATAAAGAAAAACTGTTTCGGATTGCATTCCTCAATCACGGCAAAGTGTACGAGTTGTTTTGTACCGGGGTCTGCACCAGTGGCCTGCTGGGTTTTGTCGAGGCATCGGGCCTGGTGTTTGGGGAAAAGGATTCGCTGGTGGTTGACCCAACTGAAGAAAAAATGCGTGATGAATTTGAAGGGGTGGAAGTTTTGCACCTGCCCATGCACAGCGTACTGCGCGTTGAGCAGGTAAAGAAAAAAGGCCAGGCGGTCATCCGTGATCGTGAGAGCGGTGAAAAAGTTACACCGTTTCCTGTCCAGCCCGGTGGCCGGCGTATTTGACCTGATCTATCATTTAAGACCCTCGGCTGAAAGTATGCTGGCACCTTTCAACAGGATCAACGCCTGGTACATCATGTAGTCGTCGGTGGCACTGACTTCAGAGGCAAAAACGGCAGACCCGTTTTCCGGTTCGCTGTTCAAATGCCGGTCAAGATCGACTTCCCGCTTGCGCTTATTTTCATTTTCGATGATTTTGACCTTTGCGACCTCCACGTCCGGTTGAATCCCTTCAGCCTGGATCGAACGCCCGGACGGCGTGTAATAGCGCGAGGTGGTCAGGCGGATACCGGAGCCGTTGCGCAGGTTCAGAACGGATTGTACCGAGCCTTTGCCAAAGGTTTTCTCACCGACGATCAGGGCACGCTTGTGATCCTGCAAAGCACCGGCCAGCACCTCTGATGCCGATGCTGAACTGCCGTCAACCAGCACTACCATCGGGGTGTTTTCCAGCCATTGGCCGGGTTTTGCAGTGTACTCCAACTGGTTCGAAGCGCGACCACGGGTATATACAATTAGCCCGTCATCCAGAAATCCATCCGCTATCGTCACCGCAGGGCCAAGCACGCCACCGGGATTGTTACGCAGATCAAGAACGATACCTTTTAGAGGCTCTTCACGGTTGGCCTGCATGTATTCAATCTGTTCCAGTAGTTCATCTGCACTCTTGCGTGTGAACTGGGTGATTTGAAAATAGCCGTAATCCCCGTCTACCGGTCGGCTGAAGACACTTGCAACCTTGACAAAACCACGTACCAGTTTGTGCCGGGACACCTCGCCGTTTTTGTGTTCAAAGGTCACTTCAACCCTGGTACCAGCCTCGCCACGCAAGCTGTCTATGGCTGCTTGCAGGTCCTTGCCGCGTAAATCTGTCTGTTCGATTGAAGTGATGAAATCGCCCGCGACGACACCGGCCTTATCAGCAGCCCCGTCAGCCATGACGGAAACCACCTTGATGCGCTTGCTCTGAATAAGCAGTTCAACACCGATACCGCTATAACGTCCACGGGAGCTGTCATCCAGCTGCCGGAATTCATCAACATCCATATAGGATGAATGCGGATCCAGTTCCGACAGCATGCCACGAATGGCTGCGTTCAACAGCGTATGGTCATCCGTTTCTTCTACAAAGTTGTTGCGAACCTGGTTGAACACATCAGTGAATGTACGCAGGTCATCCAGTGTGAGCTGTGCCCTTGATGTGACGGCCTCCTCTTCAATTGCCGCAACCGCCGCGGACACCAGCAACATCGTCAGTATTAAACTTCTGCCAAGTCGGATCATGATCATGTTCAGAGTTTTCCTATCGCTTTAGCCATACGGCAGGGTCCATGGCCTTGCCGTTTTTACGAATTTCAAAATAGAGACCGTCTCCATTAAGAGCGCTACTGCCAACAGTGCTGATTGCAGTAGTGGACTCCACCCAGTCCCCCACCTCACGCAGGAGGCTTTCATTGTTGGCATACAGACTCATAAAACCGTCGCCGTGATCTATGATCATAAGCAGTCCGTAGCCCCTGAGCCAGTCTGAGTAGGCCACCCGCCCGTATGCAATGGCTTTGACCTCGCTTCCATTGACTGCTCCTATGAGCCAGCCCTGCCAACGCAGACCCGCAGTCCTGGGTTGCCCATAGGCGTGTTTGACACGACCTTTGACCGGCATCGGCATTTTTCCCTTCAGATCCCTGGGGGCCAATCGCTTGCCCAGGTCTGCCGGAATATCCGCCAGTACATTCGAGAGTTTCTCCAGCAGCAGCTCAAGATCCTTCCTGTTGGCCTGCAACTCGGCCAGTTTTGCTTCATCTGTATCGATCTGACTGGCCAGGCTGTCGATGATGATCTGGCGTTCATCACGTTGCTCTGTCATCTCATCCAGCACGGACTGCTGGCTCTTTTGAACCTCATCGAGGGCAGACAGTTCCACGTTAATTTTTTGCTGCATAGCGTCGAGCGTTTGCAGTACCTCTCTCAGTTCGCTTATCTGCGAAGCTTGTGAACGACTGAAATAGTCATAATATGCCAAATTTCTCGATAGAAGCGCCGGGCTGTCCTGGTTGAGAACCAGCTTCAACCTGGATTCACGGCCAAGGCGGTAAGCCGCCATGATCTGTGTCGCGAGTACGTCCCGCCGCTGATCGAGACTACGCAAGTAATCCTGCTGTTCAGACTGGAGGCCGGACAGGTCGCGCTGATGCGTTTGCCGGCTTGCTTCCAGTTTTCTCAAATCCAGTGTACTGGCCTGGATATCAAGATCAGTGGCCCTGAGCGCCTTGTGCTGGTCAGAAAGCGTAGTGCGGGATTGCTCAAGTTCTTTCTTTAGACTGCTGATCTCAGTTTTCAGCTGTTTAAGCCGGGACTCCGCTTCCGCTTGTGTCAGGCTGTCTCCGGCCCTGGCCATCGCCCCGCCCAGCACTAGCCAGGCGGCAATGCCAACATATATGAGTGATCTGGGAATCACTGAGCTATCAGGTTTCCGCAGATCATCCGTCGAGCAGTTCCAGCAATGAGCGTCCCGTCATTTCGACCGGAGGGGTCATGCCAAGCAGATATAGCATGGTGGGTGCGATATCCCTGAGTGAGCCGCCATCCCGTATTTTTGCCCTGCGGCCATAGTAGACCAGGGGCACGGGGTTGGTAGTGTGCGCGGTATGGGCCTGGCCGGATTGTGGGTCGGTCATTTGTTCAATATTGCCATGATCGGCAGTGATAAGCAGTTCACCACCGGCTGACTGGATTGCTTTCAGAACGATCCCGAGGCAGTGGTCAACTGCTTCCACCGCCGCAATGGCGGCTGTCATGATGCCGGTATGCCCAACCATATCCGGGTTGGCAACGTTACATATAATGACGTCAAATTCACCGCTCCGAATCGCCTTGTCCAGCTCAAATGTTAATTTCTCGACACTCATCTCCGGCTGCAGATCATAGGTCGCTACATCCGGAGATGGCACCAGCAGACGTTGCTCACCCGCAAAGGGTTTTTCTTCGCCACCATTGAAGAAAAAAGTGACGTGGGCGTATTTTTCCGTTTCCGCGATGCGTAACTGGGATAAACCATGTTCAGAGAGGCTTTCGCCCAGCAGACCTTCGAGCTTTTCCGGGAGGAAGGCGACCTCTGCTGGCAGGGATTCCAGGTATTGGGTCATGCTGACAAAGGCGGAGAGCTGCGGTGCCTGGCGCTTGAAACCGTCAAAGTCAGGCTGGATAAATGCCTGGCTGATCTCCCGGGCCCGGTCGGCCCTGAAATTGATAAAAACAACGGCATCATTATCCTCGATGCCGGTATAGGGGCCGATGACTGTCGGGCTGACAAACTCATCACTTTCATCACGTTCATAGGCTGCCTGAAGTGCGGTCCCTGCATCATCACTATTGAACATCGCCTTGCCGCTTACCAGGGCATCCCAGGCTTTCACCACCCGGTCCCAGCGTTGATCACGGTCCATCGCGTAATAACGGCCACAGAGGCTGGCAAAGTCAGCGCTATCGAATTCATCCAGACAGTCTTGCATTTTTTGAATCGAAGGCGCGGCGCTGCGAGGCGGTGTGTCGCGCCCGTCGAGAAAAGCATGCACCCTGATTTCAGGGGCACCAAGGGCCGCGGCCATACGCACCATCGCCAGGAAATGATCCTCGTGACTGTGCACCCCGCCCGGCGACAGCAGACCCATGATATGCAGTGTGGAACCATGTGTGCGACTGGCTTCAATGGCTCTGACCAGGGCCGGGTTACTCGCAAAACTGCCGTCATCTACGGCATGGCTGATGCGGGTGAGATCCTGGAAAACGATACGCCCGGCACCGATGTTCATATGCCCGACTTCAGAATTCCCCATCTGACCGGCTGGCAGGCCGACAAACTCGCCCGAGGTTTCTATGCTGGTATTGCTGCCAAGTTGCAGGATCTTATCCCAGCAAGGGGTCGTGGCCTGACTGATGGCGTTGTCTGCAGCGTCTTCCCGCAGGCCCCAGCCATCCAGTATCATTAATACCAGTGGTCTGGCCGTAGATGTTTGTCTTTGGTTGTCTGTCATTGAGTTTCCATAAAAGATTGTGCGAGTAAACTTGCAAATTCATACCAATGCCACAACATGACTCAGGCGCGCGGTAGCGTTCTATATTATTTCACAACAGCCGCTCAATCGCAGTTTAAAAGCGGGCGAGCTGAATTATCAGGGATGAGGTATCCGGCGTATAATCCCCGGCTGAACCTCAGGAGATCAGAACTTGGAACAATTGATTGAATTTGCAGGTAACCATGCAGGGCTTATGGCTGGTTTTGCCGCTGTGACCCTGTTGCTCCTCTGGACGGAAATCAGCCGGCAAACACGTGGCTATGCTGAAATAAGCCCCCTCCAGGCAGTGCAAAAAATCAACCAGGGTCAAACCACCATCGTGGATATCTCAACGGCCGGGGATTTTGCAAAAGGTCACCTGGCTGGCTCAGTACACATGGCCCTGTCCCGCTTCAGCAAACCGGACCCGGAGATTGATAAAATGAAAACCGGCCCGGTTCTGGTGGTATGTAAAAACGGTGTGACCGCGCACCAGGCGGCCGCAAAACTGGTTAAAGCCGGTGCGGTTGATGTGGCTGTCCTCAAAGGTGGAACCGCGCAGTGGGCGTCGGATCAGTATCCGCTGGCACGCAAGTAGCAACGGGTCTTCTGGTTTATCAGACGGCGCGATGCGATAATTTTTCATTGTCATTTCATCTTCGGTGTTCATAAATAGGTGTTCATAAGAGATAATTGGCATTAACTTTTCAGATCAATAGAGAAATACGACCATGGCAGACGAACAGAACCAGGAAGCTGGTGTAGCAACAGGTACCGAAGAACAGCAGCAAGCACAATTCCAGCTGCAAAAGATCTATATGAAGGATGTCTCCTTTGAGATTCCCAATGCACCACAGGTCTTCCAGGAAGACGGACAGGTTGAAATTAAAATGAACCTGGCGCAAAGAGTTGAAAACCTCGCTGAGGGCGTTCATGAAGTGGTGCTGACGGTCACCGTAACCGCAATGATCGGTGAAAAAACAGCCTATCTTGCCGAAGTTCAGCAAGCTGGTATATTTTCCATCGTCGGTCTCAACGAGCAGGCCATGCATGCCGCATTGAACACACTTTGTCCCCACACTTTGTTTCCCTATGCCCGCCGGTCCATTACCGACCTGGTAGCCGATGGCGGTTTCCCTCCACTGGTGTTGCAACCGATCAATTTTGATCAGATCTATGCACAACGTTTGCAGGAAGCACAGGCACAGGGGAATGGTGCCGAAGAAGGTGGTGCTGCAGAAAATGGTGCAGGTGATATGGAAGTTCAGGGTAACGCCTGATTGAATGGCTAAATCACCTGTCATAGCAGTATTGGGTGCCGGTTCCTGGGGAACCGGCCTCGCGCTCCAACTGGACCGTAGCGGCTCACGATGCATCCTGTGGGATCGTGATACAGAGAATTTGTCACTGATTCGCTCGGAACGGTGCAACGCGCGCTATTTACCGGGTATCGAAGTACCGGCCTCAATTACCGTTGAAGACGATCTTCTTACGGCGGTGAAAGCGGCGGACCACGTACTATTGGTAACGCCAAGTCACGCCTTTGCCTCGACCATCACTATCATCCGGGATGTTTTGGTGCCCGGGCAGGGCATTGCCTGGGCCTGCAAGGGATTTGAACCGGGTAGTGGTCGTCTTTTGCACGAGGTTGCGGCCGAGTTGCTGCCAACGGACACGCCACTGGCGATTGTCACCGGGCCTTCATTTGCAAAAGAAGTTGCAATGAACCTGCCAACCGCAGTGACGGTGGCAGGTCCTGACAGCAGGTTCACCAAATTTATTGCACAGGCTCTGCATGGCGGGCGTTTCCGCGCCTATACCAGTGATGACATGATCGGTGCCGAACTTGGTGGAGCAGTAAAAAATGTTATGGCTGTGGCCACCGGAATCTGCGATGGCATGAAACTGGGTGACAATGCCCGGGCGGCCCTGATTACCCGTGGCCTTGCCGAGATGATGCGTCTTGGTGTCGCGTTAAAAGCAAAACCGGAAACTTTGATGGGTTTGGCGGGCGCGGGCGATTTGATATTGACCTGCACCGGTGACCTGTCACGTAACCGGCGTCTGGGCCTGAAACTCGGTGAGGGAAAAACCCTCCAGCAGGCACTGGATGAAATAGGCCAGGTGGTTGAGGGGGTTAATAGTGCAGTCGAAGTTCAGCGACTGGCCATTGAGCATGACATCAACATGCCGATCTCAGAGCAGGTCAACGGTATTATTCACAAGGGCTGGGACCCGGAAGAAGGGGTCGCCCGCTTGCTGGCCAGAGAGCAAAAAGCCGAGCACAGCGGCTAGTTTTCCTTCGCAAATCCTAACTGCCGCCATGCTTCGTACAAGCCTACGGCGACTGTGTTTGACAGGTTGAGACTGCGTGATGCAGCAGCCATGGGCAGGTGCAGGCAGTGTTCAGAACCTGTTTCCTCCAACACCGATTCGGGCAGACCGCGGGTTTCAGGACCAAATAACAGACCGTCACCCATTTGGAATTCAGCCTGGTCATAAGGCTTTTGTCCGCGGGTGCTGAAGGCCCAGATTCTCATTTCAGGGTGTTGGGTTCTGAATTCATTCCAGTTCACGTACTGTCGCACGCGGGTCATGTCCGCGTAGTCCAGTCCCGCCCGCTTCACGCGGGTATTATCAAGCTGAAACCCCAGCGGTCCTACCAGGTGCAGAGTGGCGCCGGTATTGGCGCACAGGCGAATGATATTGCCGGTATTGGGCGGGATTTCCGGCTGGTAAAGGATGACATGCAGCATAAAGGCCCCGGGTTGATATGGCGCTGAGTATAACGCCAATCGTATAATGCCACTTGTATCAGGCCAATCGGAAAATCAATCTTCCCTGATAACTTCCTTCTCTATCACAAATAATTTCCACTTTAAGTAGTGTTTCATTTGTGAATCTCCAGATTTTTTAAGTTTTGCGACGAAACGAAAGCTTGATGTATAAAGGTTTTCGCGCCTCTCTTATAAGACGCGGTTTGCAAAAGAAACGTCACAAACTTTGTAACGTTCTGAATATACTTCAATATTATACAGTTTTAGCTAATGTGACCATACGCTCGGGTACATTTGACAGTACCGGTTTTCGCCGGTATTGTTTGCCGCCTCAGACACAATATCTTGTGTTGATCGAGAGGGGACGACACAATAACTTGTGTCTGTAATTAAAGAAAACCATACAATTAAGCAGGATTATTCATGAGCAGTGTTCAGGTTGAGGCCATAGGCACTGATATTCAAGCAGTTCCCTTCCAGGAAGCTTCCCTTGATATCTGGGACAAAAAATACCGATTGAAGACCAGGATTGGCGAATCCATCGACGCTAATATCGACGATACCTATAAACGGGTTGCACGGGCAATATCGCAGGTCGAAAAAACTGTGGAATTACGCGAGGAATGGTACGAATCATTTCTGTGGGCCTTGAGACGTGGTGCAATACCCGCCGGCAGGATCATATCCAATGCCGGGGCACGCGAGCACAAGCCGGCAACCTCTACGATCAACTGTACCGTTTCGGGTACCATTCAGGATTCCATGAATGGCATCCTGGACAAGGTGCATGAGGCAGGACTAACGCTCAAAGCAGGTTGCGGCATTGGCTACGAGTTTTCAACTTTGCGCCCCAAAGGCGCCTATGTGTCCGGTGCAGGCGCCTATACCTCGGGTCCGCTGAGCTTCATGGACATCTATGACAAGATGTGTTTTACCGTTTCATCCGCCGGTGGCAGAAGAGGTGCGCAGATGGCGACCTTTGAAATAGGGCACCCGGATGCGATGGAGTTTATCCGCGCCAAGCGAGAGGACGGCCGCTTACGCCAGTTCAACTGTTCCCTGCTGATCACTGATGAGTTTATGCAGGCTGTTGCCGAAGATAAGCATTGGGCATTGGCGTTTCCTATCACACCGCAGGAAGCCACCGAACTGGATATAGATAATCCTGAACAGGTGTTGTGGAGAGAGTGGCCGTTGGTCAGTGATTACGTGACACGTGAAGATGGCCTGGTTGCCTGCAGGATATACAAGAAGGTGCCGGCACGCCGTATGTGGGACATGATCATGTCATCCACTTATGACTTCGCTGAGCCGGGTTTTATCCTCATTGATCGTATCAATGAAATGAACAACAACTGGTTTTGCGAAAATATCCGTGCGACCAATCCCTGCGGCGAACAGCCGTTACCGCCCTACGGAGCCTGCCTGCTCGGTTCGATCAACCTGACACGTTTTGTTGAACAGCCTTTTAGCGACGACGCCAAATTTAACTGGGACGATTATCATAAAGTGGTGAAGGTATTCACTCGTTTACTCGATAATGTCGTTGAGATCAATGGCTTGCCATTGGGTAAGCAGCGGGATGAAATTGAGCGCAAGCGTCGGCACGGCATGGGTTTCCTGGGCCTGGGATCAACCCTGGCCCTATTGGGCATGAAGTACGGTTCCGGGGGTTCGCTGGAGTTTACCGAGAAAATTGCCCGTGAAATGGCCATTGCAGGTTGGCAGGAGTCGTTGGAGCTGGCCCGGGAAAAGGGTCCGGCACCGGTGATGAAGGAAGAATTCATGGTCAGCGCTGAAATGTTGCGTAAACGGCCGGAAATGGCAGCAGATGGTTACCGCGTTGGCGATACAATTTGCGGTTCGGTGTTGCATGCAAAATACAGCCGTTATATGCAACAGGTGGCTGAGATCGAGCCGGAGCTGGTCGCAGCACTGGCAGAGGAAGGTGGTCGTTTCACACACCATACGTCAATTGCGCCCACCGGCACGATTTCGCTGTCGTTGGCCAATAATTCTTCAAACGGAATTGAGCCCAGTTTTGCCCACCATTACAGTCGCAACGTTATCCGTGAAGGCAAGAAATCCAAGGAAAAGGTAGAAGTGTTCAGCTATGAGTTGCTGGCTTACCGCGAATTCGTAAATCCGGATGCGATGCCGGGGTCGGAAGATGAGAGAACAAAGTTGCCGGAACAGTTTGTTGCAGCAGACGACATCTCACCAACTGAACATGTGGACGTCCAGGCGGCGGCACAGAAGTGGATTGATTCATCTATCTCCAAAACTGCCAATGTTCCGACCGATTACCCTTATGAAGATTTCAAGAATGTGTACTCCTATGCGCATGCGAAAGGCCTGAAGGGTTGCACGACCTTCCGCTTCAATCCGGAGGCGTTTCAGGGTGTGCTGGTCAAAGAGGAGGACCTTGCCAATACCACTTATCGTTTTGTGCTGGATGACGGTGAGGTTGTTGAGGTAAAGGGCAATGAAGAGGTTGAATATGATGGAGAGCTGCACACCGCAGCCAACCTGTATGACGCTTTGAAAGAGGGTTACTACGGAAAATTCTAGCAGGGCCATAGAAAACGAAGATGCAGAACAATGACGATTAAAATTAGCAAAAACATCGCCGGCTATGAAGTAGTCAAACCGGAAGAAGAAGAGGCGGCCCGCAAGATTGCCGCCGAGGAAAAGGAGGCGCGATCCTCAGCCAAGATCATCCGCATGACCGAAAGAATCATGCGCCCCGAAGGTATGGAGTCACTGGAAGGTTCCACCTATAAAATCAAGACACCGCTTGATGATCACGCCATGTATGTGACGATCAATGACATCATACTTAACCAGGGTACCGAGCACGAACAACGCCGCCCGTTTGAGATCTTCATCAACTCCAAGAACATGGATCATTTCCAGTGGATCGTGGCCCTGACGCGTTTGATGTCGGCTGTATTTCGTAAAGGTGGCGATGTGACATTTCTGGCCGAAGAATTACAGGCCGTATTTGATCCCAAGGGTGGCTATTTCAAACCCGGTGGCAGGTTTATGCCCTCCATCCTTGCCGAGATTGGTGATGTGATAGCGCACCATATGCAAAAAATCGGTCTGATGGAAAAAGAGGAGTTGTCAGAACAACAAAAGCTGATCCTTGATCAGAAACGTGCCGAGGTCGAGGGCGCTCAAAAAAAAACAGTAGCTGATCCGGCCGGAGAGGAGGTTGGCTACCCCGCATCGGCCACCCTGTGCAACAAGTGTCATACCAAGGCCGTTATCGTAATGGATAACTGCGCTACCTGCCTGTCCTGTGGCTACTCCAAATGTGGTTAATATAGTCCGTATATTGCACCTATTTACCAGTTGCTAGCTTGTTCAGATACTCCTGAGCTTGAGCTTCCTTCAACCAATAGCTAAGGCTATTGGCTTCAGTCCAGCCCGGCGCTCGGGTGCATCTGTCCTGCGCTATCAACCGGCAAATAGGTGCAATATACGAACTGGCCCTTTCTAATTCTTTTCCGGGAATTTCTATTCGCTGCTATGATGAAGGTATGTTGTTGCCAGAAGAAGTGATAAAAGCCAAGCGGGATGGCCTGGAACTGGCGGAGGATGCGATCAGCGGATTTGTTGATGGCATTGCCAGGGGGCAGGTCAGCGATGCCCAGATTGGCGCTTTTGCGATGGCCGTGTATTTCCAGAATATGAGTATGGCTGAGCAGGTGGCGCTCACTTTGGCCATGCGGGATTCCGGTCGTTGCCTGCAGTGGCCTGATCTGGATGGTCCGGTGCTGGACAAGCACTCTACCGGTGGTGTTGGAGACCTGGTAAGCCTGATCATAGCCCCGCTGCTGGCGGCTTGTGGTGCTTATATTCCGATGATTTCCGGACGTGGCCTGGGCCATACGGGTGGCACACTGGATAAACTGGAAAGTATTCCCGGCTTTGATGTAAATCCCTCCGTGGAACTATTCAACCGGACAGTGCGGGAAACCGGGCTGGCCATGACCGGGCAGGGTCGTGATCTGGCCCCCGCAGATGGGCGCATGTACGCGGTCCGTGATGTCACTGCAACAGTGGATTCAATCCCATTGATCGTTGCTTCAATTCTTTCCAAGAAACTGGCCGAGGGGCTTGATGGCCTGGTGTTGGATATCAAGACCGGCAATGGCGCGTTCATGAAAGAGCGTAACCGTTCCAGGGACCTGGCAGGCAATCTTATCGAGGTCGCCGTAATGGCGGGTTTACCTTGCAGGGCAGTGATTACCGATATGAACCAGCCCTTGGCCCGCAATGCGGGAAATACACTGGAACTGATGGAGGCCATCGAGTTTCTGAAAGGCGGATACCGGCGACCGAGGCTGGAAGACGTCGTTTTGTCATTGGGCAGTGAAATGTTGCTGCTTGCAGGTCTTGCTGATAAGCCGAAGTCCGCCAGGCTGAAATTGAATGAAGTGCTTGAATCGGGATTGGCCGCCGAGCGTTTTGCTCGCATGGTGAGCTTGCAGGGCGGACCGGCAGACTTGCTGGAACGGCCAGCAAAATATCTCCAGGTGGCACCTGTAGTCCGTGCCCTGGCCGCACCGCGCGATGGCTTTATTGAATTTATGGATACCAGGGCAATTGGTTTGTGTATTGTTGGCCTGGGTGGTGGCCGCAAACATGCTGATGACAGCATTGATCACCGTGTTGGCCTGTCAGATTTTTGCCTTGTTGGTGAGAAGGTCAATGCCGGAGACCCGTTGCTTCTCATCCATGCTGCCAATGAAACTGCATGGAAGGCTACTGCCGGGAAACTCGAACAGGCTATAGTTATCGGTCGTAAAATGGATGCTTTGCCCGCGGTCTATGAACTTATTTCATAACAGGAAGGGAAGAACATGACAGGAACACCACATATCGAGGCTGCCAGGGGCGACTTCGCAGAAACAGTACTGATGCCGGGTGACCCGTTGAGGGCGCAGGCACTCGCGAAAAGTCATCTCGAAGATGTCAGGCTGGTCAATAGTGTACGCAATATGCTTGGGTTTACCGGGACATTCAGGGGCAAGCCGGTTTCCATCATGGGTTCCGGCATGGGCATGCCGTCGATCAGTATTTATGCGCATGAATTGTTCGATTATTACGGGGTTAAACAGATCATCCGCGTGGGCACCTGTGGAGGCCTGTCTGCTGATATGCAGGTTGGTGACCTGATATTAGCCAGCGCCGCGAGTACTGATTCCGCCATGAACCAGCAGCGCTTTAGCGGCTGGGATTTCTCTGCCGGGGCGGATTTTGAACTGTTGAGCCGGGTGCATGAAAAAGCAGTTCAAAAAGGCCTGAAGATCCGCACTGGCAATGTATTTGCTTCAGACTGGTTCTATCACCCCGATGAGGCGTTTATCGAAAAAGTACAAAAAATGGGCATACTCGCCCTGGATATGGAATCCGCCGCCTTGTACGCACTGGCACAGCAACACGGCCGGCGTGCGCTGACCATACTTTCAGTCAGTGATGTGATTCCGACCGGTGAGCGAGCGTCGCATGAAACCCGGCAAAATGCTTTTGGTGAGGTGATTGAGGTGGTTCTTGAAGCTGTGCTTGAATCGGAAACCGCTGTATGACGGATACACAAAAAGCAATAGAGAAGTTGTATGCCCCGGCGCGACTGGCCAGCGACAATGCTTATTCGCCCTATAGTGGCGCCAGGGTAGGGGCCAGCGTGCTGGATGACAAGGGTAATGTCCATTCCGGCTGTAATGTTGAAAATGCTTCTTACGGATTGACGCAATGCGCCGAGCGTAACGCTCTCGCGGCGGCAATTAACGCGGGTATCAAGCCGGGTACCATCCGTCACCTGCTGATTTATGCGACTGGTTTTAAAGTGCTCGCACCCTGTGGTGCATGCCGCCAGGTCATGAGCGAGTTACTGCCGGATGATGCATTGGTTATTTCCTGCCACAGCGAAACAGATTTCGACAGTTGGACAGTGGGTGAATTGCTGCCTGATCCCTTTGTTTTGAATTCATGAATTAATAGTAGATTCCTTAACGATAGATTTCCTAGCGGAGAAAATTGAAATGAAGCAGTTTCTGAAAGTCCTGTGTGTGACAGCCTTGTTGTTTGCCCAG
>Ga0190293_1000439_pt1 | contig 14906 bp, 16 predicted proteins | sample 48693001_MG_FD_161671 | JGI IMG/M metagenome (GOLD analysis project Ga0190293, IMG submission 161671) | Hydrothermal vent microbial mat bacterial communities from Southern Trench, Guaymas Basin, Mexico - 4869-30-0-1_MG | ecosystem: Environmental > Aquatic > Marine > Hydrothermal vents >... | reverse complement strand
TGCGCTGACCGCGCCCCACTGTCAGCAAACCATTGATAGCCCTGATACCGAGGTCGAGGGGCTCTTGGATGCGGCTTCGGGACAGGGGATTAACAGGTGCTGCGTACAATGGGTATTCCGCTTGCGGAACAATGGGTCCTTTCCCGTCGATGGGATTGCCAAGTCCATCAACGACTCTTCCCAGAAGCCCCTCGCCTACGGGGATGGTTGCTTTGTCGTCCCTGGCGACCACGCGGCATCCGGGTGATATGCCGCTGACTTCTTCGAGGGGCATCAGCAGCACGTGATTATCGCGGAACCCAAGCACCTCCGCGCGGACCTTCCGCTCCCCCCCACTGCTGAAAATATCACAAATGCATCCCAGGTTGGTATTGGGGCCTTCTGCTTTGACAACCAGCCCGACAATCTCGGTGACCCTGCCATATTTCTGTATGGGTTCAAAGGTGTTCAGGAAATGATAAAATTTATCAAGTTTCAAGGGGGGCCGCTCCATTCTCATGGCATACCTTTGTGTATTTTTGGTAACCGGGATCGGCCAGCTGCATTTGGCAATGAAGACGGTGCACCTCCCGACCCGCTTTGAGGTGCAGCACAACGGGAGGCAAAATCCCTTTCCATAAGAGTAAACTGCTTCCGTATGCAGGTATCTATATCCAGCTTTCGCTTTTCCACCTGACAGGCACCGCGGTCCAGGGTTTCGTCTTCATGGAAAACGTAGTTGTTGGAGGCCTTTTCCAGGCAGGTGGTATCCAGATCGGCCTGTTTCAGGGTATTGAGATCCCGGGGGTGTATCCGGAGGTGGATGGGGTGATCCTTTTTTATGTTCTGCAGCGCCTTGTCCGCAATACTCAAAACCATGCCGGGGTCTAGACCGGGGTCAGCGTTCATGACCTGATTCGATATGGCCAAAGATAATTTTGCCGTCTCTTTGGCGGCCTTTTCAAAGAGGGACTCTTTTTCTTCTTCGTGTTTGCACATGGCTGCCTGAAATTGTCCCCATATGCAGGTTGCAGCATAGCGACCTTTGATGGTATTCAGGCTTTCTGGATCCTGGCGGATGGTGCCGTCAGCCATCCTATGGTCTGACGGGGACCCCTTGGAAAGCCTTTTCTCCATTTCCGAAAGGGGAGGACATTGCACTTGGGTCTGGATTAGGCCGCTCTGGAAGTGTTGACATGTGGACTCCCCTAGTATGACGTTACCCTGCGGAGCTGCCTTATCTATGGGAGAAAAGTGGTACATCCGGGGTGGATTTTTGCCTGTGTCGGCTCCTGATTTGATAATCTTATCCAATGAACTCTTCTCCCCCATGGCCTTTGACGATTAGTTCCCCCTTCTTTTCCATATCCTGAATCAATCGGGTAATCTTCTGTTGAGCATCGGTGACGTCGGTCATACGAACAGGTCCCATGGATTCTATTTCTTCCGTCAGCATGGCGCTGGCCCGCGACGACATATTTTTAAATATTTTATCCTTGGCTTCATCGGATACCGCTTTCATGGCAAGGGCTAAGTCCTGTGTTTCGACGCTGCGGAGCAGTTGTTGCGTTCCTTTGTCATCAACCAGGACGACATCATCAAAGACGAACAGCATCTGGTTTATCCCATCGGCAAGATCATCATCGTTGCTTTCGATGTGCTCCATGATGGTGTCGGCAACTTCCACATCGAGCCTTTTTATGATTTCAGCCAGTTGACTTGTTCCGCCGGCGGTTTGAGGTGCGGCCGGGATCCTTTCCGCCTGGGAATTTGCCAGGTATGTTTCGATTTCATCCAGCATCCAGGGATTGACCTTGCCGAGCTTGCCTATGCGCATAGCGATGTCGGCACGGTGGGCCGACGGTAGTTGAGCCAGTATTTCACATGCAACCGTGGGATCCAGGTGGGCCAACATCAATGCCAGGGTTTGGGGGTGCTCGTCCTGAATGATGTGAACCAGGTCAGTCGGATCCATGGATTGAGCGGCACCCAGAACCGGTGGCGGCGTATTTTCAGAGGTTCCATAGGGTGCGTTTACCGGGGATCCATTTCTACCGGGTTCCGGGCCGGCATCCGAAACAGTGTTGCGGGCACGTTCGACAAATTCCTGGGCAACTTTATTGACCATTTCCGCGGGTATGGCATTGATTTGCGGGATTAGCTTTTTGATCTTCTCCTGCTCCGGTGGACTGAGGGTGTTCAGTATCTCTTTGGAGGCCTTTTCATCCAGGGAATTGATCAACAACGCTACTTTCAAGGGGCCAGCCAGGTTTCTTGGATCCATGATTCACTGTATCCTGTTATGCTTGATCTCCCATCCAGCCCTGTAACAGCCTGGCGGAGTTCTTGTTGTCTTGGGTCATCATCTGGGCTGCCTGGGACACATGCGACAGTTCGCGTACAGCCCCTGATTGCCCCCTGGCATAGGCATTTTCGATTTCGGCTATGGTTTTGGGCAACTGACTGTATATTTCCTTATCCCAGGGGGAGGAGGCTGTAATCCACCGTATCAATGGCCTGACAATAAACAGGAAGATCAACAAGCAGAAAATCCCCAGGGCCAAAAACCGCCATAGCTTAGCTAGTTTTGAAAGTTTAGCCATCAAACTTTCCGGGGGTTCCGGTACAGCTTGAACCACGGATGATACCCCCGCTGATTCAAAGGGGATGTTTTGAACTTCCACCTCGTCGCCCCGGTCAGCATCGAAATTTATGGCCCGTTTGACCAGTTTTTCGATTTTTTCCATTTCCTCCGCGGTACGGGGTACATATTGGTTTTTTGCCGTTGCTTGCGAGCTGCCGGAAACCCCATGGCTGCCGTCGACCACCACCGCTACGGATTGACGTAGCAGGCGCCCCACCGGAAGGACAGTGTGTTTGACCACCTTGCCGATTTCATAGTTGACGGTCTTGTCCTGACGACGGGTGCCCTGGCTGGTGGTTCCGGCTGTACTCGTCTGTCGGGCGACCTGACTGGGGTTCGTGTTTGAGGCTACTCCCGGGATGCCCTGGGCAATAAGGGCGCCCTGGCCGATCTCTTCGCTCATCTGCTGTTCGCTCCTGATGACGGAATTCTCAGGCAGATAGGTCTCTTCCGTCTGTTCCTCCTGCATGAAGTCGATCAGGCAGGATACGCGCACCGTGGCCTTGTTTCGGCCCAGAACTGTCTCCAGCATTGTGGTGATACGGTTTTCAAGGTCTGCTTCAACGTTTCGCTGGAATTCCAGCTGTTCTGAATTGACTTTGCCGGTAACTGATTGATGATGGCCGTAGGTCAGCATGCGCCCATAATTGTCCACAACAGTAACGTTGGCCATATCCAACCGGGAAACACTGGATGCAACCAGGTGCACGATGCTCTGGACCTGACTCTCCTTCAGTTTATTTCCCTGGCGCAGGTTTACGACCACCGACGCCGTAGAGGGGTCTTCCTCTTCAACGAAAAGGGACTTTTCAGCGATAACAATGTGAACCCGGCTGCTTTCAATCTCTTTGAATTTGTTGATGGTGCGGCTCAACTCACCTTGCAGGGCTCGCTGGTAGTTGACACTCTGGATAAAATCGGTCATCCCGAGTTGAACGTCGTCAAAAATTTCAAAGCCGATGCGGCTGCCCTGGGGCATTCCCTGGGATGCCATCTCCAGGCGAAGTTCATGTAGATTTTGCCTGGGGACCAGGACGGCGCTACCGTTGCCGTCAATTTGAAAGGGAATGTTTTTTTCTTTAAGCCGGGCGACGATACCGGCGGCATCTTCCTGGGGCAGGTTTGTGAAGAGATATTGAAAGTCTGGCTTCTGGGCCCAGGTCACCGTGTAAACCAGTCCTGCTATGGCTGCACTGATCAGCAGCAGGATAACCATCATTTTTCCTGAATCCATATTTCGAATGATGACCTTCAGCCGGTCACCCACACCGGGCGTGCTAGCTTCCATATGCTTCCTTTATATTTGCATCCGTTTGATTTCGTCGTAGGCCGCAATTATTTTATTTCTGACCTGAACCAACAGTTCGAGAGAGATGGAGGCCTTTTCCATGGCCACCATGACCTCATGGACATCTTTTTCATTTCCAGAAACAAGGTTCTGGATAGCAGTGTCGGTTTCCAACTGGAGGCGATTGACCTGGCCAATGGACGATTTGAGGGTTTCAGCAAAGGTTTTTTTTGGAACAGCGCTCTGGTGGCCTATTTTTTGGGGCGCTACCGGGGATATACCCACCCGGGCAGAAGGATCGATAAGGGTCATGACTATCTACCTATTTCCATGGCTTTGAATATCATCTCTTTGATGGTTTTAATGGCCGAAACATTGGCCTCATAACTTCTACTGGCGGACATCATGTTGACCATCTCTTCGACAACCTGAATATTGGGCATGGCCACGTATCCTTTCGCATTAGCTTCAGGATGGCCCGGGTCGTACTTGAAGATGGGGGGGCGGTTGTCGTTAACAATATCAACGACCTTGACGGAGGTCATGTCGGCTGACATTTTACTGGCAAGTACTTGCTGAAACGAGCCGTTTTGGGGTTGTGCGGCAAAAACAGGTTCCTTGCGCCGAAAGGGGCCGCCTTCTACCGTTCGAGTGGTGTTGATATTGGCAAGGTTGTCCGAAATCAGGTTCATACGCAGCCGCTGGGCCGACAAACCGGAAGCGCTCGTGTTCAGAGCATCAAATAAGCCCATATTACTTTTTACCTCCTTCTATGACATTTCTGAGTCCTTGGAACTTTTTAGCCACGATTTGGGCGGAGAGTGTGTACATGAGGCTGTTTTCCGCCATAGTCGCCATTTCCTGGTCCAGATCGACCGTATTGCCATCGCGGCGTTTAATGTGAATATCGTTTCCGACCCGGGTCCTGCGTGTGGCTCTGCCGGCGACCCGCTTTTCCGGGTCGATGTGGTTTGGGCGGGTAGCTTCTGCTCGAATGGTCTGACCCGTCTCGGGTGATCGCTGCAATCGTTGCATTTCATCTTCGACCATGACATCAAACGCCTTGTAGTTGGGTGTGTCGATGTTGGCTACATTGGAAACAATGGACCGGTGTTTTAAGGCCCGCAGGTCGAGGGAGCGTTCCAATAGTGAAATAGTCTGACTGAAAATGCCGTTTGAACCCATCGGTTCTCCTCTTTTTGTCTGCTGCCTGAATTGAACAGCAAATATAATGCCAGGTCTACCAATCCCTCAATAAAAACAGCTAATATGTCGAAATTATTGTTATATATACTATCAATTAAAACCGGTCGGCATGATGGAAGCATTTTTTTCGTTTCCGACTAGGCAAAGATTGCCGCTAACCGTCTGCCACCTGGCCATTTTTACCTCTGTCCGGCTTGGTTTCATTGTCAATGATGATGGATACAAAAAGCGTCAGGGATTTAGCGAGCCGCCGCCAGGTTGTCTCGGGATGCCGTATTCCCGAAGTCGGTTGCGCAGTGTCCGAATACTGATGCCCAGGTACTCAGCAGCCCGGGTGCGATTGTCATGGCAGGCTTTGAGGGTATCCAGGATGAGTGCCATTTCCATCTCCTTGATGGTCGTACTTGTGGGATGGGTTTTCACGGCCGGAGTTGTTTCCTGGGTGTGGATAAAATTCAGATGTTCCGGAAGCATGGTATCGCCATTTCCGATCAGAACCGCCCGCTCAACCACATTTTCCAGTTCTCTGATATTACCCGGCCACGTATGGGCAGCCATGCATTCAAGGGTTTCCGGTGCAGCCTCTATCATGTTGCAGTTGTTGATCAGGCTGTACTTTTTCAAGAAAAACTTCACCAGAAGGGGGATGTCTTTTTTCCGGTCCCGAAGGGGCGGCAAAGTCAGGGGAAGCACATTGAGGCGGTAGAACAGATCTTCCCGAAACCGGTTCTCCCGGACAGCCTTGAAAAGGTCCTTGTTGCTGATGGCGATAATGCGGACGTCGATAGGTCTGGGTTGTTGACCGCCAACCCGGTCAACTTCCCGTTCTTGGAGCACGCGCAGGATCTTGGCCTGGAGGTTGAGGGTCAGTTCACTGACTTCGTCGAGCAGCAGTGTGCCCTGATCGGCAAGTTCGAATCGGCCTTCTTTTCGATTAAAGGCCCCGGTGAAAGCACCCCGCTCATGGCCGAAGAGCTCACTTTCCGCCAGTGTCTCCTGAAGTGCTGCACAGTTGATAGCTACAAAGGGACCCCTTTTCCGGTGGCTCTCCTGGTGAATGAATGCGGCCAGCAGCTCCTTGCCGGTTCCATTTTCACCGAGAATCAGGATGGTGGCTTCACTGCCGGCGATGCGCCTGGCCGTGGACAGCGTATCCAGCATAGCGGGGTCACGGGTAATGATCTGCTTCTCTTGAATGGCCGACAAGGTGTCGGGGTGGTGATCTGGCACGTGCTTGGAAACAAGGTCGGCCTCACTGATTTTCTGGATCGTCTCCGTCAGGGTTTCCAGGGAAAACGGCTTTTGAAGATAATCTGAAGCACCGGATTTTATGGCTGTCACCGCGTTGTTGACGGATCCATAGGCGGTCATCATGATCACCGGCACATGGGACGATACAGCTCTGATGTTCTGCAGCACCTGCATACCGGACATTTTCGGCATGCGCATATCAGTGATGACCAGCCCGAATTTTTGGGATTTAAATTTTTTTAGCCCATCCATTCCATTGTTGGCACATTGGACCTGGCAGCCATTTTTTTTCAATGCATGGGTTAATGCCAGTTGCATGTCGGGCTCATCATCTATTACCAGAACGGAATCGATTAGCATTATGCCAGGGCCTCCTTCTTCGATATCAGACCAAGCGCTGAACCTTTGCTATCCTCCATCTTCCTGCAGAGCGGCAGGCCAATACAAAAATCGGTTCCTTTGCCCGGGACACTATCCACATCGATGGTACCGCCATGCATTTCGACAATACTGTGAACGATGGACAGCCCGAGTCCGGTACCCCGTTCCTTGGTTGTGAAAAAGGGGTCAAATATTTTTAAAATCTGACCCGGCTCGATGCCCATTCCACTGTCTGAAAAGCGGATTTCCATCCATGTCCGCTCTTCATCCGGGTTGCGGATCTGGCAAATGGTGGTGATGCCAAGCCGGCCGCCTTCTGGCATGCATTGGACTGCGTTGAGAATGATATTAAGGCAGACCTGTTTCATCAGTTCCGGATCCCCTTTTATAAAAAGGGGGCGATGGCTGTAGGTCGTTTTGATATCGATGCTGTTTTCCTTGTCGGCTATGTGTTTCATAAAAAACAGGGCATCATCCAGTACCTCATAGATATCAAACCGCTCTAATTGAATGGCCTGGCTGGGTCGGATAAACAACAGCAAGTTGGAAATAATGGCGTCTATACTTTTAACGCCGGATGAAATTCTTTCGGCAAGCAGCATTAGTTCCGGCTGGCCCTCGAGCGCGGCCTGGAGGCTGGTGGCAAAAAGTTCGATGCTGCCCAGAGGATTTCGAATTTCGTGGGCAATTTTGGCAGCCATTTCACCCATGGCCGCCAACCGTTCCTTTCGCTGGGATCGGTTGGTAGCGTCTCTTTTGGGAGAGCGCTTTGGAAGGGCAACAATGGTATTGCTCCTGACCTTCCCCTTGCCATGGGGCGGTGAAAAATGTTGCTCTGCTCCGCACGCATCAATATTGGGAATTGGAGGGGCCATGCCATTTGTCATAGGGTTGTATCCTGCTTTTGGTTATCAGTGATAAACCAGTTGGGATGCAAATTAAAATAAAATCCTGACATTCGTGAAAGCAATAAATGTGCCATCACTGCTTTCGTCTGGTGATAAGGCCTCCGGGAAGCTGGATTCAGGCTGAAAGATGATTTAATAAACAATTATTATAGGTAGTTAGGTGTGCTCGGGTAACAATGTTGAACAAAGACAAACAAAGGGGCCCCAGGGTGTGGGGGATAAGCGGGCAGGGGGTGTACAGGTGTGTGTATCGTCAATATTGTTATGGGATTCCGTCACTTAATTGACACCGGGTCCCATATCGGAGCATTGGTCAAGGTATTGGATGTATCAGGCCGGAAGATCGATCCCCACCACGGAATGAAAATTTTCCAGCAGGAGGCGAAACTGATTTTCGTAAGTGGCATCAACAACACCGAACTTGGTTTCGATCAAGCAACTGCCGCGGTCGATTGCCGGATCCATTTCCAGTTGAAGATCTTCCAAGTGCCCCATCATGCCGGGCGGCGTTTTCTTGGAAGCAGCCACCGCGTCCATATCGGCAGGGTTCAGGCGTATCCTGCGGATATCGTGGCCCTGCACCCTTTGAAGTGCCTTGGCAAGGTTGTTCAGCACCAGGTCCGGGTTTATCCTGGCAGCATTGTTGACCATGAGTGCGGCCAGATGCAGGGCCAGCCGGCCGACCGCATATTCCACTTCTTGGTCCGTCCGCCGGGCAATGGTTTCCATGGCCAGGATGGCCTGCTGCACATGCTCCAAAAGGCGGTTGAGATCATCGGTATCGTCGAACGATGACCGGGTTTGGTTTTCTGGGTTGTGCGCATCCGGCTTCGGGTGTCGGTAGGATTGAACGGTCTCTGTCTCATGGGAAGGAAAGGCCTCGGGTTTGAATTCGGGTGCTTGATCCGGGGGCCATCCCTCGGCTGGGGGGCTTGTTCCGGACAAATGGGGAAAGAGGTGGGGGCGGACCTCTTTTTCCTTTGGCGCGTCTGCGGATTTAATGATTCTGCTGCCTTTGCGACTGTCTTTGAATCCGGGATTCAATGGCATGGTTTCGACATGGGTGGCGGTCATATGCATTTCCTTCCGCACATGCATGCGTCAGCTGGCAATTTCTTTCACAAAGGGTTCGTCGTGTTGGTACCGTTTAATCTTTTCCACCAGGGTTGTTCGCTTGATGTTGAGCAGCTCTGCCGCTCTTTTCTTGACCCCGTTGGTTTTTTTCAAAGACTGGTAAATAAGCGTTCTTTCAAATTCGCTTAAGGCCGAATTCAGATCAATCCCATCAATGGGCAGCTCAAGGTTTTGGGGTGAAAACCGGTCCTGGGAAGCACCGTACAGTTTTTCGGGCAGATCGGCGGCCGTAATTACCCCCTCGCGTTTCAACACCACGAGTCGTTCCATCAGGTTCCTGAGTTCGCGAACATTACCGGGCCAGGTGTGGTGGCGCAGAATGGAAAGTGCGTCTGTTGAAATACCCTTTATGCAGGCATTTTTGGATGCATTGAATTGGTTAAGAAAATGGGAGATCAGCAGGGGAATATCCGATGGGCGTTTCCGTAAGGCCGGCAGAGTGAAGGGGATAACGCACAGCCGGAAAAAGAGATCTTCCCGAAAACGGCCCTTTAATACGGCCTGTTCCAGGTCATGCTGGGTCAGGGCGATCACGCGGACATCGATGTGAACGGTTTTGACCCCCCCCACGGGCTCGAATTCGCGTTCTTCCAGAACGCGTAGAATCTTGACCTGCAGGTCGGGGTTCATGTCGCCGATTTCATCCAGGCAAAGGGTACCGCCGTGGGCCAGCGCGAACTTGCCGGGTTTGGCCGTGGTGGCGCCGGTAAAAGCACCGCGCACATGCCCGAAGAATTCGCTCTCCACCAGATTTTCGGGGATGGCACCGCAGTTGATATGGATGAACGGTTTGTCCCGACGGTAGGAGTGCTTGTGAATGGCTCGGGCGATGAGGCCTTTGCCGGTACCGGTATCCCCGGTGATGACAATATTGCTGTCGCTGTCGGCGACTTTTTCCACCAGGCCGAACACCTTGAGCATATCATTGCTCTGGCCCACGATACCTGGAAAGCGGGCGATGAGCCCGTTGCCGGCTGTTTCTGCTATTGTTTTTTCCAAAGATTCCATTGTTTCCTGAAAAAAATCTTTTCCCTGCCGATTCAGTAAAGCCTATATCTCATTTCTTAGTTGGCTGTAATGAATAGAAATTGCAGGAAAAATGGCCCGGCACCCATGAGCCAAGCTATGTAATTATGCATAAGTAGCACAAGATATAGTTAAAATCTATAAATTTTTACCATATAGTGTGCTTTTATATATAAAGATGAATAATTGACATAATTAGGCCATTAAAATTCCCCTTCCGGACAGGCCAGATACAGGGTCTGTCAAGAGCTATAAAAATCCTTCAACCCCTAAAAAAAGCTTAAGTTTTTTTGAAATGTCCCGATAATCATTTCAACGACATGCCTGATCCATTGTGCACTGAGCAGGAGAAAGGAGGGCAAAAGAGGCCGGCATGCACTCGGTCAGAAAAAAACTGCAGCCGTGGAAAAGGCGTCAAACAATGATTTTTTTAACTTCAGGGCAAGAATTGCCCTGAGCAATCACCCAGAAAAGGAGAAGCAACATGGCAGTTTCCAACATTTTTCTTACAGCAGGTATTCGCGACAATCTCTTCAGCCTCCAACGCACTGAAAGAGCGATGGAAACCACCCAGAACCGCTTGGCCACAGGTCTCAAGGTCAACAGCGCCCTGGACGATCCCATCAACTTCTTTGCTGCCCAGGGTCATCGTCAGCGGGCTGGTGATCTTTCCGTTCTCAAGGATGCCATGAATGAAGGTATCCAGACCATCAAGGCGGCAGATGCTGGTATCGAAGGTATTACGGATCTTCTCGCTCAGGCCAAAACGATCATTAATACTGCCAGAACGACCGCCGCAGCTGACGTCGGTGCGTTAGCAACCCAGTGGGATGATCTTTTGGACCAAATTGATGCAATGGCAACCGATTCAAACTACAAGGGTACCAATCTCTTGGCACTCGGAGGGGCGCTCACCGTTGACTTCAATGAAGCCGGTACCAGCTCTGTCACTGTCACCGGGTTTGATTCATCGGCCACCGGTCTTGGCTTATCAGATGCTACTGATTTTACAGATGTGACTGAGCTCGATGCGCATATTGTTGATATAGATGCAGCGCTAAGCACGCTCCGTACAAATTCGAAGACGCTGTCCAGTAACCTTTCGGTTATTACAACACGCTTTGATTTCACCCAGAACATGATCAACACCCTGAACACAGGTGCGGACAACCTGACCCTGGCCGACATGAACGAGGAAAGCGCCAACATGCTCATGCTGCAGACCCGCCAGGCCCTGGCGACATCATCCCTGGGTATAGCGTCTGATGCAGCCCAGGCAGTCTTGAGACTCTTTTAATCGAATACTTTTTTCCTCGGAAGGGGGCTGACGCCCCCTTCCGGACCAACCATTTTAGGAGGTGATTCTGTATGTTGGTTTTCATGACCAGCGCTATGCAACCCCACCTCGGAAGTCAAAACCCAAAGCCCTCTTTCACAGAGTCAGAAAGGTCTGACCACTCTTCCCGAAAGGTTCAGGATGCGGTGTCTCTTTCTGAAAAAACAGCCAGATTGCCCGAGAATCAACAGGGTCATGACTCGCTGCATGCCGCGGCCGGACATATCCGATCTCTTGATGCCGGACTGCAGGGAGTTGTTCGCCACGTCCGCAAAATGGCCGACGATATCCGGGCATTCAAGAAAAATTTTCCACCGTTTCCGACCGGCAGCGAAGAACGGGTACGCCTGTTGAACAGCTTTAGCGCCATCCGCAAGCAGATTGCCCGTTTGACCCTCCCGCCGGAAACAGCAACCAACAACGAGCCAACCACAATGCCTGAAAAGGCATTGATGTCAAGGACAGGTTCTTTTGATGAATTGTTTGCCGCTATTAAGGAACAGGTGCCCGCTCTTCCAATGGACACATCTGATCGGGCCTTTGATGTGCTTTTTAAAAAGCTGGAAAGTCTCCTGGAATTTATCCAGAAAAAAAGGGCCAATATAGAACAACAGGTTTTTTCTGCGACCTATAGTGAAAGTGATGGCGATAGGGCGCTGTCTTTAGAGAGGGACTCTCTGAGCATCCGCATGGGCCAGATGTTCTCCGGGCAGATTGACTTGCAGGTAACTGTTTCGCATGTGCAGCTGAAGGCTTTGCAGGTGTAACCCATGCCCCTTAAGATCGTATTGAAACCAGGCGAGCAGATGATCATCGACGGGGCCGTGATCCGCAACGGTGAAACAAAATCCGAGTTCACCGTGGAAAACAGGGTACCCTTGCTGCGGCAGAAGGACATCCTTTCAGAAAAAAACGCTGACACGGTCTGCCGCAAAATCTATTTTACCATCCAGCTTATGTACATCGGCAAGACCGATGCGGTTGCCCTGCACAATGCCTACTGGAAACTCGTGCACCCCCTGGTGGCGGCCGTCCCCAAGACCCTTGCCCTGGTGGACCAGATGAGTGAACAGATCCTGGCCGGGCAATATTACCGGGCACTCAAGCTGGCCAGAAAACTCATGACCTATGAAGAGGAGGTAATGAAACGTGTATAGTCCTTTGCAAGCCTACCAGACCATCGACAACTCAACCATGAGCGGCCGTGAAATCGAGGCCCGGGTACTGACCGATGCGGCCCTCAAGCTGAAGCAGTGCCAGAAGGAATGGGAAAGCGCGAACCGGAATGCCGAGCTGGATGCAGCTCTGCGGTACAACCAGAAGGTCTGGTCGGTTTTCCAGGTGGAACTGGAACGTGAAGACAACCCCCTGCCCCTGAACATCCGGCAGAACCTCCTCAGGTTGATTGGCTTTGTGGACAAACGCATCTTCGATACCATGGCCTTTCCGGAACGCGAAAAACTGAGCATGATGATCCAGATCAACGAAAACATCGCGGCAGGACTGCGCGCGCAAATCCCGACAGGGGCTTAAATATGGACATGATGATGGATGTCAAACAGCAAATCAGTGACTGGATAGCGATTGCCAAGGATAATTTAAACGATATTTCCCTGGAAGATGTTGAAATGTCGGAATTTGCGTTGGAAAATATTGAATCCGCTACCCTGGGCATGGCGGAAAATGCGTTGGGGGGGGTACCGGCGGTACTGGCGAACCATCTTACCTGTAAAAGCTACTGGATTGAACACACCCGTGAACTGGTCCTTTTTTTCCTGAATGCAGGCCAGGCCAAGGCCGTGGTCATCCCTGCCGAAGGCTGGATGCTGCGGGATGACATCACGATACACTAGGCGGCCGCCATATTGACCAGGCTGATCTTGTTCCTGCCGGTCTCTTTGGAATGGTACAGGCCTTTGTCAGCGGCTTTGATGAAATTCGCCAGACCAGTAGTTCCGGCGGATGGGGCATAGGTGGTGACGCCAAGGCTGATCGTTACCTGGGTCGTATATTCATCGGATGTGATTTCTTCTGCCTCAACCCCCCTCCTGAGCCTTTCAGCCAGCAAAGCCCCGCCTTTCATATCGGTTTCCGGAAGAATGACAGCGAATTCTTCACCCCCGTAACGGGCCAGCAGATCCGAATCCCTAACGGTCTCTTTTAAGATAGCGGAGATTCTTTGCAGGACGGTATCGCCTACTTGGTGGCCGTACTGATCATTGACTTTTTTAAAATTGTCGATATCCAGCAATACCAGTGACAGGGTGGTTTCGTTGCGCAGGGACCGGTTAATTTCCTTTTCCAGGCCTTCCTGGAAATAGCGGTGATTGTAAAGGCCGGTGAGGCCGTCTTTGGTGGCGAGTTCACGCAGTTTCTCGTTGGCGGTCTGAAGTTCGATCGCCAGCGTCTCCATACTTTCCTTGGAGCGTTTCAATTCCAAAATCAATTGCTCATAAGATATATTCATCTTGCCGAGCGCTTCATTGGCATCGATCAGAAGCTGAGAATAGGGTTTCATATTCCCGGCATCGATTTCAAAATAGGACAGTATCTCGACAGTTTTTTCAGCTACAGCATCAATTATTTTGCTGATGTCTTCCTCATTGAATCCGTAGGAACGCTGTAATGTCCGATGGATGTCCTTCAATTGTTCCGCACACCGGGACCCATGGTAGATGGATGACATCCGGTCGGACAACCACAAGACCTGCACCTTGGTGCTGAAGCTCTCAGGGCTGTTTTTGGTGTTGTGGTGAAAGGAAATGGGCGTGTAAATGGCTTCCGGTAATTCCCATTTTTCCAGGATCCGGGCGCCAATTTCCGCGTGATCGTAACCGAATGTATTTTTTTCAACCTTGGCGACCGGCAGGGCTGTGACCCGTTTCTCGTCAAAAATCTTCAGGTATTCCTCAGGCATGCACATGTAAAGAATGACAATGCCGATGTCCTGGAGCAAGGCGGTAATGAAAATATCGTCGGTACGCTGATTGATGGCGGCGGAAATGAGGTCTGCAGCAACGGCAGAGGTAACGGCTCTTTTCCAGAAGATTTCGTAGTTAAAACTTTCGCCGTTACTGGACTTCATCCAGTTGACGATGACAAAGGAAAGGGCGATATTTTTCAAGGTTTCCGTGCCTAAAATTGTCAAGGCTTTCTGGATGGAGTCGACTTTTTGGGGCAGGGCATAAAAGGAGGAATTTGAAATTTTCAGCACCCGGGCCACAAGCGCTGGATCCGACGAAACAATCTTGGTCAGTTCGGACATGGAGGCATCATCGGTTTTGACGGCTTCGATGATTCTAAGCGCTATGGCAGGAAAGGTGGGCAGCTTTATTTTATCATCCAAAATTTCTTCAATTGATTTCATGGGCCCGAAAATATCCTTTGTGGTGCTCATTATAATTGTGGAAAAGAGTGATCAGCACGGTTGAAGAATTTTAAGATACGAGTTTTAATGATTTTTCTTACACTATTTTGGTATTGCTTTCAAACATAATGTTACCGTCCCGCCGACTTTTCAGATTGTTCGACGCTGATATAGAGAATCCTAAGGGCTCAAAAAGCGGAAATCGCCGGCCGATACACCATTTCCCTCTCTCATGTTGAAACCTGAAAGTTGAATCAATAAAAAAACAGGCCGGGTGTTCTTTTCAGCTAAAGTATTTTCTGATTTTGCCGATAGAATCAATACGGTATCCTGAATTATTTTTAATACGAAAATTGGGGTGAAGATATGTTTGAGCCAAATGTCTT
>Ga0190293_1000438_pt1 | contig 14913 bp, 12 predicted proteins | sample 48693001_MG_FD_161671 | JGI IMG/M metagenome (GOLD analysis project Ga0190293, IMG submission 161671) | Hydrothermal vent microbial mat bacterial communities from Southern Trench, Guaymas Basin, Mexico - 4869-30-0-1_MG | ecosystem: Environmental > Aquatic > Marine > Hydrothermal vents >... | reverse complement strand
CTGATGTTACGGGGGTTTTGCTCTCAAATGAAATCAGACCCTGGCTCGATGAGATGGCACCTGTTCAATTGGCAGAGTATTTGATCGGCGGCATTGTTCCCAGTGAGTTACCGTTTACCGACGAGGGTATCTGGACTTCCTATACCGATGATGATGGTTTTGTTATTGCGCCTTTACCAAACAGTACATTTACCCGGGATACCACCTGCTGGATATATGGTGGTGTCACACTGAACCCCATGTTCTGGCCAGCCCGTCGACAGGAAACCCTGTTGACAGCAGCCATTTACAAATACCACCCCTTCTTTACAGAAAAAGAGTTTGAGACATGGTGGGGTGACCCTGATGAAGACCATCAGCTTGCGATGGTTGAGGGCGGTGATGTCATGCCAGTGGGTAACGGCGCTGTAATGATTGGCATGGGTGAGCGGACGACCACTCAAGCCGTAGGCCAGATAGCCAAGGCGCTTTTTGCCAAGGGAGCGGCTGATCGCGTCGTTGCATGCCAGATGCCACGCTCGCGGGCGGCCATGCATCTGGATACGGTATTCACACTTCTTGATGTTGATAAAGCAACTGCATATGCAGAAGTATGCGATGACATTCGTTGCTTCAGTTTCAGGCCGGCAGATAAAGAGGGCGAATTCGAAATCTCCCTGGAAAAAGATCATTTATATGACGTGGCCGCAGACTGCCTGGGCATTGATAAATTACACATGGTGATGACAGGTGGTAACCGTTATCAGCAGGAACGAGAGCAGTGGGACGATGGTAATAACGTGGTTGCATTGGCTCCGGGCGTTGTTGTTGGCTACGACCGCAACACACACACCAATACGCTGCTGCGGAAAGCCGGAGTCGAGGTAATCACCATTAGTGCTTCCGAGCTCGGCCGCGGCCGTGGTGGCGGTCACTGTATGACCTGTCCGATTGAACGTGAAGCAATTTAACCCATACACAAATCATTAATCAGTAGAATTTTAAGGAGCAATACCATGTCATTTAACCTCAAGAATCGCAGCTTTCTAAAGTTGCTGGACTATTCCAAACGTGATCTTACCTACATCCTCGATCTGGCGCGTGACCTTAAACGCGCCAAGTATGCGGGTACAGAGGTCCAGTGTCTGCGTGGTAAGAATATCGCCCTGATTTTCGAAAAAGCTTCTACCCGGACGCGTTGCGCCTTTGAAGTGGCAGCTTATGACCAGGGCGCCAACGTAACCTATCTTGACCCGACCGGTTCGCATATGGGCAAAAAGGAGTCCGTCAAGGATACAGCCCGGGTGCTGGGCCGCATGTACGACGCCATTGAATATCGTGGTGCAGGTCAGGAGATTGTGCAGGAGCTTGCGGACTACGCCGGGGTTCCGATCTTCAATGGCCTGACGGACGAATTTCATCCAACCCAGATGTGTGCTGACCTGATGACCATGCGTGAGTATATGCCGCAACCATGGCACGATTTCAAATACGCTTATGTAGGTGATGCGCGCTCCAATATGGGTAATTCCCTGATGATCGCCGGTTGCCTGATGGGTATGGATGTGCGTATTGCCGCACCTAAAGAATTGTGGCCGGATGATGAGATGCTTGAATATGCGCGTGAACTTGAAAAGGTGAACAAGGGAACGCTGACCCTGACCGAGGATCCGCTTGAGGCAGTCAAAGACGTACAGTTCATTCATACCGATGTATGGGTTTCTATGGGCGAATCAGCCGAGGCCTGGGCAGAACGAATCAAGCTACTCAAACCCTACCAGGTCAATGCTGCGCTGATGGCCGCCAGCGGCAACCCCAGGGTGCGATTCATGCACTGCCTGCCCGCGTTCCACAACCTTGAAACTGCAGTCGGCCGGGATATCTTTGAGAAATTCGGTATGGATGCTTTGGAAGTTACCGAAGAGGTTTTCGAGTCTCCTGATGCCATTCAGTTTGAGCAGGCGGAAAACCGCGTGCATTCCATCAAGGCACTGCTGGTGGCTACGCTGGGTAACCAGTGATGCCGGAACAATCGGAGGACAGGGTTATGAGAGTAGTGGTGGCATTGGGTGGCAACGCCTTATTGCAACGCGGTCAGGCATTAAATGCTGAAAATCAGCGCGAAAACATTCGTGTTGCTGCAGAGCAATTGGCTGAAGTCCACAAAAATCATGAATTGGTCATCGCGCACGGTAACGGGCCCCAGGTTGGTTTGCTGGCGTTGATGGATGCGGCCTACACCGCTGTTGATCCTTATCCCCTGGATGTTCTGGGGGCGGAAACCGTTGGCATGATTGGTTATATGATCGAGCAGGAGCTGGGCAATATTATCCCGTTCGAGGATCACATCGTCACGGTTTTGACCCAGATCCTGGTTGATCCGGCCGACCCCGCTTTTCAAAATCCGACCAAACCGGTGGGCCCGATCTACGAAAAAGCGGAAGCGGAAAAACTGCAAAAGGAAAAAGGCTGGTCAATGGCGCCTGACGGGGAGTATTTCCGCAAAGTTGTGCCCTCACCGTTGCCTCAGCGCATCATCGAGATGAATGCTATCCGCATGTTGGTAGATAGCGGTGTCGTTGTTATTTGTGCCGGCGGTGGAGGCATCCCGACCGCCTACGATGAAAACCGCAAACTTTATGGCGTAGAGGCCGTGATTGACAAAGACCTGGCCAGCGGGCTTTTGTCGAAGGGCCTGAACGCTGAAATGTTTGTCATGCTCACCGACGTACCAAACGTCTATGTCGATTTTGGAACCGAAAACCAAAGGTCCATCAAAGCCGCTCATCCGGATGCCCTGGAGGCCATGGGCTTCGCGGCGGGTTCAATGGGGCCAAAAGTGCGTGGAGCCTGTGAGTTCGTTCGCGAAACCGGTCACCAGAGCGCTATCGGTCAGCTATCGGATCTGGCCAGTATCATGGAAGGTGAAGCGGGAACTTTGATCTCGAATGATGTTGACGGAATTGTTTACGGGGACTAAGTAAATCCCTGTCTATCTGAATGAAAGGAATGACATGAATTCAAAATTGCGATTCACCACCAGTGCACTGCTGGGTATTTCATTGTTGCTTACTGTTGGAGCAGTTGTTGCCGACTTCTCTATTTATGAAGAAGATGACACAAAAGTCGACATTCAACTTAGCCTGATTGGCGCTACTTTCCAGGGCAGTGGTGCCTATTTTGGCGCAGATGAGGAATTTATGGGCACCGATGTCAATAATTGGGCTGAGCAAGGACTCGAGATTGGTATCACAGCTGAAACCGGCCTTTTTGGCGGTACTTTTTTCGGTGCGGCGTCCGGGATCCAGACACGCACTTTTAGTGATGATGCCAGCGGATTTACGATTGGAATGGATGATCCGGGTGATGTCAACCTGGAGCAAGGTCATGTCGGCTGGAAGTCAGGGCAAGATTTATGGGGTCTCGATGCAGAAGCCTTAACGCTCAAGGCTGGCCGGTTTGACTATAGCATTGGTACCGGACTGTTGGTCAATGATGGCGGCGGCGACGGCGGTAAGCGCGGTGGCTGGTATCTCGGCATGCGAAAAGCATTCGAAAACGCCTTCCTTGCTACCCTGGATACCGGCCCAATGCTCGTGGAAGCTTTCTACCTGGAAAATCAGCCCAGACAGGGTGGATCAACCGGAGCGCTCTATGGTGGCAACCTGGAGTACGAAATTGAGTCCATCGGCCTGACCCTCAGTGGTACCTATCTGCAAGTGGAAGACCAACTAATCCCTACAGAATTCGGAGATTTCAACACCGTTTCGGTCCGGGCAAGTTGGCAAACCCCGCTACAGGGTCTGAAGTTTGATGGCGAGGTGGTCGAACAGGGAGATAACTCGGACGGCGACGCTTATTGGTTGGGCGGTGCTTTTCAGTGGGAATCGTCAGCCTGGACTCCAACGCTCAGTTATCGCTATGCCCACCTGAGCGGTGATGATCCTGACACGGTCGGAGATGAACGTTTCCGGACAATTGCTTACGGCTTCACAGACTACGGCACCTGGTATCAGGGTGAGATTTCCGGCAACTACCCGCTGGAAAACAGCAACCTGAACTCCCACATGGTCAGACTCCAATTGTCCCCATCGGAAAAAATCACCTTGAATGTGATCTACTACAATTTCGAGCTTGATCAGAAGCAAATCTTCGGGGACCCGGTTACTTCAACAGATTGGGGTGATGAAATAAACCTGGCAATGGACTGGGCGGTAAACGACAAACTATATGTCATCTTCACCGTGAACTGGCTAACACCGGGACAGGCAGCCATAGACTGGACAGGTGGGGGAGATGACTGGTTTAACTCAATGGCCTATGTATCCTTCACATTCTGAGATGCAGCCAAAGTCATCGTTGGTATCTAATCTAATTTTACGAGGGCGTTTGTCACATGTCTGACGATATTCAACAGGAAAGAAAAAAGCATATTCCTGAAAAAGACAGAAACATGCTGGCGTCTGCAATTGCTACCGTACTATTGCTGATTAGCCTTTTGGCCTTGAGTGTCTATTTGTTCGGGGATGGCGCAACAGCAGGGCCCAATCAATTTGCTCTTGCACTTTGTGCTCTGTTTGCCGCCCTCCTTGCCCAAAGAAAAGGTTACGTTTGGGATGAAATAGTTGCGGCCATGATCAAAGGGATATCGATTGCTCTGCCGGCGATTTTTATCTTGTTTGCGGTGGGCGCATTGATTGGTACATGGGCCATGTCCGGTACGATAGTTGCCATGATCTACTACGGCCTGGAATTCATGAACCTTGAATTCTTTTTTGTTTCCACCTGTTTTATTTCAGCCCTCATATCGATATCAATTGGAAGCTCATGGACCGTGGCAGGGACTCTTGGTGTTGGTCTGATGGGTATTGCTGAGGGGGTTGGTCTGTCCTCCGCTGTTGCAGCAGGTGCTGTCATTTCCGGGGCCTATTTCGGGGATAAGGCCTCACCACTTTCTGATGCCACAAATTTGGCAGCTGCGGTCGCAGAATGTAACGTATTCAGGCATATTCGTTATTCTCTAATTACTTCATTACCAGCTCTCCTGATTGCCCTGGTAGGTTTCTTGTTGATTGATCTGAACCAGACTGTTGAGATTTCTCAAGATCGTGTTATTGAAATCCAGGGTTTATTAACAGAGCATTTTAATATTTCATGGCTATCTTTGCTGCCCCTGGTCGTTGTTCTCGTTATGGTGGTCAAAGGCTTATCAGCATTTTTGTCACTTATGACAGCGGCACTGGTTGGTGGGCTGCTGGCTGTCTTTATGCAACCGGATGTAGTCCTGGCATTTTCTCATACTGAAAATATGCCCGCTCCTCTGGCAATGCTGGAGGCTGTATGGCGAGCATTAAGCAATGGTTTTTCCATTGAGACAGGTATTGAGGGGCTAGACAATTTGCTTTCCCGGGGTGGCATGGCAAGTATGCTGAGCACGATTTGGTTGATCTTAATGGCATTGGCTTTCGGGTCTGTTCTGGATTTTTCAGGAATGCTTCGAGCATTGCTGCAACCGGTTATTGACTTTGCAACCACTACCGGCCGCCTTTTTCTATCAGTGGTTACAACTGGCTTCGGTATCAATGTATTAGCAGCCGATCAATATATCGCTATCGCTTTACCTGGTCGCATTTTTGCAAAAGAATTTCGCAAAAGAAAACTCGCACCAGATAACCTCTCGCGCTTAATCGGTGATAGCTCTACCGTCACTTCTGCACTGGTTCCGTGGAATACCTGTGGTGCTTATATGGCGGTCACACTTGGCGTGGGTACATTCTCTTACCTGCCTTATGCTTTCTTCAATATTGCGAACCCGATAATTTCTATCCTGGTCGGTGCTTTTGGTGTAAAAATTGCGACAATTGCTGCAAAGGGCAATAACGCGGAAAATGTTGAATTGACTTTACCTCCTGAAAGTTAGCAAGCTAAAATTTGGGTTTTCCTGAACCGATGCAGAAGATAATGTCCTTCCCGGCAACGAAAAGCCCGTTACTTGTCAGCTTACGAATAATTTTTGGTTTTCTATTTTTATTATTCATTCCGTTATCCGTAGCGGCACAAACGATAGGTCCTGAACGGATATTAATCCGAAACGCCATTCTTTTAGACCCGAACCAAGCCGTTGATGACAAGGTTGTCAACATCCTGATCAGTGAAAACAAGCTGGAGTTGGTCACCGAGGACAAGATTTCACGCGATGAAGCACAAATGGTGGTCAACGCCAACAAGGGCTTCATCCTGGGCAAGCTGGAGTTGGGTGAGTCCCCCAGTTTCCTTATTTTCGGCGAAGACCCGCGCGAAAATTTTGCGGTCATGAAAGATACCTACACCTATTCGGTGTTGGTGGTGGAAGAAGGTGTCGTGGTAAAAAACCGGTTGCTGGGTATGGATGCCAATGACCCGGAGGACGAACCAAAAAAAACCGGCTGGCTGGCTTACACACCGCCCCCGTTTATGGTGCCATTGAACTACCAGGATGCAAGCAAATGGAACCAGTTTGATACGGAGTACATCACCGGTACCTTTATTTCCATGATAGTGATGGACAGGATGAACTGGCATTCCCAGGATCAAGGCAGTGAAGACCAGTGGGGTGACCTCAATTTTTTTGATGGTAGTGAAATCAGGGCTTTCCGGCTTGGCTTTATTGGAACATTGAATTTTGAAAACCCCTGGGTTTATACCTTGTTTGTGGAAACACAGAGCTTTGATAAAGGTTTTGAAGTTCAGGACAAGGATAACCTTCAGTTTTATGACTATCGCCTGGATATACCATTCTTAAAAAACTCGGTAATGAGTATTGGCAAGCAAAAAGAACCTATTTCCATGAATCGCCTGTCCGCCGGCATCTTATTGCCCAATCAGGAGCGCGCTGCAATTTCAGATGCGGTGCTTCCTGCTCGCAATGTCGGCATTGTCTGGAATGGTCGTAGCCCTGAAAAAAGAGCCAGTTGGGCGTTTGGCGTATTCAATGACTGGCTGGAAGAAAAGGAAAGTTTTTCTGAAAGCGCCAATCAATATGTAGGGCGTCTTACCTGGAACCCATTGGTCAGTGAAGATAGAAGCAACCTATTGCATGTAGGCCTGGGGTATCGTTACTCAGATGCTAAAGAAGGTTTTCAATACTTCACCGAACCTGAATTTCAAAAAGCGCCGAGATTTGTAGATACAGGTTTTCACCTGGCCGATAAAACTCAAACTTATAACGTTGAGTTGGCCTGGCGACGCGGTCCTGCTTTGTTTACATCCGAATATACCCGCACCGATGTCAGTAACCCTGTACTGGGTAACCCTTCCTTCGATGGTTATTTCGTTGAGGCCTCGTGGATATTGACGGGCGAAATGCGTGAATATAACGAGAAGAGTGGTGTTTTTAACGGTGTGCCGGTTGCCAAGTCAGTATATCAAAATGGAAAGGGCGCCTGGGAGTTGTACGCGCGTTATTCCGATATCAACCTGGTAGATGGTGCTGTTGATGGCGGTGATATGCAAATTGCTACGTTGGGACTGAACTGGTGGCTGACTCCATTCTTCTCGCTAAACGCCGGTTATAAATATATCTGGAACGAGAAGGCCGGCGAGGCGGCTGAAAGTAGCGGCCTGATGGCCAGGGTGATATTGGTGCTCGATTAGTGACTACCATAGGGTTGACTTGAATTAATCAGATTGTTATATCCGGTCCAAGCGACTCAACCAGATCGGCTTCCATAACGGATCGTTCTTTATCAACTTCAAGCAGAATTTCTATGAATGCGCGCGCGGACGGGGACAAAGAAACCCCTTTTCTTTTTACAATATGATGATCGGTTGACAGCGCCTTAACACGAAAAGGCAACACTTTTAAAAGGTCACATTCCAATTCTTGTGCCACTATCCCTAATGTCGCTATTCCAATTGAATCGCTTTCAAGCAATGTGGCCTTAATTGCCCCCAGGTCGTTGCAGGTAATTTTTTGTACATTAATGAATGGTAAATCTGTATCCCTGTCCGGGAAAAGTAATTTACTGAATGACCCAATCAGCCTTCTTGGCAGAGCCGGGCTCACCATGGGGTATAGTGACAAATCATGGATGGCTAAACTGTCTTTTTCAAACAAGGGGTGATTTTTTCTGCAAAGAAAGAAAGCTGGATGACGGATAAGCCGGGTTATCTCAAAATCCGGTGAATCGGCTAACTCACTGGTTTCCACCACAAGAAAATCAAAATCCTCTTGTGTCCACCGCTTGGGAAGCTTCCTCCAGTCACCCACGCGGATTTCGATTTTAATATCGGGAAATTGCCTGGAGAATCGACCGATTGCGGGAGCTATCAGTTCAGTTCCTGCATACGGCCCGGTACCGATAAAGAGAGATCCTTCCGTAAGCCCCTGGTGGCGTCCAACTTCCTCCCGCAGAGCGCGTCCAGAAGCAACGATGATACTGGCATGTTTGAGTACTATTTCGCCAGTCTTTGTTGGCAGGATAGTTCTTGTAGTTCGATCAAATAAACGCTCTCCAACTATTTTCTCCAATAACTGGATACTACGGGAAAGCGTAGGCTGGCTGATATGAAGTTCTTCAGCAGCACGGGCAAAATTCCGGCATTTGGCCAATTTCAGGGCGTTGCGGAGCAGCCTGGTTTCTATCATACGTTAAGCGTATCAGATTAATGCAAACAGTTCATTGGACAAATGGCGCGAGCGTATTTAAATTGATTGGTTGCTTAGTCAGGATTCGTAAGTAATTTTGGTCTATTAAGTAATGTATTCGTTATATATTTTTTAGAAATTGTGCTTGTGTAGATTTGAAGGTCTCAATAATGGAGCTAAAGTTTATGAATAAGTTAGCATTATCAGTTCTGCTTTGCGTTTTGATTAGCAATATCGCATTTGCAAAGAAAAATGACTCGGATGAAGCTACATCTGCCCCGGTGAAGTGTCCCCAGTTGCAAGCTTCTACAGTATTTGTGTCAGATAAAGGGCAAAAAGGCAGTGCCGGTAAACTAACCGAATCTCATAAAAACGCCGAATCCCAAGGGTGGAATTTTGATGAAATGTCCCTCTATACCGAAAATGGTGACCTCAAGGGGTTTTATGTGACCTACACACGAACACACCCATGTAACAACAAGTAAGCAACGGGAATAAGCAGATGACTCTATGGATTGTGTATTTGGCGATAGCTCTTTTTGCGTTGGTGAAGGGAGCCGGCATATTTGTGACCGGTGCAAAACAGGTTGGTGCTGCACTTGGCATGAGCAAGTTTGCGATCGGTGTATTGATTGTCGGGTTTGGTACTTCGCTACCGGAGTTTGCGTCTTCGCTGGCAGCAGCACTTGATGGGGCGACAGAAATTGTAATAGCGAACGTGGTTGGTTCAAACATCACAAATATTCTTTTAGTTGTTGGCATGTTGGCCGTGGTTGGAGGGGGTGTGGTTATTAAACGTGACCTTCTGAAGACGGAGCTACCTGTTTTCTTTATTGCTACAACGCTGTTTATTGCGATCATTTTTGATGGCTCAGTTGATCGAATTGAGGCACTGCTTTTGCTGGGTACTTTTTTTGCTTATGTGTGGTATTTGTTTGTTGATTCGCGCAAGGAAGATCCTGTCGAACAAATCGAGGAAAGCAGTTCACCCAAACTGGAACCAAAATCGATTATCTATATAGTTATTGGTATTGCCGCTGTCCTCGTGGGCGCCCACTTTACCGTTGATATAGTGGTGAAAATTGCCACGGCATTTGAAGTGCCGCTGGGTCTTGTTTCTATTGCTGCAATAGCGCTTGGCACATCGCTCCCTGAACTTTTTGTTTCCCTGCGATCGATAAAAGATGGAGAGGCAGAGCTTGCGATCGGGAATATTTTCGGATCAAACGCTTTTAACATGCTGATGGTAGTTAGTGTTCCAGCACTGATTACACCGCTTGTAGCTGATGAAGTTGTTATGGGGCTCGGCATAAAAGTACTAATAGCCGCTTCTGCGATTTTCTTCGTAACAGGATTGGCGAAGCAGGTGATGCGTTGGGAGGGGTTGATGATGCTGATGTTTTTCCTGTTCTTTGGCGTGAAGCTGATGGATTTCATTTAGGTGGGAAGAATGAATATAAATCGTACAGTAGTAATAACCACACTCGTTTTACTGGCCTTTATCGGCAGTACAAAAGTAGCAGCATCTGACATCTATCACTGGGTTGATGAAAATGGTGTTTCCCACTACAGCCAGTATCAGCCAGGTGGTGATACTTCGAATGTAAGCAGGCAGAAGCTGGAGAATAACGCCCCGCCTGGCAATGGCGAGGCGGAGGACGTCTACAATGTAGCAGCGCATGAAAAGCATATGGTTGAATGGCGTGAAGAGCGGGATAAAAAACGTGCAGACACACGTGCACGTAATCAGCAGGCTGCGCGGCAGCCCTCAAGCAGGAATTCGGAATCATATAGCGCCCAGTCAGGTTCGTACTTGTATCCTCCCGTCTATGGCAAGCAGCCAGGCAGGCCCAGGCCCCCGATTGTACGACCCCGTCCATCCCCGGGTTTACGTAGATGATTTGTTAGTCGATTTTGACCGGGCCCTTCAGGGATTTAACGAGCATGACTCCGGTTGCCGTGGCCTGCATGAAATCGGGTTGGCTGTTGGCTGCACCGGCACTGTTGCTGGTTTGTTCATTTACGCAACCCGGCTTTACTGCAGAATATTATTAACCTGTTGCAGATCTACTTCTGCCAGTAAGCCTGCTGCGGCCTTCAGACGCAGGTGATCCACGATATAGGTATGCCGCGCCACCGAGTTGTCGCGCTGGGCTGAAAAGTAACGCTGCTGTGCGATCAATACGTCCACAATCGTACGGGTACCAACTTCAAACCCGGCCTGGGTTGCCTCCAGTGCGGCTTCAGCTGAAATCATCGCCTGTTTAAAAGCGCCCACCTGTTCAATGCCGGCAATCACTGCACGGTAAGCATTGTTAGTCTGCCTGACCACGGATCTCTGCTGACGATCCAGGTCCTCATTGACCGCATTGAGCGTATGACGGGCCTGGCGGGTCCTGGATGAAACCACGCCACCCTGGTAAATCGGCACACTCAATTGTAAACCGATGCGCTTGTCATCATTGCTCAAATCCGTGGTGGCGATGGGGTTCTGGAAATCATCCCGGATAATAAACTCGTTGTTGGTGGACCAGCCCATGCTACCCACCAGGTCCAGGGTCGGAAGGTGACCGGTTCTCTGCAGGCGCACGCTCGCATCGGCAATCTCAACACCCTTATGTGCCGAGATCACCAGGGGGTTGTATAACATCGCCATATCCACCCATTCCTGCACGTTCTCCGGAATGGGTTTAACCAGTGGCAAGACTTCCTGCAATGGGTCGATATCATCAAAATACTGTCCAGTCAGTTCATAAAGTACCTGTTTCGTATCGGCCAGGTTGTTTCTTGAAACGATCGCACGGGCACGGGCATTATCGTAACTTGCGCGTGCTTCATGAACATCCGTTACCGCCGTCAGGCCAACTTCAAATCTTTGTTCCGCCTGTTCAAATTGCCTTTGCAGGGCTTTCTCTTCAGCCTCTGCAAAAATCACACCGTCCTGCGCGGTCAAAACACTAAAATAGCCACCGGCAACCCGTACCAGGAAATCCTGGTAGGCGATTTGATAAACGGCCTCGGCCTGGCTGACCTGGCCACGGGCGATATCCAGGTTCTCGTAGTTGCTTTGTGAGTAAAGGGACTGACGTAAATCCAGTCCGTAGTATTCACTGTCTATATCACTGTCAGAGACCGTCATACCGTTGATAGCGGTTTCGCTGTTACCCCGGGTTGCTGAGGCTGAACCACCAAAAGTCGGCAACAGGTTTGCCCATGCCTGGCGTTCGTTCTCGCCAATGGCCTCCCGGCGATAGGCGGCGGCCTGCAGTTGTGGGTCACTTTTAACCGCCAGGTCATGAATACCGACGAGGTCGACGGCAAAAACGGGGGTCGTGATAAATAGTGCTGCTGTTATTAACAACCTGGGGCTTTTTGTAATTAACTGCATAATGTTTTCCGTGCTATCAACGAAACGGGAACAGGTAATTCATCCAGGACGACATGCGAATCAGGATCCTCCTGAGAAACGCCACCTGGCGACCATGGTCTGAATAAACGGCTGTTTGTGCAAAGGCTCCACCGGGAATAGTTCCTGCATATTCTGCAAACCTTGGATCGGTAATCTTAATTTTTACCGGAATTCTGCCTGCCTTCATATTTGGAGACATGTCATACAAATTGCCCTTGGCCTGTAACTCACCCTCTGCCAGAGCATGGATGTAGTCGATCACTTCAGCCTCAAAAACCAAACCCGGTACGCCATTGAAGGCGACTTCAGCTTTACTGCCCGGTTTTAACCGGGTTAAATTATTTTGCCGGAACCAGGCAACATGGGTAACGGAATCTCTCTGGACAAACACCATGGCGGGCCTTAATGGTGTGGAAACAACATAAAGGCCTGGGTGGACCATGAGTTGAGTGATATGGCCATCAGTTTCAGCCCTGACAACAGTTTGCTCCAGGTTATACCGGGCGTCTCTGAGCTTTGCTTCAACATCGTCGGTTTTTCCCTGGTAAATATCTACATCTCTTTGGCTTCCTACTTCTCTTTTCAGTAGTTCAGTTGCTCTGCCCAGGTCAATCGCTAATGACTTCAACTGCGCAGTCAAAGAGTCCACTTTGTTCTGGAAAGGTTCCGGGTCGATCCTGAATAAGACATCTCCTGCCTTTAACGGGGTATTGGCCGTGACATCGACCGAAATGATTCTTCCTTTTACCGCCGGAATGATAGGGGTGGTCTCAAAATACTCCCGGCTCACTGCCGCATATGGATGGTTGTAATTCATTAAGGCCAATAATGAGCCAATGATAAAAACACCACCGAGGATGGCGGTAGACAGCGTCCATTTGGTCAGTGGAATCTTAAAAACTCTGAAAATGACCATACAAAACGCGTTGTAGATCAGCATAAGTAACCAACCCATTAGGCACCTCCTTCAAGGTTCTGAGTTTCGGGTTTCCCGGATTCACCTGACGTTGTTTCAGCTACTGTTTGTTCAAGTTTGTCAAAACGAATTTGCAATTGAGATAATTGTTGTTCCAGTGACTGAGCAGCTATGTTTTCTGGATCCTTTGAGGGTTGGAGTCCCCATCCGGAGTCGGGTCGATACAGGGTCGCCCAGATCCATAAAAATGGCCAAATAAGATGCAGTGTCAGCAGACTGACCCAGCCGGCCACATGGATGGCATCCTGTTGTGGATGGTTTCTTTTTTTCGCGATTTGATAAGGGACATCACACAGGCCTATCACCGCGTAAAAAAAACTAAGCAGAATAAAAACTAATAAAAACAAAGAACCGTAGTGGTACCACATCGGTATTTCCTCTTAAAGCAGAAGGACATTCTGGTAATTCATCTGGAAGCCATTGCTGAGTTTGAAAATCAAACTGATTGGCTTGTATCGACTACAAGCATGTCAATTAAATCGAAGCTATAAATGCGTGTCCAATGAATTATTTGCATATATCTGATACGTTTGACGTATGATCAATATCCGCCTTAATTGGTGATTAGTTATGGCGCATTGCTATTGATACGGCCATTGCTCGGGGAGGCATAATTTTGACGAACATTAAATGGCGTCCTGGTCTGGGCGCCCTGGTATTGACCGGTTTTGTGCTGGGTATTGCCTGTGGCCTGTTCTTTGGTGAAATGGCCTCGGTGTTCGCCGATGTCGGGCGTGCGTATATACGCCTGCTGCAGATGGCTATCATCCCCTATATCACCGTGTCGCTGATTGCCGGGCTCGGGCGCTTAACACCTGCCCAGGCATCCCGGATCGCTGTGTGGGGAGGTGCAGTATTGCTGACCATCCTGGCAACCGGGATGGTTATCGTGCTGGTCTCACCGCTGGCCTATCCCGATTGGGAGGCGGCAAGCTACTTCAGTTCCAGCCTGTTGTCTTCGACTGATAGTGTCGATTTCGTCAACCTGTATATCACTGCCAACCCCTTTGACGCACTGGCCAATACCATTGTCCCGGCTGTCGTGCTTTTCAGCATCGTGATGGGTGTTGCCGTGATGGTCTCCGAACGAAAGGCACCGGTATTGGAGTTGCTGGCATCACTTGACGAGGCGTTGATGAATATCACGCGCTTTATGGTCAAGCTTGCGCCGATCGGTATTTTTGCCATCAGTGCCAATGCAGCAGGCACGCTGGATATCGCCGATTTTGACAAGTTGCAGATTTTCATCTGGACTTACCTGCTGCTGTGGGCGGTGTTCTTCTTCCTGTTGTTGCCCGGTTTGCTGATCGCGTTGACACCGGTACGTTACCGGGAAATTTTCGCGGCCTTCCGCATCCCGTTCATTACCGCCTTCGTTACTGGCAGTGTACTGGTGGTGTTGCCGATGTTGATCGAAGGAATCAACACATTGTTGGAGAAACATGATCTGGCCGATGAGGAGACCGATGCCGCTGTCGATGTGCTGATACCCACGACATTCAATTTCCCATCGGTTGCGATGTTGCTGGTGTTGAGCTTCGTTCCATTCGCAGGCTGGTATGCCGGCAACCCGCTTTCAGCAGAACAATACCCGCAATTTGCCACGGTGGGTTTATTTGTCGCTTTTGGTGGTTCGAATATCGCGCTGCCGTTCCTGCTTGATATGTTCAGGCTGCCAGCGGACATGTTTCAGTTGTTCCTGGTCGCTAACGTGGTCACAAACTTCTTTTTCGCTTCTCTGTCGGCAATGAACCTGGTGATTCTGACCGTGTTGACAATGTTTCTGATCAAGCGTCGGATTAAGTTCGTACCGGTGTTTATGGCCCTGTTGCTGATCATTGGCGTTGTAGGTGTGCCGTTTCTGCTGAAGGGGCAGGGAAGTCTGATCGAACGAGTACTCCCGCACGAGTACATGGGTTACCG
>Ga0190293_1000437_pt1 | contig 14916 bp, 12 predicted proteins | sample 48693001_MG_FD_161671 | JGI IMG/M metagenome (GOLD analysis project Ga0190293, IMG submission 161671) | Hydrothermal vent microbial mat bacterial communities from Southern Trench, Guaymas Basin, Mexico - 4869-30-0-1_MG | ecosystem: Environmental > Aquatic > Marine > Hydrothermal vents >... | reverse complement strand
CGATAAAACATTCTTAATTGGTCATGGCGACGGACTTGGCCCTGGAGATAAAGGCTATAAACGCATGAAAAAAGTGTTTACCAATCCACTCTGCCAATGGTTATTTAAACGTATCCTACATCCAGATTTCGGAATGCGAATTGGACATTATATGTCTGTTAAAAACAAACTCATTTCTGGAGACGAAGATGCTAAGTTTTTAGGCGACGATAAGGAATGGCTGGTACAATACTGCAAACGTAAAGAACAAGAAAAACATCGCGATTATTATGTATTTGGACACAGACACTTGCCTTTAAATATAGACCTAATCAACAATGCCAAATACATAAATTTAGGCGATTGGATTTCCTATTATACCTATGGTGTTTTTGATGGTGAATCCATGGAATTGAAAGAATACTAGTTTTCATTTTCATGTGCTTCCAAGTCTTTGGTTAAGTCTAATTTTCTAAATGAAGGTGATACTATTCCTGTAGTAACAACTGTAATTAGTGTCATTGTACCACCAAAAACAACAGCAGTTACTGTTCCCATAAGTTTTGCTGTAACACCACTTTCGAAAGCACCAAGTTCGTTAGAAGACCCAACAAACATAGAATTAACCGAAGCCACACGTCCTCGCATATGATCTGGAGTTTTTAGTTGTAAAATGGTTTGACGAATCACCATCGATACGCCATCTGTAACACCACTAAAGAAAAGTGCGACTACCGAAATCCAGAAAATTGAAGACAAGCCAAATACAATAATGCACACACCAAAACCAAAAATTGCGCCTAGAAGTTTTAGTCCAGCATTTTTACTTATTGGAATATAGGCTGTAATTAACATGGTTAAAAATGCGCCAACGGCTGGAGCTGCTCGTAATACTCCAAACCCTTCTGAACCTACTTCTAAAATATCTTGTGCAAAAATAGGTAATAAGGCTACAGCACCTCCAAAAAGTACAGCGACCATATCTAAAGTAATGGCACCTAATATCGCTTTAGTTTTAAATACAAACTTGAGCCCTTCTTTTAAACTTTGCATAACAGGCTCTCCAATCTTTGGATTTAAAATAGGTTTTTTCTTAATTTTAAATAATACCATTAAAGAAAATAGAACTAAGCCAAACACAATACATAGTGACCAATGTACGCCAATCCAATTAATTAAAAGCCCAGCGCAAGCTGGTCCAAAAACCGAAGCCATTTGCCATGTTGAGCTGCTCCATGTTGCCGCATTCGGATAGGATTTTTTGGGAACGATAAGTGCGACTAAAGAAAATATTGTTGGTCCAAAAAAGGAGCGTAAAAACCCACCAAAAAAAACTAAAGCATAAATACAATACAAAACTGTGTTGGTTGACCAATCTGATACTACTTTAGGCCAAGTCAACAAAAACAAGCCTAAACTAATAAGAGAAAAAGCAGCAATACATTTTGCTAAAAGGTTTCTTTTTTCGGATTGATCTACAATATGCCCTGCAAATAGTGCCATAGATAAGGCTGGAATAATCTCCATAAGACCAATGATACCAAGAGATAAAGGGTCTTTCGTTAAAGTGTACACTTGCCATTCAATAACGATGAATTGCATAGACCACGCAAAAACTAAAACAAAACGCAACACTAAAAAAATATTAAATTCTTTTATTCGTAATGCTTGGTATGGATCTTTTTTTGCCACTAATTTATTGAGCGATTAACTTAAACTCAACACGTCTGTTCTGTAAGCGACCTTCTTCATTATTATTAGAGGTTATAGGAAATCTAGCTCCATAACCACGAGCTATAATTCTATTTCCATTTAAGCCTTTTGAAATTAAATATAAGGCAACAGTTTTAGCGCGAAGTATTGACAATTCATCATTTCGTTTTTCGGTTCCAACATCATCTGTATGTCCATAAATTTCAATTTGTAAACGTGGATGTAATTTTAAATAATTATATAATTGATCGAGTTCTATAGTAGATAATTTAAGTAAATCGTGCTTATCAAAATCGAACAACACATTTTTAAGCGTATAGACTTTATCTCTTTCTAAAAATTGATTTTTTTCAATAATTTGGGTAGTAACATCTTTAGGTTTTGCTTTATCAAAAGGCTCAATACTTATGCTGTCTATATAATAATAAGATGTATTAGGGGTTTTAGATTCTTGTATTTTAATACTTACTATTCTATTTTTTGTATCAAAATTACCGATAATAAAAAACTGCTCAAACCCTTTTGCAACATAATCAAAAGTTACTTTTTCCCAATTCTCTTTTTCAGAATAAAATTCAGGACTATTAATTAAAACAAAATAGCTGTTCTTAACTTCATTTAAAACTTCATTAAGGTTGATTAGTTTGTCTGAATTATTATTTAAGGGTTCCTTTAAAAACAAAATGCCTAAATCTCTAATAGCATGACTTGTATTATCGGACAGACTAATATAAAACGTAATGGTGTATTTTTCACCAATGGTTAAAGTTTGTGTAAGCTTTCCCTGAATATATTCACGATAATTTTCAGGAGTCATTACATACATTCCTGCATAAGCTTGTCCGTTTTTAGCCCTTTGATTTCCAAAAAAATTATCGACACCTACTGTTATGCTACACGTGTTAAAATAATCTGTAGAGCCAAGATTAGGTGTAGACCAATCTGTAACTAAACTATTAAAACTTCCAATAACACTTGGACAAAGTTTATTCTCCTCAAAACTAGGGTTTAAAACTAAGTTTTGTGAAACCATTAATTGGCACAACAAGCAAAAGGTTATAAAAATTGTTTTATTCATAATGGTTGACCTTTTAATTAAGCTATTTTATGTCTCGTAATTTTAATTGAAGTGACACTTTTCCATTCCAATGATTTTCATCAATAGAATAGGTAGCATTAAATAATTTTTTATTTGAAATTACATCAATTTTATCTCCTAACCCAAATCCAATACATACTATTTTATCAGCTTGTGCTTGGGCAACTGTAATTCTTAAATGTGCATCATCTTCGCCAACACATTTACCATAACCTGTATCTTTTAAGTTTTCCGTCATAAAAACTGGTGACATATTTCCTGGACCATAAGGTCTAAACTGATTTAATATTCTATAAAATTTAGGTGTAATATCTTTCAAATTAATTTGAGCATCCACTTTTACTTCAGGTGTTAGTAGATTCTTATCTATAGTTTGTGATACAACTTCTTCAAATTTATCTTTAAATGCTTGATAGCTTTCTTCTTTTAATGTTAAACCTGCAGCATATTTATGCCCTCCAAATTGTTCGATATGTTCTGAACACGCTTCCAAAGCATTATACACATCAAACCCAGAAACAGAACGTGCGGAAGCTGCTAATTTATCTCCACTTTTTGTGAATACTAATGTTGGTCTATAATAGGTTTCGATTAATCGAGAAGCCACAATACCAATAACACCTTTATGCCAAGTTTCATGGTAAACAACAGTAGTAAAACGTTCCTGTTCTTCTTGTTCTTCAATTTGCTGAAGAGCTTCAATTGTAATTCTTTTATCTGTTTCACGTCTGTCTGTATTAAATTCTTCAATTTCTGCTGCATAAGTTTCCGCTAAATAAACATCTGTTTCAGTTAGTAAAGTCACCGCATAATTCCCATGTTTCATTCGTCCAGCTGCGTTAATCCTTGGTGCAACAATAAAAACCACATCTGTAATAGTGAGTTCCTCTTTTTTAACTTGATTAATAATCGCTTTTATTCCTGGCCTTGGATTATCATTTATTACTTGTAAACCAAAGTATGCTAAGGCTCTGTTTTCTCCTGTTATTGGAACAATATCTGCGCCTATTGCTGTAGCCACTAAGTCTAAATATTCTACTAAATCATCTACCGTTTTGTTGTCTTTAGAAGCTAAAGCTTGAATGAGCTTAAAACCAACACCACAACCACATAATTCCTTATATGGATAATCGCAATCCTCTCGTTTTGGATCTAAAACAGCAACTGCATTTGGTAAATTTTTTCCTGGTCTGTGATGATCACAAATAATAAAATCGACGCCTTTATCGTTTGCATAAGCAACTTTATCGACTGCTTTTACACCACAATCTAAAGCTATAATGAGTGTAAAATCATTATCGTGTGCAAAATCGATACCTTTATATGAAATGCCATAACCTTCATCATAACGATCAGGAATATAGGTTGCAATATGTTCTGACTTAGTTTTTAAATAAGAAGAGATTAAAGCCACTGAAGTGGTTCCATCGACATCATAATCTCCAAACACTAAAATATTTTCGTTATTAGAAATAGCTTCTTCTATTCTAGCTACGGCTTTGTGCATGTCCTTCATTAAAAAAGGATCATGTAAATCTTCAAGACTTGGTCTGAAAAAAGTTTTAGCGTCTTCGTAAGTTTCAATACCACGCTGTAAAAGTAATGTCGCCACAATTGGTTCTACTTGAAGAGCTTTCTGTAAGGCTTCAACTTTATTTACTTCTGGTTTAGGCTTGAGTGTCCAACGCATATACTAATATAGAAAATATTCTCAACTTAAGCTTCGTGAAAATGAATATTTGTTTCGATTTTAGCAAATTGTCTAAACATTTCCAAAACGCCACAATAACGTTCTATTGATAAGTTAACGGCTTTTGTTATTTTTTCTATTTTTAAATTGGTTCCCGTAAAATGATAATCGATACCAACTTTATGATAATATTTTGGATGTTCATCAGTTAATTCTCCATTAACAACAATATTGAAAGAGTCAACCTCAACACGCATTTTTTTAAATAGAGATAATATATCTAACCCTGTACATCCACCAATTGAAGATAACATTAAAGCTTTGGGGCTTAATCCAGAATTAGTGCCTTCAAAATCCGGAGAGGATTCCATAAGAACTGTTTGTTTGTTTGGGTTATCAGATTCTAAAATCATGTTTTCTTTCCAATGTGTGGTAACAATATCTGCCATTTATTGAGGTTTAATTACAACTTAAAATACTATCTTAGTTCTTTCAAAAATACTACTAAAAAAAATGTTATGCCATTAGTTACACCTTTATCTGCAGATCATGATTCAGAGACCAAAGAGCTCGCAGAATTCTTTAATGAAACGCTTGGTTTTTGTCCAAATTCTGTATTAACAATGCAACGCCGACCTGCTATTAGTAAAGCTTTTATAAATTTAAATAAAGCGATTATGGCTAACGAAGGCAAGGTGACTTCGGCATTAAAGCGACTAATTGCTTGGGTAAGTAGCAATTCTTCTGGTTGTCGGTATTGTCAAGCACATGCCATAAGAGCTGCAGAACGCTATGGTGCAGAACAAGAACAATTAGATAATATTTGGGAATACAGAACACATCCTGCCTTTTCTGAAGCTGAACGTGCTGCGCTTGATTTTAGCTTAGCTGCATCACAAATACCAAATGCGGTTGATGATGATATTAAAACTCGTTTATATGAATATTGGAATGAAGGAGAGATTGTTGAAATGTTAGGTGTTATTTCTTTGTTTGGATATCTTAACCGATGGAATGATTCTATGGGCACACCCATAGAAGATGGTGCTGTTGAAAGTGGCGAACAGTATTTAGGAAAAAACGGTTGGGAAAAAGGCAAGCATGAGTAGATTTACAAATTCCACTTTTAGGTTTTAAAATTCTTCCCTCCAACCACAATTACGATTTCGCCTTTAGGTGGCTTATTCGTATAATGTTCTAAAACTTCTTTTGCTGATCCACGAATAGTTTCCTCATATAGTTTTGTTAACTCTCGAGACACAGAAACCAATCTGTCTTCTCCAAAATAGTCGCAAAAATGGGACAATGTTTTATTGAGCTTATGAGGTGACTCATAGAAAATCATAGTTCTAGTTTCTTCGGCTAATAATTTTAATCGTGTTTGTCTTCCTTTTTTAACAGGTAAAAACCCTTCAAACACAAACTTATCATTTGGCAATCCGCTGTTAACCAATGCTGGAACAAATGCTGTTGCTCCAGGTAAACAATCGACTTCAATATTATTTTCAATACAAGCTCTTGCTAATAAAAACCCAGGATCTGAAATTGCTGGCGTTCCTGCGTCACTAATTAAAGCGATGTCCATTCCGCTTTTTAATTTATTAATAAGGCCTTCAACTGTTTTATGTTCATTATGCATATGGTGAGATTGCATCTGCGTACTAATATCAAAATGCTTTAGTAATTTTCCAGAAGTCCGTGTGTCTTCAGCTAAGATTAAATCGACATCATTTAAAACCTCTATGGCTCTAAAGGTCATGTCTTTTAAATTACCTATTGGTGTAGGAACGATGTAAAGTTTCATGAAAACCAAATTATTTATTCTCAAATTTACAATCTTTTATACTATATTGAAGCAATCATTTTTAATTTTAAGCATCTAATAGAAAACCAATCTATGCCCAAAAGCATTTTATTTTTATTCCTTTTAAATTTTTATACTTTTCATGTTATAGCACAAACAACAGATTTATCAATCTCTGTTGAAGCTCAGAATTTATCTGGAAACGATATTTCTCAAGTACATATTTATGAGGCCTTTCAGTACCTCATCACTATTAGTAATTCCGGAGACTCTGTAAGTAATGCTGTGTTTTCTCAAACCATTAATGATAATGCTATTATTCTTTCTTATGTAAGTCAAAATCCAATTGGTGGCATTACTTTAATTACAGATTTTACAGTTGCGAATAATATAATAAATGGAACTATTAATGATTTTCCAGCTGGCGCAAGCATAGAAATAAAAGTCATAGTTAAAGCACCTGCTTTTCTTGGTGGAATTGCAACAAACACAACCATTACACCTCCTAGTGACACTACTGATACAAATATTTCAAATAACACTTCTATTATATCTATTGATGTTACAGATGTTGACATTGATTTTGCGGTAACACATGCGCAAATTTCGCCTCCAGAAGGCACTCCAATTATAGCATGGAATGATACAGTTACGTATCAAATTACGATAACTAATAATAGTAGTATTGCTTATCCTCTAACAAATTTTTCAAGTTTTTTAGAATTGATCACACCTCAAAGCTATGGATTACCAAACGTGCAATTACTATCTGTAATTTGTATTAATGCTACTAACGGAACATTATGTGCTAACAATATAAATGTTACAACAACTCCAATTACTATTAGTAGTGCTATTGAACTGATTTTTAATTTTGATACTACTCATGAGTTTACATCAGGAGGTTCTTTAACTTTCGAAATGGTGTATCAATATTTAGATCCTGAATGTGCCGTAATAACTGAGCCTCTTGAATTGTCAAGTCATATTATAATTGAATTATCACATGATAATATATCATCTAACACCTCAAATTCTGTTTTAACTTTATTAATTGAATCTGAATTATGTGGCGATACAGATGTTTGTATTGACACCATTCAAATAAACCCTATAGTTGGTTCCATTGTAAATTGGGATGAAGAAATTACTTTCGAAACAACCATTTGCAATAATGGCCCTTTAGATGCTGAAGTATTATTGAGTTTAAGAAATATTTCAGATAATGTCTTATGGCAAATTATTTCAATAGAATGTATTGCAAGCTCTTCATCTATCTCTTGTAGCGATATAACATTTGCAAATGCAGGACAATATTGGGTTAGCAATATATTTAATATGCCTATTGGAGAGGTTTTAACCATTAGGTCTGTAATTATTTTTATTGAACCTGAATGTGCAATTGACGGAATTGTTGAAGGTATTGTTAGAAGCACTATTGAAATTATGTCTAATGATATTACAGACAACTTTCTAAATAATAATTTTGATTTTGATTATGTATCCTTAGTAGATACTATAGCGTGCGAAACTGCAGATATTGAAGTTACTAAAACTCAAATAGCTCCAATTTTACCAGATGGAGGAAGTATTGACAATACAACATCTTGGGGAATGGTTACCTATGAAATTACCGTTTCAAATTTAAGTGATGAAGATACATTTATAGAATTATTAGACTTTATGCCTTCACCTCCCATAGAAATAATAGGGATTTTAGAATCTATTGAATGTGTTTCGACAACTGGAACAGCTACTTGCTTTTCTATTGAACATGCAAATATCGGAATTGAACTAGATGGCATTCCTGATGATGACGATAATCCTGATGTTTTTTGGGAAATTATACCTGAAGACAATTGGTTACTTCCTGCGTTTAGTTCGGTTACATTTCAAATAAACATAAATTGGTTACCTGAATGTTCTGCAAGTGCAATTCCTGCAACAAATACAGTAGAGGCTTATCCTCTAGAACCATTTATTGATACTGTACTTATTAATAATACAGCAAGTGTAACTACTTTTTTTGTGCCTTGTATAGACTTGGTGGTTCAAACGTTTCCTGAATTTCCTACTGTAATTGTAAATCAACCTTTTAATTGGGTTATAGATATTACCAATAGTATAACAAGCTCAAATGCTATAAATGTAGTTTTCGAAGACGAATTAGATATTCCTTTTAACATTAGTGGAGTTCCTACCTGTCAGATTACTTTTGGAAATGCAACCTGTATTACATCATTTAATGTCGTTGGAAATACTATTTCAGCAATAATTCCAAATATGGAGGCAGGCTCTACAGTTCGTATATTCATTCCTGTCGAAGCGCCTAGTTATGGCGGTGCTTTTATTAATACTGCTGAAGCTATTCCAAGTCCAATAAATAACGAAGAACTCACACCTGAAACTAATATTTCAATAAGTAGTGTTCAGGTAATTGCACCGACATTAACAAAGCTATTTATACCAGATGAAATTATGACTGAACAGGAAAGCATCCTCACATTTACAATAAACAATCTTGTTTCTAATCCGTCTCAAAACAATATCTCTTTTGTAGATCATTTACCATTTGGTTTAACAATTTCCGATGTTCCTTTTTGGGAAGAAAGTAATGGTTGTACCGCAACATTTACAGGAAATATTGGTGATGATTTTTTTGAAGTCATTAATCTAACATTTCCTGATGGCGTAGAAAGTTGTAGTTTTTCAATTCCTGTAACTTCAAATGTAGCTGGTATTTATGTAAACAATAACATCAACTTTAGTGACCAAATAAATGTTGACACGTCTCTTGCTAATGCAACATTAACTGTTTTAACTGGAGATTCTACTCAAGATGATTGCCTACAAATACCTCAAGTATTTACGCCAAATAATGACGGCTCAAATGATTTTTTAATAATTCCATGTATTGAAGATTACCCTGAAAATAATATTAAAATATTTAATCGCTATGGTGTTTTAATTTATGAAAGTTATAATTATCAAAATAATTGGAATGGAAAAGCAAATAAAGGTATTCTTAAAACGTCTAACGTACTGCCTGTTGGGACATACTTTTATATTTTAAAAGCTAATGACTTACCCGAAAAAATAACGGGGTGGGTTTATTTAAACTATTAAGCGTATTTACTTTCAACTATTTCTATAAAACGTTCCTCATATTCCTCTTTTCCTTTCCAATCATTATAGTCAGGCTTAACGCTATTTTGAATTAAGTTTTTGGCTTCCTCAAAATCACTAGACGTATTTATTTGAGATAAAACACGATCGTAATCTTCACTTTTACCATCAAATAGATGCTTTATAAAGGCAAGTTTATCATTTAATCCAATAGCTAACCCTCCTGTTTTAAGTTTATCATTAAGTGATTTTTTTTCATCTATTGCTTTTGAGACAGGTTCAAAAACAGGAATTTCTTCAAATCCTGCTGTAATCTCATCAAGATCATTTTTATGATATTGAGTGGTAGGAATTACCTTTTCTAAAAGCTCATCAACTTCTTGTGTTTCTTCTGGCATTTGAGCAACCATATCTTTTATTTTTTCCATAATAGGCTCCATAATACCATCATCTTCAACTTCATCAAGATTAACATAGACTTTATCTTCAACTTCAATATTATCACTTACTTTATTATTAAAAGCATGATCCAGCATATCAAAAAAAGAAGAATCGCTTCCAATAGTTGGAGCTTCTTCTTCAAAATTATCATTAGCAAACTTTAAAACTGTAAGTTTTTCATATAGCAAAGAAACTTCTTTATGTAATTTCTCAACGTCTTCTTTACCCTTCAGTTTTAAAATCCTATGCGCAATACTTACTAATTCAGATTCCAACTTCTTTTTCATAACTTTTAAAATTTAATCTAATTTATACTTTTGATTTTTATTAAATTTGCGTCACCTTTATGGAAACGAAATTAGCTTTCATTTTAGTGTTAAAATTACAAAATGTTTCTTGAAAATACAGTAAATCATAAAGAACAATTTGGGTGGATTGAAGTTATTTGTGGCTCAATGTTCTCTGGTAAAACCGAAGAATTGATTCGCAGACTTAAACGCGCGCAGTTTGCAAGGCAAAAAGTTGAGATTTTTAAACCTGCAATTGATGTGCGTTATGATGAAGAAAAAGTAATTTCTCATGATGACAATGAAATTCGTTCAACCCCTGTTCCTGCTGCTGCTAACATTCCTATTTTAGCAGATGGGTGTGATGTGGTAGGTATTGATGAAGCTCAATTTTTTGATGATGAAATTGTACGTGTTTGTAATGATTTAGCCAACAAAGGTGTTCGTGTTATTGTTGCTGGATTAGATATGGACTTTAAAGGCAATCCTTTTGGACCAATGCCTAATTTAATGGCTACTGCCGAATATGTAACTAAAGTTCATGCTGTTTGTACTAGAACAGGGAATTTAGCTCAATATAGCTATAGAAAAGCAAAAAGTGACGCCTTGGTTCTACTTGGTGAAGTAGATGAATATGAGCCGTTAAGTCGAGGTGCTTTTTATAAAGTCATGTTACGAGATAAATTGCGCAATATGAAGGTAAATGATGCACAAGAAATCACTTCAAAACCTAAAAATTCCAATGCCTAAAGCGCAACAAACCTTATTAGAAATTGACTTAGGCGCACTAAAACACAACTTTGAGCATCTTAAATCTAAATTAACAGGAAGCACAAAAATTTTAGCAGTCGTAAAAGCTTTCGCATATGGGAGTGATGCTTTAGAGATTGCTAAATATCTTGAAGCCCTAAACGTAGATTATTTAGCAGTTGCTTATACAGATGAAGGCGTTTCATTACGTAATGTTGGTATCACTAAACCCATTCTGGTGCTTCATCCACAAGCTATAAATTTTAAAACAATTATTGATTGTTGTTTAGAGCCGAGTATATATAGTACAAAAATTTTAAATGAATTTCTAAAAGTTGCTTCAGAAGAAAAACAAACAAACTATCCTATTCATTTAAAGTTTAACACAGGACTAAATCGGTTAGGATTTAGTATAGATGATATTGATAATATAGCCTCTATAATTAATAAAACTACTTCAATAAAAATTAAATCAATCTTTTCTCATTTGGCTGCAAGTGAAGATTTAAACGAAAAAACATTTACGTTAAATCAAATTGATGCTTTTAAATCAATCACAGATAAATTCATTAAAACTTTTAATTATAAACCAATGCTTCATATTTGTAATACTTCTGGAATACTAAATTATCCTGAAGCTCATTTCGATATGGTTAGAAGCGGTATCGGTCTTTATGGTTTTGGAAATTCAATAAAAGAGAATATAAATTTTAAACCTGTCGCAACATTGAAATCAATTATTTCTCAAATTCATAATATAAAAGAAGGGGAAACTGTTGGTTATAATAGAGCATTTAAAAGTAAGTCTTTACAAAAAACAGCAACCATACCAATTGGCCATGCAGATGGTATTGGCAGACAATATGGTAATGGAAAAGGATTTGTCACCATAAATGGTGAACATGCTCCAATTATTGGTAATGTTTGCATGGATATGATTATGGTGAACATTACAAATATTGATTGTAGTGAAGGAGATGAAGTTATTATTTTTGGAAACAACCCAACTGCTAGTGAATTTGCGAAAACTGTAAACAGTATTTCTTACGAAATAATCACAGCTATCTCTCAACGAGTGAAACGTATCTTTATTTAAAAATAAACTACTTTCCAAAATAGAAAGGATTCTTTTTTATATTAATTTTTTGAGTTTGAAAATGAATTAATACTTACTTTTGTCTATCTAAATCATATAATAATGAAAGTAGCTGTTGTTGGTGCCACTGGAATGGTAGGTAGTGTCATGCTTAGAGTGCTTGAAGAACGTAACTTCCCTATTTCAGAATTAATTCTTGTTGCTTCAGAAAAATCTGTTGGAAAAACAATATCATTTAAAGGAAAAGATTACACTGTTATAAGTTTATCTGATGCTGTTTTAATGCAACCAAATATTGCACTATTTTCTGCTGGTGGAAATACATCTTTAGAATGGGCTCCGAAATTTACAGAAGTTGGCACTACTGTCATAGACAATTCTTCAGCTTGGAGAATGGATTTAGATAAGCCACTTATTGTTCCCGAAATTAATGCACATAAACTTTCAAAAAGTGATAAAATAATTGCCAATCCTAACTGTTCTACTATTCAAATGGTAATGGCCTTGGCGCCACTTCATAAAAACTATAAAATCAATCGGATTGTTGTTTCAACCTATCAATCTATTTCTGGCACAGGAATTAAAGCGATCAAGCAGTTAGAAAATGAAATGGCAGGTAGAAAAGGAGAAATGGCTTATCATTATCCTATTCATCAAAATGCTATTCCGCATTGCGATGTGTTTGAAGAAAATGGGTACACTAAAGAAGAAATGAAATTAGTTCGTGAAACTCAAAAAATCCTTGATGATAATAGTATTGCAATTACTGCTACTGCTGTTCGTATTCCGACTTCTGGAGGGCATAGCGAAGCTGTTAATATAGAATTTGAAAATAATTTTGACTTATCTGAAGTTAGACAAATTTTAAATAATACACCTGGTGTCATCGTACAGGATAATATAGATGTAAATACATATCCAATGCCAATTTATGCTCATGGAAAAGATGATGTCTTCGTTGGTAGAATACGAAGGGATTATTCAAGACCAAATGCCTTAAATTTATGGATTGTAAGCGATAACCTTCGTAAAGGTGCTGCAACAAATACCATACAAATTGCAGAATACTTAATTAAGCAAAATCTTGTTTGATTTAAACTAATTCTCAATTTTTAATAATCTAGAGTAAAAAATTCTTCAAATTAACAGTAAAAACGTGTCATACAACTAATTAATTATTTTCATTTGTTGTTAATAATTATATTAGTAGTCCAAATTTTACTGTAAATGAAAAAAAACTGTATCAACCTCTCTCGCTTTTTAGTTTTGTTATTGGTCTTTTCTTCTTGTTCAGACGATGAAAATTACATCCCTTCAATAGAAGCTCCTGTTCAAGTTTCTCCAGTAAATTTAAATTTGGATGAATTACCTTATCAATCACTATCCGATTATAACTTTTTTGATGGAAACATGGCGAATTTAACACCTGTATATGGTGTTTTACCTTATAAAATAATTAGTGGCTTATTTATAGATTATGCTCAGGCAAAAACTTTTGTCTGGATGCCAGAAGATTCTAATGCAACATATATCAATGATTATAGTGTATTAGATTTTCCTGAAGGTTCTGTTTTAATTACTACACATTATTTTGATAACGTTTTACCAGATCTAAATTCTAAAATGGTTGAAACAAGGTTGTTGATTAAAATGGAAAATGAATGGGAATTATTCAATTATGTCTGGAATGAAAATCAAACTGAAGCTTCCTTTACAACAGATGGTAGTTTTGTTCCTGTAGATTGGCTCGAAAATAATGAAACTAGAAGTGTAAACTATAGAATTCCATCTTATTCGGAATGTTTTACATGTCATAACAAGTATGATGTTATATTTCCAATTGGACCAAAACCTCAAAATTTAAATCATAATTATTCTTTTTCTGATGGTATACAAAACCAACTATCAAAATGGACAGAATTTGGGTATTTAAACGATGACATTCCTTCAAATATTGTTTCGGCAGTAGATTGGTCAGATGAAAGTCAACCTCTAGAATTAAGAGCAAGATCTTATCTAGATATTAATTGCTCTCATTGTCATTCAGATGAAGGGTATTGTGATTATAGATCTATGCGTTTTTCTTTTAGTGAGACCGACGATTTATCAAATATGGGCGTTTGTGTTGAACCCGACACTCAAATAGATAGTAGTATTCCATTTATTGTAGCGCCAGGTTATCCAGAAAGGTCCGTTCTATTTTTTAGAATAAGCTCAACACTAGAACAAAACAGAATGCCTTTACTTGGAAGAACACTACAACATGAAGAAGGTGTTCGATTAATTGAAGAATGGATAAATTCATTAGTTGTCACTTGTGAATAAAACAATATTATTATGAAAACAAAATTCCTTTTCCTACTTATAGTTAGCTGTTTATTTAGCTTGCAAACTTATGCTCAGCCAGGCAATGATACTGCTAATGGCGCTATCCCAATTATGCCTTCTGCTGAAGGATTTGGTTGTGCAACTGCAACATTTACACTCCCATTTTCGACAGACGGAACAACTGATAGCGGTCTTCAAGGTGGATGTAATGCCTCAGGCTTAGATCAATTTTTTACTTGGACAGCAACGACTTTAGGCTTGTCTTTTTCATCTCAAACACCAGGAAATCCTGGTATTGCAATTTGGGATGCTACAGGAACCATTAGAATAGATTGTGCTTCAACTTTTACAACAGATCAAACTTTAAACGGTTGGGATTTTGGCGATGATTTAATCATACAAATTTACGATTTTGAAGGCACAGGAATTGCTGATGTTGGATTTTGCCTTGAACTTAAAGATATTGATCCTCCTCCTCCTTCACCAATTACTTTCACAGAACAGGTTATAACTGCTCCGGGGAGTTCAAATAAAGCTGTTGTTGATATGAATGGTGATTTTTTAGATGATATTGTATCCGTTAGCTCGACTAACGTTAATATA
>Ga0190293_1000433_pt1 | contig 14932 bp, 12 predicted proteins | sample 48693001_MG_FD_161671 | JGI IMG/M metagenome (GOLD analysis project Ga0190293, IMG submission 161671) | Hydrothermal vent microbial mat bacterial communities from Southern Trench, Guaymas Basin, Mexico - 4869-30-0-1_MG | ecosystem: Environmental > Aquatic > Marine > Hydrothermal vents >... | reverse complement strand
GAGAATGATATAAAATATATTTCAGACCTCGCCCCGAAAGGGAACGCATGGAGAACAATATATTCCGACAAAAAATTTCTCCTTGGTATGTTCAATCTTTCAAATGCATTGAGAACAAATAAAGGGAAACTACTCCTTCCGGGCGGAGAAAAATGGAAAGGTTTCTGGTCATCTCTGGCAGGTGTTCAATATTCAAATTCGAATATATCATTCCTCCGAAACATTGCTACAAAAGATGGAGGGAAATTAAACTACCTCTATTCATTCTCCTTTTTCCTTCCTGAATCGAGATTGAAACCGATACTTTTCAACATGGACATATCAAAAATGAGAAAGATCTATGACCTGATCTTATTGGGGAAAAACGAGGACATAGCTGAGAACAGATTTGCAAGATTAAGAAACCCGGAGTTCTTCAAGCTCATGTATGCACTTGATATAAAAAACGGAGATGTAATTTTTCCGGGAGAGATAGAAGACTGGATCAAAATGCTCGGTGGTAAAAAAACTTCCCTGAGTACGGATAAAACTATCACAAGGAATGACATGTATTTCAGGTTTATTCAGGAATTGATGGGGAAAAAGAGAAGTAACAGCCGGGAATCTCCCATCTCAAAATTTGTTTCCATTTATTCTAAATTCCAGGACAGGCCTGAGCTGATAAGTAAAGAAACCCTCAAACTTTTCTATAACGGCTATGATAAATATAATATCCTCAATGATTATGTTGAAAAAATCAATATTAAAGAAAAAGAAACTGTAAAGAAACTCTTCACCTGGGTAAAAACCATCGGAAAATTAGGAGTGAATGACAGGGCATTGTTTACAGCAATCTATCAATCTATTTTTGAGATATTATCTTTTTCCTCAAAATATCATCCTAATGGATATGATTTTGACCTGCTTGTCACAGATTTGATAAGCATACCACTTGATAAGAGCAAGTTTATAGATAACCTCTTCAAGTATCTGAATAAAAACATGAAGATACCACTCAGAAAAAAATACATTGACGGTAGGTTCTTCGGCTATTTACTAAATGGTATTGAAAATGAACTTGTAGAACTTTACAGCTCGGATTATGAATTGATGAACAAAAATATTCTGAGAGAATCTCTTAACAAGATCATAACTTCACAGGAAGTGATACACCTTTCAACTGTTTTTGAGTTCAATGATCTGTTCAACAGGCTCCCCTCCTCAGTACAGGCTGCAAGGAAATCGAGATATAATAAAATAGTTGACCTCTTTCAGCAGCTTTCCCATCCTGAAATAAGTGAGGAAGCACCGAGATTCATAAGGTTGCGGGTCATGTCATATAAAAGATCCGAACTTAATAAAGATTTAAAGAAATTGCAGTCTCTGATCTCCGGTGGTAACTCCACGGGAGAGATAAGAAAACTTATTGAAAAATTCCGGAACAAATACCTGTTCCCCCATCTTAAGAATTATCTGGTCACAATAGCATATGCAATAAATGCGAAAACAGACCGTTTAAGGATATTTATTAATCCCAACCTTGTAAGACTGCATGATTTTGAAGATTCTAATAAGAACACCCCCTGGAATTATTCCGGAAGACCGGAGTCCAGCCTTTCGACAAAAACGATCCCCGGATTCAGGCTGAAAGGTGGATTGTCCAGGTTAAACATTATTTTTTCGACAGTCTGGAGAGACCAGATGCTTGCCGGGAATATAATCTTCGACAAGGAGCTGATCGAATCTGTATTTACTAATTTATTCAACCTCTACCCATTTGCAAAGTTAAAATATTTTCCTGAATATGCTTCTCTATTGATCAACTATGGAGTTGAATTGATGGACAAAGGGAAAAAAGATCCGGCGATCAAAGCAAAATTAAAAGCTGAAGTGGGAAATTTTCTTTCAGGGAATTCATATAAAAATGTTATTGACCATCTGGACGGAAAAACTAAAAAACCTCTCCTGTTCTATGATCAGTATTATAAACTGGGGAAAGCTTTCCTTAAATATGGAGATCTATTTGCCGGGTTTCATGGTAAAGATGAACTGAAAAAATATTTCACTCTCCCATTGAAAGCTGAATTGGAGAATGAGAAAAAGTGGTTCGGAAATATTTATTTTAAATCTCTCGGTTCACTAAAACCGAAATGGAGAGAATTCTGCCCTCCCGAGACAGGGAACCTGTTCACATCCGGCGCTTTCAATGGAGAAGCTTTCCGTGAATTTAAAATGAAGTTATCATACCTTTCAAATAAGAAAAAATATCCGCCTCTTCTTCAGGGGCACTTCCTATACAACTATCTGATCACAACTTTTCCAAGATATTATCAGCAGAATTATGATAAAGATTATTATACAACATATTTTATATTCAACATTTTGAATAATGCTAACTTAAGCAAGATAATTAAGAGATACCAGAAGAAAGGCTATGTGAGGTTAAGATGAAAATATTTAGTTATTTACTGATATTGCTGCTCATTCTCCCCGCTTTCAGCCAGGAAGAGATGAAAGTGGAAAACCCTGAAATGAAATTTATTTCCCCTGAGAACAATGAAGTATGGGTTGGGGAAAAAAACATTAAGATCAAGGTGACAGGGATTGAATTGAAGGAGATACAATCAGTTGAATTGTTCCTTGACGGCAAATTCCTGAAAGAGTTCAACAACCCCCCCTTTGCATTGAAGTACGATTTCGGCAACTCACCCAAGAACCGGGTTCTGAAGGCCATCCTGAGAGACCATGAGGGTGTATTGCTCAGGGAGGAGATATCCTCTTACCAATTTGATGATGTTCAAAGTGTCAATGTTGTTGAAATGGCGATTCCTATCGCTGTTATAGACAGACACGGAGACTATGTCAGAGGGCTGACAAAAGATAATTTTGAATTGTTTGAAGATGGCAAACCTGTAGAGATATCTTATCTGAATCTTATCAGTCAGCGAAAGGGCGATTTCCACCTGATCCTTCTGATCGACATCAGTTCATCGATGAAAGATAAAATGGAATACATTAAGGATGCGGCAAAGATGTTCCTTGAAGATCTGATGAGGAAATCGGACAAAGCCATAGTGATCTTCTTTAATCATGAAGTTATAGAGGATACAGATTTTTCAAATGATATAAACGAACTTGTCAATTCTATCTCTCTTGCTTTCCCTTTCGGAGCCACTTCTTTATATGATGCAATAGCTCATTGTATAAACCTCGTCAAAGGTGTCAGTGGAAGAAATATTATCGTAGTATTTTCTGATGGTGAAGATAATAGTTCCTTCATCGATCCGTACACTCTGATGAAAAAAGCAGAGAAATCAAACACCGAAATTTATTCCATAGGGAAGCGTACATATTCCCTTTCCTCTGACGATCAATATAAGACTCTACTTGAAAAAATATCAAGATCTTCCGGAGGAATACCTTTCTTCTTTGATCATGTCAGTGAAGTGAAAAAGGTATATAAAAAGATAAGAAAGGACATTCAGGCAAAATACCTCCTTTATTTCACACCCAAAAAGAAAGGAACTATAAAAACTTTCAGAAAAACCACAGTGAAATTAAAGAATACAAAAAGACATAAGATCAGGACAGTAAAGGGTTATTACTATTAAGGAGAGAAGATGAAAAAACAAATTATTATTCTGATAGTACTCAGTATGATACTTTTCACAAGTGCAGGCACCCAGACAGAAGAGAAAAAAGTAAAAGAAGAAATTTCAGTGTTGAACATTGAGGTTCCGGTCAGGGTTTTTTATAAAAAGAAACCTGTAGATGGCCTTACAAAGAATGATTTTTCCCTTATTGTTAACGGAAAAGAGAGGAATATTGTCCACTTCAATGTAATAAGGAAACAGATAGAGACCCAGGAAATGGTCCTCCATAAAGACAAGGAATTTCCTCCCAGATACTTTGTCCTTGCAGTAAATATCACAAATTTTGATTCCGATGTGAAGAATGGGATAGTTCAGATCGTTGACCGGATGGTGAGAAAGAATGATGCAATGCTCATATTTATCAACAAAAGGAGCCTTCTGATAAAGAATTTCCAGGACAAAACTGCAGCAAAGGAAAAAATATTTGAAATGATCTCAGAGGGAAGTATTGAAGCAAGAAAAAAAATGCTGTTATACTTTAAACAACTGGAAGCTGAGATCGATTTCACTAGATTCAAACTTACGTTGAGACAGACTACCGGAGCCAAGGTCGCTGTAGATCTCAAACGGGATATATATGCTATCTCTGATTTTCTCAGGAAATACCTGATAATCTGGAAGGATTATAAAAACAAATATCTCATTCCCGATGTTAAGACCTATCTCCGTTTTGCAGAACATCTTCAGAAAATACATGTGGAAAAATGGGTTATCAGTATATATCAGCAGGAATTATTTCCCAGGATAGTTATGAAAGGGGACTTAATGAGACAAATCCAGGCACTTATTTATAAATGGCAGGCAAGTACAGATATGGAAGTATTGGCCTTTTCAAGAATAATATCCAAACTGGTGAATGATATCAGGAAAGAACTGAAGATATCAAAAGGATTCCCGACTGATGAAATATCCAAGATATTTACAAAAGTAGGCGCTACTTTTCACTCGATTTTTGTTAACACAATGATGCCTTCATTCAGCAAAGATATGGAATACAGGAGAATTTCGACAGACCTGGAAAACAACCTGAGGAGTCTTACAGCAAAAACAGGCGGGGTTCTCGTCACCTCAAAAAACCTTGAAGTAGCAATAGATAAGATTGTTAAGAAGCAAGACATCTATTATATCCTTACGTATGAACCGAAAGAAGGAGAAAAGATAGAGAAGTTAAAAATAAAGGTCCATAAGAGGAAGCACAAGCCTGTCTACGATGACAATATCAGGACTGAGTTTACAAAGAAGCCTGCCAGAGGAATTCTGATCAACACTGATAAAGAGGTGAAAATAGAGGGGATCGAATTTAAGGATAAAAAACTCTCATTCAAAGTAACAAACTTTGCACAGCAGAAAACTACTCAGGGTATTCTTGGCTCAGTTAATATCAGGATACAGATAAACAATATGCAGGATAACCCGGTCTTCGACAAGAGTAATAATTTTAATACTAAGAGCAATGAAACTAATATTTCTCTCAATTTCAAATGGCTGACCAGGGGAAGATATGAGATTGTTATAGAAGCTAAAGATAATTATACAGGAAGGATGGCTTCTGACTTTATTCAGATCAAAGTTGAGTAATCAGGTGCCTCCACGGAGGCTTCTCAATTTTTATCTTTGAATAATAATTGCATATCAATATTGTAAAAACCTTTCAGTAGTTCGTATAGCTTCGGATTCTCTGCCACCATTTCTTCAGGCCTTTCAAAAAAAAATTCAGTGGCAACCGCGAAAAATTCTGCTTCGTTGGATCCGGCATAAGGACGGAGAAATGATTTACCTCTATTCACTTTTTCTCTCTCTTTTTCCATTATTTCCAGCCACTCCTCAGTCCTTCCCTTATCCGACCCGATAACAGGAACTCCACTCATGATAGGATTCTCAAAATCAAAATAGTGGGCTATCTCATGTATTAGAGAGTTATAACCGTCATCAGGATCTTTAAAACTCCTTTCCAGAATTTTTTTTGTAACCAGAAGAGGCCTCCTGTCTCCTGCCATTCCGGCAATCTGCCCCTTGTGAAGATTATATTCAGGATCAAATGTTTCTCCGGGATACACAACAACTCCGTCTGTGAATGGCGGTTCCCAATCCTCTCTGCCATGAAGGATTGTGGCAACACCTGCGGCAACAAGCACCTTTGTTCTAAGGTCAGTTTCTTCTCCTCTAATACTCCTGATACTATGTTCATTTAAAAATATATTAATATCCTTCTCGAACTTCCGTTTCCCATTATCATCAAGAAAATTGTAAAATTTCGAATATTCGCCGATAATCTCCCTGAATTCTAAAGGAAATTGTTTCTTTACCAGCCTGAATCTTCGGATCTCCTTTCTGAATGCTAAGGGAATATAGATAACCGGAAAAAGAAATGATAGAACAGTCACCATTCTGTCAGATGAGTAAAACGAGATAAAAACTACCGTTAATAATATGAGAATAAGATATATAAGTTTAAATATCACCTCATTTCTGTATATGATTTTCATAATAGTTCCTTATATCCTCTTTAATTATCATCATTGAATATCACCTCAAGTTCTTCAGGCATCTCAGGGCGCCGTCTTCTGTTAAGAGAGGTCCCGAATACCTTTCCACTCAATACAAGTTTATTCTCGGGGATCAGATAGATACTCTGAATGAAAACGATACGTAAAGGAGATACCTTCTCCATGACCGTATCTATCCGGAACATGTCCCCGCTGACAAGTGGAGATTTATAATCAAGTTCAACTCTGATAACCGTCAGCATGATACCTTTCTCAGTCAGTCCTGCAAAATCCAATCCTATATTTTTCAGGAGAAGGTGCCTTGCATGCTCCAGATAATTCTGATACACCGAATTGTTAACAACCCCCTGCATATCGCACTCATAATCCCTGACAATAAATTCAGAATTGTGTTCGATCTTTTTCATCTGTCCTCTCCTGTCATCCTGCATCCATATATAGCAGAATTATACATTTAATGAACGCAGAACAATTATATTAACAGAATTTTGATAAAAAATTAATTTGGAATTGATTTGAATTTATTTTAATATCATTTTATCAGGGAATTAATTTGAAAAAAAAAATATTGTTCATCTGCACCCATAATTCGGCAAGGAGTCAGATGGCGGAAGGGATCGTCAATAACCTGTTCAATGATAGGTTTGAGGCCTTCAGTGCCGGAACCGAAAAAACATTTGTGAAACCTCACACAATTGATGCTTTGAAGGATCTCAATATCGACATCTCAGATGCAAGGTCCAAACTCACCATAGAATTTAAAGATACGGAGTTTGATATTGTTGTGACTGTCTGTGACAATGCCAGAGAGACATGCCCGTTCTTCCCCGGCGCGAAGGAGCTTGTTCATAAAAGTTTCCAGGATCCTTCTGATATTCAGGGAAATGAAAAGGAAAAACTGGAGGCTTTTAAAAAAACAAGAGACGAAATAAGATCATGGCTGGATAATTTCCTGTCAACCCGATAATATTATGTCAGGCTTTTTCCGTGATTACTTTTGACTACCGCAAAACACGAAAGCACCTGAATTCAAAATTTGGGGAATCTGAAAGTTGCATTTGAGATATAGAATAATGATAAATAGTTGAAATTTTTTTTTTTTTTATTAATACTATAACCAATGAATATTTCATCAATTTTTGTCGGTGTAATACTTGTTCTTCTATTTATAATAGCTTTGATCCTTTTTATCTGGTACAGAGAGAGAGCGAAAAGTGATAAGGAATTGGATGAAGCTTACAAAATGATGGAAAAGCTTTCAAAATTTGATCCCCTGACCCAACTTTGCAAAAAAAATTCAATGATGGACAGAATTGAGATCGAAATGATAAGAATGGGCAGAACCTGGCGCCCTTTCTGCATTGTTATGATCGAGGTAGATAATTTCAGACAAATCAATGATGAGTTCGGCAGGGATTGCGGGAATAAGATCCTTGAAAGTCTTGGATTGATACTTGTTAAAACCCTCAGGAAACAAGATACGGCATCGAGGTGGGATGGGGCTGAATTTCTTTTGATGCTTCCTGAGACCTACCTTGAAGGGGGATATATAATTGCCGAAAAGATCAGACGCACAGTTGAGGACACATCGGTAACTTATGGCGATATAACCATGAACTTCACCATTACACTCGGTGTCGATATATATAGCAAACTCGGGCCCGCGAATCATAGTATAAGGAAAGCATCAGCCGCTTTATATGAAGGAATACAGAGAGGGAGGAATGTCGTAGTGAAATCCGATGATCCTGATCTTGATTTTTCAAAATATCAAGAACCCGATTAAAAAACCTGCCTCTCCTTAATTATTTTTTTTGATTTATAGATATTTCCTGATAAAAAAGTCTATTTAAACTAATCTCAATTGGAACAAAAAGGATAGTGGTGCGTACGTATAATATAAAGATTTTTTCCGGAGGCAGAAATGAGAAAAAGGGTTTCCATTTCAACGATTACAATAGTGTTTTTATTCATGTTCAATATCGGATCACATGCTGCTGAAGTGGTACCGGAAATACACAAAACATCAGACCCTCCGGTTATAGATGGTAAACTTGATGACAATGTGTGGACAAAAGCAACTACTTTCACCGGATTTAAAACATTCCAACCTGACTACGGTAAAACACCTCACGGAGAGACTATAGTTTTTGTGACCTATGACAAAGATAATTTTTATTTTGGGATCCGATGCCTTGACATAAACCCGAAATTGATCAAAGCAACTATAACAAAAAGAGACAATATTTTTAATGACGACTGGATCGGAATCGTGATAGATACATTTAATGACAAACAAAGGGCATATGGGTTTTTCATGAACGGCCTGGGAATTCAGGGAGATGGAATAGTTAATATCCAGGGGAACCTTCAGGGAACGCATGATATGGTATGGTATAGCAAAGGCTTGATGAATGATAAGGGATATACTGCCGAGTGTAGAATACCTTTCAAGAGTATAAGGTTCCCGTCCCGTAAGCGGATAAAAATGGGACTGGGATTTTTCAGACAGGTTGTTCGCCATTCTGAGACTTCGAGCTTCCCTCCGATCAGCGATAAAAAAGGAACTTTATTGACACAAACACAACCGGTGATCATATCCGGAATCAAATATAAAAGGGTAATCGAGATCCTCCCGGCATTTACTCATCAGAAACGTTCAGGGCAGGAAAATGGAGTTTTCAATTCAAAAAGAGGGATAAGTGAATTAAGTCTGACAACAAAAATTGGTTTGACATCCGAAATGACAATGGACGCAACGATTAACCCCGATTTCAATCAGGTGGAAGCTGATGCAGGACAGGTAGATGTTAACCTCAGATATGATATTTTTTATGAAGAGAAACGCCCATTTTTTCTTGAGGGAAATGAAGAATTTCAATTTGCAGGGAATACTGAAGGAGCTCCATTGTGGGCTGTTGTTCATACACGGAATATTGTTGATCCCATCGTTGGAATAAAAATTACCGGGAAATTTGGATGGAGGAATTCAATTGCTGCAATATCTGCGATTGATGAATTGCCCGATACTGAAATTGAAAAGAATGCAGGATTTTCTATCTTCAGATTCAGGCATGCAATTAAAAATGATACATATATCGGTGCCCTTTATACAAACAGAAGTTTTAATGGCGAATCTAACAGTGTTGCAGGCATCGATGGAAGATTCAGGATATCTCCCATTTCGGTCACAGAATTTCATCTTATCGGTTCCACTACAAATGATGGAGAGAATGATGAACTTAAAGGACATGCAATGGCTCTTCGTTATAACATCCACAATAGAAACTTTAATATAGATATCGGCATTCAGGACATATCAGAGAATTTCAGGATCGATTCAGGATTTTTGACAAGGCAAAACATAACAAGATATGCCCTCTTCGGCATGTATAGTTTCTATCCAAATTCTAAATTCTTCCAGAAGATCCAGCCATTCTACTGGAGCTTTCACATAAAGGATAAAGAGAGTGGCATGTTCGAAACTTTCAATATGTTTACTCTCCGCTTTCATATGCCGGGCCAGACAATGTTCAGAATTGATTCAATACTAAGTAATGAGGTTTTTGAAAACAGACGGTTTAATACAAGTGGTATCGGCTTTAATTTTTTCAGTCAACCATCAAAATATATGGTGATCAGTATCTTCTACAGATATAATAACAAGATTTATTATGATACTGATAACCCTTACCAGGGATATGGGCACCGCGCCTCATTTTTTGTCGAGATTCTCCCGTCAGAAAAACTTCGATCTTCTTTTTCACTATCATATTCAGATTTTTACGAAAAAATCAACAGGGAAAGAGTCTACGATTACACATTGGTCAGAAACAGGACCACTTTCCAGTTGAATAAATATCTTTTCATCAGAGCGATCACAGAATACAATTTGTTTAAGAAAAAATTGAATCTTGATCTATTGACATCATTTACTTACATTCCAGGGACAGTTATCCATCTGGGTTACGGAACAATATTTGAGAAGCTGGAATGGGATCAAAGAGAATATGTCTCCACTGACAGATTCCTCGAGATGAAGAGAGGATTATTCTTTAAAATATCCTATCTCCTGCGACTCTGATTATTTTTCCTTAACTTTATAACCTTCGGGATAGGAATAATTGCCGGGATCTGACTTCACTAAAGAAAGTTCGATAACTTCGGTATAGAAAGTGAATTTTGGAATCTCATCAGCCCCTGCCTTTTTTTTCTTCTTAAGAAGTCCCTTCAGCCCTTTCTTCTTTTTTTCACCTGTAACTGATGAATAATATTCTCCATCTATTACAACCGGATATCCTTTGATCTTGCTTATCTCTCTTCTGAACTTTTTAGCTTTATCTGAACTCTGTGTACTTGAAGATCTGCTCAGGCTTGTAAAAATCCTCAGCCATGATCCGCCCAGCACATCGTCCCTTTTCATATCTGTATCAAGTCCGAGTTTTTTCATATAGTTTTTGAAGAATAGAGATTCGATCTTCTGAGATGAATTTATTTTCCCCGTAACCAATGTAGCCCATACATTTGAAATAAGCTTGCTGGAGCCTTTTGATTCATCATTGTTGCTTTCCCACTCAACTATCCATGAAACTGAATATTCGATTGTTGGAAATCCGTTTATCACTTTCTTCTTCCCGGTCACAACAACTTTAAACTCATTTTTCGTGATTGTAATATCCGACTCTTCTCCATCACTCTCTTCAGTATCTCCCTCTTCACTATCACTACTATCATCCCCTATAAGTTTTACAATATCTTTTACAACTACTTTTTTCTTTTTATGATTTATTGTTGCTATCCTTGACTCTTTAAGATCTATAATCTTCGAAAATTCTCCACTCTTAAAAAAAACTTTGGCAGCAAGTTTACTGAGGAAACCTTTACCTTTGAAATTATCATTCGAGTCAGTCCTCTTTGTCAGCGGACTTATGATCTCTGTCCGTTCGGTTTTGAAAGTTCCGTATTTAGCAAAAGAAACCTCTGATTTGGATTTTTTAATAACATCAGATTGCAAAAACATTGAGAACAGTATTGTAATAAAAATTATTAGTTTTAATTTTTTCATTTTTCTCTCCTTCAGAGTTCACACTCCGAAAATTCAACCTTTATGGTTAAATTATAACAATTCTATACCATAAACTTAAAATAAAATATATGACAGGTCAAACAAAATAGTTATTGAAATAAAATTTTTATACCTTTAAAATAGATTGAAATAAAATTTTGGAGGCTTAAATGAAATTTAGAAGAAATCCGGTCCAATCATTTATAAGAAACGTAATCAGATGGGGAATAGCGATCCCAATGTGGTATTTAATAGTATGGCCGATATTCAGAGGAGCTGCAGGTAATCTCGAAGCTGCTCTTAACAATCCGCCGGAACCGGGACAGGTAGCACTAGGCATTTTTCTTACACTTTTTATCCTGTGGTTTTCAAATACAATTGCAAAGATGTTCCAGATCCTTCCCCAGTGGGAGCGCCTGGTTCTCCTGAGACTTGGAAAATCTGTCGGCACAAGGGGCCCCGGATTTTTTATTATTCCACCCTTTATATATTCAATAGCCAGAATAATAGATATAAGAATAACCACTTATGAAGTGAAAGCAACACGTACACTGACAAAAGACAATGTACCTATCGATGTTATCGCAGCAGTGGAACTCGAGATAGAAAATCCGGAAAAAGCTGCAATAGCAGTCAGAGATTATTGGAAAACTACTGAATGGGCTTCGATGGAGGCGTTAAAAAGTGCAATCGGGAAAAATGATCTCAGGCCTCTGTTAAGTGATACGGAAAGCATAGCTACCAGCGTTAAAACTGCTATAGATGCAGATGCAAAGGATTTCGGAGTAAATGTGAGAGCCGTAAGGATCACCGATATCGCCGCCCCTGATTCACTTATTGAAGAACTTGCAGTTATAGCGAGAGCAGAGAGGAGTTCACAGGCAAAACAGATTCAGGCAGAAGCAGAAAAAACTGTAGCAATTCAATTGGCAGAAGCAACCCGCCTTCTCACCACACAAAAAGGGGCTATGGAATTGAGACAGATCCAGGCACTATTGGAAATTTCAAAAGAAGAGAGCTCCACAATTATCATATATCCTATGGGCAGCTTCCAGGGAGAGAGAATTGCTGCAGCTACAGCAGGAACAATGGGTGCCTCTCCTACAAAAAAAGGTCGTAAATCTTACAAACTGACCTTTAAGATCTCAGGTTTGTTAATTTAGTTGAGAATTTCATTTATGAAGAAACCTTTTAAACTGAATTAACGTCTTATTAACAGAGCCTGGTATTTAATAGATTGAACTAAGGTTCATTCTTAAGGAGAACCAAGATGGACTTTATAACAAATATAACAATGAGCCTGATGCCGATAGTTCAGGACCCTTTCTTTAAAAAAGGGTGCTATGGCTTTGCAATAATAACAATGATCATTCTGGTCTTTCTAACGATCAGAATGGTCATAAAGAGAAGAAAGGAAAAAGATGGCAGGATAATTTCGGACAGAAGCAGTCCCGGAGTTACATTCGTATCAATTATCTTCTTCATCTCTTTATCAGTGGGAATACTGGCCGATATAACTGAATGGAATGAACCCGGCAAGATAACTGTTCTGGATAGTGGTAAAGTCATTTCCACTCCGAAACCATATTTTGCTCTCGGTAAAAAAAAGACCGCAGTTTATGACCATATAAAAGAGATAAAATCTACAGATGTTGCCGACTCTCCTCAACCAGTGGATATGAAGTTCAATGATTCGGGCATTGCAAAAACCGATTATAAATTCGACCTGAAGCTGCCGGAAGATCCGGTAAGGATTATTGCAATTCATGAAAAATTCGGTAGTCAGGAAAAACTGGTAAATGAAGGAGCAAAGCCTCTTATTGTAGAAGCAATAAAGATCGGAGCCATGCTGCTCAGTTCAGAGGAATCTTCTGAGATGAAAGAAAAAAAACTGGCAGCATTTGTAAATGATCAATTGAAGGGTGGATTATATCTGATTGAGAAAGGAGCAATTCTTAAGGATAAGGCCGGGAGGCTTATCAGGAAAAAGCATGATTTTACAGAATTCAAGGTCAAATTTGAAAAGTTCAAACTCGAGAATTTCAATAAAGAAGATATTGTAGTGAAGATCGAGATCGAGAAAGAAAAAATCACAAAAGAATTAGCTAAGATCGATCTGTTGAAACTTAAAGAGATTCCTTTCATTAATGATCTTGAAGTTTTTATTGAACATAAGATCATGCATGAAAAAAATATTTCAAAGGATCAGAAGGAACTAATAATTACTTCCTTAAAGAATGTTAAAAATATGATAATTAAACTGAGGGAGAGGAAACCGGTAAATAATAAGAAGGAAAAAGATTCAGGTACGTTTTAATATCCCGGCTTCTTCAAGATCTTCAATAATGAGGTCTACCTGTGAATAGTCAACCAGATCTTCCAATTTTGACCTGGTCATCTTCAGGATCATACGTTCAAAGAAATTAAGTTTTGTTATATCGATCCTTCCCGGAAGCTTTCTATATCCCAATAGATTTTTCCGGATTTCTTCAGGAATAAGTTCAAAAGATTGTTTACTTGCTTCACTATGCTCGGGAATAAGCCCTACAGTGAACAGATACACTTTCCTGCTTTTCAGGGTTTTCCTGTTTTCTTTAATGAAATCCCCTATCATTATCCTTCCCATGTATGTACAACTGCCAAGAATTATAAGGCCATAATCCTTCAAATTTCCCGAGAAATTTTTCACATCCGATATAATACAATCGCCCTCGATCCTTTCGGCTAATTCTTTTATGTATTCTTTTGTAGAACCATACTTGGAACGGAACAATATAAGTTTCCTTTTCACCTTTCCCTCCATCTCAAAACAAATACAACTTATTTAGATATTCTGAATGATCAGAATACTAACTATTCAAATTTACTAAAAGTTTAGAGCCTGAAACCGATACCAAAACCTGTATGAAATCCACCAAGTTTTATACTTACATCATCAATTTTGTCTGATGCCCCCATGTAACCTAGATTGAATGTTGCAAAAAAAGTATCCGAGAAGTTATAGACAAGGCTGCCGCCCATATATATTCCAAATTTTGTACCTTCAGCAGTTTCACCGAAAGCTTCTTCTTCATAGTCAAAGTTTGCTCCGCCGGCTTCCACTCTGAACTGAAGTTTATCTGAAAGATCACCTTCATATCCTGCAGCCATCTGACAGATCTTCTGTTTTGATTTACTCTCTTCCTTTAAGACAGGTGTTTCTCCGGTAATATTGAAAAGCCCGCAACCGAAAAATGCATAAAAATGCTCTCCGAACTTGTAAGCAGCTTTAATTCTTGGATAAATAACAGTGGATCCGTATATATCTTTAAAGCTTCCATCAGAAGGAAGCATAATTGCACCCTGGACTTCAAAGAACAACTTTTTATCGTTTTCACCTGCATTCAATACAACAGTAAACATCAATACTAAACTTAATAAAATAATTCCACGATTTCTCATTAACTACTCCTTCTTTAAATTTCAGGTTTGATCTGTTTAATAATTAACTTAAAAAAATTTTACTTTGTTTAAAACAGATAAACAATAACAATAATAATTTTTTATTTTTTTGTATTTAATCCACACAGAATTTAAATAATTTTGTTTTTCACTTTATTGAAAATTATAGTTTAAGAAGAGAGAATATAAGATTAGAAAAAGATAATAAATTCGGAGGAGCTGGAATGAGAGAAGATATTAAGATCAGCCGGGACCGGAACGGGGTCCCTCATATTGAAGCAGATGAC
>Ga0190293_1000432_pt1 | contig 14936 bp, 11 predicted proteins | sample 48693001_MG_FD_161671 | JGI IMG/M metagenome (GOLD analysis project Ga0190293, IMG submission 161671) | Hydrothermal vent microbial mat bacterial communities from Southern Trench, Guaymas Basin, Mexico - 4869-30-0-1_MG | ecosystem: Environmental > Aquatic > Marine > Hydrothermal vents >... | reverse complement strand
CATGATAGGTATCGTAAAAGGATCCCATTCAGCCAAGATCTGGTCTGATTTGACCTTGCTTCCATCACTAACTTTCAAAGTGGCACCGTATATTATGGGATATCGCTCAAGTTCCCTTTCACCTTTGCCCAGGACAGCGATTTCTCCATTACGGTTCATGACAACAAGGTTCCCCTCTTCATTTTCGACCGTTTTCAGGTCAATAAACTTTATCTTGCCTTGATTTCTGGGCTGAATTGTAGATTGTTCCACCCTCTTACTTGCAGTGCCCCCAATATGAAATGTCCTCATTGTGAGCTGAGTCCCAGGTTCACCAATGGACTGAGCAGCGACGATACCAATGGGCTGTCCGATATTGACCTCATGGCCGTGCGAAAGGTCCCTGCCGTAACATTTCTGGCATACCCCTCTTTTCGCCTCACATGTCAAAACGGATCTGATCCTGACCCTTTCCAATCCCGCGGCTTCGACTTTCTTCACTTTTTCTTCATCTATCTCCTCATCAGCCTTCACAAGCAAATCACCGGTCACTGGATCATAGATATCCTCAAGGCTAACTCGACCCAGGATCCGTTCTCCGACTCGTTGAAGTATTTCGCCACCTTCCACAAGCGCATCCACCCAGATTCCATCCATGGTACCGCAGTTTTCTTCGGTAACGATGGCGTCCTGTGCTACGTCTACCAGTCTTCGGGTCAGGTACCCGGAATTAGCTGTCTTGAGTGCAGTATCAGCCAGACCTTTTCTGGCTCCATGAGTGGAAATAAAATACTGTAAAACAGTCAACCCTTCACGAAAGTTAGACGTAATGGGGGTTTCAATGATCTCTCCTGATGGCTTCGCCATCAAGCCCCTCATGCCGGCCAACTGTCTCATTTGATCTTTACTTCCCCTTGCGCCTGAATCTGACATCATATAGATGGGGTTAAAACTGTTGGTCTTTTTTCTCTTGTTCCCAGGCCCCCTTACTTCATCTAAGGCCATCTCCTTTATCATCTCCGATGCCACATCTTCTGTGGCCTGGGACCAGATATCCACTACTTTGTTGTATTTCTCCCCATCCGTTATAAGCCCGCTTATGTATTGATCATCAATGTTTTTCACTTCATTCTCGGACCGCTCAATGATCTCTCCCTTCCTGGATGGGATCGTCATGTCTTTAATGGCGATAGACATACCCGAAATCGTGGCGTATTTATAACCCATATCTTTCAACCGATCTCCCAGGATAACCGTAGCCTTGATCCCTGCCTTGCGATAAGACTCGTTTATCAAACTACGCAGTTCCTTTTTAGACATAACCTGATTGATCAGCGCAAAGGGAAGATCTTCCGGCAGGATTTCATATAGAATCACACGGCCTGTAGTGGTCTCCTGAAGCTTTCCCTCTATCCTCACTTTGATGGAGGCATGAAGGTCTAACGCACCGGCATCATAAGCAATCCTAACCTCCAGTGGGTTCGAAAAAATCTTTCCCTCTCCTTTAGAAAAAGGCCTCTCCCGCGTTAAATAGTAGATTCCCAATACAATATCCTGACTCGGAACGATGATGGGATCCCCGCTGGCAGGTGAAAGAATATTATTAGTAGACATCATGAGGACCCTCGCCTCTATCTGGGCCTCGATGGACAACGGAACATGGACTGCCATCTGATCGCCATCAAAGTCCGCATTAAAGGCGGTACAGACCAGAGGATGAAGCTGAATTGCCTTGCCCTCAATAAGTATAGGCTCAAAAGCCTGAATTCCTAAACGGTGCAGTGTGGGAGCCCGATTCAGCAGGATACAGTACTCGTTGACCACTTCATCGAGGGCATCCCAGACCTCAGGTGTTTCTCTATCAACCATTTTTTTTGCGCTCTTTATCGTGGTGACAAGCCCTCTTTCATCCAGTTTATTATAAATAAAGGGCTTAAAGAGCTCCAATGCCATCTTTTTGGGAAGTCCACACTGATGCAGGCGCAGATCAGGCCCAACCACAATGACCGATCGGCCTGAATAATCCACCCGCTTTCCGAGTAAATTCTGTCGAAACCTTCCTTGCTTGCCCTTGAGCATATCACTTAGAGACTTGAAAGGACGTTTGTTTGCTCCCGTGACTACTTTGCCTCTTCTCCCATTATCAAACAGGACATCTACTGCCTCCTGAAGCATTCTCTTTTCGTTTCTTACTATGATATCAGGCGCACTCAGATCAAGAAGCCTTTTCAGCCTGTTATTACGATTAATAACCCGCCGATAAAGATCATTCAAATCAGACGTGGCAAATCTGCCGCCGTCAAGGGGTACAAGCGGCCTAAGATCCGGTGGTAATACTGGGATATAATTCAGAATAGTCCATTCCGGCCTGTTGTTTGAATCCCTGAACGCACCAATGATCTTCAATCGTTTTGCCAGCTTTTTCCGTTTTGCTTCAGACTTTGTTGCTAACATTTCAGCTCTGAGAGTTTGCGAGAGCTCATCCAGGTCCAGGCCCCGCAACATTGTCTGGATCGCTTCAGCCCCTATACCCGCTTCAAATCGATCGCCATAGTCCTCTCTTGCCTGGTACAGTTGTTCATCTGTCAACAGGCTGCCTTTTACAAGGGGTGTATCCTTCGGATCAATTACAATGTAGCCCTCAAAGTAAAGTACCCGTTCCAGGTCTTTTAGTGTCAAGTCCAAAAGGTTACCTATCTTGGAAGGAAGACACTTCAGGAACCAAATGTGGGCTACAGGGGCGGCAAGTTCAATATGTCCCATCCGTTCACGGCGAACTTTGGACTGAATCACCTCAACGCCGCATTTTTCACACACGATACCCCTGTGTTTCATTCGTTTGTACTTGCCGCAATTGCATTCATAGTCTTTGATGGGACCAAATATCTTCGAACAAAACAGCCCGTCTCTCTCTGGCTTGAAAGTCCTGTAGTTGATGGTCTCAGGTTTCTTGACCTCCCCAAATGACCACTCTTTAATCTTTTCCGGCGAGGCCAAAGAAATCCTGACAGCGTTAAAGCTTGATGGATCCTTTGGCTTTGTAAAGAAACTGTATAATTCTTCCAATGCCTATCTCCTTTGGATTTTCAATTGGCGATTCATTATTGCCGATTTTCAATCTGCAATCGACAATAGACGATATTCAATTTCTAAACCTGGTTATCCTCAAAAAGCTGAATTTCCAGTCCAAGGCTCTGTAGTTCTTTCATGAGCACCTTGAAAGACTCCGGGAGTCCAGCTTCAAGCACATTGTTACCCTTTACAATCCTTTCATACATACGGGTTCTACCGGCTACATCATCCGATTTAACGGTCAAAAACTCCTGAAGAGTGTACGCAGCGCCATAGGACTCCATTGCCCAGACCTCCATCTCACCCAATCGCTGACCGCCAAACTGGGCCTTTCCGCCCAATGGCTGCTGTGTTACAAGAGAATAGGGACCAATAGAACGTGCGTGCAATTTGTCATCCACCAAATGATGGAGCTTCATTACGTACATAATGCCGACGGTAATCTTCTGATCAAATGGAATGCCTGTCCTTCCATCATAAAGTGTCGCCTGACCGGTTACAGGTAATCCAGCCTCCTCCAAGCAGTCTTGGATCTCTTCTTCTTCTGCACCATCAAAAACCGGCGACGCCATGGGTACTCCGTCCATCAATAAACGGCCCTTGTCTATCAGCTCCTCATCAGATAAATCCTTTATGAATTTATCATACTCCTCTTTTACGAACACTTTTTTCAGTTTATGCCTCAATTCATCAGGGGTTTTCATCTTATCCAGCAGCGCTTTAACCTGTTTTCCCAGCTCGAAAGAGGCCCATCCCAAATGCGTTTCCAGTACCTGCCCCACATTCATCCTCGATGGCACACCCAAAGGATTCAAGACAATGTCCACCGGGGTACCATCTGCAAAATAAGGCATATCCTCAATAGGAAGGACTCTCGATAAAACGCCCTTATTTCCGTGACGACCAGCCATCTTGTCTCCCACAGACAATTTGCGTTTCACAGCCACATAAATTTTCACCATTTTGATGACGCCCGGTGGTAATTCATCACCGAGGCTCAACCGCTCTATCTTATCGTCAAACATTTTAGTGAGACGAGCCACTTTAGTAGAATAATTATTAATGATGGATTCAAGGCTCTCAATGACATCCATGTTACCTTTAAGGTCTGCACCTGACCAGGCTTCGATTGCGATACGGTCAATATCTTCCTGCCTTATTGCCTTTTTTTCATGCATGAGGATATCGCCCATTGCCCTATCAAGGAGATCGGTTTTCAGCTCTTTTCCAACCAAAAGGCCCCCCAACCTTTCCCTTACGCCTTTTCCAATGACATCCAGTTCGTCCTGGTGATCCTTCTTATACCGAAGCATTTCCTGGGCTTCGATATAGAGACTTCGCTGGTCCTTTTCAACGCCACGCCGGGCAAATACCTTGGCGTCAATCACCATCCCCTGGACGCCTGGCGGGACCCTCAAAGATGTATCCCTCACGTCCCCGGCCTTATCCCCAAAAATAGCCCTCAAGAGTTTCTCTTCCGGAGAAAGCTGAGTCTCCCCTTTTGGGGTGATCTTCCCTACCAAAATATCCCCCGAATTTATTTCTGCACCAATCCTGATTATGCCACTTTCATCCAGGTTCTTTAAGGCATCCTCACCCACATTCGGAATATCTCTCGTGATATCTTCTTTACCTAATTTTGTATCCCTGGAGACAACCTCAAATTCTTCTACATGTATGGAGGTATAGATATCCTCTTTCACCACTCTTTCGCTGATGAGCATGGAATCTTCAAAGTTGTAGCCACCCCACGACATAAAAGCCACCATCACATTTTGGCCCAGAGCAAGCTCTCCGAGTTCGGAAGCAGGACCATCAGCAATGATCTGCCCTTTTTTGACAATATCCCCCTTGTGCACAATAGGTTTTTGAGTATAGCAGCTATTCTGGTTGGATTTCTGGAATTTGGCTAATTTATAAATTTCCACCTCAGACTGGTCATCATCCGTCTCCCCACTGGATCTAATGACAATACGCGAGGCCTCCACGTTCTCGACAGCGCCATCCCTTCTGGCAATCACCGCTATACCTGAATCTCGCGCAACCACACCTTCAATTCCTGTCCCTACTAAAGGCGCTCTGGCCTTTAGGAGGGGGACTGCCTGACGTTGCATGTTAGACCCCATCAAAGCTCTATTAGCATCATCGTGCTCCAAGAATGGGATCAGAGAGGCAGAAACGCTCACGAGCTGATCTGGAGATACATCCATATACTTCACGTCCCCGATAGGACTCTTCCCAGCCTCTCCCTCTAACCGCACAGCGGCCTCTTCTCTTATAAAATTGCCTTTTTCATCTAAGGGGGCATTGGCCTGGGCAATGGCATAATCCACTTCATCAAGCGCAGACAAATATTTGATGTTTTTAGTAGCCCTCCCATTTTCCACCTGCCTGTAAGGCGTCTCAATGAAGCCAAACTCATTCACCCTTGCGTATGTACCGAGTGAGACTATCAAACCAATATTTGGTCCTTCTGGAGTCTCGATAGGACAAATTCTGCCGTAGTGCGTTGGGTGAACGTCCCGGACTTCAAACCCTGCCCTTTCTCTCGTCAAACCTCCGGGGCCTAAGGCGCTCAATCTCCGTTTGTGGGTGATCTCGGATAATGGATTAGTCTGGTCCATGAATTGGGAAAGCTGGCTTGTGCCAAAAAACTCCTTGACGACTGCCGATACTGGTTTGGAGTTAATCAGGTCGTGAGGCATCAAGGTTTCCACTTCCTGCAGGCTCATTCTCTCCTTAATAGCCCTTTCCATTCTCACAAGTCCTATCCTGTATTGATTCTCCAGGAGTTCGCCCACCGCTCTCACCCGCCGGTTTCCCAGGTTATCAATATCATCGGCCGCAGCCTCGGAACTCTTCAGTGTGATTAACTCATGCACCGTACCCATGATATCCTCTTTTCTCAGGGTTCGCTGTTCAAGAGGAACATCAAAATTGAGGCGGTAGTTCAGTTTAAGCCTCCCCACCTTTGAGAGGTCATAGGTGTTATTATTGAAGAAAAGATTGTTAAAGAAATTATTTGCCACTTCCTGGGTTGGAGGGCTGGTAGGTCGCATTTTCCTGTAAATATCAAGAATTGCCTCATCAGGTGAAGCTATTTTATCAAGGAGCATTGTGTCTCTAATGGCAGTGCTCACACCAGGCGCATCCAGGATAAGACACTCGATCTCAGTAATCCCTTTTTCTTTCAATATTTCCAGCATCTCACTGGTAAGCGACAGATTACCCTCTATTAAGACTTCACCCGTTTCAGGATCAACCGAGTCATCAGCAATCACGCGACCCTCAACATCTGACAGGTCTATGGGTATGCGTGTTAGCCCTGCTGACTGAATGGTCTTGTGCAAACGCTTGGTGTATTTTTCCCCTTTCTTCGCCAGAATTTCCCCCGTCCCGGTATCAACAATATCTTTGGTAATTCTTTTCTGGTATAAACTCTCTATCTTTGCCTCTCGCCAGCACTCCTTTTCGCCGAGGGTAATGATCTCTGTTTCATAAAAATAGCGCAGAACTTCGCTTGGCGAATATCCAAGCGCCTTCAAAAGTATCGTGGCTGGGAATTTCCGTCTTCTGTCTATACGAACGTGTAAAATATCCTTGGGGTCAAACTCGAAATCAAGCCAGGACCCTCTTAGTGGGATAATCCGTGCAGAATACAAAAGTTTCCCGCTGGCATGTTTTTTACCCTTGTCGTGGTCAAAAAAGGCTCCGGGAGAACGATGGAGCTGGCTAACGACAACCCTTTCGGTTCCGTTGACAATAAAAGTTCCCTTATCCGTCATCATGGGAAGGGTCCCAAAGTAGATCTCTTGCTCCTTGATGTCACGGATACTTTTCGTGCCATTTACAGGGTCCGTATCAAAAACTACCAACCGGACGGTTATTCTGAGGGGTGCCTCAAATGTCATGCCTCTACTCAGGCATTCTTCCTCATCATATTTGGCATCTTCAAAGCCATACTTAACAAACTCCAAAGAAGATGTGCCTGCAAAATCGTGAATCGGGAAAACGCTCATCAAGGCCCCCTGAAGTCCAAAATCCTGGCGTTCATCGGGCAGAACATTTTTTTGGAGAAAGCGTTCATAGGAACGCCTTTGCATATCAATTAAATTCGGAATTTCTGTAACTTTTTTAATCTTCCCAAAGCTTCTTCTCGGGCGTCTTTTGACACCATTTTCTCCTGCCATGGTATCTCCTTTAGATTGATGATTGGCTATCGGCGATTAAAGATTGAAAAAATACAATTAAAAATAATCAATCCAATAGCCGCAGCCTTCGGCTTACAGCAGCCCTACTTGATTTCGGCGGTAGCACCCGCTTCCTCAAGCTGGCTCTTTATACTTTCTGCCTCATCCTTGGAGACTCCTTCTTTTACGGGGCCAGGCACGCCGTCTACAACTGCCTTGGCCTCTTTAAGGCCCAGACTTGTAATGGCACGGACAGCCTTGATAACCTGGATTTTTTTGTCCCCAATAGCAGACAACACCACATCAAACTCCGTCTGCTCAACGGCCTCGGCTTGTGCTGCTTCGGCCGGTGCTGCCGCTGCCATGGACATGGGAGCTGCAGCGCTTACCCCAAATTTTTCTTCCAGTTCCTTTACAAACTCTGAAAGATCAAGGACGGTCATATTCGAAATATATTCAATAACATCTTCCTTTTTTATTTCTTCTGCCATGTCTTACTTTTAACCTCCATTATTCCTCGTCACGCATTAAGCGGACTCTTCGTTTTCCTGCTGAATGGCTTTTAGCACATTCAACAGCTGTAAAATAACTCCATTCAAAACCCTGACCAACGCCGAAGGAACTCCCTGCATGGCGGATAAAGCCTGGGCCATAAGTATATCTTTGCCCGGTAATTCCGCCAATCTTCTTATGGCTTCCGCGTCGATTGCCCTGCCTGAAACCTGGCCGCTTTTAATTTCGAATTGTTTAAATTTCTTAGAGAAATCGACCAAAACCTTGGCGGGACTAACTACATCTTCATATGTCATAGCGACACCTGAGGGTCCCGTCATGTGATCTTCCAACACCGCTGTGTCGGTTCCCTGGCAGGCCAGCTTCAAAAGTCTGTTTTTTACTACCTGGAATTCAGCTCCCACTTCTTTGAGCCCTTTTCTCAATAGATTCATGGCTTCCACATCGAGGCCCTGGTAGTCTACAAGGAAGGTCCCCTCTGCTTTCTCAAAGCGGCTGCCAAAATCGGCGACAAGCTTCTCTTTCTCTTCTCTATTCATATTCACCTCCTCTCTGCTCGACAGTAAACATGTCAAAGTCAGAGGCGCAAAAAAAATCACCCTGTATCAGTCTCGGTAGGCTTACTCTTTAAGCGCATAACCACCGTCTTTGGGGAAATTCGGCCCCCACCGGCTTTCGTGGCACCTACTGTCTTTGACTATATTCTTGAATTTTCGATAACAGCTCAATATGCTGGGTAGCATAAAAGGCTTACGCCCACCTGCCATCGCCTGGCACTGGCGGGCAGGCCTAAATTCCTTACCCGGATTTTACCTGTAAGGGTTTTATCCACAGGATATTGAACAAATACAATTTTCCTAATGCTATTTAGTGTCCATCCAGAAATGAGATAGTTTTCGCAAGGTCAAAGAAGATGAGAATTTTAACCACAGGAATACATTGAAGTATTTCGAGGATTAAAATCCGAATCTGACGCAGAAATTGCGGAAAACAGCCATTTATGGACGGGCACTATTTATTTAAGAGATCCTTAACGTATGCGGGCTCTATTTTGATTCCCGGGCCCATACAGGTAGAGATGCCCATACTTCTGAGATAGGTCCCTTTACTCGTGGGGGGTTTCAATCGCATAATCGTATCCACAAAAGCAGCAATATTCTCCAAAAGCTTTTCCACACCAAATGAAACTTTGCCCATCGAGGCATGAATGATGCCAGTTTTTTCAACTTTGAAATCTATCTTTCCCGCCTTAATCTCCTTCACTACCCTCGCTATATCAAATGTGACAGTACCCAGTTTGGCGTTCGGCATCATGCCTCTCGGACCCAAAATACGTCCCAGTTTTCCAACAGAACTCATCATGTCCGGTGTGGCAATTGCCTTGTCGAATTCGAGCCACCCTTTCTGAATTTTGGCTACAAGTTCATCCGAACCCGCGTAATCTGCGCCTGCTTCAAGGGCCTCTTTTTCTTTTTCGCCCTTGGCAAAAGCGGCCACACGGATGTCTTTTCCCACACCGTTGGGCAAGACTACGGTACCCCTAACCATTTGATCGGCATGCCTTGGATCCACGCCCAATCTAACAGCCAGATCCACGCTTTCGTCAAATTTAACATGCGCGCAGTCTAATGCCAGTTGAACTGCCTCTTCGAAATTGTATCTCTTGAGTCTATCAATTTTTTGAACACTATCCTTGTGTTTTTTACCTACCCGGCCCATACCTGACCTTCCTCTCGTATCAAGATTCGCTCACCGTAATACCCATGCTTCTTGCCGTACCCTCAATTATTTTGCCTGCAGCATCTAAATCGTAAGCATTCAAATCATCAAACTTGAGCTTTGCAATTTCCTCCACCTGTTTTCGCGTTACATTTGCCACTTTTTCCCGGTTTGGTTCGGCTGAACCCTTGGCTATTTTTGCCACCTGCTTTAAAAGGACCGAGGCTGGAGGGGTCTTAGTGATGAAGGAAAAAGATCTGTCGGCGTAAATTGTAATAACAACAGGAATAACCGTGCCCAGTTGATCCTGTGTCTTTGCATTAAATGACTTGCAAAACTCCGCGATATTGACACCGTGCTGACCCAACGCAGGACCGATAGGTGGTGACGGATTAGCCTGTCCTCCTTTCACCTGAAGCTTGATTGCCCCAATGACCTTCTTTGCCATGATTAACCTCTTTTAAACCTTGTTTACCTGAATAAAATCCAGTTCTACAGGCGTTGCACGTCCGAATATACTGATAAGAACTCTCAATTTTTCTTTGTCCGGCTTAATTTCTTCCACAACACCCTGGAAGTTATTGAAAGGCCCATCAATTACTCTGACCTCATCCCCCTCTTCAAAACGGTACTTTGGTTTTGGTTTACTTACACCCTCTTCCATCTGATGAAGGATTTGCTTCACCTCTTCATCAGGAATAGGTGTGGGTTTAACCTCTCCACCAATAAATCCTGTCACCTTGGCGGTATCCTTTACTATGTGCCAGGTCTCTTCATTTAAGATCATTTGGACGAGGATGTATCCCGGGAAAAACTTTCTGGAAGAAGTTTTTTTCTGACCGCTTCGCAGCTCCATTACCTGTTCAGTAGGGACAACAACCTGGCCGAAGAATTCTTCCTTCCCGAGTGTCTTTATTCTCTCTTCCAGGTTCTTTTTTACCTTGTTCTCAAAACCTGAATAAGTATGAACTATATACCACTTTTGATCCACACCAACACCTGATTTATTAATTGACTATTGATTATTGATTATTGATGTACAAATCCATCACGATTGACAATCAATAATCGACAATAGTCAATAGTCAATAGTCAATTCATAACTCTATCCCACAACATTCTTGAGAATTTTTATGAGACCAAAATCCACCAGACCTAAGAATAAAGCAATGATAAGGGTAAGAACGATCACGACAGCCGTGGAGGCCAACAATTCCTTTCGTGTGGGCCACTTGACCTTCTTTAACTCCATCTTTGCTTCTCTGAAAAATTGGCTCGCTTTGCCAATATATTTCTTAATAGAATGGTCCCCTGTCACCTTTTTCTCAGATACTTTTTTCGAGTTCGTCCGGACAGGTTTTTGTTGAACCATCTCTTTTGGCAACGTCTTTTCATTTGAATTCACGCCCCCAGTTTTCTTTGTGACGGAAATCTTTTTCTTTGGACGTTTTTTCTTTTGTCTCTGATTCTGTTTTTTCATATCAATTTAGGCATGCAAAAAATGGCAGGCCAGGAGGGATTCGAACCCCCAACACCCGGATTTGGAGTCCGGTGCTCTAGCCGTTAGAGCTACTGGCCTGCATAAATTGTGTTTATTGTGTTTGCAGAGTTCATTGCGTTCATCTCATCAACACCAAACTTGTGAAAACAACAAACCCAAAAGCATCAATAAACCCAACAAACACAGGCTACTTCGTTTCCTTATGAACTGTATGGGTCCTGCAAAATGGACAATATTTTTTCAATACCAGTTTATCTGGTGTTTTTCGTTTATTTTTTGTGGCCGTATAATTCCTGTTCTTGCATCCTTCACAGGCCAGTGTAACTATATCACGCATCCCTGTAAGGTCTCCTTTTATTCAATAATATCGCTGATGACCCCGGCGCCAACAGTCCTTCCCCCCTCACGAATGGCAAACCTTAACTCCTTCTCCATCGCTATGGGAGTAATTAAATTCACCTCCACCGACACACTGTCACCAGGCATCACCATCTCAACCCCTTCAGGTAACGTCGTAACACCTGTCACATCCGTCGTCCTAAAATAAAACTGCGGACGATAACCATTGAAAAATGGAGTGTGTCGACCACCCTCCTCCTTCGTCAATATATACGCCTCAGCCTTAAATTTCGTGTGCGGCTCTATCGACTTGGGATGCGCTACAACTTGACCACGCTCAACTTCATCACGCTTCGTTCCCCTCAGCAATACCCCTATGTTGTCTCCAGCCTGACCCTGATCAAGTATCTTTCGAAACATCTCAACACCAGTGCATACCGTCTTTATCGTTTCCTTTATCCCTACTATCTCAACATCATCTCCTACCTTAACCACTCCACGTTCCACTCGACCCGTCACAACCGTACCACGACCAGAGATGCTGAATACATCCTCTACAGGCATCAAAAACGGCTTGTCCGTGTCTCGTACCGGCTCAGGTATATAACTGTCAATCGCATCCATTAACTCAAAAATACACTTCACTTCCTCCGAGTCAGGATCATCGCTCTCCAGGGCCTTCAATGCACTGCCCCTTATAATCGGTATGTCATCACCAGGAAATTCATATTTGTCCAACAACTCCCGCAACTCCAACTCCACTAACTCTATTAACTCCTCATCATCCACCATGTCCGTTTTGTTCAAAAATACCACTATGCTCGGAACTCCAACCTGACGCGCTAACAATATGTGCTCCCGTGTCTGCGGCATAGGTCCATCATCCGCTCCAACTACCAGGATAGCTCCATCCATCTGTGCAGCACCAGTGATCATGTTCTTTATATAATCAGCATGCCCAGGACAATCTACATGCGCATAATGCCTCTTTTCCGTCTCATATTCAACATGCGCCGTAGCTATAGTTATACCACGAGCCTTCTCCTCAGGCGCCTTGTCTATCTCATCAAATGGAACATAGTCCGCCATCCCCTTCTTCTCTAAATGCTTCGTAATAGCTGCCGTTAACGTCGTCTTGCCATGATCTATATGCCCTATCGTTCCAACGTTTATATGTGGCTTCGTCCTCTCAAATTTCTTCTTGCCCATCTCACGCCCTCCTATATGTAGTAAACAGTAAAAACTCCATAACACACTTCACACTTACTGCCTACCCCTTACTGCTTACTTAATTACTGCCTGCTGCCATTTACCATCGATAATGGGCAAAGGCCTTGTTGGCCTCAGCCATCCTGTGTGTATCATCCTTCTTTTTAATCGCAGCCCCTCTCGTATTTGCAGCATCCATTAACTCGCCAGCAAGTTTGGCGGCCATTGTCTTTTCGCCCCTCTGGGTGGAATAGCTTATAATCCATCGGATGCTTAGCGCCTGTCTTCTGGACGGCCTCACCTCCGTGGGGACCTGGTATGTAGAGCCACCAACTCGTCGGGATTTCACCTCCACCGTAGGCTTAACATTTTCGACTGCCTTCTTAAAAATAGTTAAGGGGTCTTGCTTAGTTTTTTCCGAAATAATATCGAATGATCCATAAATGATCGATTGCGCAAGACTCTTTTTACCCTTCTTCATCAGATTATTAACAAATTTTGTCACAAGTACATTTTTGTACATGGGATCAGGCACTATCTCTCGCTTCGCAATTGCTCTCTTCCTGGACATCAAAAATTCTCCAAAAAATAAATAGGGATATCAAAGACTCTTTGGCCGTTTAGCCCCATACTTTGATCGACCCTGCCTGCGATCATCCACGCCGGTTGTGTCCATCGTGCCTCTGATAATATGATACCTTACGCCGGGCAAATCCTTAACCCGGCCTCCTCGAATCAAGACAACCGAATGTTCTTGAAGGTTGTGGCCCATACCGGGGATATACGAAGTCACTTCAATTCCGTTTGTCAACCTCACCCTGGCAACCTTTCTCAGTGCAGAGTTGGGCTTTTTTGGCGTCGATGTATATACCCTTACACACACACCTCTCTTCTGAGGCGCACCCTGAAGGGCAGGGGTCTTGGCCTTTTTCCTAGGTTTGCGTCGGCCCTTTCTAATGAGTTGGTTAATGGTCGGCATAGAATCTCCTATAGCTTCATTTAATCAAAGGCATAAATTGTCAATATTTGATTCTGAAAAACCACAAAAATACAGAACTCTTTCTTTTATTTTTGTTTTCACTATTTGTCAAGGTATTTTCATGACTAAATAATAAAAAATCTAACTGCCAATACCCATTTCAATATTTCTGTAAGTCTTCAACCCGGTACCAGCCGGAATCAGGCGACCCATAATCACATTTTCTTTCAATCCCTTGAGTTTGTCTATTTTTCCGGCCACACTTGCATCAGACAAGACCTTGGTTGTTTCCTGAAAAGATGCTGCTGATATAAAACTCTCAGTGCTCAGGGACGCCTTGGTAATGCCCAACAGTAGGGGTTCTGCGGCGGCTGGTTTTTCACCTTTATCTACAATTTTTCTGTTCTCATCTTCAAAGCGCCACTTTTCCACATGTTCCCCCAAAAGGAACTGGGAATCTCCCACATCAGTCACATTCACCTGTCGCAACATCTGGCGGACAATAACCTCGATATGCTTATCATTAATTTTCACCCCTTGCAGCCTGTACACTTCCTGCACCTCATTGACCAGGTATTTGGCCAGTTCCTTGATGCCTCTGATTTTCAATATGTCATGAGGGTCGACCGATCCATCCATTAACGCCTCACCTGCCCTCACATAGTCACCTTCCAGAACGCTGACATGCTTTCCTCTTGCCACAAAATAATCTACAGACTCACCCACCTCCGGGGTAATCGTCATTTTTCGCTTACCCTTTGTATATTTCCCAAACGAGATAACACCATCTATTTCACTGATAATGGCTGTTTGTTTTGGTTTTCTCACTTCAAACAGCTCTGCAACACGCGGCAAACCACCTGTAATATCCTTCGTCTTAGTGGTTTCTCGCGGTATCTTTGCCAATACGGAACCAGGGCCAACCTCATCTCCCTCGTTAATCATAATTATAGCGCCCACCGGCAGATAATTCCGGGCCTTGGCCTTTGTGCTACCAGGCAGACTGGCCGTTTTTCCGCTGCTGTCTTTAATGGAAATCCGAGGCCTAATATCCACGTCACGGGATTCAACAATCACCCTGCTGATCTTTCCCGTGACCTTGTCACGCTTTTCCCGCATGGTCTGGCCTTCCGTAATATCACCGAATTTAATAACGCCACGGACCTCTGTCATGATAGGTATCGTAAAAGGATCCCATTCAGCCAAGATCTGGTCTGATTTGACCTTGCTTCCATCACTAACTTTCAAAGTGGCACCGTATATTATGGGATATCGCTCAAGTTCCCTTTCACCTTTCCCCAGGACAGCGATTTCTCCATTACGGTTCATGACAACAAGGTTCCCCTCTTCATTTTCGACCGTTTTCAGGTCAATAAACTTTATCTTGCCTCGATTTCTGGGCTGAATTGTAGATTGTTCCACCCTCTTACTTGCA
>Ga0190293_1000430_pt1 | contig 15020 bp, 10 predicted proteins | sample 48693001_MG_FD_161671 | JGI IMG/M metagenome (GOLD analysis project Ga0190293, IMG submission 161671) | Hydrothermal vent microbial mat bacterial communities from Southern Trench, Guaymas Basin, Mexico - 4869-30-0-1_MG | ecosystem: Environmental > Aquatic > Marine > Hydrothermal vents >... | reverse complement strand
TACTCATATCCGGCGATGATCATCCGGGCCACCCAGAAAAAGAGAATATCGGGAGCAGTCACCAGGTCATTGGTGGGATAGTAATAATTAATATCCTCATTTTGTGGATAACGAATTCCATCGAAAACCGAAATGGGCCATAACCAGGAGGAGAACCAGGTGTCGAGTACATCTTCATCCTGATTCAGATCTGCCACCGTTAGGGCCTTTTTCCCGGTCTTTTCCTGTGCAAGAACCAGGGCCTCCTCTGCCGACTCGGCCACTACATAGTCATTGGGTCCATCCCCGTAGAAATAGGCAGGTATGCGCTGCCCCCACCAGAGCTGTCGTGAAATACACCAGTCCTTCACATTCTCCATCCAATGGCGATAGGTGTTTTTAAATTTCGACGGTTGAAGATGAACGGTATCGTTCATTACATGCTCGAGCGCAGGTCCACTTAGCTCCTTCATCTTCAGGAACCATTGCAGGCTGAGCTTGGGTTCTATCACCGCATTTGTCCGCTCCGAATATCCTACTTTATTTAAATAATCCTCGGTCTTCACCAGGTTACCGGCTTTTTCCAGTTCGGGAACAATCAGTTCGCGGGCCTTAAACCTGTCCTCTCCCACCAGCACTTGTGCTGACTCATTTAACGTCCCGTTGTCATTAAAGATATCTATTGACTCCAGGTTGTGTTTGAGTCCAAGTTCATAATCGTTGATGTCATGGGCGGGGGTAATCTTTAGAGCCCCTGTACCGAACTCACGATCCACATAGTCATCCACAATGATGGGTATAGAACGGTTTATAAGTGGCACAAGTACCCTTTTCCCATGGAATTTACTGAAACGTTCATCTTCGGGATGAACACATACCGCTGTATCTCCCAGAATGGTTTCGGGCCGGGTGGTGGCAATGGTAATAAATTCATCGGCTCCTTCCACCTGGTATTTTAAATAATAGAGTTTGGATTTGACTTCCCGATGGTTCACCTCTTCATCGGAAACCGCGGTAAGGGCCTGTGGATCCCAGTTAACCATTCTGACCCCCCGGTAGATCTTCCCTTTTTTAAACAGGTCCACAAAAACCTTGATCACACTTTCGGAGAGTGCTTGATCCATGGTAAAACGGGTACGCTCCCAATCACAGGATGCACCCAGCTTTTTTAGCTGTTCCAGGATGATCCCACCATGTTTCTCTTTCCACTCCCAGGCATGAGTCATGAATTCTTCCCGGGTCAGGTCAGTTTTCTTAATGCCCTGCTCTGAGAGTTTATTCACCACCCTGGCCTCAGTGGCGATGGAAGCATGATCGGTTCCTGGCACCCAGAGAGCATTCTTCCCCTGCATACGGGCCCTGCGAATAAGCACATCCTGCAGGGTATTGTTGAGCATATGTCCCATATGCAACATTCCTGTCACATTGGGAGGTGGAATTACTATACAATAAGGTTCACGGTCATCGGGTGTAGATCTGAAAAAATTCTGCTCCATCCAGAAGGAGTACCATTTGTCCTCCACTTGGGCAGGGTCATATTTGGAAGGAATGTTTATTTCGCTCATATAATAAGTGCTTTCTCTCTGTTTTTAGTCGAGTGCAAAAATAGTAAAAAATAGTCTGCTGGGTATTTCACCGGCCTCTAAATGCCATTCACCGATTTTTAGGAAATTTTTACTCTGAAAACTAAGAAAACTAAAATAGTTTTCATATACTTGCCGAAAATATGGGGACTGTGGAGGTAACAGAAAGAATTATCGTAGAATCGGGTCAACTGTTTGGGAAATATGGCATCAGAAGCATGACCATGGATGCCCTTGCTGAGAAGATGGGCATATCCAAACGGACTATTTATGAACGATTTAAAGACAAGGATACCCTGCTCCTGGAGGTGATTAAGTATTATAAAAAGCAGTCTTCCGACCAGGCACTTGTGATTTTGGATGAAGCTGATAACGCCATTGAGGCCATGTTCAGAATCATGAAATTGACCATTAGCCAGATTGAACAGTTGAATCCTGTTTTCTTCAATGATTTCAGGAAATACCATATGAAGGTATTTAATATGCTTGCCGGAGCGGGATCCATGAGAGATTATTCCATCACCCGAAAATTACTGGAAACCGGAGTAAAACAGAAAATATTTCGAGAAGAGCTAAGCCTCGAAATTGTGAACCTCACACTCCATCAGTTGTTCGATCTATTTGGTCACGAGAGCAAACTGGTGGATGCCGGATACCACAGGAAAGAGATGTTTGATCACATCATGATTCCCTATTACAGGGGAATCTCAACAGAAAAAGGAGTTGCACTACTTGAGGATTGCAAAAGTATATTGGATTAAAAGAGAAACAGATATGAAAAACAGAATGAGTAAAACCATATTCACTATACTCCTGGCCATGGGAATCTTGCTGCCCGGTATTGGCCAGGAGCCAGCCGGTGAACTGGTTCTGGACCTGCAGGGTGCCGTTAACTATGCCCTGGAATATAATAAAGCTCTAAAGAACTCCCGACTTGAGGTAGACCGATCCGATGCCAGTATCTGGGAAGCCATATCACAAGGGCTTCCGCAGGTGGACGGAGCCATGGATTTTATGTCCTATTTCAACTACGAACTAGAATTTTCATTTGGAGGAGGGGGGTTTCCTGACTTCTCGGATGAACAGTTATTGCAAGCCCTGGACCAGACCATGAGCGCATTTCCCGGAACGACGCCAACTGATATATACAGGCACACTGCAGGGAATTATTATGATGGAGTGTTGCAATCCATGGTACCCCCATCCACCATAGTGCTGGGAAATTCCTCCAGTGCCAAGTTGCAGCTCTCTCAGCTAATTTTCAGCGGACAATACATTGCGGGAATCCAGACTGCAAAGCTGGCCAAGAAGATCTCCGAACAAAATCTGGAATACAATGAGTTGAATACCAAAGAGACCGTGATTACCTCCTATTACCTGGTACTGATTACCGAAGAATCTCTTGCCATTGTGGAACAAAACCTGGCCAATCTTAAAGAAACCTTGACTCAAACTGAAAACATGTTTAATGCAGGGATGGCAGAGCAAACCGATGTAGACCAGATCAGCATCACTGTGAATCAGCTTCGAAATTCGAAAACAGCCCTGGAGAGAAATGTGGAGTTAAATTATAACCTATTGCGTTTCCAGTTAGGCCTTGAGCCTGATATTGGGCTGACTCTTACAGATGATCTGAGATCACTTTTCATTGAGCTTCAACCCGAAACAGCTCTGACTATTCCTTTTTTACTCGATAACAATGTGACTTATCAGATTATGCAGTCCCAGGAAGAGATCAATAAGAAGCTGGTTGACCTGGAAAAGTGGAACTATGCACCCACACTTGCTGGTTTCTATAACTATAATGCCAAGATTCTGACCACCGATTTTGATATGAATCCCAACCACCTGGCAGGACTGTCACTGGCGGTGCCCATCTTCTCCAGTGGTATGCGAAAAGCCAGGGTGGATCAGGCCAAAATCGATTATAGCATGGCACAGACCAACCGCAGCATTTTAGAAGATCAGCTGCTGCTACAGGATAAACAATATAAATACAACCTTCAGACCTCCCTGGATAATCTCTACACCCAGAAGGAAAATGTGGAGGTGGCCCAGCGGGTATTTGACAGCTACCAGAGAAAATTTGAGCAGGGAATGGTCACCAGTCTTGATCTGACCCAGGCCAATGGGAACTACCTCGATGCAGAAAGCAACTACATCAACGCTATTATGGAAGTACTTAATGCCAGGTTGCAACTCGATAAATTAATGAACACCCTTTAATGTCCGAATAACAATGAAAACAATATCCGCTATGAAAACCATAAAGATCACACTGATGGCAGCTGTTTTAGGTACTGCAATAACTTCTTGCGATATGAAGCTCCCTGGAGCTGCTGCTACAGAGACCACAAGTATTGTTGAAGAAAAGGTGCAGCCTGTGAAAGTCATGGATCTTGCTTACCGGAATACAGCTATAGAACAGATGATCACCTCGACAGTTGTGGCTTTCGAGGAAACCCATCTTTCTCCAGCCCTGCAGGGCCGGATCAGATCGGTAAAAGTAGAAGTAAACGACCATGTGAAGAAGGGTCAGCTTATTGTAGAGATGGATCGGACCCAGCTGGATCAGACCAGACTCCAGTATGAGCAGTTGAAAACCGATCTGGCCCGGATGGATACCCTATTGCAGTATGGATCCATCACCGAACAGGCGCACGACCAATTGAAATCACAGGTGGAAACTACCGAGCTGATTATGAAAAACCTGGAAGAAAACACCCTTTTAAGAGCACCATATGCTGGAATTATTTCCGGCAAATACTTTAACGATGGCGAACTGTTTTCGCCCACACCCAATACCCCATCCGGGAAAGCGGCCCTTGTATCCCTGATCCAGGTGAATCCGGTAAAGGTAATGGTTAACCTGAGTGAGCGCTACCTGCCCCTGGTGAATAAAGGAATGAAAGCCACCGTAACCACCGATGTATATCCCGGTGAAGTTTTTAAGGGAACTGTATTCAGGATTCATCCCACCATTAGTGTGGCCACCCGTACTTTTGTGGCCGAGGTAACGATTCCAAATAAAAATGAGAAGCTGCACCCTGGTATGTTTGCCCGTGTGAGTCTGAAGTTGGGTGAAACCGATGCGCTGATTGTGCCTTCAATTGCAGTGATGCAACAATCCGGCACCAATGAAAGATATGTAATGCTTCATGAAAATGGTACTGCGAAGAGAGTAACAGTACAGATAGTAAACAGGCACGATGACCAGCTGGAGATCTCCTCTTCTGAAATTCAGGGTGGGGAACAATTGATCTTTGCCGGACAGACCAAACTGGAAAACGGCGACCCGGTAAATGTAGTGGTTGATTAACCATATAAAGCTTTTGAAATGAGTATCTACGGAAACGCGGTCAAACGACCGATCACAACAATAATGATCTTTGTAGCACTGCTGGTGATGGGAGTCTACTCCCTGAACAAATTGCCCATCGATTTCTATCCCGATATTGACTTCCCGGCCATTTCGGTAATCACCACCTATTCGGGGGCCAGTGCAGCCGATATTGAAACCAATGTAACCCGGACCATTGAAGATAACCTGAACTCGGTAAGTAACCTGAAGGACATCTCCTCCACCTCGCGCGACAACATGTCCATCGTGGTCTGTGAATTTGAGTGGGGAACCAATCTGGACGAAGCATCCAATGAGATGCGTGATGCCATCAGTTTTGCAGAACAGTTTCTTCCTGAAGAGGTGAGTAAACCTTCCCTGTTTAAATTCAGTTCAAGTGCCATGCCCATCCTTTTTTATGGGGTGACCGCCGACGAGAGTTTCCCCGCCATTGCCAATATCCTGGATGAGAAACTGGTCAATCCATTGAACCGCATCGAAGGAGTGGGATCGGTTGGACTGATGGGAGCGCCCGGAAGGGAGATCCAGGTGGACATTGATCCCCGAAAAATGGAATCTTACAATGTAACTGTGGAGATGATTGCAGGGGTGTTAAATGCAGAAAATCTGAACCTTCCTGCCGGGAACATTGAAATGGGTATGATGGACTACCCCCTGAGGATCAAAGGAGAGTTCCCCTCCAGTGATGTAATTGATGACATTGTACTGGCCAGCTTCAACGGACAGACCGTCTACCTGAAAGATGTAGCCACCATTCGGGACACCCTCAGGGATGTCTCAATGGATGAGCGACTGAACGGGAAAACCGGGATGAGAATTGTGATTCAGAAACAGTCGGGAGCAAATACGGTACAGGTGGCACGGGATATCCAGGCCATGATGCCATCACTGATTGAGAGCCTGCCTGATGATATCGAAATCACTACTTTCTTTGATTCCTCTGAATTTATTGTAGACTCCATCAATAACCTGACAGGCACTCTGATGTATGCAGGTTTTGCTGTGATACTGGTGGTGCTTTTCTTCCTTGGACGCTGGAGGGCCACATTCATTGTGATTCTTACCATACCCATCTCACTTATCGTATCGTTTATATACCTCTATATATCGGGAAGCTCCATCAATATCATTGCCCTGTCGTCCCTTTCCATCGCCATTGGGATGGTAGTGGATGATGCCATTGTGGTGCTGGAAAACATCACCAAACATGTGGAGCGGGGCAGCAGACCCAGAGAGGCAGCCATCTATGCCACCAATGAGGTGTGGCTGGCTGTGATTGTCACCACCCTTACTGTGGTGGCCGTATTCCTGCCACTTACGCTGATTGGCGGGATGACCGGAGAGCTCTTCAGACCCCTTGGCTATATAGTAACCATCACTGTTGTAACTTCTACCATAAGTGCCATCACACTGACTCCCATGCTGGCCTCAAAACTAATGAGGCTAAGGAAACAACCAAAGAAGGTAAGGACCATCAGTTACGATAATATCATTGGACGATTTCTTAACTGGATGGATAGATTCTATGGCCGTTCGTTAAAGCTGGCCCTGCGTTTCAGGTGGGGTACACTGATCATTGCCCTGGCCATATTTGCGGGATCCATGATGATGGCTGGTGGAATGGGATTTGAGTTTATGCCGGTGGCCGACCAGGGATCCATGACTGCTGCCATAGAGTTGCAGACCGGATTGCGGGTGGATGAAACCACCAAAGTGGCCCGAAAGATCGATACATTTATAGCAGAGAATATGCCTGAAGCGGAGTTTTACTATACCTCCTCTGGTTCGGATGATCAGGGTGGAATTATGTCGCTCTTTATGGAGTCGGGATCGCACCGGATCAATGTGAATTTCACGCTTACGGACCTGGATACCAGGAAGCGCAATGTATGGGATCTCTCCAATCTGCTTACAGAATACCTGGAGACTATTCCCGAGATTGTCTCCTTCGATGTGGTTCCCAATGGAGGAATGGGAGGTACCACTGAGAACAATGTGGTGGTGGAGATATATGGATATGACTTTGAGACCACCTCCATGATTGCCGATGCTCTGGCCGACAGTGTGAGTGGTATCAACGGAGCCACCAATGTGAGTGTAAGCCGTGATCCATCCAAACCCCAGCTGGAGATCATACCCGACCGGGAAAAGATGGCCCAGCACGGACTTAATACTTATACACTTGCCAGTTCAGTTCGTAACAGAGTGGAAGGACCCTATATGAGCCGGTATCGCGAGGAGGGTAATGAATATGATATTGTGGTCCGCTTTGTGGAGGATGAGCGCAACTCGCTCTCTAACCTGAATAACATCGCCCTCACGAACATGCAGAACCAGGTAATCCGTTTGGGAGAGGTGGCTAATATTGAAGAACACTGGTCACCTCCCAACATCGAACGCAAAAACAGGGAAAGGATGGTCACAGTTTCGATCACTCCCTATAAAGTACCCTTGAATAAGCTGGCTGAAGAGGTACAGTCCAAGATCAATAGCATGGAGATACCTTCCGATGTGAATATCCAGATGGGTGGAGCAGTGGAAGATATGCAGGATTCCATGAAGGATCTGAGCCTGCTGCTGTTGCTCAGTCTCGTACTTACCTACCTGGTGATGGCCAGTCAGTTCGAGTCCATGAAAATGCCATTTATTATTATGTTCTCCATCCCCTTTGCCTTCACTGGAGTGGTTCTGGCCCACATAGCTACCGGGACCACCATGAGTGTGATCTCCATGGTGGGCGGGGTAATGCTGATTGGAATTGTGGTGAAGAATGCCATTGTGCTGGTGGACTACATCAACCTGATGCGTGAACGAGGATTAGAGTTAAAGGAGGCCATTGTTGTCTCCGGTCAATCGAGACTTCGTCCTGTACTGATGACTTCACTTACCACCATCCTGGCTATGCTTCCATTGGCCATGAGCACAGGTTCCGGATCAGAAATCTGGAGCCCCATGGGGATTGCTGTGATTGGCGGACTTGTTTTTTCCACCATTGTTACCCTGGTCCTTATCCCGGTAATCTACCATATAATGCTTCGCCGAAGCGAGCAGCGAAAAAAGGGGATGGAATATGATTTTATGAATGGAAACAGGGAAGAACTCCCTCAATAACTGGCAAATATGAAAGCAGTATTTATAGTATACAATCAGGCACACACCGAAAAAGTAGAGTACCTTTTTGAAAAGTTGGAAATAAGGGGATTCACACGCTGGACCGACCTCACCGGTCGGGGCAGCGTGGATGGTCCCCCCCACATGGGCACACATACATGGCCTGAACAAAACACAGCCAGAATGGCGGTGATGGAAGAGGACAAAGTTGCCGCTATCCTGGAAGGAGCCAGGAAGTTGGATGAAGAGAATAAAGATGTGGGGATCAGGGCTTTTGTATGGAACGTGGAAGCTTTCTATTAGGCTACCCGAAAAGGTCATCCATGGTCAGTTCATTCTGAACCAGCTGGGTCCGGTACTGGTTTTGTCTCAGCCCATAAGTGGTGATGAAGGTCAGGAAAAGGCTGCTCTTTGTTTTGGTATGTGATCGGAAAGCTTCTATTTTATTTTGTAGCTCGCCGGCATATTTCTTATCAATGGTGAACTCTGCACTATAGAATTTGATCTCACATATATTGATTACACGATCGTCCCGATCTATCAATAGGTCAATTTGCGCACCATTCTGACTCCCTTTTATAACCCAGCTACCTGTACTTAAACGAATCCCGGAAATCCCCAGTCTTTTGACGATCTGACTTACATGCTTGATGCAAATCGATTCAAAGCTATATCCCGACCATATCTTAAATGATTGAACTCCCTGCATCTTCATCCAATCACCTCCTTGACCATTACTGCCTTCTACAAACTTTATATAGAATAGAGAGTATTCATCAGTTAAACGGTACAGAGAGTCCTTTTTTCCTCTGTATGGTTTATAATTTTCAATGAAGCCTGATTCCTCTAACTCAGTCAGTGCTTCTGTGATCCGGCCTCCGGAGGAAAGCTTTATGTGGTCCACAATATCCATCCTTGTGAGTCCCTTTCTTGATCTGGACAGTATCCGGACAATTGACTCGTGATTATCAGAATGTTGAAACAATGAGGCAAAAACACTCCTGAACTCATTCCGTAAAAACCCGTTTTTAGAAAAACAGATGCGATCAATAGCCTGAGCCACACTCTCCCCTGGTTGAATCGCTTCCAGATAATAGGGAATACCACCTAATACCATATATAGCAAAAGGATATCATACCTGGATAAGACCACTCCTCTAACCTTCAGAAACTGCTCTGTTTCATTCAGATTGAAAGGGATCAACCTGATGGACTGGGTAATCCTCAGATAGAGTCCACCCCTGTTGCGAATGATCTTTTTAATCATATAAGATGCTGCAGAACCACAAATCACAACAATCAGATCATCTCTTTTGCTAATATAGCTGTTCCAGAAGTTCTCAAATGCAGCCAGGAAATTCGATCTTTTGGTATCCAGCCATGGAAATTCATCAATGAATAATACTTTTTTTCCCCTACTCTTTAACTGGTCAAAATAGCGCTCCAGTTGAAAGAAAGCTTCAAACCAGTCAGCAGGAATGGTATCAGAACCCGTATACCCGGACAATTTCAAATGAAAATTCCTCAATTGGTCCCTGAAAGAGACATTGTGAACGCCCGAAAACTCGAATTGGATGCTGTCTTTGTAAACCTCTCTCACAAGAAAGGTTTTTCCTACCCGCCTTCGGCCATACAATGCAATTAGTTCGGGCCTGTTACTTGCCAGAGCATTTTCAAGCAGGGAAATTTCATCCTTTCTTCCGGTTAGCTTCCTCATTAGATGATGCTATATATGGCCAAATATACAACATTTATACTTATTTTGGCCACTTATAATTCAAATAATACTTCAATATAACCTTATAATACGGAGGTAATTACTTTACATTATCCTGCATATATACCATTTATGTATATATTAGGTCCTTGTAGTAAACCATATAAAAGTTCTATAAGTGGCCATTTATATAATAAATAACCTGGTTTTGGCCACTTATAACATTTAGATTTCCGAATTTTCGATTGAAATAATCTTTTTTCGTGTTGCTGTATCCGAAAGGTTCTCGAAATACTCCACAAGAATTCCTTTCCCTGTGAACGTGCTATCTGCCTGACCCATGAAAATAATTTTCAGATCACTTGAAACTCCCGATTCTTTGGAGGTAAATAACTGGGATTCTTCCTCCCAGTTATAGTTCGTAACATCCCAGTTGACAGGACCATCAGGCATGGTTTGATAGCCCCAGATCCCCCCTGAGAGCTTAATCGTAAGCTTTGATCCGACAGGGATATCAGCGGCCATGCTATAGTTCTGTTCAATTATGAATACTGTTTTATCCCCAAAGAGGATGTTCTCCCCGTAGGGACTGAACTCAGGATACCCAATTGTCGACGTGATTTCATACCCGCTGTTTTCCAAAAACATATCAATGTATTTTTCGAAATCGGGCAATACAACCTCCAACCCAGTCTCCTCATACCGGTCCTCCAGATTATCCCTGATGCTGGCACTGTTAAGAAGTGTAGCATGGTTGATCAGGGCTGAACCCAGCGAGGAGGAGTTTAAAATGCCATCCTCTGTGAAATCCGAATTTATATTGGCCAACAGTTCGGAGAGTTCGGCCACTGAACGATAACCCTGGAGTATCACTGAGATGGCCAGCAAAATGGCATGATCGTCTCCCTGGCTGGTAATACTCAGCGCTTCCGATTCCTGTATATCGGGTTTTTCAATGGAGAATATTTCAAGCACCTCCTGCTGGGCCTGTTGCTTTGCTTCACTAAAAGAGACTCCTTCATTGATTAAATGATAAACCCGGTCTTTTTCCAAATGTGAAATCAGATTCACATTCAAAGAAGTTTTATCAGTCAAATTTGAGAGTGCATAGAGAAGCAGCCTGGCAGAAGATGGATTACCTGAAGTTTCATTGTAGTAAAAGCCATCAGCTTTGAGCTCAACAAATTGGGATGAAAGCTCAACTTGCTTAAGTTCAAAACTACCCCGGTTATCAGATATCTGCGTATTAAAGTTTTTCCCGGTCTGAATCAAACCGGATGTCAATTCTGCCACATTGATCGAGGTCCCATTCATAAAGGGACCCTTTTGCACATACCCGGTTAAACTATCGATTGAAACCGGTTGTTGCTTATCAGGATCATCTCTTTCGCAGGAAAGGGCAGTGACCAACAGAAGGGAGACAATCAAAAGATAGTTCCTTATAATGAACTCTTTCATGAGGTGACATTGTTGGGGTGAATCGCACTACAATATACCATTACGTTCTTTTACAGGAAATGTTATTAATCATATGGGCCTTCGAGAAAATCAAGTAATTTTGAGCAACCAAATTGAGAGAGGCTATGCAGAAGAACCTGATTTTGTCTGTAATGGGAATGATGCTGATCACTTTTTTTCTGACAGCATGTAATGACACCCCCGAGGCAAAGGCGAAAAAGAGAGGACAGGAACTCTTGTTCGGGGAGGTTATTCATGATTATGGAGAGATCCTCAAGGAGAGTGACGGCTCATGGACTTTCACTTTTAAAAATATCGGAGAAGAGTCCATTGTGGTTAACAGGGTGCGGAGTACCTGTGGCTGTACAGTTCCTGACTGGCCCCGAGAGCCAATAGAACCAGGTACTTCAGGCGAGATCACGGTAAAATATAATACCGCACAGACCGGAACTTTCTTAAAGTCTCTCTTTGTTTACTCAACAGCTGGTAACTCTCCGGTAAAATTACAAATCAAGGGAAAAGTGGTCCCCAGAGAAGAATAGACCCCAAAAAGAACAGCTATTATGCCAACTATTTCAAGAAAAGGACAGTCCATGCCAGCATCTCCCATCCGCAGACTGGTACCTTATGCTGAAGAAGCCTGGAAAAAAGGGAGAAAAGTGTATCACCTGAATATTGGTCAGCCCGACATCAAGACCCCGGAAGTGGCCAGGAATGCAGTTAAGAACATGACCGAAAAGGTGATTGAGTACAGCCATTCGGCTGGAAATGAAAGCTATAGACGGAAACTGGCTGCCTTCTATCAGGGAATTGGTATCCAGGTAGATCATACAGAAATACTGGTCACCACCGGAGGCTCGGAGGCCATCTCTTTTGCATTGATGTCCACCGTAGATCCAGACGAAGAGGTAATTGTACCTGAGCCATTTTATGCAAATTACAATGGATTTTCAGTGGCTGCCGGCGTAAAGGTGGTTCCCGTTACCTCAAATATTGAAAGTGGATTTGCACTTCCACCCATCGAGGAATTTGAGAAAGTTATTACTCCAAAAACCCGGGGAATTATCATATGTAATCCCAACAATCCTACCGGGTATCTTTACTCCAGGGAGGAGCTTGAAATGCTTGGAGAGATCGTAAGGAAACATGACCTCTACCTGTTCTCAGATGAAGTGTACCGCGAATTTTGTTATGATGGGGAATCACATTTCTCTGCCATGGATCTGAAAGGCCTGGAACAGCATGTGGTGATGTTTGATTCGGTCTCGAAACGATACAGCATGTGCGGTGTTCGGGTGGGGGCCCTTATTTCAAAGAACAAAGAGGTAATATCCACAGCCCTTAAATTTGCCCAGGCCCGCCTGAGCCCACCCTCTTACGGTCAGGTGGCAGGTGAGGCAGCACTGGACACGCCCTCCTCCTATTTCGAAGAGGTTTATGATGAATATATTGAAAGGCGTGATTTTATGGTGAAAGCACTGAATAGAATGCCTGGAGTAATCTGTCCCACTCCAAAAGGAGCCTTTTACACGGTGGTCCAACTGCCGGTTGACGATGCCGATCGCTTCGCACAGTGGATCCTTAGCGAATTTGAATACAAAAACCAGACGGTTATGATGGCTCCTGCTTCTGGTTTCTACTCAACTCCAGGGCTGGGTAAACAGGAAGTGCGTATTGCCTATGTGTTAAAGAAGGAGGATCTGGTATTGGCCATGGAAACCCTGGCTGAAGCATTGAAAGTTTATCCAGGACGAACCATCTAGCCCCGAAAGGTGTTTACCCTATGGGTAGAGCTGATTATTTGACTACCTTTGTCGCCGTATTAATTAAGAAAGAAAGATATTGAATTTTAGTGAATTTGGTTTTGATTCTGACCTGATGGAGGGCATCGAAGCCATGGGATTTGAATCACCTACACCCATCCAGGAACAGGCCATTCCGGCCATTCTCCAGGGACATGATATTATAGGAGCAGCCCAGACCGGAACCGGAAAAACCGCAGCATTTTTGTTGCCTGTTATCCAGAATATTATAGCCTCAAAAGAGGCCAATAAAACACGTGCACTGGTCATTGTACCCACGCGCGAGCTGGCCCAGCAAATCGATCAGCAAATGGAGGGATTCTCCTATTTTACGCCGGTCAGTTCAATTGCCGTATATGGCGGAGGTGACGGGGCTCTATTTGCCAAAGAGAAGAAAGCGCTCACAGAGGGGACAGAGGTTGTGATCTGCACGCCCGGTAGAATGATCGCCCACCTGAATAACAATTATGTGAATTTTGATGGATTGAAGTACCTGGTGCTGGATGAAGCAGACCGGATGCTTGATATGGGTTTCTTCGAGGATATCATGAAGATTATCCAGTACCTTCCAAAAGAGAGGCAGAACCTGCTCTTTGCAGCTACCATGCCCGCTGAGATCAGGAAGATGGCCAAGAAGATTTTACATCAACCTGTAGAAGTCAGCATCGCCATATCCAAACCTGTTGAAAAAGTGCTCCAGGTAGCTTATGTGGTTTTTGAAACCCAGAAGCTTCCACTGGTTACCCACCTGTTAAAAGGTCGGGATCTGAAAAGTGTAATTGTCTTCTGCTCCACCAAGCTGGCTGCCAAACAGCTGGGCAGACAGCTAAAAAGAGAAGGACTTCTGGCACAGGATATACACTCAGACCTGGACCAGAAGCAGCGGGAGGAGATCATGCTTCAGTTCCGGAACCGAAAGCTCAATATTCTGGTGGCCACCGACCTGTTATCCCGTGGAATTGACATCGATAATATCGAATTGATTATTAATTACGATGTGCCTCATGAAGGCGAGGATTATATCCACCGCATTGGTCGTACGGCCAGGGCCGAATCCGATGGAATCGCCATCACCCTGATCAGTGAACAGGAGCAATCCAAATTTGCCAGGATTGAGAGACTGCTCGAAAAGCCCGTTACCAAGTCTGCAGTGCCGGAGGAGTTTGGAGACACACCTGAATATGACCCATCTAAATACCGGGGAAGGAGCCAGGGAGGCAGACCACCCAGAAAGGGATCAGGAGGAAAATATAAAGGGAAGCGCCCGGGTGGAAAATCCGGAGGTCGCTCTGGGGGTGGAGGTAACAATTACAAAGGGCCACGCAATCGTCAGTCGTAAATCAGGTAATCCTCTCTTTTTTCCAGATAGTCGTTCACCTCTTTTTGCCAGCTCGCTCTGATTTCAGTTTCATCCCATCCTGCTTCAATCTGCCTCCTCAGCTCTTTGGTTCCTGCCAGTTTTTCAAAATATGGGATAAAGAATTCCGATTTCTCCGGAAATTTTTTATAGGCGTCCAGCAACCATCGTAAATGGATCCTGGACCAGCCCTGTTGAGGAACTACATCCCTCAAATCGGTCCCTCTGCATAATTGATCCAGAAATTTAGGCTTCCCTGAAACTCCGGATATGACTCTCGGAGTAAAAACAAAGTCCCCTTCCAAATTGGGATGCCCGTACACCTCAAAGGGCATGGGGGTTCCCCTTCCTTCACTCAAAACGGTACCCTCAAAAAAACAGGTGGATGGATACAAGCGAATGGCATGGTCATTTGAGAGGTTAGGAGAAGGAGAAACAGGCAGGGAATAGGAGGTGGAGTGAGAATAATTGGTACAGGAAACAACCTCAAGATCGCATTTTACCCCATTACTCAACCACCCTTCCCCATTGATCATCCCCGCCAACTCGCCAATGGTGAGTCCATATACCACAGGGATCGGGTGCATTCCAACAAACGATGAGTACGCTGGATCCATCACAGGTCCATCCACAAAATTTCCGTTGGGGTTGG
>Ga0190293_1000429_pt1 | contig 15024 bp, 12 predicted proteins | sample 48693001_MG_FD_161671 | JGI IMG/M metagenome (GOLD analysis project Ga0190293, IMG submission 161671) | Hydrothermal vent microbial mat bacterial communities from Southern Trench, Guaymas Basin, Mexico - 4869-30-0-1_MG | ecosystem: Environmental > Aquatic > Marine > Hydrothermal vents >... | reverse complement strand
CAAAGTTTTAATGGGAATGCAGATGAGTTATTAAAAACACGGAATATCTGGACGGTAAATACGCAGGAAGGATCATTTATAGAAGGGAATTTTCAACCGAATAATGTTTTTGATGCCTCACAAAATATTGCTGCGGTTTATGTTTCTGAAGAATTTCAAATAACCGAAAAGTTGAGATCAATCTTAGGTATTCGTTTTGAAAAATTTGATCTGTATTATACAGGACAGAATAATCAGGGAGATGTGGTTCTGGAAAATGAAAAGATTCTGGATAAATCAGATTTTTTTCCTTCAGCAAATTTTATTTATGCTTTGAGCGATGAAACTAATTTGAGATTGGCTTATGGTAGAACTACAGCAAGGCCTTCTTTTAAAGAGGCTTCTATTACACAAATATTTGACCCATTATCAAGTACGACTTTTAATGGAAATATTGACTTACAACCTACTTATGTAGATAATTTTGATCTTCGTTTTGAAAAATTCGGTGTAAATACACAAATGTTCGCAATAAGTTTGTTCTACAAGAATTTTAAAGACCCTATCGAATTAACTTATTTCTTATCGGCACCGGATCAGTTTCAACCCAGAAATTTAGGTTCAGCCGTTGTTTACGGAGCTGAATTTGAAATAAGAAGGAACTTTGGATTTTTAGGTGATAACTTCGAGGATTTTGGTTTTGTTTTCAATACATCAATTATCAATTCAGAATTAACCATGAGCGAGGCTGAACTGGAAGCTAGAAGATTGAGTTTAAGAGATGGTGAAAAATTAGAGGATAAAAGAGAGTTACAAGGCCAGTCGCCCTATTTAATAAATTTCGGATTGAACTATGCAAATGAAAATGGTTGGCAAGCCAATATCTATTACAATGTACAAGGAAAGACCTTGCAGGTAGTTGGAACGGGTTCTATACCCGATGCTTATACGATGCCTTTTCACAGTCTTGATTTTATTCTAAACAAATCTTTTGGTAAGAACAAGAATTCAAATATCAATTTTTCAATCAAAAACATATTGGATCAGGACAGAGAGGTAAAATACCAATCCTATAAAGCACAAGACCAAATATTTTCAAGACTTAGTCCGGGTCGAGGGTTTACTCTTGGATATACTTATAAATTCTAACAAAAAAGACCTGCCAGGTTTTCAAAACCTGGCAGGTCTTTTATTAATTCTTTGGTACGGCCACCATTTCAATGGAAATGAATTAATACTTCTTTGATCAAACTCTGGAATGATTGGTATTCAAGAATTTTTAATCCTTTAGATCTATTAATTTGTTTACATTTAATAATTAAATTTATTAAACGTAAAAATGGCAAGCAAGATCAATTTAAAAAATATTCTTTTTCTGGATATTGAAACCGTTCCTCAGGAATCTTCATTTTCTAATTTACTCGAAGAAAAACAAGAGCTGTATGCACAAAAAACGAAATACCAGAGAAAAGATGAGTTTACTTCAGAAGAATTTTATGAACGAGCCGGCATTTGGGCAGAATTTGGAAAAATTATTTGTATTTCCGTTGGTTTCTTTGACGAGGAGGTAAATGAACTATCCTTTAGACTTAAATCTTTTTTCGGGCATAATGAAGTTGAAATATTGCAAGATTTTAAAAATTTATTGGAACAATTTTTCAGCAAAAAACAACACTTGCTCTGTGCACATAACGGCAAGGAATTTGACTTTCCTTTTATTGCAAGAAGGATGATAATTAACAAAATTGAATTGCCCGAAAAATTGAATCTGTTTGGTAAAAAACCTTGGGAAGTTGCTCATCTGGATACTTTAGACATGTGGAAATTTGGAGATTATAAACATTATACTTCCCTCAATCTTCTAACCAATATATTAGGAATTCCTTCTCCCAAAGAAGATATAGATGGCAGCCAGGTAGGAAGGGTTTATTATAAAGAAAATAACCTGGAGAGAATAGCCAGGTATTGTGAAAATGATACTCTCGCAGTTGCACAAGTCTATTTAAGGTTCATGAATTTTGATATTTTAAAGGATGAACAAATTGTGAAGGTGGAGTAAAACCAGATAGTTTAATTAAAATATTTATTTGAGAGACCTTCTATTGATCTCCAAGTTGCTCAAATTTAAATTTATCATTGCTAGCTGGTTCGTGTTCCTGTTTCATAATAATCTCCATCTTTTTTATAATTTCTGGATATTGTTTTGAAACATTTACTTTTTCTTCAATGTCTGTTTCAAGGTCATACAATTCAATTGCTAGATTACCATCAAATATATTTTTTCTAACACCTTTCCATTTTCCAATTCTAACGGCTTGTTGACCATTGTAACTTGGAAATTCCCAATACAAAAAGTCGTGCTTTTTTTGCTTCTTATCAAGCAGGGTTGCTTTAAAGCTAATGCCATCGATATCTTTCGGAGGTTCAATTCCTGACAGTTCACAAATAGTTGGCATTAGATCATAAAAAGCTGAAATATGATCACTTGTTGTGCCCGGTTTTATATGATTTGGCCAACTGGCAATCAAGGGAATGCGAATTCCACCCTCATATACAAATCCTTTGGTTCGGCCATAGCCATTCGAAAACGGCTTAGAGCTTTCAAAATAATCAAAATCAACACCGCCTAAATAAGTTGGTCCGTTGTCGCTTGAGAAAATAATTAAAGTATTCTCATATATTCCCAACTCCTTAAGTGTAGAGACTAGCTCTCCCAGTTGATCGTCTAAATAACTAATCATTGCAGCATACGTAGCTCTCGGATATCTATTTGGAAAATAGCTTTCATTGCCAATATAGGGTTCTTCCTCACCGAAAATTTTCCTGTACTTATCTACATATTCTTTTGGAGCTTGTAATGGCAAGTGTGGAAGTGGAGAAGCATAGTACATAAAAAATGGCTCATCCTTATTTGCTTTAATAAATGATATCGCTTTTTCGTGTATTTTTTTAGGGGCATATTCTTTTTGGAGAAATTTCGAATAGCTGTTGTCATCATAAGGATCGGCAAGTGAATCGAGTTTTGTGTTGGGAGAAACCAATTCATTGTTCAGCAATACCTTTTCTGTATTTTCCCAGAGATGACTGGGGTAAAGATTGTGGGCCTGACGTTGGCAATTGTATCCGTAGAAGGTGTCAAATCCCTGAAGGATTGGGGTGCCATCGGTTTTTGGTGCACCTAAACCCCATTTCCCGAAAATACCTGTTGTATACCCGGCTTTTTTTAATTGGCTTCCTATGGTCACGGTATTTGCAGGAATCGGTCGTTGTCCTTCGAGTCCAGGGTCTAAAAAGACCTTTTCATAATCCCAGACATCACCTCGTTCATTCCATTCATCATTTCCTCGAATATAGGCATGTCCAGAATGCTTTCCGGTTAAAAAAACATATCTGGCCGGAGCACATACCGGAGCACCTGAATAATGTTGGGTAAACCGGATACCACTTTTTGCCAGAGCATCAATATTTGGAGTTTTTATTCTTTTCTGACCATAAACACCTACTTCACCATACCCCAGATCATCTGCAAGGAAATAAATTATATTGGGAGAGCGTTCTTCTTTTTTAATAGTATTACATCCTATAAGAATAAAAATAAAAAGGCCTGTAAATATTATGTTCTTCATGGTTTGACTTTATGATAAATATAAAAAATTCCTGTTAGATAAAATATTAACAGGAATTTATTCCATTTTTGACATAAAATTTGTGGAGATGGAGGGACTCGAACCCTCGTCCAAACAAGCAACCAAAATATTTTCTACATGCTTAGTTTTTATTTGATTTTAGACCTAAAGCCGACTAAAAACAACCTACCTTAAGCTTAGTTTCTTTAGTTTCGAAAATCAAGCGAAACAATTGATCTTCTAGGTTTACTTTTACGATGCCTCTAATAAGAACGCCGTTAACCAAGGCTTTCAAGAGACATTCAGCTTTTCCGCCTGGCGGAACGAGGCTAATCCTACTATGAGTTCAGATTATGCAGCTAAAGCGTAGTTATTCTCGCCGTTTAAAAAAGTGAAATCGGTTTTTACGAGTGCTATTTCATGACTCGACATGCTTATACTTTAACTGATCTTGCTGTCAAAACCGGTCATCCCCAAATATTAATGAACTTCAATGATGCAAAGGTATAAAATTCAATTAGATTACTTGTGCATTTGTTGAAATACAAATATCTTAGCGCAAAAGCTATACCACTTTAGAAACAGGTACATTTTGTCAGCTTTTTTTATTCTTAAAAAAGAATAGTTTTGATTTGAGAAGTGACGGTTAAAAACAATAGATATAATTATATGAAATTTGCGATTATAAAAGAACGAAAAAATCCACCAGATAAAAGAGTAGTATTATCACCAGATGCCTGTAAAAAATTGTTAGAAACCTTTCCTGAAATGGAAATCAGTGTTGAGAGCTCTGGAAACAGGATATTTTCTGATGATGAATATATAAATAACGGAATTGATGTGGTAGAAGATATTAGTAATTGTGATGTGATGCTGGGTGTTAAAGAAGTTCCAATAAGTGCTTTAATCCCAAATAAAAAATATTTCTTTTTTTCTCATACTATAAAAAAACAACCCTATAACAGGGGTCTGTTAAAAGCTGTTTTAGAGAAAAATATTGAATTATATGATCATGAAGTGATTACCAACAAAGAAGAAATACGAGTAGTTGCTTTCGGTAGATATGCCGGTATTGTTGGTGCTTACAATGGTATTCGAACTTATGGCCTTAAAACAAAAAAGTTTGAATTGCCTAAGGCACAGAGCTTAAGTGATCAGAAAGAATTAATTTCAGAATTGCAAAAGATTTCCTTACCAAACATTAAAATTGTCTTGACCGGAAAGGGAAGGGTGAGTTATGGTGCTAAAGAGATGTTAGATGGCATGGGTATTAAAGAAATAACTTCTAATGAATATTTGAATCAAGATTTTAAGGAAGCCGTATATACTCAAATTGATGTTTTGGACTATAACAAGAGAAAGGATGGAAAAATAATTGATATGTATGATTTTTTCAATAATCCCACAGAATATGACAGTGATTTTATGCGTTTTGCTAAAAAAAGTGACATCTATATAGCAAGCCATTTTTATGGTACAGGAGCTCCGTATTTATATACAAGAGAAGACGCTAAGTCACCTGAATTTAATATTAAAGTTGTAGCAGATATCAGTTGCGATATTGACGGACCTGTTGCATCCACCATTCGTTCTTCAACTATAGCAGAGCCCATTTATGGCTATGACCCAAAAGAAGAAAAAGAAGTAAATTATTTAAATAAAGATGCCATTGCAGTTATGGCAGTTGATAATTTACCTAATGAATTACCAAAAGATGCTTCTATCGGATTTAGCAAGAGTTTTGTGGAATATGTTATTCCGGCTTTTTTTAACGGAGATAAAGATGGGGTTTTAGACAGGGCAAGAATGACTCAAATTGGCAATTTAACAGAAAGATTTTCTTATTTACAGGAATATATTGATGGAGGATCATAATCATAATAAACTGACTCCAGACCCAAATTTTTTAATTCAGGTAGCAAATACAAAAATGCCCTTTGGTAAGTACAAAGATACTTTACTTATTGATCTGCCAGAATATTATTTGGTGTGGTATAGAAACAAAGGTTTTCCGAAAGGAAAACTAGGGCAGATGCTGGAAACTGTTTTTGAAATAAAAAGAAACGGATTAGAGGGAATTATTTACAAGCTTAAAAATTAACTTCGGGTTCTCAGTATATTAACAATTCCAAAAACAATTGGAAAAACCCCAAAACCTAAGGCCAAAAACAACCACCTATTGTTTACTACGAGAAGCGATAGAACTCCAACTATAATTATAGAGCCCGCTAAATAAGATAAATTACTAAGAGATACCCTGTTCAGGTTCACTAAGACTAAAGCATAGATTATTAATGATAGAGAAAATATATACTCGACATAATTGCTGTTCATTAAAAGGAAAATAATAACAAAGCCTACGAATAATGGTACAACAAAATAGAGTCTTTTTTTTAAAGAAATGTAATACATATCCTTTTTTGCAATAATGTATACGGTAATTAGAGAAAGAATAAAAAAGAATTTTGCCAGTGCAAACAATAATATTTCAAAAAAATTAACTGGAAGTAAGCTAATCCCTTCTTCACCATAATGATAAAGAAAAATTAGTTTATTAGCAAAATAAATTCCCAGTAATGCATAAAAACCTGAAACAATAAAACCTTTATTTATGGTGTCCATTTTTTTGTATAGTTCGAAAATGTACTTAATTTTTTTTAAAGTTTAAAGTAATAATAATAAAATTTGTCTAAAAATTTATCGAAGCACTTGTATTTAAAGGAATAATTATTTCGAAATAAATATTAACCATGGATTGTTAATAATTTCTTAAATAAAAGAAAAAAAAGTTGTGGTTTTATTCTAATTTTAAACCGGGAAACAAATATATAAATTCAACTCAAATAATGGTAGAGGCAAAAATTACAAAGGGGAGGTATACCTATGAAGAAGTTTTAAATAACTCATTATCATACTTTAATGATGATGAGTTGGCAGCAACAACATGGATCAACAAGTATGCGGTTAAAAACAGTGATGGAGAATTCTTAGAAAAATCACCAGACGAAATGCACAGGAGAATGGCGAAAGAGTTTGGAAGAATCGAATTGAGGTTCAATCAAAATAAGACTGCAGTTGAAGGCTATTCTACCTATGGGAAAAATAGAGAAACACTAGGTGAAGAAAAAATTTATAAGCTTTTTAAAGATTTTAAATATGTAATTCCTCAAGGCAGTGTCATGTTCGGCCTGGGGAATAACGAAATAATTGCTTCTCTTTCAAATTGTATTGTAGTTCCTCCCGTTTGTGATTCTTATGGAGGTATTTTTTATACCGATCAGCAAATGGCACAATTGTTTAAAAGAAGATGTGGCGTTGGAGTTGACCTTTCTGAATTACGTCCAAAAGATGCAAAAGTTTCAAATGCAGCCGGAAGTACTACCGGTGCTGTATCATTTATGAATCGATTTTCTGCTACGACCCGTGAGGTAGCACAAAATGGAAGAAGGGGCGCATTGATGTTAACCATGGATATTGCTCACCCTGATATTGAAGATTTTATCACTATAAAACAAGATCTTACCAAGGTTACCGGGGCTAATATTTCTATTCGCTTATCAGATGAATTTATGCAAGCCGTAGAAAATAAAGAAAAATATACCTTACGCTGGCCTATTGATTCTAAATCACCTAAATACAGTAAAGAAATTGAGGCAGAAACGCTTTGGAAATTAATTATAAAAAGTGCACACAATACAGCTGAGCCGGGCTTGATATTCTGGGACAGGCAACATCATTATTCCACATCTTCTCTGTATCCGGGATTCAAAAATTCTTCAACAAACCCCTGTTCTGAAATTGCAATGCAAGGTGGAGATAGCTGTAGATTAATTGCCATTAACCTGTATAGTTTTGTGGAAGACCCATTTACTGATAAAGCCAGTTTTAATCATAAAAAGTTTTATGAAGTAGTTTATGAGTCTCAAAGATTGATGGATGATCTTGTTGAATTGGAATTAGAGGCAGTAGATAAGATTTTAGAAAAAATAGATAATGATCCCGAACCCGATGAGATCAAACAAAATGAAGTGAACACCTGGAAGTTACTTCGTGAAACAGGTAAAAAAGGACGAAGAACAGGATTGGGTTTTACGGCTTTAGGAGATGCTGTTGCTGCATTAGGTTTAAAATTCGACTCTGAAGAAGCTTTGGAGGCAATTGATGGTTTTATGAGATCAAAAATTGAAGCTGAATTTGACAGTAGTATCGATATGTCTATTGAAAGGGGACAGTTTGAAGTTTTTAACAGAAATATTGAAGATAAATCGGAATTTGTTCAAATGCTTCAGGAAGAATTTCCAGAACTGTATAAAAGAATGATGGAGCACGGAAGAAGAAATATTTCAATTAGTACGGTTGCGCCAACAGGATCTTTGAGTATGTTGGCGCAGGTATCATCGGGGATTGAACCAATTTTTTCAATGTCATACAAGCGTCGAAGAAAGATCAATCAGGCAGATAGTAATGCAAAAGTTGATTTTGTGGACGATTTAGGTGACGCCTTTGAAGAATTTACTGTTTATCATAAAAAGATGCAAACCTGGATGGAAATATCTGGAGAAAAAGATATGAATAAGAGCCCGTATGCAGGTGCTACTGCTACTGAAATTGATTGGAAAAAACGTGTTGAAATGCAGGCTCTTGTACAAAAGTATACCACGCATTCAATAAGTTCAACCATTAATTTGGCTTCAGATGTATCTGAAGACCTGGTTGGAGAGATCTATATGGAATCCTGGAAACAAGGCCTAAAAGGAATAACTGTTTACCGGGATGGTTCAAGAAGCGGAATATTAATCGCTGATGATAAAAAGGATAAGAAGAAATCAGATAGAGTAAATGAATATCATGAAACTACTGTATTTCCGAAAAGGCCTAAAACCATCGAAGCATCTGTTGTGCGTTTTCATAATGAAAAGGAAAAATGGCTTGCAGTTGTTGGTTTAATAAACGACAAACCGTATGAAATTTTTACTGGTAAAATGAAAGATGCTTTTAATTTACCACAGTGGGTAGAAAAAGGATGGGTGATCAAGAATCGTGATGAAAATGGATTTGCAAGGTATGATTTTAGATATGTAGATAGTGATGGATATAAAACAACGATAGAAGCCTTATCCAGATCGTTTGATAAAGAATTTTGGAACTATGCAAAATTAATTTCAGGAGTGCTCCGCCATGGTATGCCAATGGCTTATGTGGTAGACCTGATTCAAAATTTAAACCTGTATGACGAACATATAAATACCTGGAAAAATGGTGTTTGCAGAGCCTTAAAACGTTTTGTCCCTGAAGGTTCTGAAGCAGCTGATAAAAAATGTACAGAATGTGGTGATCCTGAAGGATTGATCTATTCAGAAGGTTGTTTAAAATGTGTTAGCTGCGGTCATTCAAAATGCGGCTAAGATTCTCTTATAATAATTGTAATTAAGTAGATACGCTGTTCTATAAAAGAACAGCGTATTTTTTTTGTGGGTGAGGGTTTCACTTTAAGTGAAGCCCTCACTAAAAACTAAAAAATCTATTTTTCATGCAAACCTTTTAATAAATTCGCCACTAAAATGAAAGATTTACTTAATGATTTTCGAAAAAGGCTTTTTGTACCATATTTATAATCAAGGAAATAATAGGCAAAAAATATTTTATAACAGGAAAAATTATTTGTTTTTTCTTAAAAAATTAAATGAATATATTTTGCCTTTTTCTGAAGTTCTGGCATGGTGTTTAATGCCTAATCATTTTCATTTAATGGTATTGATTAAAGAAGTTGAGAGTCAGGGCTTCACTCTGAGTGAAACCCTGACTAATGCTACTTCAAACCCAAGTTCTACTAAAAGAACATTTAATAATTCTATTGGAATTCTTCTAAGAACATATACTAGGGCAATAAATAAACAAGAAGGAGCTACAGGATCACTATTTCGAAAAGAAACTAAAGCTGAATGTATTAACTGTTTTAAATCTGCAAAACCCAATTTTATTCTGAATAATATTTCAATTAATAATCATTTATCAGAGAAACAATATCCTCAAATCTGTTTTAATTATATCCATCAAAACCCCGTAAGGGCAAATTTGACAAATATTGCAACAGATTGGGAATTTTCTTCCGCAAGAGATTATAAAGGTTTGAGAAATTGTACATTGATTAATAAAGAAATTTCTAAGGTATATGTCGAATTTTAATAGTGAGGGTTTTACTTCAGGTGAAGCCATCACTCAAATCATTGAAAGAGTTACTTCAAGAGAATCCTTACTATCGTATTTATAACTGTAAATCTATGAGAAAATATTTACTCAAACGTCAAATTTAGAAAGACTCCCCTGGTTCCAAAATAATCAATCGGACCGGTCCAGGGACTAGAATACTGAGGATCACGTTCCTCATCTTGAACAAGTTCGTTATTAATTGCAAAGATGCCTCTTATAGAAGGAGTAAACTTGAAGAAGTAAAAATAGAAATCCATACCTATACCAACTTCATACATAAAATTACTTTTTTTCATTCTGAATTCAGCTTCCCAATTATCCTTATTGTTGTCTTGATTGCTCGAAAAATTATAATCAAAAGAAACTCCCCCAATAATATAAGGCCTGATATTATTCATTCTATTAGCACTAAATTTTAAGAGCAAAGGCAAGTGCATATAGGTTCCTGCAATTTTTCTAACCGGATCTGTGGTACTTTCTTTGTATATGGGAATGCCATCAGGAGCTGCATCTAAATTTGGATCTATAAAGGTAATCTCTTTAGAATTACTCATTAAACCGGGCTCAAAACGCAGATTGACATTTTTGTGCAAACGATAATCAATTACAAAGCCCAGATTAAAACCGACAGAAGAATTAATAGAAACAAACATATCTTGTGGAGGAACAGGGTTTACCGGAGAAGCTGGATCAAAACCACTTTGATCAAAATAACTTACCTTAAAACTATTGCTATTAACACCAATATAATAGCCAAAATGAATGGTGCGTTTATCAAAGTTCGGTAAATATTCAATACGTTCTTTTTGTGCATTGATTATTTGAATTCCCAAGATAAAAATGACAATATTTAATAAAATTATTTTTTTCATTCCTTATTTTATTGCTTGATAAATAGTGGCGATTCCAAAAGTTTGCGGATACACTGTTGATGTATTAAACCCTGTTTTTAATAAAATATTGTTGAACGATTCTCCATAAGGAAAAGCAGCTGCCGATTCAGGCAAATATCGATAAGCATTTTTATCTTTTGAAAAGATTTTTCCTACAGTAGGTATGATGTATTTTGAATAAAATGTATAGCCTTGTTTTATCGGAAATGCAGTGGGTAGAGATGTTTCTAAAACCACAAAAATTCCATTGGGTTTTAAGACCCTGTATATCTCATCTAAGCCTTGTTCTAAATTTTCAAAATTTCTAACACCGAAGCCAACGGTTATTGCATCAAAAGTCTGATCTTCGAAAGGGAGTTCTTCTGAATCACCTAAGATCATTTCAACTTTCTCATTTAAACCAAGCTGATCTATTTTCTTCTTTCCTACGGCAAGCATTCCTTCAGAAATATCTAAGCCAATTACTTTTTCTGAATTAATTTTAGCCAGCATAATTGCTAAATCGCCAGTTCCGGTAGCAATATCCAAAATTCTTCTTGCTTTGTGAACCTCCACAAATTTTACAACTTTCTTACGCCATGAAACGTCAATTCCGAAGGTTAATAAGCGATTTAAAAAATCATAATTAGAAGATACTTTGTCGAACATTTGTTTTACCTGCTCCTTTTTTCCCAAGTTTGATTCTTTATATGGCAATACTTTTTCTGGCATTTCAAAAATTTGCGTAAAGATACAGATTCAATTTACATTTTCCTTGTTTACAAAAAAAAAGCAATTTATTTAAAAATCACTTGACAAAGGGGTGTTTGAGATTGTATATTTGCACGCATTAAAAAAAACTAAATTTTCAATATAAAACAAAAGAGCATATGAAATTATCACATTTTAGTTATGAATTACCTGAAGAACTATTGGCAGAATACCCATCAGAACATCGTGATGAAGCAAGATTAATGGTGATTAACAGAAAAGATGGAAGCATTGATCACAAACATTTTAAAGATCTTGACAATTATTTCGATGAAGGAGATATGCTTGTATTTAATAACACCAAAGTTTTTCCTGCAAGGTTATTTGGAAATAAAGAAAAGACAGGAGCGAGAATTGAGGTTTTTTTGCTTCGGGAATTAAATCCGGAAAGTAGATTATGGGATGTATTGGTCGACCCTGCAAGAAAAATTAGAATCGGAAATAAATTGTTTTTTGGTGAAGACAGCGGATTAGTTGCTGAAGTAATTGACAATACAACCTCAAGAGGTAGAACTTTGCGTTTTTTATATGATGGGTCTTATGAAGAATTCAGGAAAAAACTAAATGAAATGGGAGAAACACCACTTCCTAAATATATAAAAAGAGAGGTTGAACCATCTGATGAAGAGAGATATCAAACAATTTACGCAAAACATGAAGGTGCAGTAGCTGCTCCGACCGCAGGTTTGCATTTTTCAAAACATTTATTAAAAAGACTGGAAATTAAAGGTATTGATCTAAAAGAGCTTACATTACATGTTGGTTTAGGTACGTTTAATCCGGTTGAGGTTGAAGATCTGTCAAAACATAGAATGGACTCTGAAGAAGTGTTTATTCCAGTTAATACGGTTGATGCTGTGAATAAGGCCATAGATACTAAAAAAAGGATTTGTGCTGTTGGAACTACTGTAATGAGGTCTTTGGAAAGCTCAGTCTCTGCTGACGCACATCTAAAACCATATGAAGGATGGACCAATAAATTTATTTTTCCTCCTTATGAATTTAGTATTGCCAATTGCATGATCACTAATTTTCATACTCCTAAATCAACTTTGATGATGATGACATCTGCATTTGTAGGTCACGATCTCTTAAAAGAGGCATATGCAGAAGCGATCAAAGAAAATTATCAGTTTTATTCTTATGGCGATGCCATGTTGATTATTTAAGAAAAAAATCAAATGATGCGCCCGTCTTATGATGGGCGTTTTTTATTAGTGAAACTCACTTTTGATGAGTTTTTGAACGAAATCAAAAATGTAAGTTGAACTAATCCCGCTCCCGAGAATTCGGGACCAGCGGGATCCAGGATTAAAACCTCGACCTTTTAGGTCAATCCCATTTATCGGGTTCAGTTCGTCAGCTGACGGATGAGGTTTAATACCTTTTATTATGAAAACTGTTTTTAATATTTACAACTCAAAATCAAAAAGTTAAATTAAACTTGCCTGACTAAGATCATTCATGTGAGTTACTATTGTCGAACAGAGGAATTTCATTTAATGAGTTCTTCACTTATTAGATGAATAATTTTAAATGGATTCAAAAAAAGACATAAGAGCATTAAACAAAGACCAGTTACGGGATTTCTTTGTGACTAATAAGGATAAAGCCTTTAGAGGAAACCAGGTGTATGAATGGCTTTGGAAAAAAGGAGCGCACAGTTTTGATGAAATGACGAATTTATCAAAAGAGACACGTAGTATGTTACAGGCTAATTTTGTGATCAATCATATTGAAGTTGATGACATGCAGCAATCATTGGATGGAACGATTAAAAATGCTGTAAAATTACACGATGGACTGGTTGTAGAATCTGTTTTGATTCCATCCAAAACACGCACAACAGCTTGTGTTTCATGTCAGGTTGGATGTAGTTTGAATTGTACTTTCTGTGCAACAGCCAGATTGAAAAAAATGAGAAATTTAAACCCTGATGAGATTTATGATCAGGTAGTTGCCACAGACAGACAAAGTAGATTATATCAAAATCATAAGTTGAGTAATATTGTATTTATGGGCATGGGTGAACCTTTGCTCAATTACAATAATGTTCTAAAAGCTATTGATATGATCACATCCGACGAAGGTCTGGCTATGTCACCTTCAAGAATCACACTATCAACAGTTGGTTTGCCGAAGATGATTAAAAAACTAGCTGATGATGAGGTTAAATTTAATCTGGCTGTGTCATTGCATTCGGCTATTGATGAAGTACGATCTAAAATGATGCCCATTAATGAAAGCTCAAATTTATCTGAATTACTTGAGTCACTTCAATACTGGTACCTGAAAACAAAAAAGAAAATCACTTTTGAATATGTTGTTTGGAAAGGAATAAACGACAAGAAAAAAGATATTGATGCCTTGGTTAGTTATTGTAAAAAGATTCCTTCAAAGGTAAATCTGATTGAATACAATGCCATTGAAGAAGATGGTTTTCAACAGGCAGATGCAAGTGCCATAGATTATTATGTACGTACTTTAGAGAAGAATAATATAACCGTTAACGTTCGTAGAAGCAGAGGAAAAGACATCGATGCCGCCTGTGGTCAGTTAGCAAATAAACAAATTTAGAGAAGAGAGAATAGACGGAAATGAGATAATGAGTTAATGAGACAATGATTGAATGAAAAACTATTGCTTTGTGTTCTTTGCGTTTAAACGATGGAAGAAGTCCTTCCCTTTGGGAAGCCCGCCTGCCGTCGTGGCAGGGATTTAGGATGGGAATATTCAACCGGTCAACGCTATTTAGGGATTGTCACCCTTAAAATTTAAAATTCATAACTCCTAATTCATAATTTATAATTCAATTTCTACTCCTATAGGGCAATGATCACTGTGTTTGGCTTCGGGTAAAATAAAGGCTCTTTTTAGTATTTTTTGCATAGGATCACTGGCCATACAATAGTCAATTCTCCATCCTTTGTTATTGTTTCTGGAATTTGCCCTATAACTCCACCAGCTGTAATTATGGGGTTCTTTGTTAAAATGTCTGAAAGTATCAATAAATCCGGTTTTTATAAATCCATCTATCCATTCACGTTCTACAGGTAAAAATCCCGATGTGTTTTTATTTTGTTTTGGATTGTGAATATCAATTGCTTCATGGCAAATATTATAATCACCACAGATCAATAAATTTGGAATTTCTTTTCTTAAATTATTTACATAGTCCTGAAATTCAGCCATATAGTTTAATTTAAAATTTAATCTTGCATTATTTGTCCCCGATGGTAGATACAAGCTCATTACAGAAAAAGTATCAAAATCCAAGCGCAGGTTCCTGCCTTCAAAATCCATAGTTTCAATTCCGGTACCATATTCGATATGATTGGGTTTGGTTTTTGAAAATACTGCGACACTGCTGTATCCTTTTTTTTGTGCAGAAAACCAATAATTAAATGGATAGCCTGCTTCTTCAAATTGTTGAAGATCCAATTGTTCTTTGTGGGCTTTGGTTTCTTGTATACAAATCACATCCGGATCTGCAGCTTGTAACCACTCTAAAAAACCTTTTTTTAAAGCAGCTCTAATTCCATTTACATTGTACGATATTATTTTCA
>Ga0190293_1000428_pt1 | contig 15043 bp, 10 predicted proteins | sample 48693001_MG_FD_161671 | JGI IMG/M metagenome (GOLD analysis project Ga0190293, IMG submission 161671) | Hydrothermal vent microbial mat bacterial communities from Southern Trench, Guaymas Basin, Mexico - 4869-30-0-1_MG | ecosystem: Environmental > Aquatic > Marine > Hydrothermal vents >... | reverse complement strand
CAATGTCCGATAAGAGATATTATGTAAAGTCACGTATCATATGTTACCCCTCATGCTTACGCGACTGTACATAATATCGTATTTGGAACATGTACTTGCAGATGCCTCAAACTCCTTACAGGACTCTAGACAATATCTATGCTGGAACATGTACTTGCAGATGCCTCAAACTCCTTACAGGACTCAAGACATTACCTGACTTTACATAATATGGAAATTGTCATGAGTAACTGACAGATGCCGAATCGATCCGATACTTTGGATGATGTATCTGCCATCAGCTCTTCAGCAACCGTGATATCCTCATCAGGAGTGTTTTCTTATGGATTGGTTTCCTGATGTAATCCACAGCACCAAGCTCGTAGCCCTTTATCTCATCCTCCTGTGCATCCCTACCTGTTAGAAATACCACAGGAGTATCTATCCCTTTATTCTTAATGACTTCCAGGAGTTGAAAACCATTCAGATTTGGCATGTCAACATCTGAAATTATCAGACTGAACTCTTCTGTACTCAGGGTGACGATGGCATCTACACCATCACCTGTCGCGATAACCTCATATCCCCCGCTGTTCGACAGGATGAAAGATACGTATTCCCTGAGGTCCGGATCGTCGTCCACGACAAGTATCCTGGTCTTACCCGAGAAAGTATCGGAACCTAGAGCAACTGGCTGGATCTCGGGTATGACCTTTGCTGGTCGGGTTCCGAAAGGTGTAGATTCCTTCACTGCAGCAGCATCGCCTGACGGGTACTCGCGCTGTGGAGAAGCCGAAGCGTTGTCTTCGAAACCGGTTGAATCCTGGAATGCTGCTGCATCAGCAATCACATGATCCTCATCTTCACCAATCTCAATACCTGCCTGAGGAACTGAAATAGCCGAGTGAACAGACTTAGTGCTGCTGTCAGCGCTCTTCTTCCTGCTGCTGACCGTCAGGCGCAGCTCTTCCATAAGGACAATTCTGTAAACATCATCCAGCGCAAGTCGCTGATCACGTACCATATCTATGGCATGATCGCTCATAAGATATTGCCCTGCCGCTTTGAACTGCATTCGCATATTCGCAACAGAAGCGCCACTTCTTACTATTGAGATGATCTCCGGATTGAATTGAAGAAGCTCATAAACGCCCTGCCGCCCCTTATAGCCGTTCCTGCATCTGGGACATCCAACGGGAATTGCGATCCTATCCGGTATGTCATCGGTGAATTTCGCAATTAGATCTGCTTCATCCTTCTCGATCGGTCGGACTTTCCTGCAATGCACGCAGAGTCTCTTTAGAAGCCGCTGTGACTCGATCATGAGAACCGAATCAGCCATATCTTCCTTGGAGACGCCGAGTCTCTCCAGCCTGGAAACGGATGATGCGGTATTTGAGGAGTGCAGTGTAGCAAAGGTCATATGGCCTGTGCTTGCCAGGTCCATCGTTGTCTTCGCAGAGAATGGATCCCTGATCTCACCCAGGTATACGATATCCGGATCCTGCCTTACGGCGGAACGCAGAAGCGATTCGAAGGTAACTCCTGCCTTTACATTCACCTGCTGCTGATTCGCATTAGGGATTATGTACTCAACAGGATCCTCGATGGTCATCAGGCTCCGGTTGGCTATATCGATATGCGATATAAGACTGTAGAGGGTCGTGCTCTTGCCCGAGCCGGTTGGGCCGACAACGATTATTGCACCTGAGGTCTGCTTGGTCACCTCGCGCATGATTGCTGACTGCTCACCTGTCATACCAAGCTGCTCAAGTGTGTGCGGTGTTGTATCCATGCTGAGTATCCTGATTATCATGCTCTCACCATTCGGTGTCGAAGTGGTGGCGAGTCTCATCTTGTAGTGTCCCGAGGCTATTCGCGCCTCAAGTGCTCCATCCTGGGGTTTCCTTCTTTCGGCTATATCAAGGCCACCCAGCACCTTGAACCGACTCAGAAGAACCTTGCCCGTTTTCTTCTTGAGAGTGTATCTCTCCTGCATATCTCCATCTAAACGGTAGCGTATGATCACCTTGTCCGGTTTCGGCTCAAGGTGGATATCGCTGACTCCTTCGACAGCTGCAGCGTAGAGAACTTTATCAGCGATGTATTTTATTGGTGATACATTGATCTCTTCCTTTGAGGGCTCATCGTTGATCTCGAGAACCTCCCCTGCTATGGGGACGCCATCATCGTCATCCTGCCTGTGCTGCTCTTCATCCTCATCATCACCGATCTGTACGACCTCTACCCCATCACTGACCGGATCCTCATCGGTGCGAAAAATGGCAAGAATGCTCTCCGGATGAGTAACACCAAGTCTGGGTTTGATGGTCGGAGAGAGCATTCTGATCGTATCCTGCAGCTGCAGGTCGAAAGGATTCGAGATAACGAAGAGCAGCTCTCCGTCAGTATCCTGAACGGCGAGCACCAGGTTCGCCCTGCTGAATGGCACTGGAAATACGTCTGCTGCAATAGTATCCGGATCAATATATGGGAAGTATTTCAACCTCAGGAACTCAGCCATATTGACTGCGAGCTTGGCTGGATCCAAGCCGACAGACTTCGCACTCGCATAGATATTCTGAGTTCCACCACGCTCAAAGACCTCACAATTGGACTCATCCATGAACAGTTTCTGCAGGGCAAATCCAAGATAACTCCTGAAATCATCTCGAACCGTCTGAAGCTGAGGTTTTCTGACGGGTTTGCTGACCTGCTTCCATCGGTCCTTTGTATTCAGATGTAGAGTGATCCTGTCAACCAGTTTCCTTGTATTCAAAAGTGGCGAGATGATGGTTTCGATGGTCCCAACAGGTTTCTCAGGGGGATTCGAACTCCTGATATCCTCGGTCTCCATAGTAAGAATAAAGGGTATACAGGATGTCTCGGGATTCTCCTGCAGGATGGAACAGAATTGGCTGGAGGACATCCCATGCATCCCGCTGGCAAGTATGATCAGCGCAGGTTCACTTGATACAGCTATCTCCAGACCTGCTCGTCCGCCGGGAGAGGATTGAGCATTGATGCCGGCCTTAGAGAGCAGTTCCTCAAGTTTTTCCCTTCTGACGGGATCATCGTTGATGATGAGGACGAGTGGTTCTTCCCCGGTCATTATCAATCTTCCCCAATCATCGATCATCTATCCGGTAACACTGGATGAGTCACTGCATTCTTCGATTCAGATCCTGGAAAGCAGAGCTATCAGATCTGAGAAATTCCTGTCTGCCTGGAGGATAATAGCTCGTATCTGCTCTATCTCATTTTCTGAGCAGGCCGTCTCGAGTGTCGCCATAGAATTCTGCAGCGCCCTGGCTCCGATATTTGCGGAAGATCCCTTCAGTGAATGAGCACTGCTTTTAACAGCTTCAATGTCTTCAGATTCGAGTGCAGTATGAAGCGCGGCCATTATATCGGGTGCAGTGCTTCGGAAAAGTCCGAGAAGCTCATCGATCAATTCAGTATCATCTCCGAATGTTTCTTTCAGAACTTCCCTGTCAAAAGTAGGCAGGCCGGTCGAGTCAGGAGCTTTGTTAATTGCGGACGCGGCAGTTCCTGTAGCAGTGAGAGATTCGATCACTTCAGCGAGAGCCTCGGGTCTTATCGGCTTGGATATGAAGCCGTTCATACCTGCATCGAGACAGCGCTGTCTGTCCTCGTTCATGGCATGAGCAGTCATTGCTATGATCGGGATATGATGATCAGTCACTCCTGAATCGATCTCGCGGATAGCTCTGGTTGTCTCAAATCCATCCATCAGAGGCATCTGGACATCTAGAAGAAGGAGATCGTATTTACTTTTCTCAAGTTCATCCAGCACCTCCCTCCCGTTTTCAACGAGGGTTGCGGTGTACCCCAGACGTTCAAGGATCTTCAGGGCCACTTTCTGATTCACTTTATTGTCCTCAGCCAGAAGTATCCTGGTTTGCTCCTTACGGGTCTCCGCAATACTGTGCCGAGTGATGATACCTGAAGACTTGGCAGATTCCGGCTTTTCCCGGGTACTCAGTACTCCGAGAAGACACTCCCTGAAATCAGAGAACTTGACCGGCTTCGTCAGGTATGCGGAAAAGCCGGCCTTCTTCATGATCGCAGCATCACCGCGAGAGGCCATAGATGTATACATGATCAGGAGAATGGTCCCCCCCGCCCCTGCGACAGGATCCTCTCTGATTGCCCTGCCAAGAGTGGCTCCATCCATACCGGGCATGTTCATGTCCAGAACTGCGACCGTGAAGGGTTTGTCGGCAAGCGCGGCCTCGCGGAGGGTGATAAGGGCCTCTACAGGTGTTTCGACCTCGAGATGACTGCAGCCCCATCTTTCCAGCATTCCAGAGAGTATACGTCTGTTTGTGGCATTATCATCGACAACAAGTACTCTGGCCTCCCTGAGGATATCCCATTCAGACAGGTTCTCATTGATATCCATGTATGCAGGCTTCCTGACATTGGCCTTGATCGTAAACCAGAATGTGGAACCCTCCCCCAGCACACTCTCCGCGCCGATATCACCTCCAAGGAGGAGACTGAGCCTTCTGGATATTGTCAATCCCAGACCCGTTCCTCCGAATGTTCTGGTTGTAGATGCATCAGCCTGTGTGAATGGACTGAAGATCTGCTGGAGAGTATCCTCCGGAATACCGATACCGGTGTCCCTTACGGAGAACCGCAGTTCGATGTCCGAAACACTATCAGTCACGATTTCAACTGATACGACTACTTCTCCTTCTGCTGTGAACTTGATGGCATTGCCTATCAGATTCATCAGCACCTGACGCAGGCGTCCTGGATCTCCCCTGAGAGATGACGGTACATCAGGATGGATCATCAATACTAGCTCAAGACCCTTCTCATCAGCACGGACCGCCATCAGATCCATGATATCACCGAGCATTGTCCTCAGGTCATAATCGATCTCTTCGAGATCCAGTTTGCCGGCCTCTATCTTCGAGAAATCAAGTATGTCGTTGATAATGCTCATAAGTGCATCGGCACTTCGCGAGATCGTCTCGGCATAATCACGCTGCTCGGCATTCAGATCAGTATCGAGAAGCAGACCGGTCATTCCGATAACACCGTTCATGGGTGTGCGTATCTCATGGCTCATATTTGCCAGGAATTCGCTCTTGGCCCGGCTTGCCTGCTTGGCTTCTATTGCAAGCTCCTCAGCAAGTAGTCTTGCCTCGTTTGCTTCCCTTTGGGCCTTCTTCAGATCTGAAATGTCGATGACAGTCGCAAAGGCTCCTATCGTGTTTCCGCTGGTATCAGATCGAGGACAGACAGAGAGAGAGATGATCCTGTAATTCCCCTTCGCAGTGATGAGCTCCAGTTCGTACCGGGAGGACTCACCATCCTTACGCATAGTGGTCTGTCCCTCGACGATCTCCCAGTGATCAGGATTGACGAACTCAAGGAAACTTCTTCCCCTGAGGTCCTCTTCTGGAGACACTTCGAAAAGGTTGGAAAGGGCAGGATTGTAAAAAACTATCCCGTTATCATTGTCAACTATCAGTATGCTCTCCATAACGGAGTCAAGCACCTCAAGGCCGAGTATATCCTTTTTCTCGATCGTATCGGCTGCTGAGTGGATGTTCCGGTTCTTAAGGTTGTCATCATCGATAATCATCTTGTCACTACATCCAATCCCACTGCCGTAACTGGACCTGTCCAGCTGTATTTCAAGAAGATCAGTACTGCTAGAAGTTGAAGATAACCCCTCTCAATGCGTATGCAACCCCGGAATCTGCCCGAATCCCCACGAATAGGTGCATCAGACTACTCATATCGGCAGGTTACGGCATTGATCAGGCGGTCTTCTTATGCATCCGTGCGGATATCTGTCCAATTGCCGGTACACCCAGTGAGACAAGCATGCCCAATGATGCAGCCTGTGGTACCTTCGAGGGTCCCCAGATGAAGAAGAAGGCTATACAGGTCCCGAGCCCCAGTATCGAAGCGGCAGTTGCCCAGGTTCCCTTGGTATGTGAGGAGAGTATCCCCCAGAGGAATGGTCCGAGGAAGACGGATGCCATCGCTCCCCATGATACTGAGAGAATGGTCACGATAACCGCTGGTTTCTGCCATGCAAGAACCATTGAGAGAAGAATGAAGAAAGCACTTGAGAGTCTTCCGAGACTTGTCAGTCTCCCGTCAGTAGCGTTCTTATTAATGAAACCATGGTAGAAATCCTTGGTTAGGGTCGAACTTGATACAAGTACAAGTGATGCAAGTGTCGACATTGAGGCGGAGAGAACGAGAAGAAGTATCACAACGCTGAGCGCTCCCGGGATCACTGTCGTCAGAAGCTCCGGCATGAGGCTGTCGTAATTGGGGCCACCTGCCGCCGTGAAAGCCTGCGGAGCGTTAGAGGGAGTCAGAAAGAGGCGGGTCGTGGCACCCGTGAAGTAAGCCGTAGCCGTTACGAGGAGTGCAAACACAGTAGAAGCTATGGTTCCGATCCGAACAGCTTTTCTGTCACGGATCGCATAGAACTTCATCAGAAGCTGCGGCATGGCGAATGGGGCCACAGATGTCAGGAAGATCAGTGACAGCAGGGGCACAATACCGGGAGGCCCAATGGGACCGGCAAGTTTCGGTTCAATATTCCTCAGTCCGGAGAGGATGTTCGGAATACCGCCACCCTTGCTGATCGTGAACCAGAGGAGAACTATCACACCGACAGTCATTATCATACCGAATACAACATCTATCATTGCCATGGACTTGTAGCCGCCCATGACCATGTAGATACCGGTAAATACACCCATGAAGAGAAGTACCCAGGTGTAAGGCAGATTAAAGGATGTTTCGAACAGATAGCTAAGCCCCATGAATACTGCGGCAGTATATGGAATGAGGAAAACGAAGATAGCTACAGCTGCGTAGCCTTTCAGGAATGAGCTATCATACCTTGCATCGAGGTACTCTGGGATAGTCTTTACATTCAGCCTGTGGGTAGCCTCACGGATCCTGCTTCCGAGCAGGAGCCAGACCCCAAGGACACCCAGGATGCTGTTGCCAACTGCGATCCAGAGGGATGACATTCCGAAATTCCAACCCAGTTTACCGGCAAAACCAATAAAAAGAACTGCGCTGAAATATGCAGTTCCGTAGGAAAAGGCGGTCATCCATGGACCAACCTTGCCCCCGCCAAGCAGGAAATCATCGAAAGATCTGGTTCTTTTAAGACCGACCACTCCGATCACAATAACCAGAACAGCGTATGCCCCGACAGCGATGTAGTTCGCCAGCATGCTCTCCCCCGTGGTAACTGTTATTAGTCTGCAAATATCTGTGACCCGGTTCACATGACCGGTCCCTGAATATAGGATGGGAGCCTTCGGATGGTACCCCGGCTGTCAGTCTGGAGTTGTTTGCTCGAGCTCTGTCGAGAGGGTCTCGAGCAGCTCCATTGTATTCCTCCGAATCAGTTCGAGCTGGTCAACGGAAGCTCCCCTGCCGGAAAGGCTCATCTCGATGTTTTTCCAGAGACGAAGAATTCTTCTTGAGAGTATCCTGTCCACTGCCCTGTCATCCATGGCTTCGGCAAGTTCCTCCGATCCCATATAGGAACTTGATCCGACAAGCATCCGAGAAAGTTCCTTCTCCAGAATCGTGAGAAGTTCTTCAGCATCGGCGGCCTCTTCAATAGAGCGGATAAGTGTCCGCTGAGATTTCTTCTTCATCAGCATGAATATCACAACACAAAGAAGTCCGAAGGCACTCAGTATTGGAACGACGACCGAAGCGGTGGATCCTGTCTCAGGAAGTACAGGGTCGCACTGAACAGCGGAGGGCTGTCTTAGATGGAGTCGGTATTCAGGGATGAAAGACTGCCGATAGGCAAGCATTTCGCGGTCGAACCAGGCAACACTGTCAGGACCCAGCACTACGATACCAGAATCAGAAGGCGCTATCAGCAGCTGCCATTCAACTGTCTCTCCTGATTCCATCCGTATGCCCTGCTCAATTATACCTGGACCGGATAAGGTGATCGCCGGTGGGTTGACCAGTGATAGCGCACCGGGACCAAAGGCCCTCAGGAGAAGACTCCTCTCCCCTGTCTGGCTGTATCCGCAGGTATTTTCAGTGAGGGTGAAGCTGATACTGTCAGCAACTCCTGCAAAATTGTCCGGCATCCCGAAGTCTGGAAAAGGATAGATCGGGATCCAACCGTCAGATGGGGTCATATTGTAGTCAGCCTCATGGAGCCCAGAACGGATAGAGGCAATACCGCTCACTACTGGAAGGCTGAGTGTACATGCAAACGCCGGTGTCACCTCCAACCGTAGAATGAGCGAGCGCATGATATTCCCGGAGTACTTCCTCCATTCCAGCTGAGGTGGTGAATCAACCAGTCGCGAAGCAGCGAACTCAGATCCTGCAATACTCGTTTGGATCCGCTGGACACTTCTGCTCTCCGTACAGGCATAATAATCTACATAGAATTTTGATCCGGGATAGATATGCTCCTCTGGATCAGCCATTACTGCCTCGATCCAGATCAGATCTCCCTCTCTTGCTCGACCGAGTGGTCTCCCCCCTCCTACTGCAGGATCGAAACGGGACTGAAGCACAGCACCACTCGCTGTCACGTTAACAGATGGCAGTTCAAGCAGACCCATCCCTGCGGAGGTCACTGAGAACGGACCAATCTCGAATTCTCCCGGAGAGACAGCAATGAAGGATAGGGTGATCACTACTTCCGAGGATATTGCAGTTCCCTGTGGTGTGGTGATACTGCTGAAGGATTGAGCCGTGCTGCTTCCGAAGTACTGAAGGCCGCTTGAGAATGAGGGCACGCATGAGGCAGATCTGACATCGGTACCGCTTAACATCAGTTCGACATTGAATATCTCACCAACAGCTACATGCTCGGGACAGGATACACTGGCCTGCGGAACAGCAGAGACAAGTGCAAAGATCATCCCCAGAACGGTTACCATATCGGTGCACCCCCCGGGGCGTACTCCTTCGCACCACTTGAATCCTCCGGCTGAACATCATCAACAAGATCCAGGATCGCCTGCGCCTGCTCTGGAGTCAGTTCATCGACTGACGGGGGAGGTTGAGGAGTATTATCCTGTTCGTCCTGCTGGTCCTGTTCATCCTGCTGGTCCTGTTCGTCCTGCTGGTCCTGTTCATCCTGCTGGTCCTGTTCATCCTGCTGGTCCTGTTCGTTCTGCTGATCCTGTTCATCCTGCTGGTCCTGTTCGTTCTGCTGATCCTGCTCGTCTTCTGGTGGATCATGCATATCGAGCCAGTTGAGTCCCGCTTCCAAGGCAGTTCTCTCGCAATCAATCGAGATACCGTCAGATATGCCACCGGCAAGAACCCTTACAGCATCCTCTACACCGCTGTAATCCTCTGCATCAATAGAAGCTCCAAGAGCAGCCACGGAACGAGCCGCCTGAAGAGTGTCAGGACCTATATCGGAAAGGGGATTGGTGAGAACTGTACTGGCGATCTCAGCTGAATCAGCTGCGAACAGTGCTGCTGCCAGATTGTATGCAATACGTCCATCATCCGGCATTCTCTCTGCAAGTTCTCCCAGGGCGGCCGCAGCCTGGAGATATTCTCCTGCACTGAAAAGTTCAGCGGCCAGGAGTGAGAGATCCAGCGGGGGAAGAACCGGAGATGACTGCGCCGGCAGGAGGATCAGGAGAAGAAGAAGCGTCATATTCCACGCCTCTCCAGTATCACGGCGGTGCAGAAGAGAATTAGAGCAGCACCCAGGAACAGCTGGAACCTTCTGGCGGATGTAGATCCACCGGCAGCCAACTCGGAATTCTCTTTGCTTAAATGATCAAGATAGGATCGTATCACCCCAGCGATGTCCCCGGTGCCGTCCAGGCTCATGTAGGCACCTCCTGTTGCTTCGGCCAGCTCGATAAGTGTGCTCTCATCGAGTGACGTTCGAACAGTATCACGCCCATCCAGCAGGACTCCGCCCTGCATGGTCGGGACTGGAACTTCCAGAGGACCACCAATACCGATAGTTACAAGTCTCATATTTTTTATCAAGGCTACTTCTGCTGCACTCGCAACGGAATAATCGTGGAATCCACCGTCGCTGAAAATGACTCCCAGTCTTGCTTCAAGATCCATCTCAGGAAGAGCTGATACCATAACTGCGGTCAGGTCCTCAAGTTTTGTGCCCGGAACGACATCTGTAACGTCCCAGGGATTTTCCGGAAGGTGACTCGAAAGAAACTCCCTGTCCAGGGTTATCGGTACTGCCAGTCTGGGACTTCCCGAGAATATTACGAGCGCTATCCTGACATCATCCAGCTCCGCTGCCAGTCTGCGTATCTCTGTTGAGGCTCTCGATAACCTCGAAGGCATCTCATCGTGAGAAGCCATTGAGCGTGAGACATCGAGTGCGATCACAAGATTACGTCCACCGGTTGAAATAACCGCACCGGTCCTGCCCCAGGCTGGACCAGCCAGGGCAATGACAGCGAGGGTCAGTCCGGCAGTCCAGAGGGTTCTGGAGATGATCCTGGCAGGTGGCGGCTGGATATTGACTCTATCCCAGAGGACCGGACGGACGAATGTCCGAAGACTCTTCATTTCCATCTCACGCCACCTGGATCTGAGCCACCAGTGAAGCGGCACGATGAGCAGCAGGAGAAGGAGAAATGGTCTCTCGAATACCATCAGTCTCCCACCACCTTGAATATCCGCCATTTCAACAGCAGGGAAAGTGCAAGAAGTACAAGTCCCCAGGCGAGATATGAGAAATAGGAATCTCTGTAGATGAAGAGGCCGTCCGCTGGAAGGGCCGATCTCTCGAGAGAGTCAATAGCGGCATACACCTGATTGAGCTCCTGGCCGGATTCGACATTGAAGAGTCTTCCCCCATTGATCACAGCGATATTTGACAAGGTCTCTCTATCCACGCCCCAGCCAGTCACTGATGAGGATGTTCCTATTGCGATGGTGTATACCCTCAAACTGTCACCATGAAGCACATTGACCGCTTCGGCGACTGTTACAGGATCAACAAGTCCAGATGTATCCTCCCCATCTGAGATGAGTACAATGACCCTCCTTGCAGTCCTTGAGAACTCAAAACCTCTGGCTGCGACAGCGAGACCGGATCCAATTGCAGTTCCCTCAGTGAGACCTCCCCGCTCCGCATCCCGGATGAATCTGCCAAGGGTCTCATGATCAAATGTCGGCGGGCAGACTGTTCTTGGTTCAGCGGCATAAATGACAAGACCGATCCTGTCATTGGGTCTACCCTCGATGAATATCATGGCAGCCTCTTTTGCTGCCTGGAGGCGATCGGGATAGTAATCATCCTGCAGCATACTTCCAGAGACATCCAGTGTGATCACGATATCAAGTCCCTCACCGGCTTCGGGAAGCCGCTCAAATCCGTGCTGGGGCCGCGCCAGGGCGATGAAAAGCAGTGCAATTGAAAACCACATGAGCAGGGAAGTCAGTCTCCCTCCCCCACCGGATACCTCTCTTGATGCGAATTCGAAGGGGCCTGTATACGTCTGTGCTCTTCTGATCCGCTTTCGTGAAAGCAGCCAGGTCAGCAGTACTGCCGCAGGGAATCCGAGGAGAACTGAAAACAGTTCCATCCTGTTCACCTGTGCCACTCCCTTCTAATGGAAGCAAGCATCAAAGTGTACTTCCTTGCTCTCTCTCGAGAGCCTCCCCAGTTCGCATACCTCTGGAGCGTGATCTCCCTTGTAAGATCATCTGAGGTCTCTGAAAACTCGCTCCCCCCCTTCTCAGCGGCCATCCTTCTCTGGAGCTGATGCCAGGTCAGTGCCGGGTTCGAGATGTTGAATCGGACAGATACAGTGGCCCTCAGAAGCCTGTCGACTTCCCTGTAGTAATCCAGCCAGTCACCTTCAGCAAATGCTGGAATATTCAGAAGGGCCATGGCCTCTTCCTCTGGCGATATTCCGCTCTTCAGTGCGCTGATATCATCTCTGGAAGCGGCATCCCTGTTTCTGCGGCGTCTAATGTAAAGGAGGATCATTGTGATTATGAGAACAGCTGCAGACAGCAGTGAGACCGGGAGAATCCATCGTGGTCCAGGGGGTGGTCCCCACTCGAGCCAGAATTTATGCATATGCAGGTGGTCTCCGGCGAAACCGGCTGGGATGTCAACCGTCAGCGGAGCTGGGAAGGGTTTGAGCGCATATGTGGAATCCGGCATCGTCCTGCTGACGATTACTGCTGGAGGCTGCACCTCCATCACAAGCGTATCGCGGTAAGCGATGATTACAGGCAGAGGCAGAGTGTCCAGACAGAGCGGGATCAGGGTGATCCGTCCTTCATCCTGACCGAGAAGATTCCAGAATACACCTGGTTCCTCGATCGGTTCAGTCTCCCAGCCCGGGGGAATGGGGTACTCAATGGTGAGAGGCATACCCAGCTCAGCGATGATCGCTGCAGGCTGTCCTTGCAGGAGAATGAGGAGAAGAGCCAGAAACATCAGCGACGCCTCCGTCTCTTCCTGAGTTCGAAGAATTTCCTCAGGGGTAGAACGAGATCGTCCGATGTTGAGATGCTCACGAGATCCAGTCCGGCACTGTGGCAGAGCTCGTTCCGCTGCTCCTGCTGCTTCCTGACCTCTGCAGCGAAGGATTTCCGCCAGCGTCTGCTGCTCGTGTCAACGATGCGCTCCGAGCCTGTTTCCGGATCACGAAACCTGATCTTCCCTATGGGAGGCAGAATGAGTTCTCTTGGATCAAAGATATGTATGCCGACCACATCATGCTTCCGCACGGCAGCGTTCAGAAGGCTGCTGCCTGAAGGGAAGCGAAAATCACTGATTATGAATACAAGCGCTCTCCTCTTGAGTGTCCTTCCGGCGAATCGCAGCGCTTTATCGAGATCTGCCGGGGACTGGCTGTCCGGAAGATCGAGTATTTTCCGAACAAGACCCAGTGCGTGCTTCCGTCCCTTGCCTGGAGGATGATAATCATGCACCCTGTCTGAGAAAGTTAGCATGCCTACCCTGTCATTGCTCCCGGCAGCTGCGAGAGCCATGACAGCGGCAACTTCAGCTGTCCTCTCAGCTTTCGTCAGGTTCAGGGAGCCGAACCTCAGGCTTCCGGAGAGATCGACCATGAGGAGAACGAGCAGTTCTCTTTCCTCGGTGAATACCTTTACGAAGGGTGATCTGGTCCTTGCGAAGACATTCCAGTCGATCAGTCTTGGATCATCACCCTCTGTATAAGGGCGCAGATCGGTGAACTCCATTCCCTGGCCGCGGAAGATAGACCGGTAATCACCTCCGACCAGCTGGGCAACAAGCCTGCGTGTGCGGATCTCGATGCGCCTGACCCGTCTGAATAGCGAATGAACATTTTCCATGGGAAGACCGAGGCCTACTTGACCGGGATCCTGTCAAGGATCCTGTCGATTATCTCCTCTACTCCGACCTCCTCCGCTTCCGCTTCGAAAGAGCGAATTATCCTGTGCCGCAGCACATCATGTCCAACCTCTTTAACGAGGGAAGGGGTAACGAAAGGCTGACCGTAGATAAGCGCCCTGGCTCTGGAAGCTGCAAGGAGAGCAAGTGTGCCTCTTGGACTGGCTCCGACACTGATGAGATCTTCCAGATCCTTAAGTCCCGATTGTCTTGGATTCCTCGTCGCAGAGACGAGACGGACCATGTAATTCATGACAGCATCCTCAACTACGACCTCCGATGAAAGGCGTTGTAGCTCCAGAACACGCTCCGGAGTCATGACCGCGCTTATCGAAGGCATCGACCCGCCCCCAACACGCCTGAGAATCTCCATTTCCTCTTCCGCCGTGGGGTAGTCGATCTTCAGTTTGAGGAGAAATCTGTCAACCTGGGCCTCTGGAAGAGGATATGTTCCCTCCTGCTCAATCGGATTCTGTGTTGCCATAACGAAGAAGGGCTCAGGAAGCCTGTGTGTCTCCCCCCCGAAAGTAACCTGCCTCTCCTGCATCGCTTCCAGCAGTGCGCTCTGCACTTTAGCCGGTGCACGGTTTATCTCGTCTGCGAGTATGAACTGTGCGAAAACAGGTCCCTTCCTCGCGATAAAAGTACTGGTCTCAGGTTGAAATACCATAGTCCCCGTGAGATCGGTCGGGAGCAGATCCGGAGTGAACTGCAATCTGGAGAAAGAAGTCTCGACACATCTGGCGAGAGTCCTAGCGGCCAGTGTTTTGGCGAGTCCTGGCACTCCCTCTATAAGCACGTGGCCGCTACACAGAAGAGCAGTGGTGAGACCTATCCTGAAATCATCCTGCCCGACTACAACACTGGAGAACCTTTCCTCCAGCAAGTCGAGATCCGGTTTTACGGATGCTATTCTGCGTTCGAGATCCTCAATCAGTCTGCGTGGCATCTTCAAGTGTCCTTCCAGCTGTATTGATAAGACTCCTCACATAGCTTTCATACTTACGAAGTGCCTCTTTTGTTCCAGCTTCGAACCTCAGGACCAGAACGGGCTGCGTGTTGGAAGCCCTGACCAGACCCCAACCATCAGGAAATTCTATCCTGGCGCCATCGAGAGTATCTACAGTGCGCCCCTCCTTTTTCAGCATCCGCACTACTTCGTCTACTACGGAGAACTTGATTACATCAGGACAGTCCTCTCTCAGTTCCGGTGTTGAGAATACAGCGGGGAGGTCGGAGAGAAGCTCACCGATTGTAGCGTGTGATGAAGCAAGCACCTCAAGTAGTCTCAGTGTGGCGTACAGCGCATCATCGAAGCCGTAGTACCTGTCCCGGAAAAACACATGACCACTCATCTCACCTGCCAGAAGAGCGTTCTCAGCGGTCATGGCTCTCTTGATAAGAGAATGTCCCGTAGGTGCCATTACCGCCCTCCCGCCAGCTGCTGCCACCTCGTCGAAAAAGAGGCGGGAAGCCTTAACCTCTGAGATGATCGTTGCGCCTGGATTCTTCTGCAGAAGGCTCCTGGCAAGCAATATCAGGATCCTGTCACCCCAGATGACAGAACCATCTGCGTCAAGAACCCCAAGTCTGTCTGCATCACCATCGTAGGCAATGCCAACATCAGCCTTCTCCTTAAGGACCATTTCTCTGAGGTCAGTCAGC
>Ga0190293_1000426_pt1 | contig 15065 bp, 11 predicted proteins | sample 48693001_MG_FD_161671 | JGI IMG/M metagenome (GOLD analysis project Ga0190293, IMG submission 161671) | Hydrothermal vent microbial mat bacterial communities from Southern Trench, Guaymas Basin, Mexico - 4869-30-0-1_MG | ecosystem: Environmental > Aquatic > Marine > Hydrothermal vents >... | reverse complement strand
TGCCTCTGAAAATATCGTTCAATATGCGTTCGTAAAGGGTGTGCTTGTCACCGACATGGTAATAGATGGTCGCTTTGTTGACCCGTGCCAGCCTGGCGATTTCATCCATACGTGCGCCAGCAAAGCCTTCGTCCGCAAAGGTTTTTGTGGCCGCATCAAATATGCGCTGTATTGTCTTGTCGCGCTTTTTTTGCAATGGCGATGAGTTCATCCGCCCCCCATGGCATCTATTCAATTTTTAACCGACTGGTTAGTTTAACCAATTGGTTAAACTCTTTTAGCTAGGTTGTCAACACCCATGTTGGTTTTTCTCCAAACATATGAATTGAAGCACTAGGCAATGCGACCGGTCAAAAGGGTGAGATCGAGGCCGCCATGGGTGACCTTGCGCTGTTTGAGCCCGGAAGAAAATTTTGCAGCCAAACGACGATCCGGCAGGAAAATGGCCGCGCGCCACTTTCGGTAATCCTTGTTCAGTTTGGCGGCAATCTCGGCGTACAATCCATGGGCCTGGGTGATCGATCCCAGGCGGATACCGTAGGGCGGGTTCAGGGTCACGATCCCGGAGTGCCGGTTGAACTGGCCGGGTGCAATGTTGAAAAAATCTGCCTCTTCAACGGCAACAACCCCTGCGAGATCATACTGTCGAACCACGGATCCCAGGGATGCGCATGCCTTGGGATCTTTATCCGAAGCAAAAATCATGGGGGATGTCAACGGGGCAATCTTGTGGGACTGCTCCTTCTTCAAATGCTGCCATTGCCTTGCCTTGAAGGCCGGCCAGTTCATGAAGGCAAAATTCCGACGCCCTCCCGGGGGGGTCTGGAGTGACATCAAGGCGGCTTCCAGGGAAAACGTCCCCGACCCGCACATGGGATCCATTAGCGGTTCTTTGCCTGTATAGCCGGCCCAGATCAGAGCTGCTGCCGCAAGGGTTTCACGCAACGGGGCCTTGCCCACATCTTCCTTCAACCCTCGTTTGTAGAGGGGTGCGCCGCTGCTGTCCAAAGAGATAACAAACCTATCATCAATAACGCGTACAAACAAATTTTGGACAGCGCTGTTTTCAGCGGCCACGGGGGTTGCCTGTGACGCCCCCTTCACACGTTCATGGATGGCATGCTGGATACGGTCGGTGATGGCAGCGGTGTGGTACAAACGGGAGTGAATGGCCTTCACACTGACCTTGAGATTAGTTGCGGCCAAAATGTGCAGTTCCCAGGGAATTTGTTCCAGATGCCTTTCCATTTGTCTGAAATTGCTGGCTTTGAAACGGGCGATTCTCATGAGGATGCGGGTTGCCGTCCGCAAATTCAGGTTAGCGCGGTAGATGTCGGGCAATCGCCCCTTAAAGGCCACTCCCCCGGAAATGACCTCCGCATGGCGTATTGTCCCGGGTATGGACGACAGCTCTTGGCAACAGAGGTTCTCCAGCCCGGGGGCCGTAACAGCAAAAAACGACTGGGTCGGGCCAATCACATGCCGTTTGATCCTCCTTGTAAGTGCTTCATTAGAAACAGACATCAGCTTTTCTGCTTACGGCTTTTAGCTCTTTCTGGATCCCTGCCTTCGCAGGGATGACGGGTTTAGATATTTCGCTACCAGGTTTATAACGATTAACGGATTGAAAATGAATATGTTAGCGGCAAAGCCGCGTTTCATAAAAGCGCGGTTTATGATTACGACTTGATTAACCTTCAAGAGCGTATTACAAATTCGCCAACATCATTACAAGGAAGAATTGAGCGCTTTTATTATTATGGTAGATGTATTATTTAAAAACTCGTCCTATGGGGCCGCCGATCTCGGCGACACCATCTGCGACATCATGGATGGCGCCGGGGGTGAACGCATCCAGCCTGGGACTCGTGTGCTGATCAAGCCCAACTTTCTTTTGCCGGCCGAACCGGAAAAGGCCATCACCACCCATCCGTTAGTCGTCAAGGCGGTGGTGGAATATGTCCTGGAAAGAGGAGCAAAACCGGTGGTGGCAGACAGTCCGGGAATGGGGTCCTTTGAAAAAATTCTGCGCAAGGGGGGGTATCTGAATGCAACCGGCGGACTGGATGTGATCTTCCGGCCATTCCGTGAATCTGTGAGCGTCGATATTGGTGAGCCGTTCGGCACCATCCAACTGGCCAAAGAAGCCCTCCAATCTGACTTTGTCATCAACCTGGCCAAGTTGAAAACCCATGCCCATATGCTGCTGACCCTGGGCGTAAAGAACATGTTTGGCTGTGTTGTCGGACTGAAAAAGCCCGAGTGGCACCTCAAAGCCGGCACTGACAGAGCCATGTTCGCACGACTGCTCGTACAGATTTGCCGGGCCGTGGGCCCCGGCATCACCATTGTCGACGGCATCACGGCCATGGAAGGCCAGGGGCCGGGTAAAAGCGGAACCGCCAGGGAACTGGGATTGATTGCCGGGAGTAGTAACGTCTATGCCCTGGACATGACCCTCTGCAAGGTGCTGGGCCTGGATCCTGCCATGCTTCAAACCCACAGAGCCGCTGAAAAAATGGGAATGCTGCCGGAAAATATCAACCTCAAAGGCCTGTTTCACGTTCTGGACAATTTTGTTTTCCCGGATATCGGTCCCTTGACCATGGGCCCGAAAATGCTGCACGGTTTCATGCGCAGAAATATCATCCAAAAACCTGTGGTGGACAACAAGGCCTGCAAACTGTGCGGGGAGTGCTGGAAATACTGTCCCGTCAAAGCCATCACCCACAGCATCAAGGGGATCCGCTTCAACTACGACACCTGCATCCGGTGCTACTGTTGCTTGGAAATCTGCCCGCATGGCGTCATTCGCACGCAGGAACCCCTGCTGGGGAAACTGATACGCCCGTACATTCATCCTTCCGAGACCTGAAACACTTATAACAGGGAAAGGACGCTTTAAGATGAAAACAATTTTTCTGGTATTAATGGTTTGTGTCGCCGGCACAGTGGTCGGCTGTTCTTCGGTATACGATGTTAAATATGACTATGCTCAGGAAACAGATTTCAGCCAAATGCAGACATATGACTGGCTGCCCACACCCGAGGGTGCCGATATCAACGATATCAGCGTTAAACGGGTAAAAAAGGCCGTAAATGCGGAATTGAAGGCCAAAGGACTCCAATTGTCCTCACAGAATCCGGACTTTATGATTGCCGAACACATGGGGGCTGAAGAAAAGGTTCAAATCAACAACTGGGGATATGCCTATGGCCCCTATGATGGCTACTGGGGAGGCCACTGGGGCAGAGGGGGCAGCGGGGCCAGCAGGGTTAAACCCTGCGCACCATACTGTTATCATTGATAGTGTAGGCCAGGGCTTCAGCCCTGTTTGAAACGGCACCCGCGCTGCTAAAGAAGTGTTATTGGGTAGTCTGTTTGGCCCTGCTGAAACATTCATCACAAAAACACTAGCTGTTTCTAATAAATCCCTCAATGTTTTCGCTGCCGGTGGCAGCATACTGGTGCGTTTTTACCTCTATTAGATCACCGCTGGACACCATCATTTCCGCGTGGCTGATAATTTCATTGGCCGCCATCAGTTTTCCCGGGCCTTTTAACAGCGATTCCTTGAAATGAAGCCGGGCTATTTCATCTACGTCCTTTTCTCCGGTTGCCACGATTTCCAGGATGGATGCGCAGCGCTGGATGTGGTGCTCCACAAGTTGGTGCAGTCTTTCAGCAAGATGAATGCCATGCCACTGGTCCCGGTAATAAACGCGATGAGCCGGAAGCACCAGGATATCCGGGCAGCGATCGGCTATCTGCATCAATTCCATGAGTGAATTCAGGTAGCACTTCAGGCCGAAAAGAGACCCTGCCTCTGGATAAAGGGGAGTCAGGATACCGGCAACCTCTTCGTATTGCTCCAGGCGGGTCGGCCAGGGAGTGATACCCGGCAGGACCACATCGCCGACAATGAGGACCTCTTCATTCAGCATGACAGCCAGGGAGTCGGGGCTGTGCCCCGGCAGGTGCAGGGAGGTTATGCCATCAGCGATTTTTTCCCTCCCGTCGCCGATCCTTTCCACTTCAAGATCCTGCAACACCCGGTGATAGCCGAGGCAGTTTTCTTCGTAAAAGGATGCCGGCATGATACAATGCCAGCACTTGGCTGGGAACTGCTGCTTGTACCCCTTGGGGGCTATGGCGGGATATTGTCTGATTAAAAGGTCGTAGACCGTGTGGGCTTTCACCTTGAGATTCGTCGGTCCCACCAGTTCGGCCAGGCCACCGTCGTGGTCTTCATGGCTGTGGCTGATCAGCACAAATTCGAAATCCTCAGGATCGATACCCGCAACGGCCATCATTTCCGCCAGGTGACGGCCCTGGCCGAACCGTCCCGCATCCACCAAAAAAGGCTGATCAGCCATGACCGCATAATTCCAGGTGGGACCCAAATCCCAGTGCCCGCCGTAAAAATTCTTCGTTGGCAGGGTAATGATCTCCAGGCCGGATGGCAGGCAAAATTTGGCCACCATGCCGTTGCCGCTGGCATCCCCTTTTTGGATGATAGTAAGGTTATCCAATGCCCATCCTTTCAGTTATGGCATTTGTTAAAATAACGTATTGAAGGACGTAAAAGGCGGAACCCCTATTAACTGATGTCGGGTGTCAGGTTACGGGTCAAGTCCTGATCAAAAGTTGTCACTTTTTTTGGCTTTAAACAGCCTGTCTTCCGTCCGGTCATCTGTCCTCTGTCTTCTGTCCTCTGTGGTTCCGTCTTCTGTGGCTCTTTGTTTTTATGGTGGATGCAGTCTATACCACCGGCTCCCTGTCCGCCGCCAGAATACACAGCATCTCTGCTGCGATGGTAGCGCCAGCCAGGGCCGTGATGTCGCCCACATCATACGCCGGACTGACTTCCACCACATCCATGCCCACGTAGTTGGGACCAACCAAGTTGCGCAGGATTTCAAGGGCCCTTAAGGAAGTCAACCCGCCGGGAACCGGCGTACCGGTCCCGGGCGCATAGGCCGGGTCCAGACAGTCGATGTCAAACGTCATATAAACCGGGTTGTCCCCCACCCTCTGTTTGATGGCTTGGGCTGTTTCTTCTGCACTTGTGTTCATGACCTCAGGGGCATGCAAAATCTTGACGCCGTGGGTGCTTTCGTTGGTGGTACGAATCCCTATCTGTATGGAAGTCGCCGGGTCCACCAGCCCTTCTTTGAGAGCCTGGAAAAACATGGTGCCGTGGTCCACCCGTTTTTCCTCCTCCTCCCAGGTGTCGGAATGGGCGTCAAAATGCACCAGGGACAAGGTTCCGAATTTCTCCGCGTGGGCCTTGAGCATGGGATAGGTCATGTAGTGGTCGCCGCCCAGGGTCAGCATGAAGACGTCTTCAGCCACAATACGGCGGGCATGATCGGCGATGGCTTTGGTAATGGTTTCCGGTTTTCCTGAGTCGAACAGGCAATCGCCATAGTCGATGACCGCCAGGCGCTCGAAGGGGTCGAAGGGCCAGGGCCAGGGTGGCACCCAGGCCAGGGAAGCGGAGGCCTTGCGGATGGCGGCCGGCCCAAAACGCGTGCCCGGCCGGTTGGTGACCATCAGGTCCAGGGGGACGCCGCTGACAGCCACATCTGCTTCACTCAAATCCTTGGTGTACTTGCGGCGCATGAAGCTCAGCACACCCGAGTACATGGGTTCTTCGCTGATGCCGTAAAGGCTTCCGGGGGTAATGGCATTGTCAATATTTTCCAGCGGCATGATACGTCTCCTTTTCATTCATTAGAAACAGCTATTTAATATCTTGAACAATCTCGTTTACCTAAAACACCGTATCCTAAACGATTTTGTGCCGGTAACTGTTTCTAATGCATATAAATATTAAAAAGGTATGTCTATATGATTCCATGGGGCAAGACAAGATAAACAATTGTTTCCTTGTTTTACAGGATGCGGTTGAAAATGAAAATTTGAACTATGACCCGATGACGTGATACACATAAGGATAGATATTACATCCACGGGAGGTACAATGAGATTCTTGAAAAGCCTGCTGGTCCTCATGATGATTCTGTCCATGCTGCTGGTGGCCGTGTTGGTGCTTACCGTTACCGGTGGATATATCTACCTGCACCTTCAGAAGCCCCAGTACGCGGGGGAAATCGCCCTCAAAGACCTCGACGCCGAAGTGACCGTCTATTTTGACGATTACGGTATTCCCCACATCTACGGCTCCTCGGAAAAGGATGTCTATTTTGCCCTCGGGTTCGTGCATGCCCAGGAACGCTTGTTCCAGATGGAGATGATTCGCCGGGTTGCGGCTGGGCGCCTTTCCGAAATACTGGGGCCGGACATGCTCGAGACCGATACGTTTTTCCGGACCCTGGGGATGGGCGTAAAAGCACGGCAGTCGGCTGACAGGTTTTTCGCAGAAAGTACCCAGGCCTATCAGAAAGCGGCCTTTGCCTACCTTGCCGGTATTAACCAATATCTGGATACGGGCAGTCGGCCGGTAGAGTTTCTCATCCTCAATATTCCCAAAGAGTATTTCACCCCCCGGGATATATTCCTGGTCGCCAATTTCATGGCCTTCGGTTTTGCCGAAGGGTTCCGCATGGACCCGCTGATTACGAAGGCCTATCAAAAGCTGGGCATGGATTATCTGAAGGACTGGGCCATCGACTGGGATCCGGGGGCTGAAAAAATACCGGTTTTTAAACCGGAAACAGTGGCGGCGGCCGGCCGCATCGGTACCCTGGTTCACAGCATCATGGCAAACCTGCCGGCAACCCCCTGGATCGGGAGCAACGGCTGGGTGCTGTCGCCTGCAAAGACAGCCTCGGGAAAGGTGGTTTTCGCTAACGATACGCACATGCAGTATAGCCAGCCCTCGGTCTGGTATGAAGCCCACTTGGAATGCCCCGGTTTCAGTTTCTACGGCAACCACGCCGCGGGCATACCCTTTGCGCTTGTCGGCCACAACCGCTTTGCCGCCTGGGGGCTGACCATGTTCGAAAACGACGATGTCGATTTTTTCCGGGAGAAAGTCAACCCGGAAAACCCGGACCAGGTGTGGGTGGACGATCATTGGGAACCATTCAAGGTCCGGCAGGAAGTCATCAAGGTCAAGGGACAGGCGGATGAGACCGTCACTGTGCGAATAACGCGCCATGGCCCGGTGATCAGCGATGCCAGCCAAGAGGTTTCCGCCGTGGTGGAGAACGATCCTGTATCGGTGTGGTGGGCGGCCGATAAGCTGCCGTTCAGCGTCTGTTATGCTTTTTATCTGTTTGCCCATGCCAAAAGCATGGACGATGCGCGTGAAGCCGCCGCCCTGATCGATATCCCGGGGCTCAATGTCATGTACGGCGACCGGAACGGCAACATTGCCTGGTGGGCCTCCTGCAAGCTGGTCAAACGCCCCGACCACGTCAATTCAAAGCTGTTTCTGGACGGGGCCAGCGGGCGGGACGAGCCCTTGGGGTGGTACACGTTTTCGCAGAATCCCAGTTCGGAAAACCCCTCGTCCGGATTTGTCTACTCGGCCAACAATCAGCCCGAGGCGGTGGACGGCGTGCTCTACCCCGGCTACTACGTTCCCGAAAATCGTGCCCGGCGAATTGTTGATTACCTGGATATCTCGAAAAAATGGTCGCTTAAAGAGATGCAGTCCATAAGCATTGACGGAGTTTCCCCGGTGATCCCTGTGACGGTGAGAGAGATCTTGAACACCATCGGGGATGATTCCGCTGTTCAAAAATCGGAGCTCCACAGCCAGGTCATGCAGGTGTTGGACACGTGGGATGGCGGACACGCCATCGATGCTGTCGGGCCGGTGGTGTACTACAAACTGCTGTATACCATCATGGAAAATGCCATGGCCGATGAACTGGGAAAAGAGGATTTTACGGCATTTGTATCCACGCACCTCATGAAGCGTACCACCGCCGTTTTCATTCCCAACGACTTCTCCCTCTGGTGGGATGACATAACTACTCAGGATGTCAGAGAGACGCGTCAATCGGTTTTCATCAAATCTTTTGATCAGGCGGTGGCGGAATTGAGGGACCAGTTGGGCAGCGATGTGGCCGATTGGCAGTGGAGCAGGGTGCATACCATCGAGCACAGCCATCTTCTGGGAAATAAAAAACCCCTGGACAAATTTTTCAATGTCGGGCCGTTTCCGGTAATGGGGGGCAACGAAGTGATCAACAACATGGGGTTCAAATTGAACGAAGAAGGACAATATGCCGTCTCTTTCGGTCCGGCTATGCGCATATTACTGGACTTCGATGATGTGGAAAATTCAATCAGCGTCAACCCCACCGGACAGTCCGGACATATTTTGAGCAGGCATTACGACGATCAGGCCGCGCTGTTCAACAGGGGCCAGTTTCGCAAACAGATGATGAACCAAGAGGAGATCCAATCCACCTGCAAGAATGTTTTGCGGTTAGTGCCTGAGCAATGATCGATTGAATACTCGACACGGATTGCACGGATTCACAGCAGGACTTGACCCGTTTATCGTTATCCCGGCAATACGTTAAATCCGTGTTTAATTTGAGAACTTGCTGAAGTTTCAGGGCGTGTGTCTTTCAATGAAGTCGATAACCTGCTGGGCATACGCCTGCGGGTAGTGCTCGAATATATTATGCCCGCATTTTGGGAACACTGCCAATTCACCGTTGTTCAGATGGCGATAAAAAGCCACCCCCTGCTCCACTTCGAAAAAGTGGCCCCGGTCGGCGTACATCACCAGTGTCGGGCATGCCACCGCATTGATTTCGGGACGGAGATCGAAAATCCCCCTGCCGTAACATCCGCCGTATCGACTGCAGAGCTTGTAAAAGTGCTCGGCCCTTTCCGGACCGTGCCAATAGAAATATTTGTCCTGGATATCCGCGGGTAATTGTTTAAAAGACGCTGGAAATTTCTGTCGGTTGAAATCCTCCAGTAAAACCGTGCTGTAACAGAACGTGCTGGCGGTGGATAACGTCTTGACCTGTTCTGGGTAGCGCACCGCATAATCCACGCCCACGACACCTCCCTCGCACTGGCCCACAATGTGAAAGCGGTCCTCTCCAAAGGCCTGCATCAACAACGCCATGGTGGACACACTGTCAGACCTGAGACCAGCGCCCGTGTAATAGTCCTCAAAGTCCGTGCCTTGGTCGGATTGGCCGTATCCCCTGCGGTCGTACATCAGAATGCGAAATCCCGAGTCCACCAGTCTAGGGTAAATTCCTTCCCACATTTTGGTACATGAAAAGCCGTTGTGCAGCAGAACGATGGTTTCTCCTGCGCCATGGGTCTCATAATAGATGCTGTGATTGTTCAATTTTATAAAAGGCATGCGTTCTCCCCGTCCAAGACCACAGCAGATGCGCTCACCATGCTCATATTAACCCCAGCGTTGCAACAGCCGGAGGGTGATTAATATAGCAAAAAAGACGCCATTCTAATCACTGTTTCTAAAATGTCTTGAAAATTTGAAATTAACCATAGTTAAATAATGTGCTATTGTGAACCTATATTTAAAAAAGGATCCATCATATGCGTATCATTGCCCTCTTCGCCAGCATCGCGGTTGCCGCCCAAACCAGCATCACCTTGTATTCCGGGTCCGGCTTCTGTCCCTCCCAGGGGTGTAAAGTGGTGGAACGCCTGATTCTTATCCCGCCCCTGTGGCTGAATATTCTGGGCCTTATCTTCTTCCAGGGGGTATTCTGGTCCTTGCGAATCTTGAAGGGCAAAACCTTTTTCAGAATCGATCCCACAGGGATCCTGCTGCTGGGCGGCCTGGTTTTCGATGCATCGCTTTTAGCATATCAGGTATTCGTGGTACAGACCTTTTGCGCTTATTGCCTGGCCGTATTCGCCTGTGTGCTGGCCCTCAATATCCTCTACGGTGTTCGTCAAACGGTTTGGGGCCTGACTGCACTGGCCGTAATTCTGTTTTCATTCTCTATTTTGAGTTTTGAACCCGGCGGGGACCATTCAAAGGGTTTTTCATTGAAGGCGGCGGCCTGGGGTGTCCGTTCCTGCTCCACCCCCACCAAAGAGGTCTATCTTATTTTTTCATCGACCTGCCCCCATTGCCAGAAGGTCATTCAAAGCCTAAACCAATGTAACAGCTGTGACCTGTATCTCAACCCCATTGACGACATCGCTGCGCTGAACCTCGAAGGCATAGAGCGCATCGACACCTTTACACCGCAGACCAACCGCCGCATGCTCGAACTCCTGGATATCGACACCATTCCGGTCTTGGTGTCCAAGAGCCCTGACAGCTATGATATCATCAGGGGCGAAGAGAACATTCTGAACTATCTCAGCAGCGCCTGCTTTACGGATGAGGATGTTTTATACCTGGACAATCCCATCAGTTCCGGGGATGAGGGCATTACCGTATTCAGTGGGGAATCCGGGGAATGCTCCGTGACCATCGACTGTCCTGATGATAGCAAACCCTAAGATTGTATAAATAACATGGCAAAGAATAGTTACTGATTCGTTTCTACATACGATATCTTGAAATACGTTCGTGCAGAATGTGCTTTACGATAGATATTCAAGAGGAAATGGCAGGACACGGAGTATGTGCTGTCTTTTTTTTATAGATCCGGCAAACCCGGTGTGCAATGTCATGGCTTGGTGTTAAAGAACTCGGTTATTCCAGGGCTGATGTTGCGAGGTATCTTGGCGTTATCAACTATAGTGTGACACGTTTGATATCGAAAGAACAATTCTGTTACGTTTCCCACCCCCACTCCTTATAATAATCCAACTTCATCTTCTTTGCCTGATCAATGGTTAAAGGCTTGCCTGTAATGTAATCTTTAAACCCTTTTTCACCGAACCATTCTTCAGGGAAAGTTTCATAAGAATCATCCAAACCTTCTCTTATATTTAGATCTCGCAGTTCTTTCCAAATTCGATTTGCTCGTTCAGCAAGATCTTGTTTGGTTGTGGGAAGACCGGTCGCAGACTCGTAGGCTTCAGCACAAATATCTGCACTGTAGAATCGATTTACCTGGCCTCTGGCACATATCCCCAAAGAACCAAGGGTTGCGAACCAAGCATGCGAATATCTCAGCAGTCTACCTACATTCAGCCGGTCACATTTTTTCCCAATAATCCGGTCAAATGCCGAATCAGGCACACCCATGCGTTTTAAGTGTTTGGGAAACACATTAAGCGGACGTAATGCAAAATATGTCGGAGAACCTCCTGATCCAACATGAGGCCCCCTAGGATCAAGGACTTGCCCTAATTCCATTGTCCCGAATCGGTCCCAGGGAATTGCTGAGCCAGGTCCTGCATATGGTTTTATTCCCTTTATTAGGATACCAGCATGCTTTTTAGCAGCAGGGCCGATCTTTTCAATCGCCGTCAAGACACCATCGGCTAACAGATCGCCCGTTCCCTCCCTATAAGCGACCTTTTTTGTCCAAGATATCATGGAGTGGAAAGATTTTACATCTATCTCGGGTTCATCTGATTTCAACTGGATGATTTTGGAATCAGTCAATTTTTTAGCAAATTCCATTAAGTTGAAAAACTCGAACATGTCTAACCCCAAATTGTCGAGCTCAATCACCAACCGGCAGGATTCCCACATATTTTTCATGCCGTACATCATAGGCGATAGCAGATTAATTGCCGAGCTGGTGTGTTTTTCAATTCCGGCATATGGCCCTTCTGGAATTTTGACAACATCTTTGCATCCGACAGGGCAGGAAACGCAAGCAACACGCCTGGCCTTCATTTTTTTGTAATCATCCAATGGCACCATGGGAAAGGCCTTAAACATCCCGAGGTCCTGCCACTCTTTGAGGTATGGATACGCTTTGATGGCTTTCATTATAGCTTGATTGATGCTGGAGAAGTGTTTGCGATTAGCAACCTTTATACCGCCGTTACCTTTGACAACGATGGCTTTAAGATTTTTAGAACCCATGACAGCTCCAAACCCACCACGGCCAAGCGTCGAAATGCGATCAACAAAAGCCATGGATATCGAGGAGCAATGTTCCCCAGCAGGTCCTATTGCGAGAACGCCTATCCGTCCATTGTGTTTCTCGCAAATTGAATCATATACGGACTCGACGCCAAGACCCCACAAGGCTGATGCATCACGAATTTCAATTTGTTCATCTTCAATATACAAATATACCGGTTTATCTGCCCTGCCGGTTACAACTATATGATCGTACCCGCAGGATTTAAGTTGCACACCAAAAGAATATCCTCCCGCACCACACCAGCCCACAGTCTTAGATGCTGGAAGTTTGGTAACCACAAACAAACGTGATGCTGATGGTAAACCTGTTCCCACCAAAGGGCCTGCACCAAGAATAAATGTGTTTTCACGCGATAATGGTGCTGCACCTACGGGTATAAGATCTGATGCCAATTTGATACAGATGCCCAATCCACCTATATAGTTTTTGGCGATATCTTCATCGATGGGTTTAGTTGATACGGCTCTCTTGGTTAAATCTACCGATAATATAGATCCTGCAAATCCATCCAGTTTCAAGTTGCCACCTCTTGTTTTAATTTTGTCAGTGCACCAAATAAGCAACTATCGGCACAGTAACCGCAATGAGTACAACTATCTGTAAAATATGCGCTGTACTCATTTTTCGGTGAACTAATTTGAACATGAGATGCGGAAAGTTGGAAGGCTCTGAAAAACAAAAATGAGCATGTGAACTGGCACTGAAGACATCCTGAACATTTTATTTGATCATAGATAAGGTTGTATTTCATTTAATGCCTCGTGAATGGAGTCCGTCGTTCGCTGATATGAGCTGGTATTGTAACTGTTGCACTGGCAAATATTCAAGACCAAATATGCTGGGACTTTATTTACAAACCCTATTTTTAATGTCCCGACATTTCCTCCAACTTCTGAGACGAAGGGCTCTATTTTTTCTGGTGCACAATACGGATCACCAATATCTGGGCCCGATGTGATAGCAAGTAGTCTTCAGTTTCAAAAACATATAATTATTCATGCAAACCTCAAAAGTGCATGGCGTATATACGAACACCTCACAAATTGACAATTTTATTCTTTTGCTGTAATGATTTACAGTCTCATCTGGTTAAATCCACCTTCAACATACTTATACCATGAAACAATTTGTGCTTCTGTCCTATAGGACGGGAAAGGGGAAACATGACAGAAACGGTTTATAAAGAATTACTTGAAGTCATGAAAAAGCGCGGTGGACGTTGGTCAGGTATGGACATACCTGAATTTTACGACATGGTAGAAGAATTATTTACACCTGAAGAGGCTGAGGTAAACAACGCCTTTCCTCGCGGGCCTTTAACCGCTAAAGATTTAGCATTAAAAATGGAAAGGGATGAATCCGAAATTGAAGAAATTCTCGAAGCAATGGCGAATAAAGGGCTTTGCACAGCGGTGGAATTTGATGGAACGATATTTTACCAAGGCGCTCGATTCGCGATTGGCATACTTGAATTTCAATTTATGCCCGGGGATAACTCTGAAAGGACGAAAAAGCTGGCAAAATTGATTCATGCCTATAAAGAGGCATATGATGCTAAAGCTGGGCCTTTAAAAAATGACATTCCCCACAAGCAGGGTTATAACGGTAGATAGAACAATTCAACCGGGCAATACAGTTCATACCTATGATCGACAGCTTAATAAAGAAGAAGCCATAGAATTGCTTAATCAAACAGAAGCAGCTGGCCTTGTTCATATGACTTTTAATACGACAGAAGATATAGAATTTCTCTGTAATTGTGATCGCTGGAATTGCGTAGTAATGGATTCCGTCCTAAATCAACCAAAGCCTGGATTAATTTTCAACTCTGGATTTCAACCAGTCATAAATCCAGAGGCCTGCATTTCATGTGGAACTTGTATTGACCGATGTCCCCCTTCAGCCAGAACCATGAATTGAGTTATGAAAATTAAGTTGTGAGCAATATGTTATTATCCCCTTTCGCCCCAGCAAGCTCCCTCCATATTCCATTTCCCCAAAATATAATAGCTAACGGCTTATTCTTAAATTATCTCCGAACAAGAAAAATCTTAAGTTTGATTTATTTTGGGAAAAAAGCTAAGGTTTCTTTTTAATTGTTATTGATTTTGAAACATCTCATAAATTGGCTTGGTTTTTAATACAAAAAATAGAATATTTCATCGGGCAACAAGAAGGTAGATGTCGATTAATTTATGAATAGGCATTCACTTGGGCGCTAAGACAAGAACTTGTGTATTTGAACACAACAAGGAGGGGAACTATGGCAGGTGTCAACAAAGCAATACTCATCGGTAACCTTGGTAAAGATCCAGAGGTGCGCTACACCCCGGACGGTACCGCAGTGGCTAATTTCAGTATCGCCACGTCTGAACAATGGAAAGATAAAGCCACGGGAGAAAAGCGGGAAAAGACCGAATGGCACCGCATCGTCGCCTTCAGGCGGTTGGGTGAAATCTGCGGGGAATACCTCTCCAAGGGACGTCAGGTGTACATTGAAGGACGCATCCAGACCCGCGACTGGGAAGACAAGGACGGCAACAAGCGCTACACCACCGAGATTGTCGCCGACAAGATGCAGATGCTTGGCTCACGGGATGACTTCGGCGGCTCAAGAGGCGGTTCAAGAGGCGACGCCGGGTCCGGCGGTGGCGGCCGACCCCAGGAAGCCTCCCCTGGTCCGTCTTATTCGGACATGGGGGATGACGATATACCCTTTTGAGGATCCATAATCACAAAAGAAGGCCCTTGATCTGTGTAAAGATTGAGGGCCTTCTTTTTTATTTTTTTACTGAACATGTCATGACACGAAATAAGGCTGATGAAGAAATTGCAGAAGCCATTCCGAAAATAAAGAGGCTTTGCAAAACACAACCAGTTGGGGCGGGCATAGACGCACCGCTTTATTGGGCACGTTCTGGAGAGCTTTCGCAAATCCTGTTGAGGTCCCTATCTATCCCCCCCCAAAAAAACGTTTAATGCAAACTGCAATATTCATTAAACATTATAATGCATACTACAGTTTACATAAGAATAAAAGCTCTGGACAGTAGGCCTAATGTGTACTACAGTAAACGTTATAA
>Ga0190293_1000424_pt1 | contig 15079 bp, 15 predicted proteins | sample 48693001_MG_FD_161671 | JGI IMG/M metagenome (GOLD analysis project Ga0190293, IMG submission 161671) | Hydrothermal vent microbial mat bacterial communities from Southern Trench, Guaymas Basin, Mexico - 4869-30-0-1_MG | ecosystem: Environmental > Aquatic > Marine > Hydrothermal vents >... | reverse complement strand
GTCGCTTCCCCCGCTGATAGCCTTGTTAAGATTGAAACCCAGGAGAGCCGATTTTAAATTCCATTTGTTCACGTTTTCCGAGTTGATGACTTCTACCCCATCCACTCTTTCAAAGAGTTCATTCAATTGCCTCTTTTCGAAATGATGGTTGGTGGCAATACCGGTATAAATACCGCAGAATGGGTGTGGAAAGATGGTGACAGCGCCTAGCTTTTTCGCGCGCCCGATGATATCTTCCATGGTAAGATCGATTGAACTCATCACCTCCCTGCCCATGTGAGGTGCGATATCCTCATCGTAGAACCGGCAGAGGTTTTCAATGTCGTAAAAATAGACCAGAAGATGGGTTCCCTCGCAGGATGTCACTTCAATGCCGGGAATCGACAACACCTGTCCATAGGCATCGACCTCAACAGCCCCCTGAATGGCGTTGTGATCCGTTATCGCCACCCCGATGCCCAACTTCTCCGCATATTCGACAATTTCGGCCACACGATTTCGGCCGTCTGAATATATAGAATGAAAATGCATGTCCACGACCGTGTTCTGTCGGGTGAGATCTTGTAAATCCGGCTTTTCGAATACAATTCTATTGATTTGATTTGTCATTGACATTCCCAACTCGAATGAACTGGTTGGCGCACAGCGTAAATCCAGGCTTGTCGAGGAAAAGAGAAAAATCTTTTATCACGAAAACACGAAAGTACGAAAAAGATCTTGAAATATTTCGTGTTTTCATTACTTATAGTAGTATTAAGTAGAAACTCTAAGCATCCTTTTACGCTTTGTCTACAGGAATAAACTATAGATTTGCCGAGACGTAAAACTATGGACCAAAAGATCAAAAACGCCATCGAAGCCGCAGTCAAAAATGAATCACTGGCCCGCACTTTCAAGATTGAACTGGTGGAGTTAGACACCGGAACCTCCGCGGTCGAAATGATGTATAATCCCGACATGATGAGCAATATTTATGACCGGGCCCATGGAGGTGCCATCTTTGCGTTGATAGACGAGGCCTTTGAAACAGCCTGCCAGACCCATGGGACCATTGCCGTTGCACTGAATGTCAACGTCACCTATATTGCCAGCCCGAAAGACAGGTCAAAGCTTCGGGCCGAAGCCTGTGAAGTGAGCCGTACCAAAAAAACAGCCACGTATGACATCAAGGTATACGAGCCCGGCAGGAAACTCATCGCCACCTGCCAGGCCCTTGCATTTCGAACCGGCAAACCAATACCCTTCCTTTAAATTTGGATTCATTCCTCCCGCTTACAAGCGGGAGGAATGAATCCAAATTTAAAGGTATACGCTACGCTTTATATTATTAACCTGGTAACTAAATAGCTCAACACGTCATGCCGGACTTGATAAGCCTGCCCCGGCAAGTAGTTAGCCGGGGGCATCCAGTGCTTTCCTGGATAGCGCTAAAGCTTCACTTCGTGCCCCGCCTGCGCGGGAATGACAGCTTTAAGGTATTTAATTCCGGAGTAATAAATTTCGGGATTATAACCAGATAAACGCATCCGGTATTCAAAATACAAAATTCATCTTAAAGAGATGGCCCTGTTCGGCATTACGGTCTCTTGGGAGCGAGTTTTTCACGTTCGCATAGGGATTATCCATCCGCGAAACCACCAACCTTCTTTTGAGTTATAATCCCGATTTTTTTAAACGAATTGCAGAATATCGAACAAGGAATATCGAATTTCGAAGTGTTTTCTTTTAGTTCTACGGTTCGAAATTTATTGTTCAATATTCGATATTTTCTCTTAAAATGACAGAAGCGATAGAGTTAACGACATTGCAATTTAAAAGAGTAAGCTACGCTTTAAAAAAGATTACGAACATATATACACTAATGCTTGCACGAGTCGGAGGCTTCCATAGGCAAGGCATCTGAGGGTGAAGTCGTAGTCTTTTACTACGAACCCTCAGTAACGCAGCATATGGAAATCTCCGGCTTGCCCTTGGGGTGAAATTTGATGAGAAATAGAATGCTGCCATCCTTATGCTAATAATATTCTCATCAAATTTTATGCAAGTTTATTTTGGGAAGGAGACGACTACAAACCCCTCACGTGCCCTCCGAATCAGGATTTGCACCTCGTCACCATCGTCGATTTTCTTTACCTGTTTGGTGTATTCCAGAATCGAAGAAACCCGTTTGTGGTTGATTTCTTTAACAAGATCACCACGGCGTATGCCCGCACTTTCCGCTTTGCCACCGGGCTTGATACCGATAACGAGAACACCCTTCTCGTCTGATTCAAAGCCAAATCGGCCGGCGTTCTCATCAGACAAATCCATAAGCTGAATCCCGATATCGTCATTGCTTTCTTCGCCCGGTCCCTTGGCAATCATTTTGTCGTCATCACGTTTGGCCAGTTCCACCTGAACGGTTTTTTGTTTGCCGTTACGCAGTAGCTTGATGGTAGTTTTCTTGCCGATCGCGGTATTAGCAATAATACTGGAGAGCTCCCGTGCGGATGTCACAGTCTTGCCGCCGATTTCAACAATAATATCATTCGGTTTAATCCCACCTTTTTCGGCCGGATCACCCTCGAACACCTGGGTAATCAGAACACCCCCATTGCTTTCGACACCATAATACTGCTTCAATTCCGTGGAGAGGTCCTGTATGCCTACACCGAGCCAACCCCGGGTCACTTCACCGGATGATTTTAGCTGTGCGACAATATCCTTGGCCATATTGATGGGTATGGCAAATCCAATCCCCTGGCCACTGGCAACGATAGCTGTATTAATCCCCACGACTTCACCCTGCATGTTGATCAATGGCCCCCCGCTGTTGCCGGGGTTGATGGATGCGTCTGTCTGGATAAAATCCTCGTAAGGCCCGAACCCGATAATCCTTCCTTTAGCACTGACGATGCCCGCAGTTACAGTCTGTTCCAATCCGAATGGACTGCCTATTGCAACTACCCAGTTCCCTACATTTGCCATGTCCGAGTCCCCCATCTTGATGGGGGAGAGATCTGCATTAGCCGAAATCTTGATCAAAGCCAGGTCGGTTTTGGGATCCCGGCCCACAAGTTCTGCATCAAACTCTTTTTCATCGGCCAGTTTGACCTTGATCTGATCTGCATTTTCCACCACATGGTTGTTTGTCACAATATACCCTTCCTTGTCGATGATAAACCCCGATCCAAGGCTCCTTCGTTTGAAATCCCGCTGGGGATGATTGTCCTGAAAGGGCCTCATGAACTCTTCAAAGGGATTTTTCTGGCCGTTAGGAGGAGCGCCAAAAAAATGGTTAAAAACCCTGCCCCCGCCCTTAACCGTAGTAACGGTTCGAATATTGACGACACTCGGCTTTGCATCTTTGGCGAGCTGGCTGAAGCTGTTGGGCACCATAACAACACCCGAACCTTCGGATGCGGCATATACCATCGGCGAGAAGCCTGTCAGCATTCCCACAAGTACAGCAACCATCATATATTTGAGTATGTTATTATTTCCGATCATAATCGTCTCCTTATATTTTGGGTTCATTGATTCCTATTGTTAGATTCATAATAATTCCGTAATCTAACCGGAACATGACCCGAAAATTACCATTTGGTAATAAAGTCGTAAAATGTTTGGTTTTTTTTCAATTATAGGGGTTGTCACAAATATGTTCCGAATGAGCCCCACAGCTCCAGGGGATTCCATATTTTTTTAAAAAGGACATATCATGATCAATCTGCATCACTAGCGTAGTGCCCTGCCGGATCGATGATGTTTCCAAGGCCTCATTTTAATAACATTCGGCCGTATTTCGTAAAGCGCTAAATTGATTTAATGCTGGAAACCGAATGAACATCTAATCCCGCTAATTTTCTAGGCGGTAATACAACCGTGAAGATACTCCCCTTCCCTGCTTCGCTTTTCACTTTGATTCGTCCCTGGTGCGCTTCGGCAATGGCTTTGGCCAGACTGAGCCCCAGGCCTGCCCCGGTTGTCGAACGGCTGGGGTCGCAACGGTAAAACCGTTTAAATATGTGCGGCAGTTCCACCTCCGATATTCCAACACCCGTGTCCGCAACCGTCAAGACAATCCCATGATGCTTTTTTGTGTGAACGGACACATCCACGCGCCCGCCTGCCTGTGTGTACTTGATGGCGTTGTCCACCAGGTTGGCCACCAGGCGTTGCAGGAGAGACATATCCCCTTTCAGGCTTGCGGTCTCTATTTCAGCACACACCAGATCAACACGCTTGTCTGCCGCCATGGGTTGAAATAGATCGCAGGCATCTTTCACGATTTGATTCACATCCACATCCGCTTTTACCAATTCACCGACCCCCGCTTCAGTCTGGGATATCATCAACATGGTGTTGATCATGTCCAGCAGGCGATCGCACTCCTCGATATTGCTGGCAGCCATCCGCTCGAATTCCGCCACGTCTTTTCCAGTTGTGAGTGCTATTTCGGCAGCCCCCCGTATGCGTGTGAGGGGACTCTTTAAATCGTGGGCTACGTTGTCACTGATTTCTTGGATTCCCTCCACCAGATGCTGAATCCGGTCCAACATGGCATTGAAAGTGGTTGCCAGTTGATCGATTTCATCGCCCCGGGTGTTGACAGGTACCCGTTCTTCGAGAGAACCGGCAGAGACACTTCGTGCCGTGCGTGTAACCGCTTGAACGCCGGATACAGCCCTGCGTGCCAGAAACCATCCAAAGCCGGCTGACAGCAGCACCAACATACTCAAGGTGGCAATAACTATTTGACGGAATGCTTCCACAAAGCTTGCCACATTTTCCAGGGATTGGCCCAGTTGGAGAATCACGCCGGCGCCGATGTTGCTGTAAAGAATTCGCACCTGTTCGGCCCGGTTCGGAATCGTGAGGGTTTCATAAATTTGGGAGTTGCCCCGCAAGGCCTGTTCGATGTTGGCCCTGGTCACCCCGATGTCCTGCCAGTAGGACATGTTCGAGGAAGAAAACGAAATCCCTGTCGGGTAGAAAAGCCGATAAAATATCTTTTTCTCACCAGAAGCCTGGGATTCCAGAGCAGCGAATCGTTTGACAAACTCCACACCGTCCGTTGCCATGATAGTGGAGAAAATGCCTGCTTGTCGGTACAGGTCCCTGTCTGTCTGGTCCCTAAACATGGATGTCATGAGAAGATAAAAAAAGATAAAAGCAATACAGGCCGATAACGAGAAGATACCTGCGTACCATAGTGTCAGTCGGAATGCCAGGGTATGGCGGGCCTTAATTCCCTTCTTTGAGTACATATCCTACACCACGGACGGTATGAATCAGTTTTTTTTCAGATGCCTTGTCAATTTTATCTCGCAGCTTGCAGATTCTCGCTTCCACCACGTTGGTCTGGGGATCAAAATTATAGTTCCAGACATGCTCCATGATCATGGTCTTTGAAACCACTCTTTCAGCGTTGCGCATTAGATATTCCAGCAAAGAATATTCCAACGGTTGCAGATCGACGTTCTCCCCGTCACGTACGATCTTGCGGCTGAGGAAATTCATTGAAAGTCCTTTATATTCGAGGCTGGTGGGTTCTCCGGCGCCGGTCGCACGGCGGATCAGTGCCTGGATACGGGCTAGAAGCTCGGAAAATGCAAAGGGTTTGGTCAGATAATCATCTCCACCGGACTGCAGTCCTTTCACGCGATCGTCAATCTTGTTTTTGGCGCTCAGGATAATAACCGGTGTTTCAACATGGGTCTTGCGCATCTCCTGGATAATACTCAGGCCGTCTTTTTTGGGGAGCATGATGTCCACGATGGCGGCATCATAGGGCTCTGTCAGTGCCAAATGAAGTCCGTCTTCACCGTTAAAGGCAAGATCCACGGCAAACCCATCTGCGGCCAGCCCCTTTTCAATGAAAGATGCAATTTTACGGTCGTCTTCTATTAACAGAATGCGCATGTTTTAAAACCGAGGGTTCAAGGGTTCGAGGATCCAGTAAACAGAGGAACTATTACAAGCTCAAATAGCTTCCAAGATGCATAGCATAAAACATCTTATAATTCCACGGTTCTGTATCTCGTAAACGTACTTGACAAGATAAGGATTCCCTGCCAGAAATCAACTGAACATCCATCTGTCAACAAGCACTTGAATCCTGGAACCCTTGAACCCTTGGATCCTTTTTCCAAAGAATAAAGGAAACGCCTTAAGAGAGGTATAGAAAAGCCTAAGATATGCCATATATGATAAGGAGTTAAGATGACCATTCAACAGCAAATCAAGATAGATCTTATGGGTGCCATGAAGGCCAAGGATGAGGACAAGAAAAGTACCCTGCGGGTCATCATGGGGGAATTCGCAAGAGCCGACGCAAAAGAGCTTTCCGATGACGAGGTAATCAAGGTACTGAAGAAACTGATCAAATCAGAAAAGGAAACCCTATCACAAAAGGGTTCTGATGAGGACACGGCCTATATCCAGATCATTGAAACCTATCTGCCGCAGATGGCCTCAGAAGACGAGATTATCACCTGGGTGAATGGCAACATTGACCTTTCACAATTCAAGAGCAAGATGCAGGCCATGGGCCCCATCATGAAACATTTCGGAGCCCGGGCAGACGGGAATGTGGTAAAAAATATACTGCAGGGACTCTGAGGGGTTGGAGGGTCTGAGGTTTGGAGGGTTCGAGGGGAAGAACAGGGTTCAAGGGTCCGAGGGTGGCTGACGGCTTAAAGCAGATCGCAGCCTTCCAGCTTCCTGGCTTCCCGGCATTCTAGCCTCTATGTCCTATCACCTATGAGCTATGAGCTTATATCAACCTTCTTCCTTCAAAAGTCCTTCCGCTACATTAATATCATACACGTGCCCCGGGTTGAAGGCTTTGCCTTCATACATCTTAGTTGCCTGTTGAATGGCTTCGTGCGGCACCCAGCCATGTTCTTCCCAAAGCTCGGGTATGTCCTGGTTCCAGAACCGAAATTGGATTTCGCTGCCAAATTTACGAACATACATCCGCACGCGCTTGTTCTGTGGCTGCGGATGGTAATAGAGTCCTCTGTCATCCTTCATGTTTTTTTTCCTTAAATAATTAATTTTAATATCAATTATTAAGTTTAATATCAATCTGTTATTAACTTTACTTCCAGTATCGCATTAACTACTTACCTGCTCTCGGATCCACTGCATGAACGGCTCATACCCATCCGTCACCGGCAAGCACACGATACAGGGGCACTCGTAGCTATGTATGGCTTTCACTTTTTCTTTCAGGGCCGGCACATTATTCTCCGTGGTTTTCAAGATTAATTGCCGTCATTTGTGTGCCTCCATACCTTTTAATCTCTAACTCAATGCCGTTAACTTAATTATGTAGTGCAGAGCCTCAGCTCTACCCGTACACCTTTGTTGCAGGTCTAAAGACCTGCGCTACATTACATGGAACTGCGTATCACCTTAAGTTAATGCCATTGCCTTTTAACTAATAGCATTTCACCCGGACCCTGGAATCCTAGAATCCTGGAATCCTTTCTCCCTATAGCAATTTGATTGACAGATCAATGCCGAATTATTACCTTCAGCACGAATTTTGCTTTGGACCTTACTATCCATAAAATGAAAGAACATCCAATGTCCCGTACTGTATTGAAAACCATCCTTTGCCCGAATTGTCGCAAACTCATCAGCACTGATGAAGCCCGCTGTCCCTATTGCGGCACGTCCAAACCCGGATCCTGGATGCATAACAACTTCGTCTCGCATTTATTCAATAATCCAGCCGGATTCATCAAGGGTGTTATATACGTCAATGCGGGTATGTTTGCCCTGGCGATCCTCTTGAGCCTTCAGGGACTCAGCTTCTCCATGAATCCTTTGACATTTCTGTCTCCGGACAGCCGGAGTCTCCTAATGCTCGGAGCAACCGGTGCTGTCCCCATAAACAGCATGCACCGCTGGTGGACCCTTTTATCGGCCAACTATCTTCACGGCGGCATCCTGCACATTCTGTTCAACATGATGGCATTCCGCCAGATCTCAGTGCTCATTGTTCGTGAATACGGTATTCACCGGATGTTCAGTATTTATACCCTGGGTGGAATCATCGGATTCTGGGTTTCTTATCTGGCCCGAACACCGTTCACCATCGGTTCCTCAGCAGCCATCTGCAGCCTCATCGGAGCCGCCCTTTACTATGGCAAGAGCCGTGGCGGCGTATACGGACAGGCCATCTATCGTCAAGTCGGCGGATGGGTGTTGATACTCTTTCTGTTCGGTTTCATGATCCCGGGTATCGACAATTGGGGTCACGGCGGTGGCATTGCCGGTGGCATTCTTCTAGGGCTTTTGTTCGGCTACCATGAAAGAAAAAAGGAAACCCGACTGCACAGGACTCTTGCACGCTTGTGTGTCCTGGCAACGGTGATTGTTCTTTTTTGGGCCATTGGATCAACTGTCTATTACCTGACACTGGCATGACGGTAGATACCCGGCTTATTAGAAGTTCTAAATCCGAATTTTGAGCTTCGGATTTAAAAAAAGGACACCAATCTCATTATGGATTCATCCGCAGAAACAGACGATCATTTTGGTTTACGACGCTGCATCCTGAAAACCCTGTATGACTTCTTCAGGGCATACCCTTTTGGACTTGCCGAGCTACGCACCATCGATGAAACCTGCCAATCCAATCCTGAGTGGCTTAACTGGAACATCGTCTACCTCGAAAAATGTGGTTATGTGGAATTAGACAAATCCATGGACTGCCCACCGTATGTCTCCTGCACGGCTACCATCACTGCAAGGGGCATTGATCTTGTGGAGAATATCCGGAAACTTGACAATGGAACCCCACGGGTAAATCCGTGGTCCCATTAAAATACCCGTCTTCGCCTTCGGCTTCCGTCTTCGCTCTGCGAGCTACGCCGCGACAAGACACCGCGCTTATCCGCCTTGCCTTAGGGGTGACATCGCGCCGTAGCAATTAACCTTTGCTTTTGCATTCATCCACGGGCAAGCCCGTGGTATTCTGCGAAGGCGGATAAATTCCCTGAGTTGCTTTAATTCCCCGTGATCGTTGAGTTTACCCTATCGTTGCAAAAACCGGAGGGCTTCAGAGTCAAGGCGCCTGAGAGCGAAGTCGGACTTGTCACGTCGTAGCTCGAAGAGCGAAGACGGAAGAGTTCACCTGGGGGAATATCCAGGCAATAGCGCTACTGCTACGATATTGCATATAATAACAACTTGTTATCTATGCTTTGCCATGTTGTTTATACAACTATAGGGTTTACTTTTCTATTGACACCCCCAGCATACTATTTTATACACGTGCAGTCGTCTCTGGGAAATATATGAACCACTTTGAACGCAGAAAAAACCAACGATTTAAAGCCGCCTACGGGGCTTTTGCCGTATTGGGACCGGAGAGTTCCAAACTTGGTCAGATCAAGGATATCAGCATGGGCGGGCTCGCTTTCAAATACCTTGTAGACGAGGCCCGGTCCAATGGCGCCGATGAGCTGGATATCATCATCCGCCAAGACGGCTTTTGCATCAAAAGCATACCCATACAAACCGTCTCCGACTTCGAACTTGCCAGGGAAAATGCCTTCAGCACGGTACGGTTAAGACAACAGGGAGTTCAGTTTGATGAACTGACGCCAGATCAGACATCACAGCTGGAATTCCTCCTGAAGCACCATACCTCATGGACCGAAGAACCTTCTTAAAAACATTCAGCTTGTTTCTCTTAACACAGGGACTGCCTGCCACCAGGACTGTCGGGGCATTTGATCCTCCTGTCTCGCTCATAATTGACCCCACAGGAGCAGCCATTACAAAGCACCCGCAGTCGATCTCTACCAACGATATCCTGCTTCCAAAACATGACTGGCCGGCATTCCAAACCGCCTTGAATCGGTTTTCCCGTATTCAGGCCATCGTGGGATTCGGTAATTTCTGTCTCCTGGGGTTTGACGAAAGCCTGCGGGTAGCCGGGAACTATGCGAAAGTCGGTGCATTCACGCACCAGGAAATCGAATTTATAGATAAATTATTTCACACCAATGCCGGAATCTATGGCTTTCTAGGTGAAAAAACATTCCACAGCATATCGGACACCATTGCTGCATCAAAAATTCAAAAGCTCCCTGGAACCGGCAACTATCTTTTCAAAGGTATTCCCCAGAAGACCTACCAGAAAATATCACACGATATCGGTGATCGGGTTGTGCTCACAGCCGGTATCCGGGGTATGGCCAAGCAATTTTACCTGTTCATGAGAAAAGTCAAGAAAACCGGTGGCAATCTATCGTTGGCCTCCCAAGCCATAGCCCCTCCGGGTTATTCTTATCATGGGGTCGGTGATTTTGATGTAGGGCAGGTCGGTTTCGGTGTGGCCAATTTTACCACCCGTTTCAGCCGTACCAGCGTATACAAAAAGATGACCCAACTGGACTACATTGTCTTTCGTTACCCACAAAACAACCGGCTGGGTGTCCAGTTCGAACCCTGGCATGTTCAGGTTGTTTAACCCGGCGCCAAAGGACCCGGCGCTGATTCAACCTATAAGGGTTAATGTTATACACATCCATCGTGTAATAAATTCTAAATCCGAATATCGAAATACAAAACAAATCCAAATATCAAATGCTCAAATGTTTCAAACATAGTGCTTAAATTTGTATCTCCAATATCTTGTTTTGATCATTCGAATTTGGATCATTCGGTATTGCCCTTCGACCTTGCTCAGGGCGGTGAGCCTGTCGAACCGTTTAGGATTTCGAATTTCGTGCTTCGGATTTAAGTAACTACCACCATCGGCATAGCCAAATATCTCTGACCTGGCCCAAAGGACCAGGTTTTAAATGACGGAATAAAAAAAGGTAGCTTGTATATGGCCAGAGGTGACCAATTAGGAAGACAATGGAAAATCATCCGGAGCTTGATCGCTTCGAAACAGGGAAAATCGGTTCAGGACCTGGCCTCTGAGTTGTCCTGTCATTCCAGAACCGTCTACAGAGACCTGGAAGCACTTCAGGTTGCGGGATTTCCCGTCTATACGGAGCGAAAAAACCAAAAAAATTACTGGTCCCTGATGGAGTCCGCAAAACATCAAATACCGATTCCCTTTAACATTACTGAGCTCATGGCTCTCTATTTCAGCAGTGATATGCTTAAAATGCTGAAAAACACGCTCTTTTACGATTCACTCGAGTCTCTTTTTCAGAAAATCAAGGCTACCCTGCCGCCTGAATATATGACCTACCTGGAGCATGTTGAATCCAGTCTGAAGGTCGACCTAAAGCCAACCAAGGACTACAGCCAATTCAGGGAAATCCTCGACCGGATCAACGAGGCGATTCTCAATCGACGGCATGTCCGCATAACCTATTTCGTCATGAGCCGCAAGAAGACCTCCCAGCGGACCGTCGCTCCCTACAAACTCTGGTTTTTCAACGGTACGTTTTACATGCTCGGCTTTTGTCATATCAGAAAAGACATACGACTGTTTGCCGTTGACAGGATACGAAAGATGGTATTAACAGACACTACATTTGAAACACCACAGGATTTTGATATAGAGAACCTTCTGCGCGATAGTTTCGGCGCCTTTTTGGGCGATCCGGTTCAGGTGGCTATCCATTTTTCCCCGAGAGTTGCCGGCTATGTAAATGAAAAGATATGGCATGAGAGTCAAGTCGTGGAAAAGCAGAAGGATGGATCCCTGATTTTCAAGGCGGAAATCGCCGGAACCGAAGAAATCAAGTTCTGGATCCTGCGATGGGGAAAAGATGCTGTGGTGCTGAAACCCGACTCTCTTCGTGAAGAGATCCGAAAGGAAGCTGAAGGTATTTTGAACAATTTGGATCCTTGAATTCTGGGCCCCTTGGACCCTTTCTCCTAACCCACTGGGATAAGAACCGACATCATTAATCGCTATATCATAAAATAGCAGCTAAGCGGGATTTCATGATACAACTCGATTCAAAACTATCTGATGTCGGTGTAACCATTTTTACGGTCATGTCTCAACTGGCCAATCATCACCAGGCCATCAACCTGTCTCAGGGTTTTCCGGACTTTGATACAGCCCCCGACCTAATTCAGCGCGTTACCGACTACATGAAAAAAGGCAATAACCAGTATGCCGCCATGCAGGGAGTGCCTGTTCTGCGACAGAAAATTGCTGAAAAGGTGCAGGAGCTATATCATTACGACTACGACCCGGATACGGAAGTCACCGTCACATCCGGAGCCACAGAAGCACTCTATGCCGCCATCACCGCGGTGGTTCGAGCAGGCGACGAAGTCATCATTTTCGAACCGGCCTATGATGCCTATGCTCCGGTGGTGAGACTGAACAATGGCATCCCGATTTTCCTGCAGTTGAAGCCGCCTGACTATCGGATCGACTGGAATGAAGTAGCGGAGAGCCTTTCCGCCAGAACACGCCTCATCATCCTGAACTCACCCCACAATCCCACAGGCAGTGTTCTTCAGAAATCGGACATGACTGCCCTGGAGACTATCCTGGATGGCACAAAAACCCTGATTCTGAGCGATGAGGTATACGAACATATTGTTTTTGACAATCAGACCCATGAAAGCATCATCCGTTACCCCAGCCTGGCCGCCAGAAGCTATGTTGTAAGCTCATTTGGCAAAACCTATCACACCACGGGTTGGAAAATCGGCTATTGCCTGGCACCGGTAACACTATCCAGGGAATTTCAACGGGTTCACCAGTTTCTTACGTTTTCCTCCAATACGCCCATACAGCTGGCCTATGCCGATATCCTCGACCGGAAGAACCTGTACCAGGACCTGGCTTCCTTTTATCAGGAAAAAAGAGATGCTTTTTTATCCTTTATGAATGGTTCGCGCTTCAAACCCGTCCCCTGCAGCGGAACCTATTTTCAAATGATGCAATACGATGCTATTTCGAACTTGCCGGATACTGAATTCGCACAATGGATGACCATTGAACACGGGGTTGCGTCCATACCGGTTTCTGTATTTTATCACACCAGGACAGATCACAACGTGGTGCGCTTCTGCTTTGCCAAAAAAGTAGAAACACTAGAAAGGGCTGCTGAAAAGTTATGCAGAATTTAATTGTTACATTCATCCAGACGGAGCTGGTATGGGAGGACATTCAAGCCAACCTTGACATGTTGGATGAAAAAATCGAGGCCATTCAAAATCCCACCGACCTCATCCTTTTGCCGGAAATGTTTTCCACCGGATTCAGCATGAACCCGGTCGGACTTGCCGAAACCATGCATGGAAGTGCCGTGGCCTGGATGATGAAAAAAGCAACGGAAAAATCCGCCGACATAACAGGAAGTCTCATGATCGAAGAAGACGGACACTATTTTAATCGCCTGATCTGGGCAAAGCCGGATGGTCGGATGCTTACCTACGACAAGAGGCATCTTTTTCGGATGACCGGAGAGGAAAAGGTGTACAGCGCCGGAAGCCATCTATTGACGGTGGAGCTGAAGGGGTGGCGTATCAGGCCTTTTATCTGTTATGATCTTCGGTTCCCGGCCTGGATGAGAAATTCCGGCAATCCCTATGATCTGGCCATTGTTACCGCAAATTGGCCGGCATCCCGGGAGATCCAATGGCAGACACTTTTACGTGCCAGAGCCATCGAAAACCAATCTTATATCATCGGCATCAATCGGATCGGCGTGGACGACAATCAAATTGAATACAACGGTTATTCATGCGTTGTCGATTATCAGGGCAACGTTCATTTTCAAGAAGTCAAACGCCCGCAAACACAAACTGCAAGTCTTTCACTATCGACCTTGCAGAACTACCGAAAAACATTCCCGGTCTGGATGGACAGAGACACGGAACTCGATCAGCTTTTCCATGAGTCAGATGAAACCGTCTGACATCCGTCTGCAGGAGGATCTGGAACGTCGCATGGTTCATGGTATTGCCTGCGAGTGGGAAAATGCACTCTGGATACTGTCTCCCGATGACCGCCTGCAGATGAAAAAACCCCTGTTCAGTCTGCGGACAATAAAAAGCCGACTGGGTTACTGGTCAGGACAAAAAAATGAAATTGCCATCAGCCGGACATTTGCCCTGAATTACCCTTGGGACGACGTGCGGGATGTCCTGTATCATGAAATGGCCCACCAGTATGCCGAGCAGGTTCTCAAGAGTTCAGAGAAGTCTCCCCATGGGTCTGATTTTTTAAAAGCCTGCCATCGCCTGAAGGCCAATCCAAAGGCATCCGGCCGTTATAAACCACTGCATGATCGGATACACATCCGATCCATCAGCAATCAGGACCGGATCCTGCTCCGTGTGAAAAAGCTCATGTCCCTCGCTAAAAGTACCAATCGCCACGAAGCGGAAGCCGCCATGACCAAGGCCCACGAACTCATGAGGAAATACAACATCGATCTGCTGAGAAAATCGTCTCATCGATATTTTGTCAGCATGTTTATCGGATCTCCGGCGTTGCGGCATCACCGGGAGGAATATCATCTGGCGAACCTGTTGCAGAAATACTATTTTGTCCAGGGTCTCTGGGTATCATCCTATGTCCTCGCAAAAGAAAAAATGGGACGTGTCTTTGAAATCAGCGGGGTTCCTGAAAATGTCAAGATCGCCTCCTATGTCTATGATTTCGTCAAAAACACCATCGACATGCACTGGCGCCGCTACAACCAGCGGGGTACGTTGAACCGGTATCGCAAGACAGACTTTGCCGTCGGATTGGTCGAAGGCTTCTGCAATAAACTCTCCGCCCAGAAACCAATACCATCACACCGGGGGGAAACGACAACTGTCTTGATAACCACAGAAGATCCTATGCTCGGTGCCTACATGTCGCATAAATATCCACGGACCAGAACGTTTCAGCGATCCGCTTCGAGCCAGAACGACCAGGTGCTCAAACATGGGTATGACATCGGCAAAGATCTGGTCATATCGAAAGGAATTGAAACCAAGGGGAACAGCCATAAGTTTTTAGCTGAATAAATAGGCTGTTAGACTATTAGGCTGTTAGGCTGTAGACTATTAGGCTGTTAGGCGCGGACCGCAGTGAGCATATTGTTTTTTTAAATAGTGGTGTCAGGCAAGAGCTTGGGGTGCCACTGGAAACCGT
>Ga0190293_1000423_pt1 | contig 15080 bp, 13 predicted proteins | sample 48693001_MG_FD_161671 | JGI IMG/M metagenome (GOLD analysis project Ga0190293, IMG submission 161671) | Hydrothermal vent microbial mat bacterial communities from Southern Trench, Guaymas Basin, Mexico - 4869-30-0-1_MG | ecosystem: Environmental > Aquatic > Marine > Hydrothermal vents >... | reverse complement strand
AAATTCACTTTCCTTTAAACCCCTAATAACAGCAATTCCGGGTCCGGGACTGTCGATGGCATTCAAAGCTGTAACAGCTATAGTTATGTCTTTTTTCTTTTGCATGACTACTTGTCAAGTAGGTTAAATTGATTGAGGATACTAAGAAAATCATCAAGATCTTTTTCGCAGGTTATTGCATCTATTTCATAATTCTTTAAAATGGAATCAATTATTTTTTCTGATGAAGTTTTAATCTTTAGCTGTTTTAAAATAGCAACACCCAAAGAATTTGTAGTAAATGAAGTGCCAATTTCCGGATTAAAAATAAACCCGCTTTCACTAATTGCTATGTTTTTCTTTAATTTCATAAGCATGATATTTGTTACCTAAGTTATAAAGGTATATCACTAATTTTGTATTTTAAAATTTATTTGACGAGTTAAACCTTTTACTATTTAAAGTGTCTAATCTAATCGTTAAACGAAAAATGGATAACTACTTTTTCATAAAAACTGGCTATAAGATCCAGAAAATTTTAATCGATGAAATTATCTATATTGAAAGCATGGGTGATTATGTTCGGTTTTTTTTGGAAGAGAAAAAGATCGTTACCCTTTTGTCATTGTCAAAGATGATCGAACTATTACCTGAACAAAAATTTATTCAAATACACAGATCATATATAATTAACTTTGAAAAAATTAATTTTATTCAAAACAATATTATAAGTATTGGTCAATATCAATTGCCAATTAGTAAAAGCAGAAAAAAAGAGTTAATGGATGTAATTAATTCAAAATTGCTTTAATTTAGTGTGTCTATTTTTTTTATTAGTGCAAATTCGCTTAGAATCAGGAGGATAGTATTTAAAATAATATTTCTAATTCATTTGGCTCGATATGGATCAAAACATGTCCTAAGTTGGGTATTTTTCTTTTTAAACTGTCTTTAAGTTTATGAGCTAATTCATGCCCTTCTATTACAGAAATATTACCATTAACAATTGCATGTAACTCTACATGAAACTGCATACCTGCTTTGCGTATATAACATTTTTCTGTTCCTAAAATTCCTTCAACTGTTATAGAAACTTCTCTTATTTCTTCGATTAATTCATCATATAGGTGTTCATCCATAATTTCTCCAAGAGCCGGTCGAAAAATCAAATAACTATTGTAAAATATAAAAGCAGAGGCAAAAAGAGCTGCCCAATCATCGGCTGTTGCGTATCCTTCACCAAAGAATATTGCAATGGAAATTCCAATAAATGCTGTAATTGAAGTAATGGCATCACTTCTGTGATGCCATGCATCAGCTTTTAACGAAGAACTGTTTGTCGCTATACTTTTCTTGATTATTATTTGATAAGATATTTCTTTCCACAATATAATTCCTCCAAGAACAATTAAAGTCCATGGTTTTGGTATTTTGTGAGGAGTTTGAATATTTTGAATACTTTTATATGCAATAATGGTTGCAGAGGTAACTAGAAAAGCAACTACTATAAAGGTAATCAAAGGTTCAATTTTTCCATGACCGTAAGGATGATTTTTATCTGCTGGTCTTTTCGCATACTTTAATCCAAATAACACAAAAAGTGAAGAAAATATGTCAGTTGTAGATTCAATGGCATCTGCAATCAATGCATATGAATTTCCAAAAAAACCTGCAAGCCATTTTATCAGAGCTAAGCATGAATTTCCTATTATGCTGAAATAAATAGTTTTAATTGCAATTTGTTCATTATTCATATTCTAGTTTCATTCAAAATAAAAGAGCAAATTAATAAAACGCTCTTGATTCTGGTAAAAGTAGTATTTATATATAAAATTAAAAAGAAATTCTTAAAATGGCATTTGGAGTTAAACCCAATGAATTCCGAGAAACTTCTTCAACAATATTATTTTCAATTCTATAAAAATTTGAAATGATATTTTCTTTATCAAATACATTTAAAACAGATACACCAACATTTGCATGAATGTTTTCATATAATTTAAAATGATAAATTGCCGATACATCAATTCTTAAATAATCATCAAGTCGGCTGCTGTTAGCGTCTTCATAATTAATCTCACCATTGACTATTTCATTGCCTATAACGGGTTTTGTAGTTGGTATACCGGTATGCCAATTTATACCAGTAGATATTTTTAAATTATTTGTTGAAAAGGTTGTACCAAAAGATACAGCATGTTTGATATCAAAATTACTTGGAAAATAAACTTCTTTAAATTCAGGAAATGAATATTCATTAATTGCATATGTATAGGTTAACCAAGAGTTAAATTTATTTATTCTCTTGTTAATTAGAAAATCGATTCCATAAACTTGATACGACCCAATTTCCTGTTCAAAGATATATTGATTTAAAAATCCTTGACTTTGAGAAGTAATTCCATCAACATCTTTAATGAATAATTCGGCACTTATTAACCAGCCACTGTTTGAATAATTTAATCCTATTGACGCCTGTTCACTTGTAATTACAGGGACTTCTATATTGTTAGACAATCGCCACCTACGCTTTTCTATACCTAAGAAATCATTTTGAAAATTAATTATTTGTGAAGTGTTTTGATGTTTAAATTCTCCTGATAATTCAACGATAAAATGGTTAAATATCATATAATTAAGAACTACTCTTGGTTCGATAATATGTTTATTGAATTTTTCAATAAAATTATACCTTAACCCCACTTTGAGTGCTGTTCGTTTAGACTTATATTGTAATTGAGAGTAAAGGCCATGCTCTCTTATAACTTCCCTGACCAACTTAACAATAGTCGGGTTATCTACATCGGTTAAATTGCTTACAGCTGTTTCGGTAAATTGATATCCAGAAAACAATGACAATTTATTATTTAAATTTAATTGGGTATTCAGCTGAGCTGAAGTTTCTGATACTTCATTTTCTTGTAACAACCGTTGTTGATTTTTAATATCAGAATTAACAGCCTTTAGTTTATAATCTGATTCATAAATTTTAAGCGTACTTGTAAATTTTTTGCTCCAATTTCTCTTGTAAAAGATGCTTCCACCAATACTATTTTGTATCAGGTTACTTTCTTTTGTAACACCTTCCAGTCCTAATGTGCCATTTTCATTAAATACCAATTCATTATTTACCAAAAGACCACTAACACGGATAAAGTCTTTATCTGATATTTGATAGAGCCAACGTACACTTGCATCATAAAAATCAAACTTTTTTTCAGAATTCATAGATTCTTCCGCTTCCGTATCTTGTGAAATTCTTTCAAAATACGAATTATAAGTTGGAGTTTCAACAAGGTCGTTAATTGCTTTTCTAGCCGCTAATTGTAAAGAAGAATTATTGTTTATTGGAATATCTGTAAATCCATCAATACTAATAAAATTTGCACCAATACTGCCTGAAAAAGTATCATTTATCAAAGTATCCGTTTTCATAAGAATAGAACCAGATATGCCGTCGGTTAGGTCAGCATCTGTTCCATTTTTAATCACAGTTACATCTGAAGTAATTAATGGGTTGAACATAGATATCAATCCGAAAAAATGACCAGACTGGTACATTTTAATTTCATCCCACTTTATTAAATTCTGATCATGAGTTCCTCCTCGGATATTTATATTGGAAACTGTTTCATCAACACTTTGAATACCCGGTAATACCTGTATGGTAAACAAAACATCTTTTTCTAATAAACCAGGTACAATATCAAAATTTGTAATATTAATTTTAAAACTCCCATCTGAATTCTTATCTATACCTTTTGCAATTAAATTTGTCAATACTACCTCTTGAAGAACTTCTATCTCTGAATTTAAAAAGATATTCGCACAATTAACAGATTCAAAAAAACTAACCGGTTTAACCAAGAGCTGAAAACCCAAATGGCTAATAGAAATTTCATCTGATTTATTTTTGACTTTAAGTTCGAAATAACCTTTTGAATTTGTTGTAGTTGCGCTCGTTTTACTAACTATTGTAACTCCCTCAATTGGAGATTTTGTCTCCCTTTCAAATATAATACCACATATGGTAAAAGAAAGATCACTTAAACTTATAAGCACAAAATTATTTTTCAGGATTTTAAACTCTAAATCGATATTTTTTCTGAGATAATCTACCGCCTGAATAAAGGTGAGATCTGAGGAAGGTAATTTAACTGATACATTCTCTATCACATCATTGGCATATGAAAACTGATAATTATATCTGTCTTGCAGGATAGCAAGCACATCAGAAAGCGGTTTCTTTTCATTAACTATTTGAGAAATCAGTGTAGTTGAAAAAAGAAAACAAATAATAATAAAAAAACATTTATTATTCACTACTGTATAAGGTTATTTCATTTTTATTTTCTCTCTTATAGTTTAAATTAAAAGGTATGGTTATAGAAACCAAGGCCTGTTCTATATTATTGTGAACAAATCCACCTGTAAACAAGCGATTCTTATCAACATTTTGAGTAGATATTTTAACATTGTACTGACGCTCAAACTCATTTATTACTTCAAGCAAAGGAACACTTTTGAAATAGCTTTTATCATTCAACCAATTTGGTGAATCAATATCAATAGAATCAAGTAGGGTCACCCCATTTAAAATTCGAAATGTTTTTCCTTTGGTTAATTGAAGAGATTTATTAGTGCTTTTTACACCAACTATTCCCTCATAACACTTAACTTCAAAATAATTATCACGTTGTTTTACCGTAAATTGTGTGCCTAATACACTTACAACTCCTCCCGATGTTTTTACGTCAAATTTTGAGCCTTTAGCAACCTTGAAAAAAGCCTCTCCCTCTAACAAGATCTCTCTTTTTTTTGACCATTTTTTAATGTTATAATCAACTTTTGAAAGGGAGTTTAAAGTTACAGAAGAAGCGTCGGGTAGTTCAAAGGTTGTTTTCTGACTCGCCAAGGTTTTTATGCTGGTTAAATTACTTTGAAAAAAGCTATAATAAATACCGAAGCCAATTAAAAATACAGCTGCAATTCGGAGTAATGGTTTATAAAAATGAAGTTTTTTTACATTATTTTTTTCTAATGGATCAAGAACCTGTTTAAATTCATTAAAAGATTTAACCTTAGAAAAATGAGAAGCTTTGAAATGCTTTGCATTTTCGATAATAGCCGAATCAAGATCATAATCACTTTTTTGCTTGAACTCATGGAGTTCTGCATTAGTGATATCATCAGATAACCATTTTTTTAATAATTCATCTTTTCCCATTTCTTCCATCATTTAATATAAAAACAACTTAAGTCTATTTTATCCTGAAAATATTTTATTTATTTCAATTCCTTTATTTTCGATTTAATAATTTTAAAAGCTGAATAAATTCTGTATTCCACCACCTTTTTAGTTAGCCCAAGCATATCGGCAATTTCCTGGTGTTTTTTGCCTTCTGTTTTATTGAGTAAAAATGCAACGCGTTGATCTTCTGTTAAACTGGCTAAAGCATTTTGGTATTTTTTTAAAAACTCATCTTTTTCCAATAAAAATTCTGGTGTTTCATTGGTATAATTTTTAGGTTTGACCTCCAGATATTTCAGTACAATTTTTTGATGTTTTATCTCATTTAGCATCATGTTCTTAGCTACCATAAATACAAAACCCTTAGCTTTGGATTTAGTAACATCTTTGCAATTTTTCCACAGTTTTATAAATGCCTCCTGAACTTTATCTTCAACGCTTAGAGCAGTACCGTATTTATAATATAAAAAATCATGCAAATCCTTTGCATATTCATTGTAAACAATAGAAAATACTTTCTCTTCACAGACATTTTCAGACATTCGACTTTTTTTGATAGTGTTTAATGGCTAATTTAAATTTTTTTCAGGACTTATTGAAAGTTAGTTGTTTTTATGATATAGAAAAGTAATTTTAATATAAACTTATTATGAAACAAATACAGAAAATAGTTTTAATAGGGATTCTATCGATATTTATTTTTTCATCTTGCAGAGATGAATTAACAATAGATACCGATTCTACAAAGGGCTTAACAACAAGTTCCAAATTAACAGAGTTGATAAAGAACACTTCCTTAAATGATGGATCCAATGACAATATTATTGATAAGGCCAATTGTTTTAATATAGAGCTGCCCATTACAGTTTTTGTAAATGGTTTGGAAATTCTAGTTAGTTCTGAGGATGATTTTGATAAAATCGAAAGTATTTTTGATGAATTTGATGACGATGATGATAATTTACAGATCGAATTTCCGATTAAAATCGTTTTAAGTGATTTTACTGAAATTGAAATTGAAAATGAAAATGAACTCAATACTTTTTCTGCAGATTGTAATGGTGAAAATGAAATGGATGATGATATAGAATGTATTGATTTTCAGTTTCCAATTGATTTCTCTATATTTAATACTGTAACAGAAGAAATAAGTCAGATCACCATCAAGAGCAATCAAGAGTTACACGATTTTATAAAAGATCTTGATAATGATGATGTGGCCAACATAGATTTTCCAATAAATGTTGTTTTATCGGATGGTACTATTTTTAGTACAAACAGTCTGAAAGAATTGGAAGATGCGATTGAAAATGCGATAGACGATTGTGATGAAGATGATGATTTTGATTTTAATGATGATGATTGTGTGGATTGTTCACCCGATCAATTGGCTGTGTTATTGACTGGGTGCAGCGATTGGTTTGTAGATAAATTAGAGATTAATGATGATAAGCTTGAGGATAATTATATTGGATTTATATTTAATTTCTTAAGCGATGGAACGATTACTGTGCTTGATGGAGGAACAAATCATACCGGTACCTGGAATAGTTCGGGAAGTGGATTAAATATTACAGTTGCAATTGATATTCCAACCTTACCTGATTTCAATGCAAATTGGAATCTACATGAAATTGAAGATCAACCTGATGAAAAGAAAGTTGATTTAAGACAAAACAATGATGATCGTTTGCGATTTGAAAGTGTGTGTAATTGATATAAAAATTTAAAAACTTTAATTATGATAAAAAATATTTTCTTAGGATTAATGATGGTAGTAGTTATGATTGTAACTAGTTGCGATTCAGATGACGATATACCGGTAAATGGATCAACAAATATTCAAGAAATCACCAATACTGCTCAATCTGGAAACTGGCGTATAAGTAGTTTTGTAGACTCAGGAAAAGATGAAACAAACAATTTTAATGGTTATGTATTTGATTTTGCCGATAACAATAAAATAACAGCAACGAAAGGTGCGACTGTTGTAAATGGCACCTGGTCTGTAACTAAAAGTAGCAGTTCTAATGATCTTGATTTTAACATTGGATTCTCAAGCCCTACTGATTTTGAGGAATTAACAGAAGACTGGGATGTTGTTTCCCATTCAAATAGCAAGATTGACCTTATTCATATTAGTGGTGGCAATGGAGGAACAGATAAGTTGATTTTTGTAAAAAATTAAATATAAAATAAAAAAATTGAACTTTAATATTCGAATCCTTTATTAATATTTAACAAGTATATAAGGAGAATCTCAAGAGAAAAAATAGATATTATATCTTTGATTTAATTAAAAATGTTCTGATGAAAATTGGAACATTTTTTTTATTTAGTCAGTAGAAGTAAATTCTTTGTTAGTTTAATCAACTTGTAAAAATTAAAATACCTTCTCTCTTTTTATTTTCCCATTAAATATTTGGTTTTTTTTCAGGATTTAGTCTATTTAAGTTGTTTTTATAATAAAGCAAAAGAAGTTTAATCGAAAATAAATTGTCATGAAAAAAGTAATATTGATTATTGTAATAAATTTAATTGGAATAATATCATTTGCCCAAAATACAGATAAAGTACAATCAATAAAATATGTGACAATGGCGCCAGACGGATCTGTAGGAATGACAATTTATAATGACAAAGGAAACAATATAAAACTAGAATCCTCAACTGATTTCTACAAGTATGAAATTTTAGATAGAAAAACTTCTGAAACCGTATATCAATCAAAAAATAAAGGTAAAGATTGTACTTTTGATATGTCTAATCTGATTAATGGAACTTATAATTTAAGAATATTCACTTCTAATTTTATTATTACTTCTGAAATCTCAATTTTAAGGTCTATTGAATTTTGATAATTTAAAGAATAATTAGAAACGTGTAAAAGTATTTTTGCAGTAGTACAGATAATTAGAAATCTCAATTTGCAAGTCTTTTATTACTCCACTTTTTTATCACTTTGTTAAGAATTACATATAAATTATTTATTCAAAATAATATAATCAGTATTGGCCGGTGATAGTTAATTCTTAGTATAAGCAGGAAAAAGAGTTAATAGGTGTAATTAATTCAAAATTGCTTTAAATTTGGTGTATCTAATCATTTTATTAGCTCTAATTTACTTAGAATCAGAAAGATAATATTTTAAATCACATGTCTCCGACATAAAATAAAAATCTACTAAATAGACAATATTTACTTTAAAAAGCCGTTAAAGTTCGATACTACTTCCCCCAACCTAAAATAAATTAAAATTGAAAAAGTTAATTCATTCTACTTTTATACTAGTAATGGTTGTCATAATATTGGCAACAACCATTTATCTGGCTTATACAGGTTATTCTTATTATGATACTCCATTAGAAGAAAGATTTTATCATGAGCATCACAATTGGTTCAAACCAAGCGGTATATTCGGACAGGGTTTAGGGATTATTGGAACCTTCATGATTGTTTTTGGTGTATCCATTTATATAGCAAGAAAACGATATAATTTTTTGTCCAAAGTAATAAGATTGAAGTATTTACTTGAATTTCACATTTTCTTATGTACACTGGGTCCGATTTTGATTCTTTTTCATACTGCTTTTAAATTTGGAGGAATAGTTTCTATTGCTTTTTGGAGCATGGTAGCGGTTGTTTTAAGTGGTGTTATAGGAAGATTTATATATATTCAAATACCTCGTACAATCGAGGGAAGAGCACTTAGTTTGAGTGAAGTAAAAAATATGAAAACCGATTTAGCCACTATTTTAAGTCAAAAGTTTAATCTTGAAAATAAATTGGTTGAACAGATCGTAAGTTTTACAAATGAAGATAGCATAGCTACCAATAATAATTCAATTCGAAACGTAAGAAAGCAGCTTAAAAATAAGAAGATACCTAAGAAAGAGAGATCTTCGATTCTTAAAATGGTTAAGAATGAATTATCACTTTCCAGGAAGATCAATAGGTTAGAGACCATGCAAAGATTATTTAAATACTGGCATGTTGCTCATATGCCTTTTGCATTGATTATGCTGGTTATAGTGATCATTCACATAGGAATTACAGTGGCATTTGGTTATAAATGGATATTTTAATGGAATTACTTTTAGAACAAATATTGATCTATGGAATTGTGTTTATATTATGTATAATCACTATTTATTTTTATGTAAGTAAGAAGAAGCGAAAGTCTTTGGAAGTACAAAAAAAAGTAAATATTGCAAAAGAAGAGGGATTATTCGAGCCGATTTCTTTACATCCATATATTGACCTCAATATGTGTATTGGAAGTGCGGCCTGCATTGCTGATTGTCCGGAAAAGGATATTTTGGGTATAGTTAATGGTAAAGCAACTGTTATTAATACTTCTAATTGTGTTGGTCACGGAGCCTGTTTTCATAGTTGTCCGGTTGAAGCAATTTCGTTGAGAATTGGAACTGAAAAAAGAGGAGTAGATCTGCCACATGTAAATGAGAATTTTGAAACGAATTCAAAAGGTATTTATATTGCAGGCGAACTGGGAGGTATGGGCTTAATTAAAAACAGCGTTGAACAAGGCCAGCAAGCTATAAGTAGTATTGTTAAAAGCAAAAGAACTACCAATAAAAATGTACTTGATGTTGTAATAATCGGAGCAGGTCCTGCAGGTATATCGGCCTCATTGGAAGCTAAAAAGAATGGATTATCATGTATTACATTAGAGCAGGAATCTTTGGGTGGTACGGTTTATACCTTTCCCCGGGCAAAGATAGTCATGACATCACCCATGAACTTACCTCTGTATGGGAAGGCTAAGTTATATGATACCTCCAAAGATGAATTGCTTCAATTGTGGAATAAGGTAATAGCCGAACATGATCTAAAAATAGAGGAAAACACAAAGGTGGAAAAAATTACACCAATGGAAGATGATACTTTTAAAGTGGTGACAAATAACGGAAAGGAATATATGTGTAGTAATGTCCTTCTAGCAATAGGGCGTAGGGGTACACCAAGGAAATTGAATATTCCGGGTGAAAATTCACAAAAAGTAGCCTATCGATTGTTAGAGCCTGAGCGTATTTCCAATAAGAAAATAGTGGTTGTTGGCGGAGGAGATTCTGCAATTGAATCAGCCTTATTATTGAAGGATGAAAATGAAGTGATACTCTCCTATAGAAAAGATAATTTTGCAAGAATAAAACCTAAAAATAAAGAAAGAATATCTGAGGCAATAGCCGATCGTTCTATAGATGCCATTTTTGAATCTAATTTGATTTCTTTAAATGACGAATCGGTTATGGTTCAAGTTAATGGAGATACAGATCCAAGAAAAATTGAGAATGATCTGGTTTATATTTTTGCCGGTGGAGAATTACCAACCACATTTCTGCAAAAAGCAGGTGTTGAAATTACCAAAAGATTTGGACATGTTATGAAAAAACATTGATGATTTGAATAAAATTCTAAAACATAAGGTTTTATATTTTCTGTTGCTCGTTTCTGTTGTAAGTTATGGTCAATTGTCTCCTGGTGATCTATCACAAGTTCATACAGATCTTGAAGGAATGAGCAATTGTACATTATGTCATGAATTGGGAGAAAAGGTGTCCAATAAAAAGTGTTTGGACTGTCATGATGAGATCCAATCGCTTTTAGATAAAAATAGCGGATATCATGCGAATTCAAAAATAGTCAAGAAAGATTGTTTTGAATGTCATAGTGATCATCACGGACTTAAGTTTGACATGATACGATTTGATGAAGATAATTTTAATCATGACCTTACAGGTTATGAGTTGGAAGGAAACCATCAGGTAGTTGATTGTAGAAAATGCCATGAACCGGATAATATTCAGAGTAGAGATATAAAAAAAAGGAAAAACACATTTCTTGGATTGGATAAAAAATGCCTCTCTTGCCACGATGATTATCATCAGGAAACCCTGTCTTCAAATGAATGTATTTCCTGCCATGATATGGAAGCATTTAAACCTGCAACCAATTTTGACCACAATGATACGGATTATAGACTTATTGGTAAACATGAGTCGATCGATTGTAAAGAATGTCATGATATAACCAGTAAAAATGGTAAAGAATTTCAGGAGTTTGGTAATATATCATTTAATGATTGTAAATCTTGTCATGACGATGCTCATAATAATCAAATTCAAGGAGAATGCAAGCAGTGTCACACCGAAGAGTCATTTTCACTTTTTAAAGGAAAAGGAAGATTCAATCATAATACAACAGACTTTACCTTAAAAGGGAGTCATAAGGAAATTGATTGCTTTACTTGTCATGACAAAACCAGTAACCCTACCACGGTCTTTCAGGATAGAATTAAAGTAGATGAAAATAGTTGTATTGCATGCCATACAGATGAACATGAAGGAAAATATGGTAATTCATGTGTAAAATGTCATAATGAAGGGAGTTTTATGGCACTTAATTCCATGGACTTCTTTGATCATAGCATAGCCGATTATCCACTTGAAGGAATGCATCTTAAGGTAGATTGTAAAGAATGTCATACAGTTAGATTTTCTAAAGCAATTGATTTTTCGGCGTGTAACAGTTGTCATGAAGACTATCATAATGATGAATTTAGTGAAAATGGAGTTTCTCCTGATTGCATAACATGTCATTCCCTGGAAAATGGATTTGATTATAGTTTATATACGTTTGAGCAACACCAAACAACTATGTTTCCACTTGATGGAGCACATGTGGCAACACCTTGTTATGAGTGTCACGTTAGTGAAGAAAAATGGACTTTTAAAAATTTAGGATCTGAATGTGTAGATTGTCATGTCGATATACATCAAGATTATATCAGTCCAGAGTATTATCCTGATGATACCTGTGCAAGTTGTCATATTAATGATGCCTGGTCTATAGTAGATTTTGACCACAATCATACCAAGTGGCCGCTTGAAGGTAAGCATATTGATGTTGACTGCAGAGCTTGTCATTTTGAATTATCAGAGAATAATACTATATTAACACAATCTTTTAATACATTAAATAGCGAATGTGTGTCCTGTCATGAAAATATTCACGAGGATCTGTTTGCTGTTAATGGAGAAACAGATTGTAAAAGGTGCCATATAACCAAAAGTTGGTTTCCTGAAAAATTTGATCATAATAATACATCATTCCCCTTAGATGGCAAGCATTTAGAAGTAGCATGTAATGAATGTCATACCGTAAGTATTGTAGACGGAAAATCTAAAATAAAATACAAAATAGGGAAATTTGAATGTATAGACTGTCATTAATCATATTATTCTTCATAGGTATTTCACCTGTGTTTTCTCAATCACCTCACGGTGATGAGTTAAAGATCGATTGTGCCCAATGTCATAATTCAGACAGTTGGTCTATGAATTATAATACACTTCAGTTTGATCATGATAATACAGATTTTAAATTGGAAGGAGCTCATGATAATACCAATTGTATTGAATGTCACAGTACTTTGGTTTTTGATGAAGCACCATCTCAATGTGCTTCCTGCCATGAAGATATACACAGTATGTCTGTGGGCAATGATTGTATAAGATGCCATACCTCACAAACCTGGCTGGTTGATAATATTCCGGAATTACATGAAGAAAATGGATTTCCACTTATTGGTGCTCACAGCACCCTAAGTTGCGTAGATTGTCATTTTTCAGAAACAAATCTGAGGTTTGATAGAATTGGCAATGAATGTATAAATTGTCATAAAGATGATTATGACAGTACTCAAAATCCAAATCATGAAAGTTCAGGATTTGGAACGGATTGTATAGACTGTCATAACCCACTGGGAATAGGCTGGGAAACAGATTTTATAGATCATGATTTTTTCCCCCTTACTTTAGGTCATGATATTCAAGATTGTAATGAATGTCATTTATCCAGTGATTTTTCAGATATCTCTGCTGAATGTGTTAGTTGCCATCAAAATGACTATAATGAATCCATAAACCCTAATCATCAAACATTAAATTTCACAACAGATTGTGTGGTTTGTCATACAACAGATCCTGATTGGATGCCTGCGAGGTTCGATGATCACGATGCACAATACTTTCCAATTTATAGTGGAGAACACAAAGGAGAATGGGACGACTGTATGGATTGTCATACAAACCCAAATAACTATTCAGAATTCACATGTATAACTTGTCATACAAATCCGGAAACGGATAATGAACACAACGGAATCTCGGGTTATGTTTACGAAGATAATGCATGTTTAGCTTGCCATCCCAATGGTAGTGAAAGTGATGGATTTGATCATAATAAAACTGGTTTCCCTTTAAGTGGAGGGCATATTGGTATTGATTGTACTGAATGCCATACCACAGGAAATTTTTCTGATGCCTCACCTGATTGTGTTTCCTGTCATCAAAGTAATTACGACAATACGACAAACCCAAAACACAATAGTGCGGGACTCTCAACAGATTGTGCTTCCTGTCATACAACAGGACCCGGTTGGACTCCAGCAATTATTGATCATGATTTTTTCCCCTTAACCCTGGGCCATGACATTCAGGATTGTAATCAGTGTCATACAACGGGTAATTTTTCGGATGCATCACCTGATTGTGTTACCTGCCATCAGAACGATTATGATAGTACTACAAATCCGAACCACATTAGTGCCGGATTTCCAACAGATTGTGCTTCCTGTCATACTATAGGTCCAGGATGGACACCTGCTAGTATAGATCATGATTTTTTCCCCTTAACTCTGGGCCATGATATTCAGGATTGTAATCAGTGTCATACCACAGGTAATTTTTCTGATGCATCACCTGATTGTGTTACCTGTCATCAAAATGATTATAACAATACCACAGACCCGAATCATATAAGCGCCGGATTCCCAACAGATTGCGCATCTTGTCATACTACAGATCCGGGATGGACACCTGCTAGTATAGATCATGATTTTTTCCCTTTGACCCTGAGTCATGATATTCAGGATTGTAATCAGTGTCATACCACGGGTAATTTTTCTGATGCATCACCTGATTGTGTTACGTGCCATCAAAATGATTATAACAATACAACAGATCCTAATCACAATGATGCAGGATTTCCAACAGACTGTGTAGTTTGTCATACAACAAATCCTAATTGGACCCCGGCAAACTGGGATCACAATGATATTTATCCGTTAAACGGGGCACATGCTAATATAGCCGATGATTGTGCAGCTTGCCATAATGGTGACTTCAATAACACTCCCAATACTTGTGTGGGATGCCATCAGGATGATTATAATAATTCAACGAACCCAAATCATATTGGTGCTCAATTTCCAGACGACTGTATACTGTGTCATACAGAAACAGCTTGGGTGCCTTCAACTTTTGACCATGACGGACAATATTTCCCAATAAACAGTGGGGCACATAATGGTATATGGAATAGTTGTGCAGAATGCCATACTAATCCTAGTAATTATGGGGTTTTTACTTGTATAACTTGCCATACCAGTTCGGAAACCAATAATGATCACAGCGAAGTATCAGGTTATGTTTATGAAAGTAATGCCTGTTTTGACTGTCATCCAAATGGTAAAAGTTAAGTTGCTATGAAATATAAATTTATTTTCATATCATTTATGGTCATAACTTGTTCTAATATTTTTGGACAGGAAAAAGATCAATTAATTAATGGGAAAGTATCATTTGTAACTTCAAAAAATATTTATGTAAAATTTGATAATACAGAGAATATTAAAATTGGTGATACTTTAAAATTTTTAAATCAAACAAAACCATGTTTATTGGTAAAAAATAAATCTTCTAATTCTGTTGTTTGTACTTCAATTTTTGAGTGTGATGTAAAAAAAGGGGATGAAGTTTATTACAAT
>Ga0190293_1000420_pt1 | contig 15101 bp, 15 predicted proteins | sample 48693001_MG_FD_161671 | JGI IMG/M metagenome (GOLD analysis project Ga0190293, IMG submission 161671) | Hydrothermal vent microbial mat bacterial communities from Southern Trench, Guaymas Basin, Mexico - 4869-30-0-1_MG | ecosystem: Environmental > Aquatic > Marine > Hydrothermal vents >... | reverse complement strand
TGCGGTTATTTCCGGGCGTGTTCGCCAGGAGCAACGGCAGAAATTGTTGAAGCGTTTCCATGACGGAGATATCCCGGTACTGGTGGCGACCGATGTTGCGGCAAGGGGTTTGCATATTCCTGACGTTACCCATGTCTACAATTTTGATCTGCCGCAGGACGCTCCCGATTACGTGCACAGGATCGGACGCACGGCCCGCCTCGGTGCAAAGGGCGATGCCATCAGTTTTGCCTGTGAGGACTACGCATTCCATCTTCCGGAAATTGAGGAATTTATCGGTTATTCCATAGACATGGATTCTCCGAGCGCAGACCTGATGCCGGAGATCACCATTCCGCCACCACCAAAGCGTGCCAAGCCCCAAAGGCGTTCCGGCAAGCGGGGTGGGCCCAGGCGGAACAATTCAGGCCGGGGTGGCCGGCGTTAGTACAATCCGTATTTTGAATTGATCAGTGATTAAATTTGAAAGGGTCAGCAAGCACTATCCGGGCGGTAACCGTGCACTGGCAGATGTCAGCTTTACGATAGAGCGCGGCAGTATGGTGTTTCTGACCGGCCACTCCGGTGCCGGTAAAAGCACCCTGTTACGCCTGGTTATGATGTTGGAGCGCGCCAGTCGTGGGCAGGTCATTGTAGATGGGCGCAACCTGAGTACAAGCCCTGACAGGGTGGCGCCGCTGGTACGGCGGAATACGGGCATGATCTTTCAGGACCATAAACTTCTGAAGGATAAAACCGTAGCGGACAATGTGGCATTGCCATTGATGATTGCTGGTCTTAGGTATCCTGACATCCGTAAACGTGTTCGCGCTTCGCTGGATAAGGTGGGCTTGCAGGATAAGGAAAATGCCTGGCCATTGACCTTATCCGGCGGTGAACAGCAACGCGTCGGTATCGCCCGCGCGATCGTATCCATGCCACCTCTATTGCTGGCAGATGAGCCCACCGGTAATCTTGACCCGAACCTTTCACGTGAACTGTTTTCCTTGTTTGAGCATGTCAGCGAGCAGGGCACCACTGTTTTGATTGCAAGTCATGATCTTGACCTGATCCGCCAGACTCACAAGAGGGTGCTGGTCTTGTCCGCCGGTCGGCTTGCCGATGATATTTCTGCGAGTGACGGATTGTGAACATCGAACCATGGATTGGACAGATGCGGCGCAAAAACCGCGCATGGTTACGCCGGCATAGTTATAGCTTCTTTTCCAGCCTGGGCGTTTTGTTTCAGCACCGGGTCGGCACCCTCATGACCGTTCTGGTTCTTGGTATAGCCATGTTTTTACCGCTGGGCTTGTACATTACCCTGACCAATCTTGAGGGTATGAACTTACGCCAGGATGAGTGGAGTGCTGTTACCGTATTTTTCAAATCCGGCACGACACAGGCTGAAGCCGAACAGGTTGCAGATAAGCTCGAAAAGCGTTTCCAGCCGGAGGCTGTCATTCTGATCAGTCCGAAGGAAGGCATGGTGGATTTTCGCGAAGCCTCGGGTTTTGGTGAATCCCTGGATATGCTGGAGGAAAATCCGCTCCCATGGGTGATGCAGGTTAGCCCGCAGCCGGGTTCAACCGAACAGGTGGAAGATCGCGTTGCAGATCTGATTGCTTTCCTGCAGTCTGTTGAAAGTGTTGAAGTGACCCAGTTTGATTACAAATGGCTGCAAAGACTCGGTCGCATGATGGAGTTGGGCACGGCGGCCGTCACTGCTCTTATTCTTCTTTTTGGTCTTGCCGTGGTCGTTGTTGTTGCCAATACCATTCGACTGGACGTGGCTTCGCATGCTGAGGAAATCGAAATACTGGCCCTGGTTGGTGCCGGTAATGCATTTGTCCGGCAGCCATTTCTTTATACCGGCCTGTGGTACGGCTTGATGGGTAGCCTGTTGGCGGTGATCATGCTGGGTTTGACCATGTTTTACCTGGGGCGGCCTCTGGGCTTATTGCTCGAAACCTACGGAACCGTTTTCAGTTTACGCGGCCTTGGTGCTTCCAATACGCTGTGGGTATTACTGGGTGGCGGGTTCCTGGGTTGGCTGGGCGCATGGATTTCCGTGCAGCGATACCTGCGCTTACTCAAAGTAGGCGGTCAGCTGGGCCGTACTTGAACAAATCACACAAATGACTGTCATAGTTGGTAGTTAAGTAATTATCGCAAAGCAAACCGAAGATGGCGTAACCGAAAGGATATGTCGGGCATTTGTTTTGTCCTGATCAGCACCTTGGGTGCTGAAATGTAGGGCAGTCAATGTTACACTGGTACGCTTGCCTAGAGGAGGTTACATGAGCACAACACTTGTTCCCAGCCATTTAATGGTTCCTGCCGGTACCGGTAGTCTGGATGCGTATATCCAGGAAGTGAATAAAGTCCCGATGCTGACGCTGGAAGAAGAGAAAGATCTGGCTCACCGGTATCTGGAAGAAGGCGATCTGGATGCCGCACGGCGTCTGGTTCTTGCACACCTGCGTTTTGTCGTACACGTGGCCAAGGGTTATGGCGGCTATGGTCTGCAACTGGGTGATCTGATTCAGGAAGGCAATATCGGCCTGATGAAAGCTGTCAAACGGTTTGATCCTTCACGCGAAGTTCGCCTGGTGTCCTTTGCCGTGCACTGGATACGTGCAGAAATGCATGAGTTTATCCTGCGTAACTGGCGCATTGTCAAAGTGGCCACCACCAAAGCCCAGCGGAAGTTGTTTTTCAACCTGCGCAAATCCAAGAAACGGCTCGGTTGGCTGAACATGGAAGAGGTCAACACTGTCGCGGAGAACCTGGGTGTCAAACCCGAGGTTGTCATGGAGATGGAATCCCGTCTTTCAGGCCAGGATATTGGTTTCGACCTGTCTGCTGGTTCCGACGATGACGACAAGCCATATGTATCACCTTCGGCTTACCTGGTCAGCAAGTCTGAAAGCCCGGAAGTCGAGGTCGAAGCTTCTGATATGCAGGATCACCAGAATAACCTGTTATACCAGGGCCTGGGTGAACTGGATGAACGCAGCCAGGATATTATCCGCAGCCGTTGGTTGTCAGATAACAAGGCCACCTTGCAAACACTGGCTGACCGTTACGGGATATCGGCCGAGCGTATCCGGCAGTTGGAAGTCAATGCCATGAACAAGATAAGGGCCAGTTTCAGCGCCTGAATCTATGTTCTCAAAAATTGAAAAGGCCTCCGCGATGGAGGCCTTTTTTTATGCACAGGATGTGCGGTACTTCGCGATAGAGCACAAGGATGTGCGACGCGAAGCCTTTCAATTTGTGGGCAATCTATCAGTCTTCATCCTCTTGCTGCCATTCATCCGGCAGCGGGCAACTGCAGAACAGGTTCCTGTCACCATAGACATTATCAACGCGGTTGACTGCCGGCCAGAATTTACTCTGCCATTGTTCAGCTGCCGGGAAAGCGGCTGTTTCCCTGCTGTAGGGGTGGTTCCATTCTCCAACCAGGTCTCGTTGTGTGTGCGGTGCATTCACCAATGGATTGTCTTCCAGTTTCAGCGTGTCACTTTCAACTGCCAGGATTTCACCATGAATGGCCAGCATGGCATCACAAAAGCGGTCTATCTCGAAGAGTGATTCGCTTTCCGTGGGCTCGATCATCAAGGTGCCCGGAACAGGGAATGACATGGTCGGGGCGTGGAAGCCGTAATCGATCAGGCGTTTAGCCACATCCTCCTCGGAAATCCCGCTGCTTTGCTTGAAGGGCCGTAAGTCGATGATGCACTCATGTGCGATGCGACCATTTCTTCCTGTGTAAAGAACAGGGAAAGCCACTGAAAGCCTGTGGGCGATATAGTTGGCGTTGAGAATGGCGATCTCGGTGGCTTTTTTCATACCATCGCGTCCCATCATGGCAATGTAGGTCCAGGTGATGGGTAAAATGCCGGCACTGCCCCACGGAGCGGCCGCTACTGCGCCGTTTGCGGCATGTTCCCCGGGAATATTGACCATTGAATGGCCGGACAGGAAGGGTGCAAGGTGTGCGCCGGTGCAAATCGGACCGATACCCGGGCCGCCGCCGCCATGTGGAATACAGAAGGTCTTGTGCAGGTTCAGGTGAGAAACGTCGGCGCCGAACTTGCCGGGTGCTGCGCACCCAACCAGCGCGTTCAGGTTGGCACCATCGAGATAGACCTGGCCACCATACTGGTGGGTGATGTCACAAATTTCCGTGATCTGCTGCTCGAACACACCATGGGTGGAAGGGTAGGTGATCATCAGGGCGGACAGTGACGCTGCATGTTTTTCCGCTTTCTCGCGCAGGTCATCAATATCCACGTTGCCGTTATCGTCACACTTGACGATAACGATCTTCATGCCGGCCATGGCAGCACTGGCGGGGTTGGTGCCATGTGCCGAGGACGGAATCAGGCAGATATTGCGATGCGCCTCGTTTCTGGACGCATGCCAGGCCTTGATTGCCAGCAAGCCGGCATACTCACCCTGTGAACCGGCATTGGGTTGCAGTGATACGGCGTCATAGCCGGTGCAGGCCTTCAGCATTTCCTCAAGCTCACGGAAAAGCTGGTGGTAGCCCGCGGCTTGTTCGGCAGGTACAAAGGGATGCAGGTCAGAAAATTCCGGCCAGGTGACAGGCATCATCTCGGTGGTCGCATTCAGCTTCATGGTGCATGAACCAAGAGATATCATTGCGTGGGTTAATGACAGGTCCTTGTTTTCAAGCCGCTTGATATAACGCAGCATTTCGGTTTCCGAATGGTAGCGGTTAAAAACCGGGTGCTGCAGAAAATCACTTTGACGCTGTAGTCCAGTGGGTATTGAGGTGAATTCGGCTTCAATTGATCTATCCAGGCTACCGATACCTTCAATGCCAGCACCGTCTGCAAATGCATTTAACAGTTCGGTGATATGGTTACGCGTGGTTTTTTCATTGATGCTGATACTCAAGCCACCATTCCCACGGTAAAGATTGATACCGGCATCCTGCGCCTGCGCGTAGATTCTTTTTGCCTGGTCATCCTCTAATTCAAAGGTGACAGTATCAAACCAGGATTGATTGGCGGGTTGATACCCAAGCGGTTTCAGGCCGGCCACCAGCAGGCTTGTCAGTCGGTGGGCGCGTTGTGCAATGCGTTTTAATCCATCGGCGCCATGATAGACGGCGTACATGCTTGCCATCACCGCCAGTAATGCCTGTGCAGTGCAGATATTGCTGGTCGCGTGGTCGCGGCGAATGTGTTGCTCACGGGTCTGCAGAGCCATGCGCATGGCCGCTTGGCCCTGGCGGTCGATAGACACACCGATGATACGGCCTGGAACCGAGCGTTTGTAGGCGTCCCGTGTTGCAAAAAAGGCTGCGTGGGGTCCGCCAAAGCCCAGTGGAACACCAAAGCGCTGAGCCGAGCCCACGACGATGTCCGCATCCATTTCACCCGGTGGTGTCAATAAAACCAGGCTTAACAGATCTGCTGCTACGGCAACCAATGTGCCGTTTTCATGTGCTGCGCTGATCTGTGGGGCGATATCATTTACTTCGCCGCTTGATGCGGTGTACTGCAACAGGGCACCGAAAAATTCACCGCTACCGAATTCCTCTGTGGGATTTCCTACCACCACCTCATATCCAAAATGGCTGGCGCGGGTTCGCAAAACGTCCAGCGTCTGGGGCAGGGTGCCCTGGTCAACAAAAAACCGCATACTTTTATTCTTGCGATTGATGCGCTTGAGCATGGCCATGGCCTCAGCCGCTGCGGTCGCCTCGTCCAGCAAAGAAGCATTGGACAATTCCATAGCGGTCAAATCACAGATCATTTGCTGGAAATTCAGCATGGCCTCAAGGCGGCCCTGGGAGATTTCGGCCTGGTATGGCGTATAGGCGGTATACCAGCCCGGGTTCTCCAGGATATTTCGCAAGATGACCGGTGGTGTGATCGTGTCGTGATAGCCCATGCCAATCATGCTGTGTTTGACGACGTTAAGGTCTGCAATTGCACGCAGCCTGGCCAGGGTTGTGGTTTCACTTGCAGACCCGGGTAGCGCCAGAGCTTCCTTTGTCCGGATGGATGGCGGCAGCGTGCTTTCAATCAGGGCATCCAGGCTCTCGATGCCAAGGGCGGCCAGCATATGCCCGATCTGCTCATCATCCGGCCCGATATGCCTGCGGATAAATTCCGCATGGTCTTCCAGCCTGGTCAAAGGTGTGTCAGTGGTGGTTTCGGTTTGCTTGGATTCGATCGGCATCTCAGGACTCGTAAGCAGGTTTGGGGATAGCGCGCATTTTACGCTTAATTAAATTATATGAAAACCGGTTCAAAGTAACAGAGAAACAATGTAATGATCGGCTAACAGGAATATGAATAAAACCATCAGGTAAGTGATAGAAAAAGCAAATGTGTGCATGGGTAGCAGGATATTCTTGCTCCGCATCATGCGTAAGGCATACCACATGAAACCAGCGTTGAGCACGGTGACACCGGACATGTAGACAAGCCCGCTCATACCGGTGAGGTAAGGCAGCGTGGTGACGATCACCAGCAGGATCGTATATAGCAGGATCTGCAAGCGGGTGAACGCGGCGCCATGCGTTACCGGCAGCATGGGGATGTCCACCAGGGCGTATTCATCCTTGCGGTAAATCGCCAGGGCCCAGAAATGTGGTGGCGTCCAGACAAAGATGATCAGGAACAATAACAGGGCTTGAGGATCCAGGCTGCCGGTGGCAGCGGTCCAGCCCAGTACAGGTGGGGCAGCACCGGCGGCACCGCCTATCACAATGTTCTGTGGTGTGGCCCGTTTGAGCCAGACGGTGTAAACCACCGCATAACCGATCAGGGACAGAAAGGTCAGCCCGGCGGTCAGCAAATTCACCCAGTAAACCAGAGTGATCATGGCAAGTAAGCCAAGCGATAAGGCAAATAGCAGTACGTTATGTTCGGTCAATTGACCGCGAGCCAACGGGCGGTTTCTTGTCCGGGCCATTTTTGCATCAATGCGCCGGTCCAGCAGGTGATTGATCGCGGCTGCAGATGAAGCCGCCAGGCCTATGCCCAGCGTACCTGCCAGTAAAGCACTCAGTGGTGGCCATCCGGGCACTGCCAGGAACATGCCTACCACCGCAGTAAATACGATCAGCACGACCACCCGTGGTTTACAAAGGATGAGGTATTGGTGAAACTTTTCAGACACTGTTCTTTAGTGATCCCTGGTAGTGGTTTTGTTGAGAAGGCTTAGCAGCGTTGCCAATAATAATACCGCACCCGCATTGTGCGCTACGGCATTGGGTAACGGCAGATATAATGCGACATTGAGTACACCCAGTGTGAATTGGGCCAGCACCAGTGTTATCAGCAGCTGGCCTCCGCTTTTTAGCCTGGGGATTTTCAGAAGCCGGAAAGCCAATACGATAAGCACCAGCAGGGTCACAACAGCGCCGATACGGTGGGTCAGGTGTATGGCCACCCTGGAGCTCTGATCCAGCAATCCGCCCTCGTAATTAACACCAATTTCGCGCCAAAGGATAAAGCCTTCGCGGAAATTGGTTTCCGGCCACCATTGACCTGTACACATGGGCACATCAGGGCAGGCGAGGGCCGCGTAATTGGCGCTGGTCCAGCCGCCGAGCGCAATTTGCGTGGCCAGTATGACAAGTGCGGTAATGATAGCTCCGCGCATCCTGCGGATTTTTATGCCCGGCTTTTCGGCAAATTGTCGCCGGCTTGAAAACATCAGCCAGAGGATAAGAGAAAAACTGCCAAGACCGCCCAGCAGGTGGGCCATGACGATGATGGGTTTTAATTTCAGCGTTACTGTCCACATGCCAAGCAAGGCCTGGAAAATGATCAGTAAAATCAGCACCAATGCAAGAATTTTGAAATTTCTCCTGGCCTGCGGATCCCGCCAGGCTTTCCAGCCAATTGCGAAAACCAGCAGCATCAGAGTGCCCGCCAGATAGCGATGTACCATTTCCCGCCAGGCTTTGCCAGATTCGTACGGGCGCCCGGGAAAGGCCTGGTTGGCTGTTTCAATCTCCTGTGCCGCCTCAGGCCAGCTTAGCTGACCATAGCAGCCCGGCCAGTCGGGGCAACCAAGCCCGGCGTGGGACAAGCGCACCCAGGCACCCAGCACAATAACGCAGAAGGCAATAATTGCGGCGATCATGGCAAGCTTGTGGATGGTCTGGTTCACTTGTCTGTTCTACTGGTCGGACCATTTAAGCAGACGCGTAAGGTCCTTGTGAATATCATTTGGATTGGCACTCAGCCCATAGGCAAGTATCACATTGCGCATCGGGTCAAGTATATAGGTGTGTATGCTGCTTGAATCGTCTCTAGGCCCCGCCACGTCCACGTTGACGGTTTCCAGTTTTGACAGTGCCATTGCGTTTGTGTCTGTAAGGAACTGAAAGTCAGGGTATATGGATTCAAGACTGGACCGTAGCGAGGGTTCCGGATCTGCTTTGCTGAGTAATACGATGGCAAATTTTCCACGGTTTCTGCCTGCAGCCCTGTGTATCTGCCGCAAAGAAGTGACCTGGTCAAAACATGGTTGATCGCAAGACCTGTCGAGTACATAAAGGATCAGCCACTTATTATCGATATTCTGTGCCTGGCTCAGGGGCAGGTGTATCGGTGGTTGTACCAACTGGCCTAGGTTCTTCTGCCCGGCAGGCTGATATTGCCACCAGGAGGAGCGCATCATCATGACCAGTATCACCGGCCCCATGAACAGGGCAAATATGCCAATTAATGTAATTTGTTGACGCGAAAGACTCATTGTTCTTTTCCTGATGATTTTTTGAAGCCAATCAATATCCACAGCACGACACTGGTAGCCGTAAGTGCGAACCACTGAAATGCATAAGCCTTGTGTTTGCCGGAACTCAGAAACACCGGTTTCCAGTGACGTCCTTCAAAGCCGGCCTGTTCAGTATCAGACAATTGAACAACCCAGTCTTCCAGGTGTATATCAAGTGCTTCGGCAGTATTTTCGAGGTTCAGATAGGTGACCAGTTGAGGCCATTGCCCGCGATTCATGCTGTCGGGCTGGCCAAGTATACGACCGGGTACAGGCACTGTATTGAGCCTGCCCCTTAAAACAGTCTGATGCTCCGGGGTAGGGATTTCGGGCATGGTCAGACGGTCGGCAACCAGCGGTAACCAGCCCCTGTTGACCAGGATTGCAGTGCCACCAAGGGTGTAAAAAGGCGTAAAAACATACACGCCGGCACGACCGTTCCAAATCTGGTTATCCAGCAAAATATGGCGTTCCGGATCATAGTGGCCGCTGACATCGACATGGGCGAAGCGCTCGCCGGCGATCAAGGCCATTTCAAGTGAAATTTCGGGGGCTGCCCGGTGGCGTTCTTCTGTCTCTGTTTTCTCAGTGGCGCGTTTTGTCTGCCAGAGCCCCAGGTTGGCAAACAAAGTTACCAACAGCAGCATCCCCATAGTGCTGGCGATTGATGGTCTGAACGACCTGGATACTTCAAGTGTCATCTTTGCTTATAATCCCTGCTACTTAAACCAGGAACGCGAGCATGTTTGTAAAAGCTATTATTATCATTTTTATGCTTACAATATTATATTCACTTGGATCTTCATTTTACTTCATGTTGAAGGACAAGGGCGAAGGTGACAGGGCGCTGAAACGGTTGATGTGGCGCATAGGTCTTTCCATATTCCTGCTGTTGCTTCTCTACATCATGTTCCTGCTGGGCTGGATCGAGCCGTCAGCAGGACCGGTCAACTATGGGGGCAGGGGATAGCGTCCTTTATTAAAGGCAAAACCCGCGGTTTGCGGGTTTTGCTCAGCAGCACAAGCAATACCGGATCAGACTATATAGACAAAAATAAACAGGCCCAGCCAGACCACGTCAACAAAATGCCAGTACCAGGCAACTGCTTCGAATGCGAAGTGGTTTTGGGGCTTGAAATGTCCCTTGATGGCCCGGAACATGATGACGGTTAACATGATAGCGCCGAGGGTGACATGCATTCCGTGAAAGCCGGTTAACATAAAAAATGTCGCACCATAAATACCGGAACCCATTGTCAAACCCAACTCGGTATAGGCTTCGATGTACTCACCTGCCTGGAAGTAAACGAAGGTAAAGCCCAGCGCTACCGTGGCCGCCAACCACAATACCAGCCCCTTACGGTTTTCATGTTTCAGTGCGTGGTGCGCCAGTGTGACGGTCAAACCGGATGTCAACAGTATCAGGGTGTTCAGGAAAGGCACGCCGAATGCGGGTATGGTTTTAAATTCACCACCAATATCGGCCGGCCCATTGGTTGGCCACACGGGTGTATATCCCTGCCACAGAACCTCGTTGGTTATGACACCGTTTCCTTCGCCGCCCAGCCATGGAACGGCCAGTGCACGTACATAAAACAGCGTGCCGAAAAACACCGCAAAGAACATCACTTCCGAGTAAATGAACCATGACATGCCAAGACGGAATGAGCCGTCCACCTGGGCGTTGTACATACCGGCCTCGCTTTCACGGATCACCGTGCCAAACCAGCCGAACAGCATGAAAATCAGGATGGCCATCCCCAGCCAGAATGTCCACTGGGCAGTTGCTGAGCCATTCATCCAGTTGGCCGCACTGGCCAGCATGGTGATCATCCCCAACGAGCCTACGATCGGCCACTTGCTACCGTGGGGGACGTAATAGGTGTCTTGAGCGTGTTGTGCCATGGTAAATTCTCGTTTTTCCTATGGAATTAATGATGTGCCATATCATGCGCAGGCGAATAGCCTTGCCGGTAAAAGGTATAGGACAGGGTGATGTCCTTGATATGCTCAGGCAAATCAGGTTTTATGTAAAAATAAACAGGCATCTCCCGGCTTTCATTGGCTTCCAGGAGTTGCTCCGTAAAACAGAAACATTCGGTTTTTACAAAATACAAGGCAGCCTCGGGCGGGGCGACGTTATAGGTCGCCTGTCCGGTAATCGCTTCATCTTCCGGGTTCATCGCCAGGTAATATGCTGTGCTGGGTACACCCAGTTGATAATCACCGACCTTTTCAACCGCCTGAAACTCCCAGGGCAATGATGAATTGACGCTGGCATCAAAACGAATACTGACGAAACGGTCTGAAGCGACCGCCTGATCGTTGTTTTCGGATATCTGGATCGCCCGCCCGCCAAGGCCGGTTACCTCGCACAAAACGCCATACAGGGGCCACAGTGCAAAACCAAAGCCAAACATGCCAACGGCCACCAGTATCAGGCGCCTGGCTGTCTTGCGGTTTTTCTGCTTCTGGTCCATATCAGCGACCAAAAATTGCGGAACCAATAAAGGTCACGAAAATTGCCACGGCAATGAAGCCCAGGACCCAGGCAGTTCGTACCGCCTGTGCTCGCTTGCGTTTAAGCTCGTTAGCCTGAGGATCGTTGTTCATGTATCTGTCCTGGCCTATTCCGCGTGCCTGACCATGTTGTGGGTTACCTCAGGCGGTGTGGTGAAGCTGTGGTAGGCCGGAGGTGATTCCAATGTCCACTCCAGGCCCCTCGGATTTTCCCAGACCATGGCCGTTGCCTTAACCTTGCTTCTGAACACGCAGTGCCAGACAACACCGACAAATATCAACTGGGTCGCGCCAAAGGCGAATCCGCCAATGGAGGAAATCATGTTGAAATCAGCAAACTGTGGTGAGTAATCGGGAATTCTGCGTGGCATACCCGCAAGCCCGAGGTAGTGCTGCGGGAAGAACAATACATTGACAGAAATCGCGGATAACCAAAAATGGATCTTGCCCCATTTCTCCGAGTACATATTGCCGGTAAATTTGGGCAGCCAGTAATAGGTTGCCGCCATCAAGGCAAATATCGATCCGGGAACCAGCACATAGTGGAAGTGTGCCACCACGAAGTAGGTATCGTGATACTGGAAGTCAGCGGCAGTAATTGCCAGCATCAGGCCTGATAAACCACCGATGGTAAACAACACCACAAAACCAATGGCGAATAGCATCGGGGTTTCAAATGTCATCGAACCCTGCCACATCGTGCTGATCCAGTTGAAGACCTTCACGCCGGTCGGTACCGAGATCAACATGGTGGCATACATGAAGAACAACTCACCCTGCAAGGGCATGCCCACGGTAAACATGTGGTGTGCCCAGACAATAAAGGACAGGAAGGCAATGGTGGCTGTCGCATAAACCATGGAGGAATAACCAAACAGCGGCTTGCGTGAAAAGGTCGGCAAAATTTCCGAAATAACACCAAAGGCCGGCAAAATCAGAATATAGACTTCCGGATGTCCAAAGAACCAGAAAATATGCTGGAACATGACCGGGTCACCGCCACCGGCAGCATTGAAGAAGTTGGTGGCAAAGAAGTGGTCGGTTAACAGCATGGTAACCGCACCGGCAAGAACGGGCATCACGGCGATCAACAAAAATGCGGTGATCAGCCAGGTCCAGACAAACATCGGCATGCGTAGCAAGGTCATACCGGGTGCGCGCATATTGAAGATGGTCGCAATAATGTTGATCGAACCCATGATGGAAGATACGCCCATCATGTGAATGGCAAACACCACAAATGCGAAACTTGTTCCGGTCTGCAATACCAGCGGCGGGTACATTGTCCAGCCTGCAGCGGGACCACCCGAATCCATGAACAGGGTGGATAGCAGCATGGTGAATGCAAATGGAAGAATCCAGAAACTCCAGTTATTCATGCGTGGCAGGGCCATATCGGGGGCCCCGATCATCATCGGAACCAGCCAGTTTGCAAAGCCTACCCAGGCTGGCATCACGGCACCAAATACCATGACCAGCGCGTGCATAGTTGTCATCTGGTTGAAAAAGTCAGGCTCAACCAGTTGCAGTCCGGGCATGAATAACTCTGCCCGGATGACCATAGCCATGGCGCCGCCTGTCATGAACATCGTCAGTGAAAAAATCAGGTATAGGGTACCGATATCTTTATGATTCGTGGTGAACAACCAGCGATCGAGGAAACCGGTGGGTTTGTGGTCGCCATGATCGTGTTCGTCATGGGTCTCGTTAACATCTGTGTAGGTGGTTTCGGTACTCATGGTGTTGTTCCCTGCTGAGCGATTTGACGCTGGCCAGTCCTCTGTTCGTTGACCCAGGCTTCAAATTCATCTTCGGACAGTGCTATGACTACGATGGGCATGAAACCGTGATCCTTGCCGCACAATTCGGCACACTGGCCCCGGTAGGTGCCGGGTTCTTCAATATTTGTCCATGCTTCGTTGATGAAACCGGGAATTGCATCGCGTTTCCAGCCCAGGGCAGGAACCCACCAGGAATGGATAACATCATCGGCGGTGATCAGGAATTTGATTTTCCGGCCGATAGGCAGGACCAGCGGATGATCGACGTCGAGCAGGTAATTGTCGACGCTGGTGGGTTCGATGCCTGAATCCAATTGGCGCGCTGCGTTGGATGTCGGATCCAGGCTGGAAATAAAACTGATGTCCTGATCCAGGTACTCGTATTTCCATCGCCACTGAAAGCCGGTGATTTTTACCGTCATCACGGCACCCGATGAATCTTCCATTTTTACCAGTGCGGTGGTCGCAGGTACTGCCATCACAACCAGGATCAGCACGGGAATGATGGTCCAGATGATTTCTGCCTTGGTGGAATGACTGAATTTTGCGGCCTCGTGACCACGGGACTTCCGGTGCAGCACGATAGATGTAAACATCACGGTGAACACACCGATGCCAATGACCACGCAAATCCACAGTACAATCATATGCAGGTCAAAATGATCCGCGCTCTGTGGTGTCACACCGCGTGTCATATTAATTTCATTGCCGCTTAATGCCGGAGCGACCAGTATTAACCAGGTGGCAGCAATAATGGCTGCCAAAACGGCAAGGGCTACGATGACTGTATTTTCTTTCTTCATGAAAACTCAGGCCTCAAGGTAATAAATGTGTATCCATAGCGGCGCGCCAAAGCAACAGGCTTGACCCGCAACGTTTGAATTCGAATATTTGCAATATATACAAGCACATATTGCTGCCCGAAATTTTATTATCCAGGTCGCAATCAGTGTTTTTAGAGCTGATGTTCAGAGCTTTTATATTATTATTGGCAAACATTAACGCCTGATTGTAGCTTTCATTCCGTAGATTGGGCAAGGTCTGGAATTCAATTTCATGAATTGACGGGTGTATAAACGTCGTCTATTCATGCCTGACAGACGCTTTACTTGCCTGAAAGCTTGGACTTGGTACGTTTGGTGATTAAACTTACATGTCGATTATGAGTCTGTGTTTCACAGACATGGGAATTTGCTGTAGACCGGTGGGGATCTGAGGTATGTATTTACGCTATTTTGGGCTTAATGAAGCACCGTTTTCGATCACCCCGGATCCGGTCTTTGTCTTTCTGAGTCCGCGTCATCGTGATGCCCTGGCACACCTGTTGTACGGGATAGGCAAGGGTGGCAGTGGTGGGTTTGTCCAGCTCACAGGCGAAGTTGGAACCGGAAAGACCACCTTGTGCAGGTGCCTGCTCGAGCAGATCCCGGAAGGTACGCGCATCGCACTGTTGCTCAACCCGCTGGTGACCCCCCGTGAGTTATTGGCAGCTGTCAGCGAGGAACTGGGCATTGATATCAGTGAGTCGATTGACAGCACGCGTTTGCTGGTGGACGGTTTGAACCGCTATTTACTCGATGCGCATGCGCGTGGTGAGCGCGTGGTGGTTGTGATCGATGAAGCACAAAACCTGAGCCCCGAAGCACTGGAACAGATCAGGCTGTTGACAAACCTGGAAACCAGCAAGGAAAAACTGTTACAAATCGTTCTGTTGGGTCAGCCTGAGTTAAGAGAGTTGCTGCAACGCCGCAATCTGCGCCAATTGGCTCAGCGGATTACAGCACGCTACCATCTGACGCCACTGGGGCCGAAGGATACCCATTTATACATTCATCATCGTATGCAGGTGGCAGGCGCACAGCGGAATCCATTTCAGCGCGGCGCGATGAATGCACTTTATCAACGCTCACAGGGCATACCGAGGTTGATCAATATTATTGCTGACAGGTCATTGGTTGCGGCGTTTGCCAAAGAGCGTGCGGATGTGAACACCACCATGGTGCACGAGGCGGCCAATGAAGTGCAACTGGGTGAACGGCAGGTGAA
>Ga0190293_1000419_pt1 | contig 15115 bp, 9 predicted proteins | sample 48693001_MG_FD_161671 | JGI IMG/M metagenome (GOLD analysis project Ga0190293, IMG submission 161671) | Hydrothermal vent microbial mat bacterial communities from Southern Trench, Guaymas Basin, Mexico - 4869-30-0-1_MG | ecosystem: Environmental > Aquatic > Marine > Hydrothermal vents > Microbial... | reverse complement strand
TAATTGTTGCATATAATTAGAAACGATATCTTTATTAATTCTCGATGTTGATTCTTCTCCGGTGGATTCTATATAAAAAGAAACATCAATTTTTCCTCTTGTTAATTGTTTTGCAAGTTTTCTCCTGATAAAGATCTCTTTTTCCCTATAAATAGCAGGAAAACGAGTGTTCAGATCTATATTTTTGCTGTTTAAAGATTTTATTTCAATAGTGATTTTTTTTGCTGGCAACTGAATGATTGTTTTGCCATATCCTGTCATTGATTTTATCATAATAAATTTTAAAAGTGTGCTAAGTTAATCATTTATTTTAGTGAAACTCTATTTTGAAAAGCCTAAGGCTGTATTCAAAATAGTTAGTTAAACCCGCCGCCGGCGTGGCAGGCTAATCCCACTATGATTGCTGAACTTGTTTCAACATCCAGCGGGGGAAATGTCAATAAGTTAGTGAGTCAAAATTCATATTCACTGATTTTTTACCCCGCCCCTAAAGGATGAAATCAGTGAATAGTTAGCTTTTTTGACTCCCTTTAGGGCAGGGGGTTAAACAAAAAAGCTTAACTAATTGACATTGTCCAGCGGGGGAAGTAGGTTAAATATCTTTTATTTTCAATGATTTTTTCAACTAGTAAATTTGAATATAAAATGGATCTATGATGGTTCCTCTTTAGGTTTACGTGTAACTAAGAATACACCAATAAAAATGAGTACTGTTGCAAGGATCTTAATCAAATTTAAAGAATCACTACCTACAATAAGCGCATACGAACTGGCAATTACCGGTTGTAAATAAATAAAGATACTGAGTGTAGTTGGTTTAAGTTTTCGAATTGCAAGTAAATTAAATAAATAGGTTAAAAAGGTAGTAAATACAGTAATAAATGCAATACTTAAAAGAGCAGATTGTGGTATAGTTGACCAGTTTACTTCATTGAATTCCCGTAAACCAAACGGAATAATTAATATGAACCCAAACAAGTACAACCATTTTGCAAATGTTAAAGGGTGATATTTTTTAGACAGATTTTTAATCAGGATCAAATACAATGCATAGGATGTGGCATTAATCAAAATCAGGAAATTACCTAAAACTTCACTGTCTCCTATATGAAAAGTCTGACCATATATAATCAACAATGCAGCTCCTGCCATACCAATAAAAATCCCTGATAGTTTTTTTTTGGTTGCTTTTTCATTTAAAAAAATAGTAGCAAAGGATAATACAATAATTGGTGAAGTTACCATAATTACGGAAGCGCTGATCGGACTCGTCATACTTAAACCTTTAAAAAAGGCAAGCATATTCAATGCGATTCCAAAAATGGAAGCTAAAAAAATCCGTAAAAAATCATTTATTACAATTTTTTCTTTCTTTATAAATAAACCCGCAATCCAAAAAAGAGCTGTCGCTCCCAAGACACGAATAAAAATAAATCCAAAAGGTTTGATATAAAGTGGCATTACATCTTTGGCAACGGTAAAACTAACACCGTAGATAAGGGATGCTAAAAAAGCCAGTAAAAAAGCAATATTACGTGCGCTCAAGGTATTTTTCTAATTGAATAATGAGGTTGTTTGAAAAAACTTTCAAACAACCTCGTCAAAAGTATACATATTTTTGATCTTATTTTTAAAATATGTTTATCTGATAAAAAAATAAAAAAATGACACATTTAGGTCATCGTAGGATAAACAGGTTTGCATTACATATTAAAAATTGATTGGAAAAGTTTAAAAATGAAAGGCGACTTGTATTCCTAAAATAGGTTTTTTAGAATGATAATCATAACTAACCGGTACAATAGAAGAGTATATTTGTTTTTTATTTTTGGTTTTATAACCAAACATATCTAAAAGTTCATTAAACGGATCCATAACAAACAAGGTAATTCTACCTAATATATAAGAGTTCAGAACATTTCTTTCATTCCGTATAATTTTACCTTTCCAGATAAAAAAAACTTCTCCTATAAAGGAACCAATGATGGGTGTAACAATTAAATCCTGCCAAGATGGAATTTCAATAAAACTTTCGACTCCAAACTCCCAAAAAAGTGTAGACATTAAAGTAGAATAAACAAAGGATTCCCATCTTTTAAATCCGCTCCCTCTTGCATTCATATAATATACTGCTCCTGCCCAGGGATGCGTAACCCAGTTAAAAAAGAACCCATCTTCATCCCATACCGGTCCGGCATCTAAATTATTACTCCATTGTTTTATCAGCCCTTCTTTTTGTATTTTTTCTTTATCCCATTGCGTTGAATTTTCAGGTAGTGACCATAAAAAAGCAAAATCTAACAAACTTGCTCCAAAACACAAGCCCGTATTATAAACAAGTCTTCTGGGATCTCTTACCGGGTCATAAGTAAGATACTTAAAGTTGTAATCTTTGGTGAACTGCGTTGGTTGTAAAATAGGATAAATATTGTGGTTTACCTGCATCAAGTTTGTTGGCAATAGATTATTTTCTAATTTTAAAGGTTTGGTTTGATAATAGAAATTCTTTTTTAACTGAACAGAATCTTTCTGTGCAATTAGCTTAAAATCATTAATTCCAAAAATAATAATAGTCAAAAAGAGAAGTATACTTTTTTTATTCATAGCATTCCTAACTAAACAGATTTTCAGGATAAAAATACAAAGAAAGAAGATGTAGGTCAATAACACAGATGTGTCATTTTTAATATGATAATTCTACAAAAACTTAGTTAAAAAAGAAAACTTAAACCAAACCTTCTCTAATGGCTTTAACAACTGCTTGTGATTTGGAATGAACCTGTAGTTTTTCATAAATATGCCTGATGTGATTTCTAACGGTTTGAACACTAATAAAAAGTTTATCGCCTATGTTAAAACTATTTTTACCCTCAACCAGAAGATGCAAAATTTCTTTTTCTCTTTTGGTAAGAGAGAAGTCTTTATTTTGAACGGGAACATATTTTTTAAAAAGTGTAAGAACTTTTTTTGCAATGCTTGCAGTCATTGGACTACCCCCACCATCACATTCTTTGATAGAACTTAGAATTTTTGCAGGAGAAGATTTTTTTAACAAATATCCATCGGCTCCAGCCAGAATTGCTTCCATGATTGTGTGATCATCATCTAATATAGTTAACATGATAATTTTCACCTCGGGAAACAATTTTTTTATTTTTGGTATTGCTTCGATACCTGATATTTGGGGTAAATTAATATCTAAGAGAATCAGATCTTCATCACCAGACAAGTTATCCAGTGCGTCTTCTGCACTGTAAAAAGTATCAATACACTCATATTCTTCAGAGGCATCTAATAAATAGGCCAAGGCTTTACGGAAATCAGGGTGGTCTTCTATGATGGAGACATGAATCATGGTTAGAGATTGTATATTACAAAGATTCCCTTTTTTTCAATAGCAATCAATGACCTATTTGTGTTATTTTTTGAGAAATTATATTTTTTTGGACTTATTTCTTTTTATTTAGAATTAACAGACAATGTGTACCTCTACCTTGTTCTGAGGTTATTGTAAGTTTTGCTGCTATTTCTTCTGCCCTGTTCTGCATATTTGTCAATCCGTGTCCTTTTGATTTCACTTTTTCCATATCAAAACCAATACCATCATCCTCAAGACTTATATAAATATCTTTTCTATTTATTTCAGCTTTTAAGATCACTATATTAGGATTGGCATATTTTAATATATTATTCAATGCTTCCTTAATTATAAGGTAAACATTCTGCTTTATCTTTGGCTGTAAGATGTAATTTTCATCAAGATTGTTTAAAATAGTAAATCCAATATTTTTCTCCTTAAAAAGCTCCTTAAAATTTTTATTGAATCTCATGAACAGGTTATCAAGAGATTCCGGTCTCGGGTTTATTGCCCAGATCAGATCTGTAATGGAGGAGGTTGTTTCACTAACAAGATCCTCACTTTTTTCAATAAGCTGATGTAACTTCACCTCTCCTTTATCAATTTTATATTTTATCAAAGTTAAATATATCCCAATAGTACTAACGGTTGAAGCAAGATCATCATGTAGATCACGTGAGAGTCTTACACGAATTTGTTCTTGTTCAAAAACAGAAACTCGTTTAATTCTTTCTCTTTCATTATACAAATATATTAATACCAATGCCAGAATAATACTGGTTAGCGGTAAAAGAGTTGATAATACTATATTTTTATATTCAAAATAATAGTATTGAAAATAATAAATTAACAGTAGAAGAAAGGCAATTATAATATTTTTAAAAATAGTTTTGTTCTGTTTTAGATTTCTGTAGAATAAGGCATATCCAATAAGTAAAATTACAAAGAACCATTTTATCAATTCAAATAATTTATGAGGATCTAAAATTCGTTTAGCCATAAAATGTTTTGCTAATAATAATTTCTTTTTAAAACCTTCAGTATCATAAATTGTAATTTTATCTCCGGATTTTATATGGCTTAGCTTTTTAATAATACCATTAGGGAAAACAATTTTAACATCTACAAACTCATTTTCCTGAATTTGGATGGTTTGTAAAAATTCATTCATGGATGCATAGCCTGATCCACCATTGATTTCAGAAAAATACAACAAGTCAGATTGGTTTTCCATACTTCCGGATTTATAAATATATACTTTCGCCCCAATTCCACTACGATTATTTTCTACTCCTTGAATTTTTACTTTAATAAATTTACCATTTTTGAGTTTATTTATAAGGAAAGCACTTCCTTCACCAAGATAGTTGGCAACATAAATATCCAGATCACCATCATTATCAAAATCTGCAACTGCTGAACCGGTACTATAGCCTTCTATTTTTGAACCGTATTTGCTGGTTTTTATTTCAAATGTATTATTGTTATTTAAATAAAAAGTATTCATTCCTACATTTGAAACATAGATGTCCTTTTGGTTGTCTCCATTAAAATCGGCAATAACGGCTCCGTAACTTTTTAGGGAATCCATTCCTAAAAGGTCGGTAGTTTTATTTTTAAATATCCCCTTGCCGTTATTGATATAAAGTGCATTAGAAGTTTTACGATTGGTAACAAATAGATCCAGATCGGCATCATTATCTATATCATTAAAAATAACGCCATTACTTTTATCAAAATCATTTCCACCAACACCTGATGTCTCTGTAATATTTTCAAAGAACAGTTCTCCTTTATCGTTTAAGAGATTTTTGTAAAGAATATTCTTTTTTGACCAATTACTTACATACAGATCTATATCGCCATCTCCATCAATATCACCAAAAGAGCAACCCATTCCCCCATTTACTGTTGATAAACCAATTTTTTCTGTAACCTCTTCAAATATTGCAGCTCCGTTATTTAAATACAACCGGTTTGAGCTGTATTCATTTGTAATAAAAATATCAAGATCTCCATCGTTATCAACATCACCAAAAACACAAGCATTTGTTCTATCCTCACTATTACCAATACCATTACTAATTGCTGCGTAATCAATAAATCCTCGAGTACCCATATTTTGAAATATTTTATTGGTACCGTTCAAAGAAGTAACGTATAAATCAAGATCTCCATCATTGTCCAGATCACCAGCACAAGCTCCCAAGGAAAGATTGATTCCCTCTTTGTTTTTAATCAATCCTTTTAGTGAAGATTTATCAATAAATTGATTATTCCCTTGATTTATATACAGGTGATTTGATTCGAATAAACCACAGGTAAAAATATCAGGTAAACCGTCTTGATCAAAATCAGCAACCACCACACCATATTCATCATCCACGGCTTTTGCAAAGGTATAAAAGGTTATTTTATCAAAACCTTTCCATTTTTCTGTATTGAAATTTTGTTCTTTTTGGTTAGAATAATGCAATATAGTTCCATCACTTCCAAGACACCATTCTTCATTTTTATGAATCATTCCAATACTATTCAGATTAGTTTTTACAGAACTATGAATATGTTCCCATTTACCATTTTCATATTTAATGATCAATCCATTATTTCCTACTCCAATAAAGGTAGTTTCGTCTAATACGATAAATGAATTAATTTGAGCTAACTCCTTATAAGTAGAAATTTTATAAATAGAATCGGTTCTTACAATTCCCAGATAATCAGAACCAAGAACATAAATGTTCTTATTGAATAATTCTAATTGACGTATGTTATTAGAATTATTTATCTTTTGCCATGAGCCATCATATTTATATAATGAACCTGAAGGTGAAGCAGCCCAGATAATTCCTTTTTGATCTATCTTAGCACTTTTTATACTTTTTATTGTTGGAGGTGAAAGGATTTTCCACTTTTTATTTTTTAGGATAGCGATTTCACCTAATCCTGCAATAACGCCATTATTTTGATCTAAAAAATACATTGTACTAATCGAATTGAGTGGATGATCAACACTTTTCCATAATTTTCCGTTCCAATAAAACATTTCTGAATCTTGAAATTTTGTTTTTGAACTAATAAAAATAGAATTAGTGTCAATAGCATACATAAAACTTACTTGCCTGGGAGGTTGTATTTTCATTTTTTTCCAAACAGTTTTGTTCAGATAAATGATTTGATCTCCTGAGGCAACACCAGTTTGATTTGGAAAAAGAAAAAGATCTTTTAGATTTGAATAAATTGGAGAAGAGGACTGTGACCAAATAGGTTCCGGTGTAGTTTGGCCTATTGAAAAAGTGAAAGCAAAAAAAACTAAGGCAAAGAAAAGTAGATGCTTTTTATTTGGCAAGCTATACCTGTATTGTTTTAGAAACATAAGAGGTAATTAACGGGGTGATTGCTTTTTATAATACCCAAAGATATTATATTTACAATAAACTATCCATCTATTAGAAAACCTTATCTCTATTTTTTAATTCTCAACTGATGCAAAGCATCTGCAACAGCTTTATGCGTAACTGTTTTGCCATCCATTTTCTTTACAATGTTCTCCTTTTCATGCAAATTGGCTTCCAGTTGATTTAATATATTCATCAAATGCATTTTCATATGTCCTTGCTGAATTCCCGTTGTTGTCAATGCTTTTAATGCAGCAAAATTTTGTGATAACCCTGCGACAGCAATGATCTGCATCAATTCTTCAGCAGAAGGATCTTGCAGAATTTCTAATGATAATTTTGCCAAAGGATGCAGTTTGGTGAGTCCGCCAACGGTTCCAAGTGAAAGAGGGATCTCAATCCAAAAACGAAATACTCCGTTTTCAATTTTAGCATTTGTCAAACTTTTATAAGAACCACTTTTAGCTGCATAAGCATGTGCTCCTGCTGCAACTGCTCTAAAATCATTTCCGGTAGCCAGTACCACAGCATCAATTCCGTTCATAATTCCTTTGTTATGAGTCACGGCTCTAAATGGTTCCACATTTGCAATTTGAATAGCTTGCACAAATTTTTGAGCATAGATTTCAGGATCTGTATCAAAAAGATCTGTCACCTTACAACTTACTTCAGCATGCACTATGCATTCTGGTACATAATTAGAAAGGATGCTCATTACAATGTGAATGTCAGTTTTTAACTCTGCGAAAGCATTGTTTTTAAACTCTTTGGCAATAGCTTCTAAACAGGAATTGATAAAATTTGCTCCCATACTATCGGCAGTTTCAAAAGTAACATGCAACTGATAGTAATTTTCTAATTTGCTTGTTTTATCACGAAGTTCAATATCAACAATTCCTCCTCCTCTTTTGCGCATATTTGCTGTAATGGAATCTGTTGCTTTCAATAATTGATCTTTGTTCTTTTGAAAGTATTTTTCAAGTTCTTCAAAATCTCCTTCGTACACAAAGTGAACCTGACCTACCTTTATGGTAGAGATCACCCTGGTTTTAAAACCTCCCCGGGTACTCCAGAACTTTGCAACCAAAGAGGCAGCCGCCACAACCGAACTCTCTTCAATTGCCATGGGCAGCACGTAAGGTTTGCCATTGATTATAAAATTTGGAGCTACTGCATAGGGAACATAGAAATTGGATATGGTATTTTCTATAAACTCATCGTGCAATTGTTGCAATTTCTCATTGTCGTTTTCATATTGTTTTAAAGTTGAAATTCCCTCTTTTACATCTTTAAAAAAATTCTTTGCTAACCAGTTAATTTTTTCATCTTTGGTCAATTTCGAAAATCCTGTGATGGTTTTTGACATGGGTTTGGGTGTTTTTTGTTTGTAAATATAATCATTACCTATGGAATTTTTTAAATGAAAAATATAAAGAAAAAACTTTTAATTTCTCTAATTTCAAATAAAAGGCCTTTAATGTTTACAATTTCTACAATTATTTAAAATTTTAATAAAAAATCATCAAATTCATCGTCTTTCATAAGAGCTTTTATTCTTAAAGATTCAGTCAGAAGGAGGCAAAATATTGGTTAATTTTTACTAAACTTGGCAAACTTTTTAAATTGTACTTTTATGAAAAGACTTTTGTTTCTATTTCTGATTCTTTCTACTTCAGTATATGCACAAGATCAAAAAATCACATTGGATGATATCTGGACAAAATATTCCTTTCGAACGGAAAGACTGGAATCTTTTCAATCTATGAAAAAAGGAGATTATTATACTATTTTGAATACCAATAAAGAAGGAACATGGCTGGATAAATATAGTTATGCCACATTGAAAAAAGTAGAAACTATCGTTTCAGGCAATGACCTTCCCGGAATAAAATATTTTGATGATTATACTTTTGATAACGAAGAAACCAAAATCATTATCGGTAAAGACCTTGAAAGAATTTTCCGGCATTCACAGGTTGGTTTTTATTATGTGTATGATATTGCATCAAAAAACCTGGTAAAAATATCAGATCATAAAATTATGGAACCTACTTTTTCGCCAGATGGGAAAAAAGTTGCGTTTGCATATCAAAATAATTTATATGTAAAAGATCTAAAAACCAACAAAATCACACAAATTACTTTTGATGGCGAAAAAAATAAGATCATCAATGGTATTACCGACTGGGTTTACGAAGAAGAATTTGCATTTGTAAGAGCTTTTGAATGGAATGGTAATTCTGATAAAATTGCTTATATCAGATTTGATGAAACTAAAGTTCCAGAATTTTCAATGGATATTTATGGAGAAGATCTTTACCCAACAAAGCAAGTATTTAAATATCCTAAAGCCGGTGAAAATAATTCAGAGGTAAATCTTTATTTGTATAATTTAAAAACCAAACAGAATTCTAAAATAAATTTAGGAAAAAACAAACAATACTATATCCCTCGTATTCAATGGACCTATGATAACAATACCCTGGCGGTAACAACCTTGAATCGGCATCAAAATAATTTAGATTTTGTTTTTGTCAATGGAAAAACATTAAAAAGCCAATTGATCTTAAACGAAACAGATAAGGCATTTGTAGATATTGAAATGAAAGATGAGATTACTTTTTTAAACAATGGTAGTTTTATCTGGACAAGTGAAAAAGACGGATTTAATCATATTTATCTTTATGATAAAAATGGTAAATTGATCCGTCAGATCACAAAAGGAAACTGGGAAGTAACAGGTTATTATGGTCTGGATTCCAAATCAAATAAAATATTTTACCAGTCTACAGAAGAGGGGACTGTTAACCGAAGTATTTATGCTATTGATATTTCTGGAAAGAATAAACAAAAATTAAATAAGAATATTGGTAGTAACAGTGCTGCTTTTAGTAATAGTTTCAACTATTTTATCAATACTTTTTCAAGTGCAACAACACCTCCTGTTTATACTTTGATGGATGCAAGAACAGGAAAGGAAATGCAGGAAATTAAAAACAACTCAAAACTTTCTCAAAAATTATCCAAATACAATTTACCTAAAAAAGAGTTCACAACCATCAAAACAAAAAACGGTGAATTTAATATGTGGATCGTTAAACCCGTGAATTTTGATCCAAACAAAGAGTATCCACTTTTAATGTATCAATATTCCGGTCCGGGGTCACAATCTGTTAAAAATACCTGGAATAATTCTAAAGATTACTGGAATTATATGCTGGCTGATAAAGGATATATTGTTGCTTGTGTTGACGGACGTGGAACAGGTTTTAAAGGGCGAGATTTTAAAAAGATCACCTACAAAGAACTGGGGAAGTATGAAATTGTAGATCAGATAGAAGCTGCCAAAGAATTAGGTAATCGCAAATATATTGATGCCAAAAGAATTGGTATCTGGGGATGGAGCTATGGTGGTTATATGAGTAGTCTGGCAATTACCAAAGGAGCCGATGTGTTTAAAATGGCGATTGCAGTAGCACCAGTTACTTCGTGGAGGTTTTATGATTCGGTTTATACCGAAAGATATATGCAAACTCCACAGGAAAACCCAGGCGGATATGATGAGAATTCTCCTTTGAATTTTGCAAACTTGTTAAAAGGTGATTATTTATTAATTCATGGTACAGGAGATGATAATGTGCATGTGCAAAACGCTATGAGAATGGCAAATGCACTGATCGAGGCAAATAAGAAATTTGATTTTTTCATTTATCCTGACAGAACACATGGAATTTACAGCGGAAAAAATACCAGATTACATCTTTATAATAAAATGACTAATTTTATAAATTCCTCATTAGGAACAACTGTTAAAAAATAGTTAATAAAATAAAAAAAAGTTTAACTTAGCTGCCAGCTTTTTAAAATTAATCAAACATGAAAGAAATAGAATTTAGAAAAACCCACCCAAAAGGGCTTTATACACTTTTTGCAACAGAAATGTGGGAACGGTTCAGTTATTACGGAATGCGTTCATTATTGGTTCTTTATTTAACTGCAACTGTTGTAAATGGAGGTTTTGGGTTAGATGAAGCTTCTGCTCTTGAAATTTATGCAATATTTACCGGGCTTGTTTATTTAACACCAATTTTAGGAGGTTGGGTTTCTGATAATTTACTGGGTCAGCGAAAAACTGTATATATAGGAGGTTTGGTAATGGCAATTGGTCAGTTTATTATGGCTACAGGAGCTTTTATGCATGGATGGGATCCAGAGTTTAGAGCTTTTGTATCACATTTCGGATTAGGAGTGCTGATTCTTGGTAATGGTTTTTTTAAGCCAAACATTTCTACTATGGTTGGAGAATTTTATGATGATAATGATCCTATGAAGGATTCCGCTTTTAATATTTTCTATTTAGGAATTAATTTAGGAGCAATTTTAGGTACTTTTATCGCTGGTGGATTAGGAGAAAATGTAGATTGGGGATGGGGTTTCTTAACTGCAGGTATAGGTATGGTAATAAGTGTCTTTTGGTTAAATGCAAGAGAAAGAACGCTGGAGCACTATGGCTTGCCACCGGATACCCCAAAGGATCAAGATAAACTTGATGGAAAAGACTGGAGAGATATCGTAATTTGGGTTGTAGGTTTAGTTATAGGAATCGTGGTAATAATGAATATTTGGGATTTTTTACCTGATTCTGCTACAACAATTATAACTTATGTTGGGTTTACCGCAATTATTCTGGGGCTTGGTTATATTATTTCTAAAGGAACGAATGGAGCTGAAGAATGGAGTAGAATGGCTGTGATTATTGTACTGGCATTGTTTAATATTGTTTTTTGGGCAGGATTTGAACAGGCAGGAGGTACTTTTAGTTTATTTGCAAAAAATAATACCGATAGAATGATGTTTGGATGGGAAATGCCGGCAACCTGGTTTCAAAATGTAAATTCTTTAGCAATACTTATTGGTGCACCTTTATTTGCAGGCTTATGGTTGTATTTAGATAAAAAAGGATGGAATCCCAGAACACCAATAAAATTTGCTATTGGTTTAGCATTGGCAGCAGTAGCTTTTTGGGTGATGACACAAGCTTCACATGCAGCTGATGGAGGTAATTTAGTTTCACCTTTCTGGTTGGTTGGTGTTTATGTTCTATTAACTTTAGGTGAATTAATGCTGTCGCCAATAGGCTTATCAATGATTACCAAATTGGCACCGGGCAAACTAGTTTCGGTTGTGATGGGATTATGGATGGCCAGTTTTGCTGCAGGTAATTATTTGGCAGGAATGTTAAAAGGTATTTTGGAAAAATATGATTTTGAATTATATCCGTTTATCATGACGGTGATGCTTGGTTCAGCTATTTTGTTGTTCCTGATCTCTCCGTTTTTAAACAAAGCAATGAAAGGAATTCATTAAGAATAATGGGCGTATTAATATAAATATATTTAGACCCTGCTAAAAATATTTTTAGCAGGGTTTCTCTTTTAAAAATTCACACAATTATGAGTACAGAAAAAAGATCATTAGGATTTATAGGATTATTACAGTCATTTACCAAACCTTTTTGGTTGGCAAGTATTATGGAACTTTTTGAACGATGGGCATGGTATGGTCTTTTTGCCGTATTGGCTTTATATTTAACAGGTTCTACAGATGAAGGTGCTCTTGGTTTTACACATATTGAAAGAGGTGAGATAATGTCGTATGTAACCTTTATTTTATATTTATTACCTATTGTAACTGGTGCTATTTCAGATAAAATTGGGTATAAATTATCCCTTATAATTGCTTATGTACTATTAGCTGTTGGATACTATTTTATGGGAGAAGTTACGTCTTATTCAGCAGTTTTTCTTATGTTTTTGGTTGTTGCTGTAGGTGCGGCAATGTTTAAGCCGGTAGCTTCTGCAATTGTTACTAAATCTACAGATGATAGGAATTCTTCTTTTGGATTTGGCGTTTTTTATATGATGGTAAATATTGGTGGTTTTTTTGGACCACTTTTTTCTGCAAAATTAAGAGATGAATATGGGTGGAAAATCGTATTTATTATGGCGGCAACAGCGATTGTTGTAAATCTTATTATTGTTATATTCTTTTTCAAGGAACCCAATCGAGAAAAAAATTCTGATTCGCTATGGAAGACCGTTTGGAAATCTTTGATAAATATCTGGGAAGCTCTATCTGATATGAGGCTTACACTATTATTATTGATAATGGTCGGATTTTGGTTAATGTTTAATCAATTATTCTACACCTTACCTGTATTTATAGAAGAATGGGTTAACACCAGACCGGTATATGATCTCTTTCATAAAATATTACCTCCAATAGCTGAATTTTTAAAGAATAAAGATGGAGCTATTAATCCAGAAATGATAGTTAATTTAGATGCTTTTTTTATTATTATTCTGCAAATGGGTATTTCAATGATTATTTTAAAATGGAAACCAATTAGTGCGATGATGACAGGTATAATTATTGCAATGATTGGTATTGGTGTTTCATTCTATACCAATAATAGCCTATATACTGTACTTGGTATTTTGATATTTGCTATTGGAGAAATGACATCAAACCCTAAATTTTCTGATTATATTGCTAAAATATCGCCTAAAGGAAAGGAGGCTTTATATATGGGTACTTATTTTTTACCCATTGCTTTTGCAAATTTATTAACCAAATGGATAACGGGTGATTTATATGAAAAATACTCTGATAAAGTTGCAATTATTAGAAGAGAATTAACTTCAAGAAATATTGAAATACCTGAAATTTCAAATGGATATACAAAGAATGATTTTTATACTGAGGCTGCAGATAAATTACAGATGTCTCAAGAGCAAATGACCAGTTTTCTTTGGGATACTTATCACCCTGGTAATATTTGGTATGTAATAGCCGGTATAGGAATGATAACCGTTATTGGTTTGTTAGTATATAATTATGTAATAGGTAAAAAAGATAAAGTAACAGCATCTTAAAACATAATAAATTGAATATTACTATTGGTAAAAAACTAATTAGAGAAGAGATATTAGGGCATCCTACTGGGTTATTCGTTCTTTTCTTTACAGAAATGTGGGAGCGTTTTTCTTATTATGGAATGCGTGCTATTTTAACTCTTTATTTGGTTTCCAAAACTACTGATGTAAATAGTGGTTTGGGTTGGAGCCATACCGAAGCCCTTGAATTATACGGATGGTACACCATGTTTGTATATTTGATGTCAATACCCGGAGGTTATATTGCTGATAAATTTATTGGGCAAAAAAAATCGGTTCTTGTTGGTGGAATTTTACTGGTTGTTGGTCATGGTATTTTGGCTTATACTGAAATGTGGGCTTTTTACACCGGACTTGTTCTTATTGTTCTTGGGGTTGGCATGTTAAAACCAAATATTTCAACCATGGTTGGAGGTTTATACCAAAGGGGAGATATTAGAAGAGACAAAGGATTTACTATTTTTTATATAGGTATCAATGTTGGATCCTTTTTGGCAAGTATCATTGTAGGTTATGTTGGTGAGGTGATTGGATGGCACTATGGTTTTGGTCTTGCAGGAATTGGAATGCTTTTAGGCTTGTTGGTTTATTATTTCGGACAACCTTACTTAGCGAATGTTGGTAATTTTATTGGAGATTCAGCATCAAAAGAAGAAAAAGAGTTACTTAATAAACCTCTTACAAAAATTGAAAAAGACCGAATTATTGTTCTTTTTATTTCCTTTTTACTGGTAATTGTTTTTTGGGGAGCATACGAACAAGCAGGTGGTTTGTTAAATCTTTATGCCTTAGAAAAAACCAATAGAATGTTTATGGGAATGGAAATACCTGCATCATGGTTCCAGTCTTTATCAGCTCTTTTTATCATTATCATAGGAACAACAGTTGCACGCTATTGGGCAAATAGAAAATTGAAAGGTAAAAATGCCTCTTCTATTTTCAAAATGCTGGTAGGTTTGATCATTATGGGAACCGGTTTTTTATTCATGTCGGCTGCAGCCATACAATTTGAAAATGAGGGTTCTTCAGCAATGTATTGGCTCATTTTTGCGTACTTTTTAAATGTTGTGGGAGAATTAAGTTTGTCTCCTGTTGCTTTATCCTTTATTACGAAACTTGCTCCGGTAAAATATGCATCTATCATGATGGGCGTTTATTTTGCAATGACAGGTATTGGTAACAAATTAGCTGGTTTATTGGGAGAATCAGCTTCTCATTATGGAGAATTTACAATTTTTACAGGAATTGCAATATTTTGTATCCTTTTCGGATTGCTGGTGATGTTATTCCGTAAAAAACTACATGACCTTACCCATGGCGCTGAAGATGATGAGCATGTAATTATTGATTAAGGTATAGAATAAAAAAATTAATGATGTAGAATTTTGATTATTAAATGTTTA
>Ga0190293_1000418_pt1 | contig 15119 bp, 17 predicted proteins | sample 48693001_MG_FD_161671 | JGI IMG/M metagenome (GOLD analysis project Ga0190293, IMG submission 161671) | Hydrothermal vent microbial mat bacterial communities from Southern Trench, Guaymas Basin, Mexico - 4869-30-0-1_MG | ecosystem: Environmental > Aquatic > Marine > Hydrothermal vents >... | reverse complement strand
ATTGGGTGTGCATCTCCTAAACCAAAGTAAAGTTTTAAAACATCCGCTTCTCTAGGGGTCAAAGTTTCCAAAGCCCTTAAGATCTCTATTTTCAATGATTCATGTAATAAGCTTTTATCAGGATTTGGTGACTCTCCTGAGTTCAAAACGTCATAAAGATTAGAGTTCTCTCCTTCAATTAGAGGAGCATCCATTGATACGTGGCGACCAGAAATCTTCATAGATCCCTTTACATCACTAATAGTCATATCCAATTCCTTTGCAATTTCTTCTGCAGAAGGAGGTCTTTCATTTTCTTGTTCTAATCTTGCAAAGGTCTTATTGATCTTATTGATCGATCCAATCTTATTCAATGGTAATCTTACAATCCTTGACTGCTCAGCCAAAGCCTGTAAAACAGATTGTCTAATCCACCAAACGGCATAAGAGATAAACTTAAAACCTCTTGTTTCGTCAAATCTTTTGGCTGCCTTTATCAATCCCAAATTACCTTCATTGATAAGATCAGGTAAAGTCAAACCTTGATTTTGATATTGTTTCGCAACAGATACTACGAACCTTAAATTTGCCTTAGTTAATTTCTCCAAGGCAATCTGATCTCCTGCTTTTATTCTTTGTGCTAATTCAACTTCCATGTCGGCTGTAATCAAATCAACCTTACCAATCTCTTGCAAATATTTGTCTAAAGAGGCAGTTTCACGATTCGTAACCTGCTTAGTTATTTTTAGTTGTCTCATTAAAAAATTGGAATTTTAGATTAAAAAGTTTTGGTCTGTATATTCTTATACGTAAAAGGAGGTAGAAATGTTACAATTTCGCAAGAAGTATTTTATATCTAGGAATTTTTGATTTAAGAATAACCATATAATAGTAGTTACTATTTAATCTATTTCTAATATATATTATCCATTATATCTACTATTATTATAGATACTTTCATATAAATTACTGAAAGAAATAAATGATAAAATATGGACAAACCTATATATAACAGCTATTAGAAGTAATTTATTCATCATTTATAACATTTAATTTAGCCCATGCGCCATTATCATACCCTTTCTATTTACTTCCTTAAATTATGGTAGGAGAAATCTATATAGCCCTTATATAATTTGTACTTCCATTTACTAAAAAAATTAACTATATTTAAATTACAAATTGTTTTAACTAATCAACCTAATTATGAAATGGAAAGGTAAACGACAAAGTTCAAATATTGAAGACAGAAGAGGCCAATCTGGTTCAAGCAGAGGCCGAGGCGGATTCAATCCTATGCTAATTGGACCTTTGATTAAAATCCTTTTTTCAAAAACAGGCTTAATCATAGTAGGCCTATTTCTTGTATTTTCATTAATAACAGGTAATAATCCACTGCGTATTTTGGGTCAGTTTTTTGTAGGAGGTAATAACCCTACTGAGACTTCAACCCCTTACCTGGGAAGCCGTGAAGAAAATGAATTAGTTGACTTTAGTGCTACTATTTTGGCTAGTACGGAGGATGTATGGAATGAAATTTTGAATAATTATAGGGAGCCCACTCTTGTACTTTTTACTGGATATGTATCTTCAGCCTGTGGATCTGCCTCTAGTGCTACTGGTCCTTTTTATTGTCCCGGTGATGAAAAACTGTACCTTGATTTAAGTTTTTTTCACGATATGGAACTCAAATTAAATGCACCCGGTGACTTTGCTCAAGCCTATGTAATTGCTCATGAAGTAGGTCATCATATCCAGAAAATTATGGGTATCAGCGATAAAGTTCAACTTCTAAGAGGTCAAATGAGTGAGAAGGAATACAATCAATATTCCGTTCGTCTGGAGTTACAAGCTGATTTCCTAGCCGGTGTTTGGGCACATCACTCACAAAAAATGACTCATATGATGGAAACAGGTGATCTTGAAGAAGCGCTGAATGCGGCATTCGCTATTGGAGATGATCGCTTACAAAAACAGTCAACAGGAAGGGTGGTGCCAGATTCCTTCACACATGGCACTTCTGAACAACGTATAAGGTGGTTTAAAAAGGGATTTGATACTGGTGACATTGAACAAGGAGATACCTTTAATGCTAACCCCTTATAAGTGATATACCGTTTTCAATAGAATTAACTCTTTGATGAATCGTTGTATTAAAATGGAAAACTATCAAAATCCAAATCACAACAAGCACTATTTTTCCAATAGCATACCTCATATTTCAAAGACTTACCTGCCCGTCTGTCAGGTGGGTTATCATCAGCTGTTTTTTTATTCGTGAGATTCTAAAAAACTAATTTCAATTTTTTAGTTAATCGAACTAATCCCGCTTTTTCAGCGGGATATTGGTTAGTACCTCGACCCTTGGGTCGATTCCTATTAATGGGTTCAGGGCTTGCCCTGAGGTTTAATACCATTTATTTCTATATTACTCTAGGTACTTTGTTATTACAAAAAACCAGTCATATTTCTATAACTGGTTCTTAAGGGGGATCAAAACTTGTTCTTTCTATAACTTGCAATTTAAAATAGTCATCCCGAGTGAAGTTAGAATCAATCGGACCAACACAATTCAAATTAATCTTAATAAAACTATTAATGGATTGTCAAATATCATGGTTATTCTATTAGAATCCTGTGACATTTATCACTGAGATAAAAGGTGAAAAACGAATAGGTTATAAAAAAACCCAAGTGAAATAGATTCACTTGGGATAAAAACTATAAGTGTCAAAATTTTGTTCCCCCAAATATTTTGGACACATTGCAATATACACTTAATATCGAATTATTAAAATATGTATTGTTAATTCAATTTAAAAAACTTGTCACACTTCTATTAATTGTTCTAGCGGGTGGTTTCTTTCAATTTGAATCTACTATGATTATGATACAATGGATACTATTTTTAATGACAGCATATGTTAACAATATTATTAAATTTTTCTGTCGTTTTATACAGTGTCTCGTATTGCTATAGAACCAAACTTTAACTTTTTTACATCGATGAGCATTTGAATTATTGTACCATTTAAAAATGATTATTTATAAAGTATGATATTAAAAAAAGAATGAAAAGATGAAAATAACATGACTTTAATCATTGTTACATAGTGTATTAAATACCTAACTTTATTGACGTTTAATGAAATATGTATAATTATGGGATTTGGAAGGTTGGAATGTTTGGAAAGTTTGGAGAGTTTAAAAAAGAAACACCCAAGCAAAGTACGCGGAAGCATTATTGGTAATATCAATTATATTGAGCACATTTTAGCTTTGATCATTGGAGAATACTTTAAAACTACTAAAAAAGAGGAATTTGAAAATATTTTGATGAATACCACTTACTTTAATTATGGTAAAAAGATAAGACTTCTCAGATCTCTGAAATTGATCAAAGAAAAAGAGTATGAACTGTTTCATAGAATTAGCGTGATTCGTAATACTTTTGCCCATGCCGACTTGGAATTTGACAAAGAGGCTATAAGTAAGGATAGAAATAATAAGATAGCATTGATAACAATTTCACGTACCGGTGATGTGAAAAATGAAGGAGTATATGAATTGGCTCATGAATTTGATCAAACAGTAGATAGAATTGAAAAGATCCTTGAAAAAATTATAAGAGTTAAATTATGGAATAAGAAAAAATCAAGTCACATTTCTATAATCAGCTCTTAATCAAGCTATTTATTAATGAGTAAATTAAAATAAAACCAATATTTTTACTATATCAAATTTAAATCTATTCTATCAGAAAGAGTTTTGTCTATACCATCTATATTAAACTCTATGTTGTGCTCCATATCATAAGCTGAGATGGGTAAACTCCGCTGTTTTTCGGATAGCTCTTGTAACTTATTGATGAGATCATTTACTGTTTTCATAACTATTTAATTTTTTAATCTTGACTTAAATCTTCAATTTAAGGGTTCAAATAAAACGAAAAGCGTATTGATTTATTGCTTTTAAATTACATTGTATATTGAAAAATTCGAGAATAGTTAAGGTTTTTTTGTATTGTACAGTTCCAAGTTGAGATACGACTATTAGCACCCATAAAACACAATTTATCATGTCTTCATTTTAGATAAATACAATATTATCTTTAAAATAAACGTTTCTTTTGTAATAGTAAATTGCTAAACAATGGAAAGATATAAGATAATTCTGGATAAGAACGAATGCAACCCGGCTGATAGGTTTAAAATATTATTATATGATATTATCATGTTTGTAATATTGATTACCGTTATTTTAACAGGCCTTTTTTACTTATAGTCTTGATCAATTCAAGAATAAAAAAACCAGCTATATTTCTAAAATAACTGGTTTTTAAACTTACTAACTCAAAATTAACCTATATACTACTTAACTTTTCACCATTTTTATATATAGATTTTTCTTTTAACTCACCATTTTTATAATAGCGCTCGCTTGGTCCGTTTAATTTATTGTTTATAAATGCCGATTTTTCCTTTAATTGGCCATTTTCATAATACTCTTCAAAAGATCCATATAATTTATTTTCCTTGAAATTACCATACCCTCTTAAAATACCATTTTTATGATATGATTTACTATGACCGTTTAATTGCCCTTGCTTGTAGGATGTTTTAAATTTTAATTGATTATTTTCATAAAACTCCTCAAAAACGCCATCTAATTTTCCATCTTTAACATTAAATCTAAATTTTAAATTTTCATTAGGATAATTATCAAATATGATACCGTTGAATTTGTCTCCTTTAAAGAGATAGGTAGTTTGTCCTTTTATTTCTCTTTTATCAACTTCAGAAAAAGGCAGATGAATCTGAGAACTAAGTAAATTAACAGACAAAAGACCGAAAAGTAAAAATATAATTAATTTTTTCATAAAAATTCCATAAAAACATTGCCTAAAAAATAATGTTGATCATTTAGGCAACAACTAATTCAAAATAATATTGAGGAGATTGCGAATATAATATATTATATCAATAGAAATATGTAACCTTTATCACATAAATTTCAAGCACTAATGTCATGATGTATTAATTTTTTAAAGTCATATATTAAATTAAAAATCCAGATTGATTCTCAATATCAATCGGGATTTATACAAATTAATCTTCTATAAGATTATTAATGAGAGTCGGCTAATTTATAATCTTATTACTTCTTAAACAATACCTTTGAGGGTATTTGAAAACTGAAAACTTTTAAATTATTATAATAATTCAATTTCATTCAGCTGAAAATTATATAAGAGAAACATCTGTTGATCTCTTTATTTTTCTCAGAGCGATCTTTTAAAATCATAATTAATAGGCACTAAATGTTTATCTATTATTACAAATTTTAATGTTCCTTTGGTTTTATATTTCACACGAACGACATCGTAATCCATTTGTGATCTCATATTATTACTGAGATCAAATGCCTTCCATTTTTTTAAAACTTTCACTTTAATTAATTCCACAGAACTTGATTCCATTTTATCAATGATTTCCTTAACTTTTTTATCCGTTAATTTAATTTGGGATGACATGGTGAGTGGAAAAAACACCAGGCATAAAAATAATAAAAGTAACTTCATCATATTGAGGGGGTTTATGATTTGTCGTTGTAAATATTATTAAAAAAACTGACTACAACCTAGCTTCATGTAATTTTGATTTCCATGGCTTTTTGTTGTTTAGTCTAACTCTTTCAGATATTCTATTAAGAAATAGTTTGACATCTTCTCGTGTGGGTTTGTAATTTTCTATCATAGCAAGGGGATTTAAATTAATAAAATAATTTTGTTAAATAAAAAATTAAAAGAAATAGCTTAGAATATTTTTAAGAAAGAATTAATCTATATTCAGAAAATATTCATAGCAATTTCAATTATCTGATAAATACAAAGTTACGAAATATTTATTTATTATGCAATACCCTATGAGGGTATGTGAAATAGAAAGAGAAATTTACGGATAAAAAACCATAATCATACCCAGAATAGGCTCAAAAGAGGTCAAAAAAATTCAAATACTTTATTCTAATGGCACCAAAAGAACTGGTATTTTTGATTTTTTAATAATTCCTGAAGATACACTTTCAATAATAGCTTTATAGATAAAATTATATTTATGATGACCAACAATAATTAGATCAACATTTAGTTTTTTAGTTTCTTCTATTACAGTTTCGATCGTAGCTCCTTCTATGAGTAATCCTTCTGCGTTGATTCCTTTTTTTATTATAGAATTGGTGTATTTTTCAAGTAATTTGTGTTCTTTTCTAATTTCTGTTGCCCTCCAATCTCTTACGTGTTGAGGTCCAACTCCATAACCAACAAAACCTGGTTCAGGAGCAGTGATATGCAAAAGCCATAATTTTGAATCGAATGCATTTGCCAATTGAAAAGCCTTCTCAATTAGCACTTTTTCATTTTTATTAAAATCGATTGTAACTAATATATTTTTCATTTTTAATAATTATTTCTGAATATGAATATTACAAAATTAATATTCATACTACGATTTAACAATGATAAGTATCACCAAACTAATTGATTGTGATCAGTTATTGAATTTGATTATAACATTGAAGGATATTATAGTTGATTGACAAAAACACCAATTATTTTGCTAAGAGTGGTTTGAGGTTACTCCAAGGTATAATTTTGGCCCTATTTATATAGATAATAAAAACCCAAATGAATAAATCAAACATATTCACTTGGGTTTTTTTCCAAAATCTATTACTATGGGAGGGGCTAAACAAATATAATCATTTTTGACCTTTGTTGTTTGTTACTCAAGTTACCAAATAGGTATAATTAAAATAAAGGAAAACCTCAGTCCCGATCTCTTTGGTTGAGGTTTTTTCTTATTAGAATCAAGGTAAATAACTTGTTAAACTCCTTCATTGCGGAGCACTTGTAAGGGAGGACTTTTTAATACACTTTGGCTATTGCCAATTCCAATAAGAAGAACTAATAAAGTGATCCCGGGAAACAATACTAGAAATGGAATAAGAGAAGGTGTAAAAGATAAATCAAAAACAAACCAGGCAAGTAACTGACTGCTTATAAGAGATAGAAATATCCCGCTTAGGCTTCCCAAAATGCCTAAATACATATACTCTAATGCCATTATTTTTAATATTTGTTTACTTGTAGCTCCAAGTGTTCTCAATAGTACATTTTCCTTGATACGTTGGTATTTACTGGTTCTAACAGCTCCAATTAGTACAATTATTCCGGTGAAAATACTAAAAAAGGCCATGAAATTAATAACCCATGAAATCTTTACCAAAACACTTTCAACAAGTGTTAATATTTGCCTCAGATCAATAATGGAAATATTTGGATATTTCTTGATCAATTCATTTTGTAATTTCGCCGATGTTTGCTCATTTTCTGTATGGGTAGATAAAACATTGAACTGAGGTGCATCTTCTAATATACCTGTTGGGAAAACTATCGAAAAATTTAATTGCATTCGACCCCAATCCACTTCGCGAATATTGGCAACTTTTGTTTTCATCAACACACCTTGTACATTAAAGGTAATGTTATCACCAATTTTTATCTGCCCATCACGAGATACATTTTGAGCTATAGATATAGCCACCGGGGATATTCCATCTAAAGTGTCTTTTGCAACCCATGTTCCACTGGTTATTTTTTCTGATCCAATAAGTGAATCACGATAGGTAACTCTAAATTCGTGATTGAGCATCCATTCACTAATAGTTGAACTTGTGTCTTTACGTATATCATTTACCAACCGTCCCTTAATACTGTGAACTCTCATCGTAATAATTGGAATATTATCAATAACATTTCCAAGACTAAGGGCAACTTCTTCTTTTTGATCATTCTGTACATCGAGCAATATGATATTGGGATTATTTGAATTCTTTTCAAATGACAGCTTTGTAAGAAGCAGATCTTTGGTGAAATAAAGAGTACTAATAAGAAATGTTCCAACTCCAATAGCAAGTATTAAAATTACTGTTTGATTATGGGGTCTGAACAGATTCAATAAACTTTGACGAGCGCAAAATCCCCAGGAGGAGGGAAAGTATTTTTTCAATCCCTTTATAAATAGTAATGTAATTCCTGTTAAAATTAAAAAAGTGACTAATATCCCAATAATGAAGAACAAGGCATATTTCCAGTCGTTCAACAGCCAAAGTGAAAATAAGAATAGAAAAAGTAAAATGCTTCCTATGACAATAACACTAGCAAATTGAGGTTTCTTTATTTTTTCTTCTTCAATGCGTAATACCCGCAATGGAGAAACATACCAAGTTCCTAATAAAGGTAATAAGGCAAACAATATCGACATGAAAATACCTAATAACATACCCATTATAATTGGTGCAAAACTGATTGAAATCTGTATGTCAAAGGGTAAAATATCATCTAATAAATAAGGAAATAATTCCTGTAGTAAGATTCCGCCTAATGAACCGATTAAACCCCCAACAAAACCCATTGCCATAATTTGGATTAGATATATTAAAAAGGTTTGCTTTCTTGTTGCACCAATACATTTAAGAATTGCAACGGTTCGTAATTTTTCTTTTATATAAATATGAACAGAACTTGCTATTCCCACACAACCAAGTAAAAGAGCTATAAATGCAACTAAATTCAAGAAAATACCAAAATTGTTATAGCTACGGCTCATTCTCTTACTGGTGTCACTGTGAGTATCTAAATCAGCTCCTTCCGCATCTAGAATTGGATCAAGTTTAGCATTGAATTCATCTAAATCTAAATTAGGTGATGCAACAAAATAATATTGATATTCCACCCTGCTTCCGATTTGAATTAATCCAGATTTTTCTATGAAACGGTAAGGAATATAGACCGGAGGAGCAACGGAATTTGAGAAACTTGTACTTCCCGGAGCTGATTTCAAAGAACCAGCAATAGCTAAGGTTATATTTCCAATTTTTATGCTATCACCAACTTCAATTCCGTATTGAAGCATTACTGTTGCATCGACCAGGGCACCTCCAGTATTTTGGTATGTCTTAGCAGCTAAAGCCGGCTCTGTTTCCATTGTTCCGTAAAATGGGAACCCGCCTTCTAAGCCTTTTATCTGTAAAAATTTAGTTGCTCCGTTCTTTGGAAATAAACCCATTGATGAGAAGTTGATCTCTCTGGCATTTGCCCCTCCAAGGGAATCGATAATCTTCTGTACCTTTTCATTTGGTTTATGTCGACTGTCAATAATAAAGTCGGCACCCATTAAAGATTTAGATTGCTGTTCAATATTTAGTTTGAGATTTTCACTAAAGGATTGAATCGAAACCACAGCAGCTATCCCCAAAAGGATAGATGCCATAAAAAGAGATAATTTTTTAAAACTAGCCTTGCTGTCCCGCCAAGCCATTTTTATAAGCCATCGGGTGTTAATTTTTGATCTTGTTTTCGAATTTTTATGCACAATTACAATTTACTTTGATCTAACATTATTTTCCCTCCTTGCAATCGTAGAATTCGTTGATTTTTCTTAGCCAATTCCATATCATGCGTAACAATTACCAAAGTGGTTCCTGCTTCTTCATTTAAATCGAAGAGCAATTGTACTACTTTTTCACTGGTCTCGGCATCGAGATTTCCAGTTGGTTCATCGGCAAACAGTATAGATGGTTTATTTGAAAAAGCTCTTGCCAAGGCAACTCTTTGTTGCTCTCCCCCTGAAAGTTGAGAGGGGTAATGATGAGAGCGATCACCTAGCCCCACCTTATTTAGAAGTTCCATTCCTATTTTATTCGGATTCTTAACACCCTGTAATTCCATTGGTACACTAACATTTTCCAGTGCGGTTAAAGTTGGCAATAATTGGAAGTCCTGAAATATAAAACCTACTTCATTGTTTCGTAAAATAGCTCTTTGGTCTTCGGTAAGATTATCTATTGTTTCACCACATAACTCAATAGAACCTGTGTCAGATTGGTCTAAACCGGCACATAGGCCAAGCAATGTTGTCTTGCCACTTCCTGAAGGTCCTACAATTGCAAAGGTCTCTCCGGCTTCTATTTGAAAGGAGATATCATCAAGTACTTTGAGTTTTTTAGAACCACTTGTATAGATTTTTTCCAAATGGTTGACATTTAATATATTTGCCATAGTTGTTCGATTGTCTTAGAAAGATTGGATTAAGATAAGAAAAATGATTAGAATGAAATATTCATGGCTAAAAAATTAATCACCATAGAAAATGATTATTAGGTACTGTCACAAATTTAATGGAAAAACAGATAAAGATTTATTTGATATTGTTTCTTTAGGAATGGCCTTCAAGAATTTGATGTTCTAAATGAAATAAACCCTTAGTAAAACCGAGAAGTTGAGAGCTTGCTCGAAAATCACTCGGCTGCACTTAGATTTTATAAAATTTAGGTTGTTAAATTCTTGTAAGCCCTGCCTTTGCCGGCAGGCAGGCTTGATTTTCCTGCCTCGCCGGCGGGTTTGTTTCGTTTTTTTATCAAGAAAAAAATAAAATGCCTGTTCGGCATAAGGACATAAAAATAAATATTCCGTTAAAATAACAGTAGAACCGAATATTACAGATGACTCCCGATACCTATTGGGATAAACCGATAAAATACATTAAATTATGAAAAAAATGTTAAAATATTGTTATTTATCTTTATTCATTGTACTGGTGTCTTGTGAAGGCAGATCTACTAAAAAAGAAGAGAGAAATTCGAAAATTGAAGTTGTTACAAAAAGTGAAACACAGTCAACAGCCAAGACAAAAACCATATTATTTTTTGGGAACAGCCTTACGGCCGGAATGGGACTTGACATAGAACAAGCATTTCCTGCACTTATTCAAAATAAAATCGATTCATTAAATTTAGACTTTAAAGTAGTCAATGCAGGATTGAGCGGAGAAACCACAGCAAGTGGTAAAAACAGACTGAGTTGGGTGCTTAAACAAAAGGCAGATATTTTTATATTGGAATTAGGTGCTAATGATGGTTTAAGAGGTATTCCCTTGGAAGAAACTCGAAAGAATCTTCAAATTATAATAGATAATGTTAAACAAAAAAATAAGTCAACTGAGATAATTCTTGCGGGTATGATGATTCCACCCAATATGGGTGAAACATATACCACACAATTTCAAAATATTTATCCTTCACTTGCAAATGAAAATAATCTATATCTAATTCCATTTATTTTGGAAGATGTAGCAGGTATAGCTAATTTAAATCAGGAAGATGGAATACATCCTACAGCTGAAGGGCATAAAATTGTTGCTAAAAATGTATGGATTATTTTGAAACAAATAATTCAATAACACTCCATTTCATTTTTTTAGTTAATTGAACTAATCCCGCTTTTTCAGCGGGATATTGGGTTCAGTCCCGATAAGCTATACAGGATGCCCTGGGGTTTAACCTTTTATTTCTCTTTCGCTTTAAACAATTTTTAAACTTCGATTTCTCCTTCTCCTACAGGCTCTTTACCAGTTCGAATAAAACCTAGTTTTGAAGTATCAGAATAACTAAAAAAAATGGGTTTTTCATTTCTTAATAGATCTAAAACATGACCATACATAGACATAGGATAACGCAAATAGATCAATTTAGAATTAATATCATGATAATTTTCGGGCATACTTTTATTATCAGGATAGAAGCTTGCTTGCAATACTAAATCATCATCTAAATAACATTTGATTATGGTGCGGGGATATTTAAGATTGCTCTCAATTCGACCCGCTTGAAAGTGAACCCAATAATGGTTTATTTCACTAGTTATTACTTTCATAGAAAAAATTTTAAATTAATAATGACTACAAGTTAAAGTTTTCCGGTCAAGAATGCTAGAAATTTGGACGAAATGATGTATTTAATGTCCGAATGATATTTATTTCTTATCAAAGCTAATATTTGTTTTTAAAAAATAAAAATGAAAAAAGCCAGCTGTATTTCTACAACTGACTTTAAACTTACTAACTCAAAATTAATTCATACAAAGGTAATCCAATAAAACCCTAAGACTGTTAAGATTGTTTTAATCTATTCTTAAAAAAAAGCCAATAATTGACTTTTAAGCCAATAAAGAATCAATAATATTTCATCTTTTTTTATTAGTATTAAAAGTTAATATGTCATATACTTCAATTAAAACATAGGTTCTTGTTGATAAGTATGCCTGAAAATATTTTGTGATTTTTATAATTTTAGTTAATTTTATTGCCGTAACGGCGTTATGGCTGAGAGGATAGGCTATACTTTGCAAAGGTACACACAGTGGTTCGAATCCATTTGACGCCTCCATAAAACTCATTTTAGAATTTTCTAGAATGAGTTTCATCTTTTTAGAGTAAATTTTAAAAGATGATATAAGTTTCTATTGTATATTCGATCTATTATTAGTTTTAATAAAAGTAAATGCGAAAAATAATTATTCAGGGGATAAAATTTGATGAGAAATCTTCGTTTGAAAAAGGAGCGAGACTTGCACCTCCATTGATAAGAGAAGTTTTAAACTGTGGTTCGATGAATCTTTTTACTGAAAAAGGAATTTCAATTGAAAACTCTTTGATCAAAGATAAAGGAGATTTTGAAATTTCTGAATATTTTGACATCGAGAAGATCACAACAAGTCATATAAATTCTAACAGTAAAGTATTTTCACTCGGTGGAGATCACTCTATTACGTTTCCAATTATTAAGGCTCATCAAAGAAAATATCCAAAATTGGATATTTTACATATTGATGCCCATTGCGATTTATATGATAATTATGAAGGAGATAAATTTTCTCATGCATGTCCTTTTGCAAGAATTATGGAAAACGGATTGGCGGTCAAATTAGTGCAAGTTGGTATAAGAACTGTGAATACACATCAAAAGGAACAAGCAAAAAAATTCAATGTTGAGATCCATCAAATGAAAAATTTGGATTTGACCAAAATTCCTAAATTTGAAAACCCTTTGTATATCTCTCTTGATATAGATGGATTTGATCCGGCCTTTGCTCCGGGTGTTTCACATCACGAACCTGGGGGTTTATCATCAAGGCAAGTGATAGATTTGATTCAAAATTTAGAATGCGAAATAATTGGAGCCGACATTGTGGAGTATAATCCAAATAGAGATTTTCAAAATATGACAGCCTTTTTAGCCGCTAAAATGATGAAGGAAATATTGGGGAAAATGATGGAGGAATAATTATTGTTACTCTCGAATTAGTATAATAAAAGAATAATATTTTTCAAAAAATTAATCGATTATGAGAATTACAAAATTTGTGATAGTTGTTTTTGCACTATTGAGTTTGCATTTTAATTTATTTGCTCAGGATAGTGAGCAGTTATTCACCATTTATTTAGTCAGACACGCTGAGAAAGAAATGACATCTGATAACCCAAAAGATCCACCACTAACACCTTGTGGTGAGAACAGAGCAAAGAGTCTGGCCATTTTTTTTGATTCAGTAGAGCTGGATGTGATATATAGTACAGATTACAAACGTACCAAAAAAACAGCGCTTCCAACAGCCGAAAAGAAGAGGCTGGAGATAAAGATATACGATCCAAGAGAATTGAATGATTTTGCAAAATTGCTGATCAATAGAAAACAAGATGTTTTAGTAGTTGGTCACAGTAATACAACAGGTGTGTTAGCCGGTTTATTAATTGGTGAGGAATTAGGGTCTTTTGATGAGAAGATTTACAATAGGATTTACCAGGTAGTATTGTACAATAAATCGGGTCGACTTCATGTTTTGCAAACCGCTTTTAAATGTGATGATTGATTGATCAGAGCAATTTAAATTTACCCTCCTGTAAAATCACATGTAAAATGGATGTGGATATTAATTATCTATAAATGGATTAATTAAGCTTATTTGGACTTGTCTTTTTCGATATTGAATTTTAATAGGTTTTTGTCTAATTCCAATAGGAATATATGTAACTCTAGAGAATGAATCAATAGGTTTTTGTATTTTTTCTTTTTCATGTATGGCAACTTTTCCTTCATATAATTGTATAGCATTAATTATTTAAAAGATCATTAAGAATAGCAATTATATATTATAACGAGAGTAATATTGATTTAGTATGATTTTTAGTCTAATTATCTTGTATTATTAGTGAATTATATTTTGAATCAAAAAAAAACACCAAGGTTAATTTCTTTAATACGAAATTGAATATAATAACTTCATGTCAACTGCTAAAATAGTTTTCGATTTCGTACTTTAACAGGATAATGTCATATTAACTTAACTAAACATATTTTTTGATGCTTTATAAATTAAATAGAATGAATTCATTATGGGCTTTTGTAATAGGAATATTTTTATTTTTAAGCAGCTGTGCTCCCGAACCGCCACATGAAAAAGGTACTTTTAAGGAATCTGATCTGGTAGAGTTAATTAAACTGGATCCAACTTTTGAGTTGGATATACGGTATGCTACCAACAACAATTTGGTTGGAAGACCAGTTTATACGGAGGCAAGAGCTTTTTTGCAACGGCCTGCCGCTGAAGCCTTGGTTAAAGTTAATAAGGAGATGGAATCTCTGGGATACAGGTTGCTTATTTTTGATGGTTATAGACCATGGAGTGTAACTAAAACATTTTGGGATATCACTCCTGATGACAAAAAAATATTTGTTGCCGATCCTAAAGAGGGATCAAGGCATAATAGAGGATGCGCCATAGACCTCAGTTTATTTGATATTGCTTCGGGGAAAGAAATTCAAATGACAGGAGAATATGATGAAATGAGTAAACGCTCCTATCCGGATTATGCCGGTGGAACAGAAGAACAAAGAAAGATGAGAGATCTGTTGAGAAGTAAAATGGAAGCAAATGGGTTTGTTGTGTATGAATTTGAATGGTGGCACTTCGATTATAAAGATTGGAAATCTTATCGTATTGAAAACATTCCCTTTTCAGATATAAAATAAGGCAGTCAGCAATAAATGCAACTGATTTTATTCCTTCAAAAGAAATTGGTTATTAAATATTTTATCGATCGATAATTAGAAATTCATGTCTTATAACAAGTCAAAAAGCTCTAAAAAACCTTCTTCTTTGGCTTTTTCTTTGATGTATTTATCGTTTATATTTTCGGTATAAAACAATAATTGTTCTTGAGGTAATTCTAACATGATATCCA
>Ga0190293_1000417_pt1 | contig 15126 bp, 12 predicted proteins | sample 48693001_MG_FD_161671 | JGI IMG/M metagenome (GOLD analysis project Ga0190293, IMG submission 161671) | Hydrothermal vent microbial mat bacterial communities from Southern Trench, Guaymas Basin, Mexico - 4869-30-0-1_MG | ecosystem: Environmental > Aquatic > Marine > Hydrothermal vents >... | reverse complement strand
CGCGCCGGTCCTGATCCAGGCTGTTCCGGCCATATTCACATCTCCGATCCCATGAGCATCCTCGATAAGCCTGTGATCGATGAGTCCATCGGGCATCCTGTACGGTATCACTGTGCCCGAAAGGATATCATGGCATGCCAGGAGGTAGCTTTTCAGGGTACCTATGTCCCTTGTGTAGCCTCCCGGCAGATCGGCTGCGACTATTCTTCCTGAATCAAGGAGCATCGGCAGGACATCATTGCCGAAATCGCTGAAGATGCCTTCGTCCAAGTGCTCCACTACCGAACTCCTGCACACGAATATACCTGAATTAGCCAGATTCGAGGCAGCCGTTTCAGGTGGAGGTTTCTCAGTAAAATCAGTAACACGGCCGTAAGGATCTATCCGGACTATACCCTTGGATGAGGGGGCGCCTGTCGGGGCAAGCGACATGGTCAGCTCGGCTTCGAGGTTGCGGTGGAGTTCGAGAAGTGGAGCGACTGGATGCCTTGTAAGGTTGTCTCCGTACACCACGAGAAACTCTTCCCCCAGCCATGGCAGCGCTCTTCTGACCGCACCTGCGGTTCCGAGGGGTTTCTCTTCCAACTGGAACCTTATCTCCATTGGAAGGTCAGAGCGGTGCAGATGCTCTTCCAGTTCACGGGCCAGCCAGGAGCCGTTCACGATGACTGAGTCCACCCCCATGGCGGCCAGATGTTCAAGTGTATCATCCAGAAGCACCACACCGACGATCTCCACAAGAGGTTTTGGAGTTGTTTCAGTGAGCGGGTTGAGCCTTGTACCGTAGCCGGCACAGAGGACCATTGCCTTCATCGCTTCACCAGTTCAGTCTCTTCATGGTCTATCGGTACTGCATATCTGATGATCCCGTTGCCAAGACCCACCGCTTCAGCAACGGCGTAGAGGAGACTCTGGAGCCCCATGCGGTGATAGGCCATATGCATGAACCTGACCAGAGGGTTCGAACTCTCGCAGACGGCGGGTTTAATATGCCTGCGCACTTCCCCGTAGTTGCCGGATTGCCGGCCGGCTATCCTGAAACCAGCCTTTTCCAGTACTCCCTCGAGGGTCGCCGGCTGGAAGAAGTACAGATGTGCGGGAACCGCGTCCGGCTCGATGGTGCCCGGACGCTTGCCCGAAAGGAGTGCCTCGGCGATCTCCTCCCAGTGGTAGAGTTCCCAGGGACACTGGACAACGAGCATCCCGCCAGGCGACAGGAGGCTCTTAATGGCGGACAATGTTCTATACGGCTGATGCAGATGCTCCAGGACATCGAGGAGCAGGATCACATCGAAAGAGCCTTCCGGGAATGTTGCGCTGGCGAGGGTTCCCGTCTGTACGTCAAGGTGGAGATCCTCCCTTGCGTAGGCGGAGGAGAGAGGACTGACCTCAACACCTTTTACATCCCAGCCTCTCGATCGGAGATGGTCCAGAAGAAAACCGTAGGCACAGCCCACCTCCAGAAGACGTCTGCCGTCTGTCCTTGCGCGAAGGTCTCTTTCCCTTCGGTCGAAAATACTTTTGAATATCTCATTGTAGGTCCTGAATGTCTCGACATAGCCAAGGTAGCCCACCTGACCGTCCTCGTAATATGCCTTCCCGTACATCCGGGCCAGTGCTTCCTCAGCCGGTCTTTCAGAAAGATAGACCAGTCCGCATTCGGTGCAGCGTACTACCGGCCAGCTCTTGTGGAGACCGAGGAGTCTGCGCGAGTGACTACCGCAGAGGATGCAGTCTGTCGTTTCTCGTGGGAATCCGGTCCAGTCCAGTTCAGTCTCCTTTCGACTGCATTTGTCAAGTCCCCTTGACACTCACCCCTTGACAAGTGGTCTGAATGGGCAGAAAATACTCAGGGACCAGGCTGTGGAACATTGCGTAAGCCACTGTTTGGTACGAAATTCGACTAACAGGGGTTGACAATTGTCTAACCCTTGACAGATTTCGACCCTGCGATTCATGAACGTCGAGCGAAAGGAACCAATCGCATCAGGATTAATTATAACACGCGGGTGAATACATTGTCCCGCCTTGATGAAAGGGCTGCAAACATTGGCAACCAAGCGCACAGAGGGCAGATCGCTGGAGCTGTATCTCCGGGAGATAGGCAGCAAGGAGACACTCAAATCCAATGAGGAGGCCTCCCTGGCCAAGCGTATCCGAGCTGGAGACCAGGAAGCCCTGAACGAGCTCACCGAAGCCAATCTCCGATTTGTGGTCTCAATTGCGAAGCAGTACGCTAATCAGGGTGTTGCACTTGAAGACCTTATCAATGAGGGCAACGTTGGCCTGATCAGAGCTGCCAAAGGCTTTGATGAGAACAAGGGCTGCAGGTTCATTACCTATGCTGTATGGTGGATCCGGCAGGCTATTCTGCAGGCACTCGCTGAGCAGTCCAGGATCGTCCGCCTTCCGCTCAACAGGGTGGGAGAGCTTTACAAGATGGGACGGGCTGCAAGAGAGCTCGGACATTCCCTCGGACGCAACCCCACCACCAACGAGATCGCCGAAGAGCTGGATGTGACCCGCGGTGATGTCGAGGGGATGATGTCCATCCACAGCACGCACCTGTCGCTTGACAGCCCCGTTTATGAAGGCAGTGACAAGACGTTCCAGGAAATGATCTCGGATGATGACGATGTACCGCCGGATGAAGCCGTTGTCCAGACAGCGATGAAGCGCAGTGTAGAGGGAATGCTCGACATCCTTGATCAGAGAGAACGGACTATAATCCAGCTGTTCTTTGGGATCAACACTGACAGAAGGCATACTCTTGCTGAAATTGGCAGGACAATGGGTATCAGCAGAGAGAGGGTCAGGCAGCTGAAGAACAGGGCCATCTCGAAGCTCCATGAGAAGAGCGACAGCAGAAATCTGCTCCTCTATCTGAACTAGAACGAGTACAGATGCCGCTCGGAACATTCCACTGGATACCGGTCAGTTCGGAGAAGTCGGGGAAACCGTTTACCCTGACCAGCAGACGGTTGCGTACAATGATACTGCTGGTTGCTCTTCTGCTAACTGGACTTGTCGCGTTCAGTTTTCACATCGGATACCTCAACGGCCAGAGAGAGGAACGGGCGTCTCAGGACGGTCTCCTTGTTCTCGCCCGGGGGGAGCTCTTCCAGCTCGCAAACCGTGTCGAAGACCTAACCGGCGATCTCGAGGTCATCGCCAACCGTGAAGAGCAGATCCTTGTTGCGGGTGCTGGTCTGAACATAGACCTGTCTTCGCTCATACCCGATGATTACGCATTTGCTGAACCACCGGGAGAGAACCTGTTTGCCTATATTGATGACATTGAGATCAAGCTGCTGTTGGCCGAAAGACTGGCTTCAGCCGAACTGGAGGCGTACGATTCACTGGCAGTCTTCTTCATGACTGCTGGTGACCAGCTTTCAAGAATCCCCTCTATCTGGCCTGTGGATGGTATTTTCGTCAGCGATTTCGGTGCCAGGATAGATCCGTTCACGGGGGCGGTCAGGTATCATAAAGGTATCGATATCTCCGCTTCCAGCGGTACTCCCATCTATGCTCCTGCTGACGGAATGGTGACATTCGTCGGATGGAGCGGCGGCTGGGGTCTGAATGTCGTGGTACGTCATACCGAGCATATTTCCACGAGGTATGCACATTGCTCCTCTGCTTCTGCAGTCGTGGGACAGCAGATGAAGAGAGGAGACCTCCTCGCCAGGGTGGGCAGTACCGGAAGGTCCGTTGCCGCACACCTTCACTACGAGGTTCTTATTGACGGAGTTCAGGTTGATCCTGAGGATTACATAATAAGGCAGGGACACGACGAAGCCGCATTCTGATACTCCGTTCAGTTATTCATCTCCTGTAGCCGGTCGGCTCTTCCTGGAGGTGAATCTCAGGTGAGACCCGAAGTCACACTCTGGGAGAGCTACGGACCGCTCTTCTGTCTGGAGGAGAGGCACATATTCCCCCAGGACCTGGATGAACTTCATTTCTATAGCTGTCTGCGCTCGAAGTACCCCGGGATCTGTGTGGATATCGGAGCGGGGGACGGCAGGATCGCGGGAGAGATCACTACTTCTGATCTCACCCTGGCGATAGAGCCCTCTTCCGCGATGCTGGAGCACTGGACTCCTGAACATCAGAAGACTGTCTCCAGGATCAGGTCACTCGGGGATCCCCTTCCCCTGAGATCATCCTCGATCGATCTGCTTCTCTTCGCCTACAATCTGGTGCATTGCCTTCCGGGATCTGAAGAGAGACTTGAGATGTTCCGCGAAGCTGCAAGGGTCCTTACTCCTGAAGGCAAACTGATCCTGGAGGCCTGTCCTGCTTTCGGTTACAGGGGGAGTGAACCTGAGGTCGAACGCTACAGCCATGATGAGGACGGCATTTCTCTCACACTTCGAGAGAGTATCTCAGTTGATCGCATCACAGGAACCATCACATTTCATATGAACTACACTGGAGGCTCAGTGCCTGGAGGTTCAGCCCTGATGAATCTGAAGCTGGCGCTGATAGGTGCCGGAGAATTGCTTGAGGAATTGAAGTCATCCGGGCTGTGTATATCATCCGTATGGGGGGATTATGACCTCTCTCCCTGGTGTGGAGGCTCTTCCCCGAGGCTTCTGGTCCTGCTTGAAAGGAAGTCAGTGCGATGATCCTCATTTCCATTGCCGCGCTTCTTGCGATACAGTCAGTTGGAATTTCAGATATGCGTGAACCTTCACCGTCACCCGATGGCTCTGTTCTCGTTCTAAGGTACTGCGGTGATATCTGGGAGGTACCTGCTGAAGGGAGTATCATGCGCTGTATGGCTTCCGGAGAGAGTATGGAGTACTCTCCCTGCTACTCCCCTGACGGGACTCTACTCGCTTTCACAAGTGACCGCTCAGGTGGTGGTGACGTTTATGTGATGGAGGCATCCGGGGGACCTTCCACAAGACTGACTTACCATGCAGGTGAGGATGAGGTGATCTGTTTCTCGGCAGGGAGTGACAGTGTCTATTTCCGTTCCTCCCGGGAGGGAGGAGCAGATTGGGTATGGTCCGTATCCATCAGCGGCGGCACTCCGCATCCGGTCGCCAGAGTCGAGACACGCGGATTCTGTCTCATGCCGGAGGGATTTGCTCTTGAGAGAGGTCATACGCCCTGGTGGCGCATGCACTACTCAGGCTCGGCTTCGAGTGATATCTGGATCGGCAGTGGCACATCCTGGGAACCGATTGTAAGCACTGGACTGGACGAGAGATGGCCAATGTACTCCAAGCTTACCGGAGAACTCCTCTTTGTTATGGAGGATCCCAAAGGGATCTCGGCCATCTGGAGTGTAATGCCAGGCGGGGAGCCCGTTCAGAGGACACATCTGGAGTCCGGCAGTATTACATTTCCCGCTATCAGTGCTGATGGCAATTTGATCGTGTTCGAGTACGATGGAGGACTCGTCTCGATGACGCTCCCTGGCTGGGAGCTGCAGGAGCTATATCTCGATCCTGCATCAGACTCGCCGATACTCCCTGAATACGCGGATCTCGTCGGGTACTACACTGATTATTTCGCTGTGGATACATCAGGTACTATTCTGGCCGTTGTGGCCATGGGTGACCTTTTTGCGGGTGTGATCGAGGACGGAGATATTGAGGATATCGAAGAGGTATGCCTCACTTCCGGAAGGGCTGAGGATCCTGTATGGAGCCCTGACGGCACTATGCTGGCGTTTACACTTGAGCACGATGGCCGAGTTGATCTAATGATAGCGGAGTACTTCGGATCGGACAGCATTCTGACCGAATCGGGTCTTCCCGGGTCAAGAGCTGTCCAGACAGCTTCGGAAGTTGCGGAGTACCCCGAGTGGTCGCCTGATGGCGGAAGCCTGTCATACATCGATGCCGATGGCCGTCTGCATGTTACCAACATCAGAACCGGGAGTGATATCACCCTCTCTGAAGCCACTGATATCATACATCAGTCCTGGTCGCCGGACGGACGCTGGCTGGCCTTCAGCGCACCGGTCCTCGCTCACAGGGAAGAGATATTCATCGTCCCTTCCACCGGTGGTGAGCCGATTAATGTCAGTCGTCATCCCAATGATGATTTCCAGCCCTTCTGGCCATCCGACGGACACCGGCTTCTCTATGCCAGCAGAACAGATGAGGGTGATTACTCCATCAAACAGGTATGGCTCAGCAGGCAGAGCTGGGATCTTGGGGATGATGAGAGGGAGGAGCTTCTTGATCAGCCTGCGATCCAAGTGGACATCCAGTGGGAAGGTCTTCAGAGAAGAACCGAGACCCTCTGCAATGTTACGGGTTATTATGATTTCTATGGTGCTTCACCCGACGGCAGACTGATTGCCTTCCCCGGATGGGACAGCAGTGACAGGATGGACCTCTGGACAGTCGATTGGAGGGGGGAGAGCACCAACAGACTTACCTGGTCGAACGAGTCCCCCGCAGGGATCTCGGTCACAGCTGATGGCACTATTTACTACATCGGAAGCGGCGGGATCATCAGGTCGGCCACCGAGGCTGGAGGTTTCGAGGATACCTATGGGTGGCGGATGCCGATCTGGCGCTCAGTTGCTCTCCTGCAGGCTCAGAAGTTCGATGAGGCATGGCGCCTGCTGAGAGACAATTTCTATGACCCCGGTATGCATGGTGCCGACTGGGATGCCATGCGGGAGGAATACCGGAGCAGGGCGGTCACATGCATAACGAATGAGGATTTCAACGATGTCGTAAGGCGTATGCTTGGGGAGCTGTCTGCCTCACACCTCGGTATATGGGGACCATGGGGAAGCCGCTGGACGCCCAGAGCTGCATCCATTGGAATTATTCCAGATCACTCCTGGGATGGATCCGGTATTCGAATTGACAGTGTGATTCCATACTCACCTGCAGACCTGGATATTTCCCTGCTTCTTCCCGGAGATGTGATAACCGAGATCCACGGGATGGAAGTAAGTGCGGAGGACAATCTCTACAGACCTCTTCTCCAGAGGTCCGGGATGAAGACCTCGATCACCGTCAGGAGAGGTGGGTTCCTTTTCGATATGGACATTGATCCCGTCTCGGAATGGACCATCAGCAGACTGCTTTACGATGAGTGGATAGAGAGGAATCGAAGGATGGTATCGGAGCTTACCGATGACCGTATCGGTTATCTCCATATCCCCTCCATGGACGGCAGGAGTGTCGAGCAGTTCCTTGTAGACCTCTTCTCAGAGGGGCTCTACCGGGATGGCATGATCATCGATATCCGCTACAATGGGGGGGGCAGCACTCACGACCAGATACTGACGGCACTCGGGCGGCCAGAGTATGCTCTCTCCCGGGACCGTTCAGGTAGTGTGACCTTCGAACCTCTCGGAGTCTGGCAGAAACCTCTTGTCCTGCTGATCAACGAGAGCTGCTACTCGGATGCTGAGATATTCCCTGCTGCCTGGAAGGAGCTTGGACTTGGCCCCGTTATCGGTGAGACTACATACGGCGCCGTGATCGGGACAATTGATGTCGATCTGGTGGATGGGACAACATTCAGGCTGCCTACCTCGGGCTGGTACACGCTGGATGGCACCAACCTCGAGAACACCGGAGTTGAACCCGATATCCATATACCTGATCTTCCAGCCGATGACGGACTCGGTATTGACCGTCAGCTCGAGGCTGGCGTTACCGCTATACTGAACCTGATATAGGGGGTTCCTCGGACCTCTCGCAGAGTGTATCTTTCCGGCCGAGAGAACTTACTGCTGTTGTTATGGTGTTCAGTTTCAGCAAGGAAGGAGCCTCCCGTGAAGAGAACCGTTATCTCCATGCCGGGTGATGGCATCGGCGGAGTAGTGCTTGATGAAGCAATACGGGTGCTTGATGCTGCCGGGTTCGAGGCGGATTACGTTCATGCTGACATTGGCTGGGAATTCTGGAAGAGCGAAGGAAATCCTCTTCCCCAGCGTACGATCGATCTTCTTGCGAAGCATAAAATAGCTCTATTCGGAGCGATCACATCAAAGCCCAAGGACAAGGCTGTCAGTGATCTGGCGCCAGAGCTTCGGGACAAGGGTCTTGTGTATTACAGCCCAATAGTGGCTATGCGCCAGCACTTCGACCTCGATATCTGTATCAGACCCTGCAAAGCGTTTGCCGGCAACCCCCTCAACTTCATTCGAAGGGGACCTGGTGATACAATAGAAGAGCCGCCCGTGGATGCGGTTATTTTCCGTCAGAATACAGAGGGGCTCTATGGCGGCGTAGAATGGACTAACCCTCCGGACGATGTTTACAACGCCCTAATGACCCACCCCAAATTCAGCAGGAACTTCGGTGAGGTTCCGAGGGCTGAACTCGCAGTATCCACGAGAATATTCTCAAGGGCTGCATGCACCAGGATCATGCGCGCTGCGTTCGAATACGCGAAGGAGTTCGGCTACCGGAATGTAACCATATGCGAGAAACCCAACGTCATTCGCGAGACCAGCGGAATGATGCGGGAGGTCGGAAGGGAGATGGTTTCTGAGTACGAAGGCATCGACCTGTGGCACACCAATATAGACGCTCAGATGATGTGGCTCACGAAAAATCCGGAGGATTATGGTGTCCTTGTTTCCGGCAATATGTTCGGTGATATCGTCTCTGACGGGTTTGCCGGTCTCGTCGGAGGACTTGGCTTCGCATGCAGCGCCAATATCGGCGACGAGGTTGCCGTCTTCGAGCCGACCCATGGTTCAGCACCCAAATATGCCGAGTACGACGTCTCCATCGTAAACCCGATCGCAATGGTTCTCACTTCCTGCATGATGCTCGATCACATTGGTGAGACGGCGATGGCGGCAAGAATTCGAAATGCCGTCGAGAAGGTCATCGCTGATGGCAACGTACGTACCTATGACATGCTCAAGCTCAGGGGATGCCCTGAAGTTCTTGAGCAGGGAGCGGCCAGCACAAGGGAGATGGGTGACGCAATAATCGCCGCCCTGGAGGGCGAGTAGGTTGAAGGCAAGAATTGAGGAGCTCTTTGGAGCGCAGCTGGATATGATCGAGGACGCTGGTCTGAGACAGGGCGTTGTTGATATCTGGACTGCAGCTGCCGAGAGAGGGGGGTGGTCGCCTGAAGACCTCGAGCAGATACCTTTCACTCTCCTAACCGACACACACGGGATCAACCTCATTCAGCACACCATCGCTGTCACCGATGGAGCTGTAGGTCTGGCCACAGCGATCCTCTCGGCCTACGAACCTCCTTTCGCTATCGACATGGACCTGCTTATCGCCGGAGGATTGCTCCACGATGTGGGTAAACTGCTTGAGATAGAACAGCACAGTGAAGGACACAGGAAGGGGCACTGGGGCAAATGCGCCAGACATCCCATCTCCGGTGCCATCATTGCTTCGGAATTCGGTATGCCGCTAGAGATCGTGAATATCATCGGCTGTCACGCCAAAGAGGGCGATGGCAGACCCCAGAGGGTTGAGACGGTCCTCGTGCATCAGGCCGACTTCGCGACCTTCAATCCCATGGTCATGCTCCAGAAAGGCCTGCTGATACAATAAAGTTACGGGGACACAACACTTATCTCCGGTTATGGGGACACCATCTTTGGGAATAGGGTGTCCCCATATCTAAGTTAAGTACTGTGCCCCGTAACTCTCCCCGTAACTCGGGAAAATGCATATTGACACTGTTCTGCATGTATTCCATCTTCCCTCTTATGGGAACTATGTACTAACTCAGATTGTTTTATACCAGTAATCTATAATTCTGCTCGGAAATACTCCCCCTGCGACAATCCGGGTACACTGCAACACTGGAGGTCCTGGAAATGCTGAGAGCTGCATTGCTGGTGCTCGCGCTCATCTCGGTCGTTGCGGCCGATATCGTGTATCGAGCCGAGGAACCTGTTGAGTCTGCCACTTACATCGAAAGTGATGGGGGAAGCTTCCTGATCGAATTTGCTCTTCCCGCTCTTGTGGTCGAGAGCGATCCTACCGCGGAGTTCGCCATGGCGAGCGACTTCAGTATTCCTGGAGGCGGGAAGCTCGCGATTGAGGGAACTCCCGATCTTCCGGTAATACGCCGAATGGTCAGGATCCCTGAGACAGGCGGTCTCACGCTTGAGATCGTTGAGGAAGTCACCGCTTCACTTGGCCTGTACAGTGTGGCGCCATTCACTGGCTATCCGCTCAGAAGCGGGGAGCAGCCTGACTACCGTATAGATCAGCAGCTTTACTCAACTTCCGAGTTCTACCCATCATCACCTGTTACTATAGAAAGCATCGGCATCCTGAGGGATCTCAGGATCGCCTGGGTCACATTCAATCCAGTCAGGATCAATCCCGTGACTGGCGAGACCCTTGTCACTACCAGTATCACCGCCAGATTTATCAGCGAGGGGCCGGGAGAGAACGAGCTTCTCCGTAATGTCACTTCCTATACAAGGAGCTTCCTCCCGATCTATCGCGAGGTGCTCGGTTTTGATGAGAATGACCTTGATGCCGGAGATGGCTGCTATCTCGTTATCACATCTGCTGAAGGCTACAGCTATGCCCGTGATCTCGTTAATTGGAAGCGGGAGAAGGGCTGGGAGGTCGAGATCGGGCTAGTGCCGACCATCGGCTCATCCGCTGCAGCCATAGATGCCTGGATAGAGAATGCCTTCAACACATGGGATACTCCGCCTGAATGGATCCTCATCGTTGGTGACGAGGATGTTGTACCGCCTCCATATGCCAGCGGCACCGCGGCTGATAACCAGTACGGCGTGATAGGGTCCGGTGTAAATCCCAGCATTCATGTTGGACGACTGACAGGTGGCGACACCGATGTGCTTGGCTATATGGCCTGGAAGATAGAGAATTACGAGAAGGATCCATACCAGCCCGCTTCGAGCTGGTTCCAGCACGCCGTCAGCATTGGCTCTACTGACTTCCAGGATCCCTGGATGTCGTATAGATATGCAGCACTGATGATGGCATCCGGTATGGACACAGACCTTTACTGTAACTCCAGCTCCTATGGGGGTACCCCTCCCTCGGTTTCCAACATTTCAGCTGAAGTGAACAGCGGAACATCTCTATTGAGTTATATCGGTCACGGCAGCATCACTTCCTGGGTCACTACCGGATTCAACAACGGTAATGTGAATGCGCTCAGCAACGGTCGCCTGCTCCCCTGGATAAGCTCCATCGCCTGCAACAATGCTGAGTTCCAGGGATCCACGCTCTGCTTCGGCGAGGCCTGGATGAGCTACGGCAGCATCGCCTCACCCAAGGGTGCCGTGGGTTTCATGGGCGCTACTATGGGAAGTCCGGTCGGACCAACCGATTCCCTCGCGCTCTACCAGTTCAAAGGCTATTTCGAGCTGGATATGTATCACATGGGTGCGGCCTTCGACTACGGCAAGATCAAGGCCTACGAGTACACCAGCAGCGAATCCAACAGCAATATGCACATGATAATGGGGTGCCCTGAGTTCGATATCTTCACCGAGACTTCACCTCTTGTCTATCTCGATGCTGATCATCCGGCTGTGATATACCCCGGGCCATGGGGAGTAACTGTTACACTTGGCGGTGCTCCAGTTGAGGGAGCCCTTGTTGGAGTTGTGCAGGATACTACCCTGCTTGCCCGTGGCTACACCGACGGCTCAGGTATCGCCAGTCTTGATGTCGATGCCCTCGTCTCCAGCAACGATGCCACGATAACCGTCACCGTTCACAATGGCTATCCATACCGTGGGACGGCAGTCGTCAGCACTGGTATCGAGGAGGGCTCTGGACCTCTCCAGAGATTCCAGATAATGGCTCCCGCTCCCAATCCCTTCTCTGCATCCGCATCATTCACATACTCACTTGCTACTGCAGGGCAGGCCAGCCTCGAGATTTACGATGTGTCGGGAAGGATCGTTCGTACACTGACATCTGGAGAGCACGAGGCCGGTACTCATTCAGTCGAATGGTTGGGTGATGATCATACCGGAACCGCAGTTCCCAACGGTATCTACGTCGGCAGACTGACTTCGGCTGACGGTACGCTGACCACGACCTGCATACTACTGAGATAATCAGGATTGGGGGACATGCACCGCAGGTGCGTGTCCCCCCAGCCTAGCCAACCGCAGGTGCGTGTCCCCCCAGCCCAGCCTCATGCATCTGCCGACTGCGAATGCGCTCAGCGATACTGCTTGAATGTCACTGCTGAGCGTCCCCCCAGCCTAGCCATGTTTAGCCGTTTCTTCCCATCCGCTTGACGAATGAGTCTGCAAGGCAATAGATTCCACAGGTTTCCGTAAGCTGCGCCATGCATGTGGTTGGCTGTCCGAGTACAGTACACCGGCGGGTGTCCGGTGTTATCCATATGGGATGGAGAGGGATTGCATCCCACATTCATCTGCGCGAATCCAGAATGCAGAACCCACCAGGGTTCGGAGGTTTGAAAGTGTCTAGATATCGCGGTCCCAGGTTCCGTAAGATCAGATCCCTTGGTGCTCTTCCGGGTCTCACCAGGAAGGAACCCAGCAAGCAGAACGCTCCAGGCGAGGCTGGTGGAAGATGGCGCAGGCGTCGATCCTCTACTTATAAGCTTCAGCTGGTCGAGAAACAGAAGATCAGATTCAACTACGGTCTCTCCGAGAAGAAACTTCGCATGTACTTCCGCAAGGCTGCAACCATGAAGGGTGAGACAGGTCACAACCTTCTTCAGCTCATCGAGCGAAGGCTGGACAACGTTGTTGCGAGGTCTGGATTCGTAAGAAGTATTCCAGCTGCGAGACAGCTTGTCGGTCATGGTCATGTGACTGTGAATGGTCGCAAGGTCGATATTTCATCCTACTCACTGAAGGTCAGCGATGTCATCTCTCTCAAGGAGAAGAGCAAGAATCTCAAAGTGGTAGAAGAGAACATCACCGAGGGTTCAGGTATCGGCGTTCCGGCATACCTCGATGTGGATCCTGCCAAGCGCAGGATCATTCTTAAAGCTCTTCCCGCAAGGGACGACGTACCTCTCGAAGTTGATGAGCGAATGGTTGTTGAGTTCTACTCCAAGTAGGATTCCGTACTTTCCATTCGCGTATAGTATAGTAGTAAGAGACCCGCGACTCATCGAGCCGCGGGTCTCCTGCACAGATATGTATACTGACGGGTGCCGGTCAGTTTTCAGTTATCCGTGGTTATCAGTCCATATCATCCAGAGTAACGTTCCAGGTAAAGCCGCTCTGGCCGATCTCTTCGGTCCAGATGGTGTAACTGTCCCCATCTTCGTCTATGACCTGTATATCCCAGGTGCCAGGAGTGATATCGACTGTTACGCTCTCTCCAGGCTCTAGATTATCACTCCCAAGCCTGCTCTCACTCCAGGGTGAGTCAGAGGGGTCGACGAATACCTCTGTAATGTCCCAGATACCGAGGTCATTTGTGACAGTTACCTGTGGGGACTGCTCTCCGCAGCCGGCAAGCAGTGAAAGCAACATGATGCCCAGCAGCACGAGTTTTCTGATACTCATTATAACACCCTTCTTCATATTGCCGGTCAGGTGACCGGCAGGTTTCATTCAGCACCTTTCTCGACAAGCGGAGAGGCGAGTATTCCCTCCGGAACGAAAGAACCGGTGAACTGCCCCTGTATCGAATCTTTATAGGTCTCATGCAGATCTATCTTCCAGCCAGTCTCGTCCAGGGTCAGATCGAGAGAGCCTTCTCCATCAGACGGGGAATGCAGTCTCAGTTCAGCCATATTTCCCTCCATAAGGATCATCGATACTTCTCCATCGAAATTGAAGAAATCAAAATAGGTGATTTCCAGCAGATCTGCACCGGAGTCATAGAATGGAAGTCCCTGTTCTGTGAGGGCAACCGCAGCTGAATCAAGCCAGTTGCGTGTTGGAGAGTTACAAATATCCCAGACTCCGTTCCAGTTCCCCATGTCCACAGCGGCTCTCAATGAGTCGAAGGCTTCAAGAACCTCTTCCTGCTCCGGACTCCAGCTGCAGGAAGTCAGGAATATCACGATCAGAACCAGCACAATTACATTGAACCTCACTGTTGAAACCTCCTTTCAAAGAGTGTCATTCGGGAAGCTTCAGAGTTTCCCGGTATGCACAGCGTGATTATGATTCATTGAACTGGATTGAGAAAGGTGTCGAAGATGAGCGGATCCACTGAACGGAAGGCAAGCCTCAGGTTACCCTGGACTGGGGAACTGGATCCCGTCACAAGCCTGCCACCCCGGAAAGCCCTGGATGAATCACTCCCGGTACTTCTGAGAATGATGGGCCGCGAGGGGCTTCACCTGGCAGCATTGATGATAGACATCGATCATTTTAAGCGTTTCAATGACAAGTGGGGTCACGACATCGGAGACAAGGTGCTCTCCCATGTTTGCGGGCTCATCAGGCAAGCCGTGAAGTACAGAGGAGAAGCCTATCGATATGGAGGCGAGGAGATAACCGTTCTTCTGCCGAATGCTTCTCCATCGGAAGCGATTTCGACAGCTGAGCATATCAGGGACCTGATCTATCGAAATCCTTATCGCCGCGCCTCGGGGGAAGCAGACGAGGTATCGATGGATGAGGATCCCGATGTCGGTCCTGTCAGTCTCCCACTCCCGGTAACTGTATCGCTTGGTGTTAGCTGCTTTCCCGAGGTCCCGGGGAGTCAGCTGATGGTCTCTGCTGATCAGGCTCTTTACTCTGCTAAGAGAGAGGGGCGTAACCGGGCCGTGATGTACGAGCTGAAAGGTACCGACGATAGCCCTCCGGTGACTCTTGATGTGAGATTTCCTGCACCATCCTCTATCAGCGAAGGTAGTTTCATCATCCTGGCCAGATGGTTCAGGCACAGGGGAGAGCTCACCGAGATAGAGGCCAGAGAGATCTCGGACCCCGGAAGGGGTATTAGAGAAATTGCAGAAGGTCCGGTACCTCCAGGCGGACCCGTGACCGCAGAGATCCGTGGCAGGGTCACCGGTGTTGAGCGGCGGGGAAGCTCAACATTTTTCAGCTTTGAGGTTGAGGCGGAGGTGCTGAATCTGATGTTTCATCATCTGGAACTCCGCGGCCTGTGAACATCATCTTCCAGCGAATGGGATCGGTGACACGCAACGGGGTGCATGTCACGGGATCCCCACCATCTGGAACTCCGCGGCCTGTGAACATCATCTTCC
>Ga0190293_1000416_pt1 | contig 15130 bp, 14 predicted proteins | sample 48693001_MG_FD_161671 | JGI IMG/M metagenome (GOLD analysis project Ga0190293, IMG submission 161671) | Hydrothermal vent microbial mat bacterial communities from Southern Trench, Guaymas Basin, Mexico - 4869-30-0-1_MG | ecosystem: Environmental > Aquatic > Marine > Hydrothermal vents >... | reverse complement strand
CCGTGGAAGGCAGCATCTACGGCCAGGTGGTAGATGTAACCCCTTCTGGTGTCATGCCCAGCCATTACAGACCCGATGAGTCTATCCTCAATCCATGCACAGAAACAGAATTCTCCATTTCTCTCAAGGAAGTTCGTGAAGCCGGACAGACCGTCGGCTCCTGTCAGCGCATTTCCAGGAAAGGACTCCCAGATACTGAGGAGAGCCGTGTGATCACCTTCGCACATGGGTCTGATCAAGACAGGCCACCTCTCTTCTCACGCAGGACTTCTCCGAAGAGCCGTAGATGTTCTGCTGCAGTTCTCTCAATGCTGAACTGGGCTGCTCTGGATGCTCCACACCGCCCCATGCTCTCAGAGAGGGAGTGATCGTTCAGAACAGCGTGGAGAGCTTCGGCCAATTCACGAGGAGATTCCGGATCAGCTAGTATTCCGCAACTCCTGTCCCTGCCGATCACGTCCCCCAGAGCGGGAACATCAGAGGCTACGACAGGCAATCCACAGGCCATCGCCTCCACGGCAGCGATACCGAATCCCTCTCTAAGAGAAGGCATGAGAAAAACATCCGCCTGCCGCATCTGGAACGGTACGTCAGATACTTCACCGAGGAATTCTACTGTGCTGGAGACTCCAAGATCAGCTGCCACTCCGGTCAGTATCTCTTTCAGGGGGCCGTCACCTGCTATTCTGTAAAGGCATTCAACTCCGGTTCTCTGGAGGATCGCAACAGCATTGATGGCTGCCGTGTAGTTCTTGGCCTCAATCAGCCTTCCTGCGGAGAATATCACTGGAGGAGATTTCCGTGCTCGTACCGGGAGTTCCGGTAATGGAGTGAAGCGGCTGAGGTCAACACCGTTCGAGATGACCTCTATCAGTTTAGAAGATCCGGGGATCCATCTTCCCAGCTCAGTCGCAGCCGCCTTGCTCACACAGATGATCCTGTCGTACGCGGAGTAGGTCCAGCGATCCATCAGACCGCCCCAGCACGTCGCACGTCTTCGATTGGATGTGCTATGCTCACTGGTGATCAGGCATCCGGCTGCATTTGAGGATTCACGGTACATTGCCATGATGGATTGAGCTGGAAATAGATGCACGTGTATCACATCCGCAAAGTCGAGACCAACCTCTGCCGGGAGATCCGAAAGCATCGGCAGTGACTTAGGATCATACGGGCTTCCGAGCCCGAGCGAGTAAACGAAATGGCTGACCCAGCCTGAGTCGTTGCCTGAGAGGAGCAGGATAGTGCTGTCGTGACCGTCCAGGCGGTACTGACCGTGAAGGTCCTGAGCAAGTCTTTCTGCTCCACCGGTCCCAAGGCTGTTGATGACCTGGATGATCCTCATAGCACTGCTCCCGCTCCAGTATTGCAGATATGAATGTCCATCAGGGAATCTATGCAAGGCGGACGCGGAAGAGAAGCGAATCCGGGAGTGTGGTGCGAAATGGTGCCGGGGGGCAGAGTTGAACTGCCGACACACGGATTTTCAGTCCGTTGCTCTACCAGCTGAGCTACCCCGGCACCGGAGCAGCCAATTTACGAAAAGGCCCATGGAAGGTCAACCTTCCGCAATCGGGTCCGACACCCCGATCCCGAGTTCCTCCGCAATATCCTCGGGATCCATTTCATTCCTTATCCCGAATCTTGTAAGCGCGAAGTCGTACTTCACAGGATCCTCGGGACAGATTTCTCTGAATCCGGATGTAATTTCCTCTACCGTCTTCCATCCAGCAGTCTTCCTGCCAGTGAATCCCAGCAGCTTCCCGGCGCGGTGCATGTGAACATCGAGGGGTATCCTGAGTTCGGATGGACTCACGCCTTCCCAGCCTCCGGGGTCGACCTCGTCATCTCTCACCATCCACCTCAGGAAGAGGTTCAACCTCTTGCATGCGCTCCCTTTCGATGGCAGAGGCAGCAGCGTGGATGAAGCCAGACCCGCCCGGTCGAGAAGGATGCGGACGAAGCCGTCACAGGTCTGGCGGTATGTTTTTTCCGGGAGCAGAGATGAGAACATCTCGCCCAGACTCCCGTACTCGGACTGAACAATCGCTACCGAGTCAAGAAGTGAAGCCAGCTCATCTCCCGTAGTGAAGCGATACCTGAAACCACTGTAGAGCTCTCGGAGCGCTGCCCGGCCTCCACCGGCAACTGCTACGGCAGGGTGCGGACCAAGTGGTTCAAGAACTACCTGAACTCCATTCAGTATCGATGATACGCGGCCGTAAGCCAGCCCGGATGCCACGAGAGCGGCGATCTCCCTGTCGATGATATGCGGATAGCGGTAAAGGAACTCAAGTGGATCTGGATGAACGAACTCCCGACTGTTGAGACGAGTGTAGAGTCCGTCGAGTGCGGATCTAAGCTCCTTCTGGTCGTAGCTCATATCTCCTTATCGGGTGAAGGAAAGGGGGACACGCATAGGAATGCATGTCCCCGTACACTCAGGTTATGTTGGGGGGACACGCACCTGCGGTGCGTGTCCCCATACGCTGTTACTCTTACTCTATCAGGTGCAGCCAGTCTCCTAGAAGGAACTGGACGCGCCCGATGAGAAGGCTGATCCTGCCCATCACGGTGAAGCCGAAGGTAGCTCCGAACCCCAGCATGATAACCCAGATACCTATCTTCGAGCCGGTTCCGAAGAACAGGCCCTTATGCGGTTTGCTGAAGAAAAAGTAGATCAGCGCCGCAAGAGTGCCAAATATCAGGACCAGGTTGCCGAGTACTTCGAACCATGGCATGCCTGAGGCGTACACCGGGGCCATCGCGGCCTCGAGCTGCCTGAGCACACTGGCCTTCATCGTGAGAGGAAAACCAATACCCATTCCTGTTCCCATGAGGAAAGCGATGGGATACCTCGAGAGCCAGGCGATACTTGGGATGAACCTTGTGATGTAGAGCAATCCCAATAAAGCCGGGATCAGAAGTACCCAGTTGTCCCCTGCCAGAAGCGGCTGGATGAGCCTTGGCTCGAGTGTGATCTCCCAGGTGATTGCGATCCCGTATCCTGCGGAGATCCCGACAACGAGATGCTCTGCGAGGCGGTAGATCGGATTCTCCTTGTAGAGGAAGGAGTAGATAGCGAGGGTAAAGAAGGCGGCTACCCATAGTCCAATCGTCTCGTACATGGCTTACCCCCTTCCCTTCATCTGGTGTCTCTTGTGAGCTCCACCAGCGAAGTAGGCAATATTGCCCATGATTATCAGAAGGATAATCAGCAGATGGTCCGCTGACTGCACATCCATGCCTCTAAAGGCTTTTCCTGTACTTTCGGTAACATCGTTCTCTACCATCAGTACTTCGTACTCAGCGGCACCGCGGAGTCCGCCCATCTGGCCGATTATCTGCCCCGACTGGATGTATGGATAGTAATCGGTCGCCATCACGGCGGTCACTCCGAACGCGATCGGGGTGCCTATCTTCTCCCTCGCGTAGGTGATCCATGACATGCATGCACTGGAACCCGCTGTGGTCAGAGCAAGGTCGACCTCACGAAGGCTCTTGTGCTCGTTCAGCATGGGCATTTCTATCAGTGCGTTGCCGTTCGCGTCCTCGGGATACTGGTTGGCTATCGAGCTGGTCATACCGAGAATCACGAGATGGAAGAGCGGCGCATAGCCCAGAAGAGCGTAATCCCTGCCCTCGAAGACCCAGTTAGCCGCGTTCTCCGGTAGAACATTGCCCTCGTTCTCCCACTCTGTAACAAGTTCCGCCTTCGTGGTGATACCCGCCTCACGGAGGTGAGCCCATTCAGCGAATTCAACGACTTGGTAGTAGCCGTCAATGGAAGGATTCGTGACGTAGTCGAAACCTGCCATCATCATTCCATGCGACAGAGGGAAGTAAGCGGTCATGAAGACCGGTACATCGTTGTGGAAGGCATGCCTTACAACACCTACGGCCATCGGCATGCATTCTGCCTGCGTGCCCGGCGCGAAGTCGAAGGCGACGAAGATAGCGTTTTCAGGCCCCAGTTCGTTCACGAAGTCAAAAATATCTTCAACCTCAGTCGTGGTTGTTATCGGCATCCCAATTCCAATGAGGAACGGGATTATCGTAACAACACCGATCGCCAGGAATATCCAGCGCCGGTCTATGTTCAGCATTTTATCCCAGAAATTCACGGCGCTCACCTACTCCCCTGCGCCGCCGAGCCAATTACGCTCGACGCCGAATATGATTTTAAGGTTAGTGGCCAGGATACCGAATCCGACACCGAGCATGATGGCCCTCTTGGCCGCAAGGTTCGGGTAACGGAGTATCCAGAGGCCTGTGTTCTGAAGCCAGGGTCCGAAGATCTCGCCAATCGGAACCTGGGCAAGCATGACGATAACTGCCGAAAGCAGAAGTACCGTCGCAAGAGCCGACTTCGCCCTGAACGCCCTGAAGGCCGCGCTGGCGATGTAGAAGGCTAGAAGACTGAACATCGTCGACTGGATCGGTACCTGGATGTTCATGAAGAGGAAGTGGAAAACGCTCGGGGAATCGGAACCGCCCCAGAGCGACTCGGGCCAGATGAGGGCAAGGAAGGGCATGCCGAAGAGCGGTATCAGGACCGCCCAGCTGTACGGCCAATTGGGAGCCTTCCTCTTTATTCTGTGCGAATGGACCCTCGTTAGACTGCCTACACCAAGCAGCAGGGCAAATGCTCCCACGATTGGTGCCCATTCCGTGTAATTATCAAACACGACCTGGGAGTACTGGTGGGGAATGAAATACTGAATCATCATCAGTATTCCGCCCACCATGACGATCATAAGCGGAACAGTACGCTTCACTGTCCGTCCTCCTTTCCGGTGGGTCTAATCCACCACAGGCATGGTTACTATCTGACGCAACCAGTCCAGTGTGTGGGTTCCTGCAGTGAGATCAAGTATCCCGAGAATAAGGGCAAGTGTAATGAACCCCATGATGATGGCCTTGCAGGCATCCTGCCCCTTGACCGCGCCGATCTGCTTGGGCTCACGGCCAAGATATGCGCTCGCGGCATAGAGCTCTTCACCTATAAGTGTGTAATCGCAGGTAGTGATGAAGAACGGAAGCTGTGTCACCGCGTCGGTTCCGGCTATCTGGATCGCTCCGGAGAGCGAACCTGTCTCCGCGAGGAGCAGCGACTCGGCCCAGAACATACCGAGATAGAAGTTCGTAGCCGGTTTCTCTCGCATCATGATACCGTTGACACCCGCAACAAATGCGAACTGGCTGGTGGTGAGGAAGAAGACGGAATCCGGATCGTATGCATCCGGCCTTCCGGCCTCGAGGTAAGCCTGTTTCACGCACTCGTCTGCGACTGTGTAAACGATCGGATCGCGGTTGGGGACCATCAGGGGGGTGCCGTACTGGGCTATCTTCTTGGCAACCCTTCCGAGAATGGTCAGACTGGCGATCGTTGCCACGTCCGAAATCGAAGAGAGGCCCGGAACGTAGAGAATGGGCTTGCCCATCTCGGTGGCCCTGCCAATCGCCTCATCGACAGCATCGATACCTGCGATAGGTCTGAGGTACATCTTCGCGCCCCGCTGGGCTCTACCGAAGTAATAGAATATGAGGAAGATGAAAAGGCCGCCAGCAAATAATACCCTGGTTTTGCCAGTGTGGTAGAACTCACCCATTGCGGTGATCTCGGCCCGGCTTACCGGACCCTGGTATTCATTGCCATCGAGGTCCTGGGCGGCAACCATGTACTCGTACTGAACGCCCGGTTCGACAGGATAATCCGGATCGAAGCCGTCCACAAACTCATTTGGTTCTCCAGCAGGGATGACCTCAACGAGCGCCCAGGCGTCATCACCCTGACCCACTTCACGCCTGTACACAGCATGGGCGAATAAACCCTCATCGCTGAGTGAGGGCTCGAAGACAACAATCAGCTGATCGCCGGCATCGTTCGGATGGTCCGCAACAGTGACCATTCCCGGCGGCAGTAGAACCGTTCCCGGCTCCTCCAGTGGTTCCCTTCCAACTGGCCGGAGATCTGTCCCTCCAGCCAATACGGAATCCTCCGGCACCTCGGCGGAGAGCGAATCCGCAATTGGTGTCAGATTTTCGACACTGTCCTCTGCCACAACCTCTGCAGGTTGTGCGATGGTCAGTGCGGGGAACATCAGGAGGATCAGTACGGCTGGAAGCATTATCCAATCCTTCCGCATGGATCCACCTTTCATCTTAGTTGAAAGTGACTTGATTCTCAATACTATTAAACGAAAAATTCGTTGATCTCCCTGGCGACTTCCGAGCCGACCCTCTTGCTTGCTCCGAGGCTCCCTGCCCCGATATGAGGTGTGGCAACGCTCTTTGAATGCTTGGCCAGGGCGTTGTCCTTTGCGGGTTCCTCCTCATAGACATCCACTCCTGTAGAAAAGACCTTGCCGGAGTCGAGAGCATCTATGAGAGCGGCCTCGTGTACCGTACCACCACGGGCACAGTTAACGATGACGACGCCGTCCTTCATTATCTCAAACTGCGGAGTATCAAGGAGATAATGGGTCTTGTCGTTGTGGGGGATGTGGAGGCTGATGTAATCCGATTCCCTGCAGAGGGTCTCGAGGTCGACCTTCCGGGCGGCGACACCATCGACGCTCTCCACGAAGGGGTCGAAGAATACTACATCCATCTCAAAGGCCTTCGCCCTCTTCGCAACCTCCTGGGCTATCCGGCCGAATCCAATGAGACCAAGGGTGGAACTCCAGAGTTCCTTGCCCTTGCCGTAAGCCTTCTTGTTCCATTCGCCATTTTTCATCGTGCAGTTGGCGGTTCCAAGAAAGCGGCTGCATGCAAGCATGTGGGCCAGTGCAAGTTCTGCTACGGCAACCGAACTGGCGGAGGGAGTGTTTCTAACGGTGACTCCGAATTCCTTTGCGGCAATAAGGTCGATGTTATCTAGGCCGACCCCGCCCCTGACGATGAGCTTGAGATTACCGGCTGCGGCCTTCTCGATTATCGGGCGTCTGGCCTTGGTTGCGCTCCGCACGACCATTGCGTCAAACAGCGGCGCTGTCTCGAGCAGTTCCTCCGGGGTCATACCTATTTTCTCAACGACCTCGTGACCGCCCTGCCTTATCGCCTCGAGAGCATCCTCTGCAACGGCATCGCAAATAAGTACTCTAGCCATCGTCATCCTCCTGCATACGACTCTGTTCGAGTGGACAATTAAGCACAATTCTCAGTATTGCGCATACTACCCCGGTGCGCACTGGAAGTCAATGAGATTTCCGTTGGTTGAGCCCATTCAGAGGGTTCCTCAGAGTACCGGAATACGACAGGCCAGGATCACTTCCTTCGACCGAGGACAGAGGCTGCTTTCCGGCAGATATTGTCTGCTGTAAGTCCGTACTTCTCCATTACCTCAGCTGGCGTACCACTGGTGCCGAAACTGTCTGTGACCCCGACTGATCCCAGCGGCAGCGGATATTCCCTTCCAAGAAGCCCGGCAACTGCCCCGAAGAGTCCACCGGTCACCTGATGATCCTCGGCTGTAAGAACACCTCTTTTACCGATCGCCTGATTCAAGATGAGATCTCTGTCAAGCGGTTTGATGGAGACCATATCGATGACGGAAGCCGATATCCCGGCTCCAGCCAGCTGCTCAGCCGCTGAAAGGGTTTCAGCGACCATCGCCCCGCAGGCGACCAGAAGGATGTCCGCGCCCTCCCTGAGAAGGTTGCCCTTTCCTGGCTCGACAACGCTGTCGTCAGGATAGAGCTGGGGGACGGGATTCCTGCCGAACCGGATGTAGACCGGACCAGGAGTTCTGAGAGCGGCCAGCACTGCCGCTCTGGTCTGGGAAGCATCCGCTGGAACAAGGACCGTCATATTGGGGAGTACCCGCATGATGGCAATATCCTCGAGAGCCTGATGCGTGGCGCCGTCAGGTCCCACGCTGACACCCCCATGAGCGCCCCCTATCTTCACATCAAGGTCCATGTAGCATATGGATGTTCTTATCTGATCCCATGCCCTGCCGGTGGCGAATACTCCATATGTAGCGACAAAGGGAATGAATCCGGTCAGAGCCAGGCCGGCTGCCTCACCCATCATGTCCTGCTCGCTGGCTCCGAGGTTGAAGAATCTGTCGGGATAACTGTCAAGAAAGGAGTCACTGCCGATGGACCTGGAGACATCGCCTTCGATGACAACAACCCTTTCATCCAGCCTTCCGGCTTCGAGGAGACCCTCGACATAGCCCTCCCTGGTCGGCCTGAGCGGTCGGCGGGTCATGACAGCCCCCTTTTCAGCTCATGAACTGCCCTCACGTACTCATCATCATCCGGGCATCGGCCGTGCCACTGGAATGTCCCCTCCATGAAGGAGACCCCTCTGCCCTTTATGGTGTCTGCAATGATCACGGAGGGAAGTCCTGAGCCGCTGCAGTGCTCAAAGGCCTTTGCGAGGGAAGGGAAAGAATGTCCATCGCAAACTACAACATCCCAGCCGAATGACAGCCATTTCTCAGTGAGCGGTTCTATCTCCATCACATCCGTCACACGGCCGTCCAGCTGAACAAGATTACGGTCAACGATAGCCGTCAGATGGTCGAGCCCGAAGTGACTCGCGGACATTGCGGACTCCCACACGCTTCCTTCCTGGAGTTCACCGTCTCCCAACAGACAGTATACACGGCTGTCCAATCTGCCCAGTCGCAGTCCGTGGGCAATGCCGCAGGCGATGGACAGCCCATGGCCGAGACTTCCAGTGGATGCATCGAGACCGGGCAGGCTTCGCATATTGGGATGTCCCTGGAGTCTGCTCCCAAACTTGCGGAGAGTGAGCAGTTCGGAACTCTCGAAGTACCCTCTGGCGGCAAGGACAGCGTAGAGGGCAGGACACGCGTGCCCCTTGGACAATACGAACCTGTCCCGCTCCGGCCACTCCGGTTCTTCCGGACGGACTCTCATAACATCCCAGTAGAGTTCCACGAGTATCTCGACCGATGAGAACGAACCGCCGGGGTGACCACTGCCTGCAGCCTTTATCATTGAAAGAACATCAAGCCTGACCTGTGTGGCCACATTTCCAAGGTCGGGAGCATCTTTGCTCATGGTCTGCCTCTCATTCAGCGTCTTCAGCCGGGAGATGGACTGCCATTCGGCAGACATCCCCTCCATCGAGAATGCTCTCGAGAACTTCGACCTCTACCGGCATCCCCAGAATGTCCTCCCAGAGCGCCTTGTAGAAACCGGCACTGCAGTAGCAGTACAGAGGAGAGATCTTCGCTCCCTGCGCTACGGCATCCCGTATCCTGGGGCAGTGACAGTAGAGGGCTCTTCTTTTCAATGGATCCTGTTCAGAGATGTACTCCCTGAGAAAACCGCTCTTGGGTATCTTGGTCGCGAAGATGGTGCTGCCCTCTCGCCTTCCTGCGAGACCCATGTCCCTCGATGTAAAGAACTCCATCTCATCCTCAGTGAGCTTAATACCATGCCTGAGGAAATCTTCAAATCTCTTCTGAAGAGCCTCCAGAACCCTGTCTATGCTCCCTGTATCCTTCCAGATCTGTATGATCTCACCGAGTCCCTCTTTCGGATGAATGCAGGCACATCGGGTAAGAACCTCTCGGGCTTTCTCGACCCCGGAAAGTCTTTCCAGTCTCCTCATCGCAGCATCCGTCCAGATGGTCACATCCTCGGATGTTCCATCTGCAGTGCACTCTACGCCTTTCATCACCTCATCGACGATCTCCAAGCCGCAGACGGCCTCCAGAGCTTCCGAGAACTTCCGGTTCCAGGCCTCTCCGAATCCTGTCACATCTTCCGCCAGTCGGACAGGAATTTCTCAATACCGATATCCGTCAGAGGATGCTTCACCAGTTTTCTGACTACGGCGGTTGGTACAGTTGCTATATGCGCTCCTGCAAGAGCTGCCTGCTCCACATGCTGGGGATGTCTGATACTGGCGGCGATTATCCTGGTCGGCAGACCGTGTAGATCGAACATCTCGGCAAGATCAGCGACGACCTGAATACCTGGCGTGCCAATGTCGTCGAGCCTGCCGACAAAGGGGCTGACGAATGAAGCACCCGCCAGTGCGGCCATGTAACCCTGAGCGGCTGAGAAGATCAGAGTTACATTGCAGCGTATTCCTTCTTTTTCCAGGATAGAGACAGCGGCAAGCCCCTCGCTCCCCATCGGTATCTTAATGACTATGTTGGGGTGCCACTCAGCACTTTCTCTGGCCTCCCTGAGCATGCCTGCGCGGTCTTCGCTTATCACTTCAGCGCTTATCGGACCATCTACAAGACCGCATATCTCATTGATGACCTCGCGAAAGTCCCTGCCCTCAGATGCAATTAGAGAGGGGTTTGTGGTCACTCCGGAGAGTACACCCCACGAGGCAATTTCCCGGATCTCATCAACATTCGCAGTATCAAGGAAGAGCTGCATTGCCATCACCTTTCGTTCATTGTGCCTGCTCGCGGCTCGGGAATTACCAGTTCTCTTCATATTCGGGCAGCATAGACATCTACCGTCCGGATCAGGCTAGAGGTTGAGATCGGAACGATTTCCCTTTCTCTTGATGATCGGTATCGGTACATAGCCTGTGACTAGTGTCTTCGGTTCGTCCATGCCGAAATCAACCCTGATCTGCCATTCATCACCCCTCCTGGCAGCACGGAGCACAAGCCCCCTGCCGTACCTTGGATGGCTGATCAGATTGCCTTTCTCATATATCATCTCACCCTCAGGCGCATCAATCCGTCCAGGGGAGGAGTCCGCTTTTCTGCGTACAGGGGCGGGAGGTATCCTCTCCTCCCCCCCGGATATCTCGGTGATGAATCTGGATGGACCTGAATTCCTGATTCCGGGTCTGATCCTGCCAAGTGCGCAGGTGAGATAGAGTCTGTGCATCGCCCTGGTCATACCGACATAGAGGAGCCTTCTCTCTTCCTCCAGGTCGCCGATTCGATATTCACCGGGCCTCATGAAAGGGAGCATACCCTCCTCCAGGCCGGCTGTGAAGACCGTATGGAACTCCAGACCCTTGGCGCAGTGGAGTGTCATGAGAGCAACCTTGCCGCTCTCCTTCCCCTCGTATTCATCTACATTGCTGGCGAGACTTATCTCGTTCATGAAACCAGGGAGACCGCCAGCCGGAGAATCGCTGTCGAATTCAGCCACACTTCGTCTGAACTCGGCAATGTTCTCGAGTCTCGACTGATCTGTCACATCACCTGAATCGTACATACCAGTTATGTCGACAGTCTCAAGCAAACTGTCCACTACGGCGGCTGCGGGACTTCCCCGCTCAGTCATAGCGGCCGCTTTTGAGTACCATAGCGCCAGTTTATCAAGCTCTCTGATACCCTTCGAAGTGATCCCTGAGACACCCGACACGGTTTCCATCGCCCGGACAGCACCACCCTCTATCTGATCCATGTGCCGGGCAAAAGCTTCCTGCCCCCTGGCTCCAATCCCCCTGGCCGGTTTATTCAGTATCCTGTATAGACTCACGCGATCGAGGGGATTAAGAAGGAGCCTCAGGTACGCAACAATATCCTTTATCTCCATTCTCTCGTAGAATCTCTGGGAACCCACGATCTCATATTCAAGCCCGCGTCTTCTGCACTCGGTCTCGAAGTGTCTCGACTGAGCATTAGTCCTGTAGAGCACGGCTACTGAATCAGGCGGACATTCCCCTCGCTTGATGAGCCCTGATATCTCCTCGATGATCCACCTGGCTTCCTCGGCCTCCGTATAGAGAGTTCGTACGCGGATGGGCTCGCCGTTGTCTCTTCTTGTCCAGAGGGTCTTCCCGAGTCTTTTTGCATTAGATCTTACAAGCGCGGCTGCACCTCTGAGGATATTGCCGCTGGATCGGTAATTCTCCTCTAGCCTGATCGTCTTCGTTCCAGGAAAATCCTTCTCAAAATCAAGCATGTTCTCAATGCATGCACCTCTCCAGGCGTAAATCGACTGATCATCATCACCGACAACACATACTCCTGTGCCTGAGCCGACCAGCTCCTTCAGCAGCTGATGCTGAACGTAGTTCGTATCCTGATACTCATCAACGAGGATGTATGAGAAGAGTGTCGAGTAGTACTCTTTGATGTCACTATTTTGACGAAATATCTCAAGTGTAGATGTCAACAAATCGTCAAAATCAAAAGCGGCTGAACTCTTCAGATGCTCCTGATACACTGAATAGAGCAGTGCAAGTTCATGCTCCCGGTCGTTGGAAGCTGAATCACCTGCCTGCTCGGGAGAGATGGCAGCATTTTTCTGCCTTGATATGTAACTCTTTATCTGTCCAGGTGTTACGCTGACATTACTCACTCGTTTCTTAAGCAGTCTCTTGATCAGGGTCTTCTGATCATCTGCATCGTATATCGTGAACTTCTCGCTGTATCCGAGGTGATGAGCTTCCCGTCGCAGTATCCAGGCACAGATGGAATGGAATGTGCCCACTCTGACTCGGCCTCCACCGCGTGGGATAAGGGATGCAACCCGCTTCTTCATCTCAGAAGCAGCCTTGTTCGTAAATGTCATGGCAAGGATCTGCTCAGGTGACGCGTATCCCAAGTCCATGATCCTGGCTACTTTGCAGGTCAGCACTCTTGTTTTCCCGCTGCCCGCTCCGGCAAGTACAAGCAGGGGTCCATCGAAGTACTCGACGGCCTCCAACTGCCTTGTGTTCAGCTGGCTCAGATCCATAGTCCCCCTGTTTGGCAATAGTCTTGCTTAACTAATTGGCGACAGCAATGAACTTGAAGGAGTGAAAAAGTGATCAAGCCTGGATTTAGAAACTGGATGATGCTCGCCCTCGGCGGGTTCGTGATTCCAGTCCTTGTTCTCCTCTCTTGGCCGGTCTGACCCCCTCCCTGACCGGTCTCGGGGGAATTTAGGAAATCCAGGAAAATAGCGGGCAGCTGGCTGACCCCTCCAGCTGCCTGCTCCCACATTACTGGAATACTATTCATGCGGCCAGCGAGATCCTGAAAGACACAGCAGATCAGACAGGGAGTCCGGCAAGCTCATTTATAATGGCAACACCGCTGCTTGCCCCGAGTCGTCCAGCACCGGCATCTATCATTAAAAGGGCATCATCCAGAGTTCGTATACCCCCCGAAGCCTTCACACCGATCATGGAGCTGACAGCCTCCTTCATCAGTCGCACGTCCTCTGCTGTCGCACCGCCTGTACCGAAGCCGGTAGATGTCTTCACCCATGAAGCACCCTCATCCAGAGCGATACGGCAGGCGAGTCTCTTCTCCATGGATGTGAGATAGCAGGTCTCGATTATCACCTTAACAGGTCTTCCGGAGGCCTCACTGACCACAGTCCGGATCCGGGCGGCAACGACGGAAGTGTTACCGGCTTTTAGATGGCCTACGGGAATGACCATATCAACCTCATCCGCGCCCTCTTCGATAACCCCTGCGGTCTCGGTGCCAATACAGTTGCTTGCGCCGAGGGGGAAACCAACCACCGAACAGACCAGAGGGGAGCCCCCGCTCAGAATATCTCTGACCAAGGACACCCATACAGGATTAACGCACGCACTGGCGAATCCATAGCTGAGCGCTTCAGCGGCGAGTCTCTCGATATCCGCCGGCAGTGCATCGGATCTGAGGAGCGTATGATCGATCATGGATGCAAGTTCCCGGGGAGTCATCACAGACTGCTCTCCGATACAAATAGCAGCTCCGTTTCCCAGGGTTCGATAGATGCATCCAGTCCGGTAAATACGATCATGCCGTTCACGCTGAGATCGATCCGGTGCTCACCTGCAGGCAGAGGCAGACGCACGGCATATATCCTGGACGGAAGAGTCAGCCAGGCCCTGAGGTCAGCGTTCTCGGTTGCCGCTCCGAATATGCTGAGGACCAGACCGGTCACTCTTGAAACCGTGCTGTTCTCTGAAGAGAGTTCCTCAACGATCTGCTCCCCGGCTTCTGCAAGTCCCGCTTTGAGCGCAAGCCTGGCGATGGCTCGTACTATGTCTCTGCCAGCCTGGTCCTCCAGATTCTTCCCGGCAATACCTGCAAGGTCCTCTACAAGGAAGCCGTTCGCAGTCAGTGATCCGGCGGAGAGGACTATCCTGAGAGGTGCCTCCCTCTGCTGACGAATACCGGGAAGTGATACCCGGTATACTTTATCGTCTGCGACAAAGGTGTAGGAGGTCTCCTCCCTTTCGGGTATCAGACCTGCTTCGAATATCACGACCACTTCTCCACCGGACGAGTCAGCCCCGCTGTTCCGCCAATCAGTGTCAGGCCACATGGTGGTGTAATCCTGATGCACCGAATTCATGCCCAGCTGGCTCGATATTCTCAGAATGCTCCTCTTTACATCCAGCGGAACCGGTATTCCGTAATCCTGCTCATAGGAGCCGCTGTAGATATCGGCACTGTTCCGATAGGCAACGAGCGCGTTATTGAGATCACCGGCCTTTTCGAAGAGGATACCCATCAGGTATCTGACAAACGCATCGTCCCCATAGCGATTGGGATTGCTCTCATAGGAAAGGTTGAGAGCACGGAGCTTGTCATTCACTCTTCGGCACTCTACAAGAGCGTCCACCATATTGCCTTGAGATGCATAACAGGCCGCAAGACAATAATTTATGAACACTTTCTCGTAGTCCGCACCCCTGAATTCAAGAACAAGGTCACTTGTCAGAAAAGCTTCAGCCTCCTGACCAAGCTCGATCCCTCTCTGCTGGTCACTGAGACGGTCCGCCTCCAGGAGCACCCTCTCAGCCTCGGGATAATCACCGGCAAGTCTGAGGAGGTTGCCCAGTTCCATCAGGTAGAGGAGCCGGTCTCTGCCCGAGGAGTCGGGAAAGACCTCCCTGAACTCCTCCAGAGCGGCCATCGCACCGGAATCGGTCAGATCACGGGTAACTGGTCTCATGGTGCGGCTGTATTCAACCGCACAGCCTGCCGCCAGCATCAGTACGATGCAGAGCGCTCCCCCTAGGCCGGCTCGGTGGCTTCGGCGATAGAGGTTGATAATCATCAGAGTCTACCTGCCCTTCCCTGGAAGGAGGCTACCACTCGATGATCTTCTTGATCTCCGTGCTGCCCATCCAGGTCTTGAGGGCTGTCTCGACATTGATGAGCTCAAGACTGACCTGGTAATAAATAGCCCTGGTGCTGCCTTCTTCGTCGACGATAGAGCCAATGCTTCCA
>Ga0190293_1000415_pt1 | contig 15138 bp, 12 predicted proteins | sample 48693001_MG_FD_161671 | JGI IMG/M metagenome (GOLD analysis project Ga0190293, IMG submission 161671) | Hydrothermal vent microbial mat bacterial communities from Southern Trench, Guaymas Basin, Mexico - 4869-30-0-1_MG | ecosystem: Environmental > Aquatic > Marine > Hydrothermal vents >... | reverse complement strand
TGGAGATGACCGGCAAGGCGGAGACCATTTTCATGCACTGCCTTCCGGCGGTCAAGGGTAACGAAGTGACTATGGAGGTCATCGAGGGACCTCAATCTGTGGTCTGGGATGAGGCGGAGAACAGGAAGCACACCATAAAAGCCCTCATGGTCGCCAGTCTCCTCTGACCGGGAGAATACTGATTGTTGACACTGGACGCAGTTCTAAATAGCTTGACGCCCACGCTGGACTGCGTCCGAATCATTGAAACAAGGCACCGTACGAATACAGATACGGATATGTGCGGACCGAGGACGGAGAGGCAATGATCCCTATCCTGATCCTGCTCACCCTGAGCGGGCAGAATCCCATGCAATCCATGGATATGATTAACCAGCCCGCCGTTTACCCCATGCTGGATGCCGTGGATATCAATGAGTACATCATAGGCCCCGGAGACATCTTCTGGTTCTCGGTCAAAGGCGGCATCCCGGTGGAACTCTCGGCATTCGCAGGCGCATCCTTTGCTTACCTCACCGTCACGCCGGATGGGTATGTAGTCGTTCCCTCAGTAGGATCATGGTTCGTCTCCGGCAGAACACTCGCTGAGGCGACCGACCTGGTCGAGGCCGGTTTTGCTTCCCGGTTCCCCGGGCTTCGGGCCGATGCGGGACTGGCAGGAGTAAGGACTTTCAGGGTGCCGGTCACAGGGCAGGTCATGATCCCTGGGCTGACAGAGATAAACGGGGGACAGAGACTTACTGATCTTCTTGCCCGGGCGGGAGGGATAGCCTCCGCTGGAGCATGGACGGAAATCCTGATAATCAGCAGTAACGGAGATACTACCGAAGTAGACATTACAGGCTTCGTCCTCGACGGACTCACAGGCTCCAACCCGATGCTCATCCAGGGAGACAGGGTCCATGTTCAGGCCGCTGATGCTTTCGTCGGCATCGAAGGCGCGATCCAGCTTGCGTCCGTGCAGACCGAGCGGGTCAGTACTAATGAAAGTATCTCCTGGACAGAGAGCGCAAGCGGCATGCTTGAATACATTCCGAGGGAAACTGTGAGCCGCTTCGTTACCAGGGCCGGAGGTACCGCGCCCTGGGCCGAGAGGGATCAGTGCTACATTCAGCGTATCGATCCTGAGGCAGGAATTCTCATCATACACGCACCTCTGGATGATCCAATGCTCGATCCGATCCTCATGCCGGGGGACCGTGTGGTCTGTCCCGGAGCGCCGCCCCTGGTTGCTGTATCGGGCTTTGTCTACAACCCTGGCGTGTATTCACATGTGGCCGGAAAGGGAGCGTTCTACTACATCTCCCTGGCCGGCGGATACCAGCGTGAAGCCTCCGAAGGCGGTGTCAGGATAGTCCTCCCAGACGGCAGCGAGATACGGCAGGACAGCATCCAGAACATTCCGCCCGGAGCGGTGATAACCGTACCAAGGAGCACACTGGTCTGGTGGCAGGATCCTCTGCTCATTGTGACCAGCGTGGCGACTGTGATCATAGCCTGGAAGAGCGTATTCTGATATGAAACCCTCCAAGACTCCATCCTGGTACCTCTTCGTTCTGCTCAGGAACCGCTGGTTCCTGGTGAAGGCACTTCTCATCATCATGGTGCCGACGGTCGTAGTGACCTTCCTCCTCTCCAAGAAGTACACTGTAACTGCAGTGATAATGCCACCGGAGACCCAGACAAGCTACGGCATGTCCCTGGCGGGGCTGGGGCTGAGCGAGTTCGCCGGATTCTTCAGCGGCGGCATGGGCTTCTCCCTCCCTCTCATGACCACCATGTCCGATGTATACGAGCAGATACTGGAGAGCAGAACGCTGATAGAGAGCGTCATTCTCTCTACTGGATATCTGGACGAAGCCAAAGTCAGGGACAAGTACGAAGAAAGTGAGCAGCTTGGTCTCTACTGGGCTCGCAGGAAATTCACGACGAACTACTCTGTCAGCGTGACCCCATCGGGCTTCCTGGAGATCCAGTTCACTTCCGGCGACCCCCTGTACTCTGTCGAAGTATCGGAGAGAGTCATAATGGTGCTGGACAGCATCAACACCAGTATTTCTATCAGCAGGGCCATGCAGGCCAGGGAGTTCCTCGAAGTACGGAGTGTCTCTTCGGAGAGTCTCCTCTGCGTGGCCGTGGAGGAACTGCAGCTGTTTGAGGAGGAGTACGGAATCGTTCTCCTGGACGAGGAGATGACGGTTTTCATCCAGACCCTTGCCGACTTCAAGCAGCAGTACATGGAGCTCATGGCAGAGGCATCCGCCATCCGCAGAGGTATTGCAGGGGGCACCAATGCGGCAGCCCTGCTGAAGGAGAGGGAAGCAGAGGCGCTGGCAGAGATCATCTCAATGCTGGAAACAGGAATAGCACCTCCCGGCTTCGAGGATGTAATGCCGCCTGTCCCGATGGATCAGTTCCCGGATATAATGTTCCAGTATGCAAGGCTGAAGGCGAATTTCGAGATGGCGATGCAACTGGCGAACATCGTGGATGTGAGCCTGCAGCAGGCCATTGTAGAAGAGAATCGTGAGCAGCCCCAGGTCAGGGTACTCGACCCGCCCCGACACCCCGGCTGGAAGAGCAAACCCAAGAGACTGTACATCTGGATAGAGGTATTCGTTCTGGCCTTCCTGGGACTATTCGGGTTCCTGGTCGCCAGGGAGAACTATCTCCTCATGATGAGAGAGAGACCGGAAGACTGGCAGAAGTGGAATGGTCTCTTCTCCGACATGAAGGGTGATTTCTCCCGAAAGGGCAGAAAGAAATAAGTACTCCCTCATCCCGGCAGGGATAGGAACCTCGAATCGATGTCAGCGGGAAGAACCCTCCATCGCATCCTTCATGAATCCGCAGTATGAGAGATATCTCTGCTCTGCGACAGCTCCCTGGCTGCATGCTTCCTTTACGGCGCATCCCGGCTCTGACAGGTGCCTGCAGTTTCTAAAGGAGCACCTGCCGAGGTAGGGTTCGAACTCGGGGAAGCAGTCCTGAAGCCGATCAGTAGGGATATGCTCTATCGAGAACATTCTCAATCCCGGAGTGTCGATAAGAGAGGTTCCGTCTCCCAGGGGAACGAGCCTCGCTGAAACGGTAGTATGTCTTCCTTTGCTGGTCTTCGGATTGAGAGCGCCAACACGCAGGTTGAGACCCGGCTTCAGGAGTCTGGCGAGGGACGTCTTGCCTGCTCCTGAGGGTCCTGTCATCACAAGGGTCTCCCCCCTGATGTCTTCCAGAAGCGCGGCACAACCCTCTCCTGACTCACAGCTCAGCGGATAAACAGGATAAGCTGCGCCATCCCTGTAAACAGAGATGACCTCCGAAAGGAGTCTGCGGTCTTCCCGGGAAAGGACTAGATCTATCTTGTTCACAACAATGGACGCCTTCAGAGATCTCCATTCGGAGGCGGCGAGCGCCCTGTCTATGAAACCAGTGCGGAGGGGAGGATCAGAGATGGAGACAACGATGAGGACCCTGTCCAGATTGGCGGCGATTATGTGGCTTTTCCCGAGAGGGGATGTTCGCTCAAGTACACTTCCCCGCGGCAGGATACGCTCCACAACGAGCTGATCCCCCTTCAGGACGGTCTCGACCCGGTCTCCCGGAACGGGTTTCATGCTCTGATAGATGGAACCGGCCACTACAGCCGATGTTTCTTCATCATCTTTCCCTATGACCAGCACTCCGCGCTTCCCGATGGAGGAAATTCTGCAGACTGTCACGTCTGAAGCTGCTTTGGTCATTGGAGAGTCGAATCCGGCAGATCCGATGGAGGAGAATAGCGGATGATATACTCCCCATCCCTTCCCCAGCCGAGTACTGTCCGTACCATCTGCTCCATGTAAGATGAATCAGAGAGCAGCCTTTCGATCTCCGTCTCCAGAGAGTCGATCTGCAATTCCAGGTTCTCGATCGAGAGAGAGACGCTGTCTATATCGCTCCGAAGAGCTGAAAGAGCCATGAAACCATTGCGGTTGAAGAGCAGAGTGGCGACTACCAGTACAATAATGACCACTACAGTCATGTAGAAGAAGAATTTTCCCTTGCCGCCGTCAGACCCCCTGGTCTCTCTCCGAGTCAACTCAGCCCTTCTTCTGTCCGGGTATGATTCCCATACCCATGAAGAGAGCCTCGTCACCAAGCTCCTCCTCGATGCGGAGGAGCTGATTGTATTTTGCAACCCGATCCGTCCTGCATGCGGAGCCGGTCTTGATGAAACCGGTATTCATCGCTACGCAGAGGTCACTTATGAAAGTGTCCTCCGTCTCGCCGCTTCGATGGCTGACCATTGCCTTCCATCCGCTGATGTGAGCTTCGCGGATGGTATCAACTGTCTCCGTAAGTGTACCGATCTGGTTGAGTTTGATGAGAATGGCATTTGCCGCCTTCTGCTCGAGAGCCCTGGCGAGACGGATAGGGTTGGTTACGAGTAGATCGTCTCCGATTATCAGGATGCGGTCTCCCAGTCTGTCAGTCATCTGCTCCCATCCGGTCCAGTCGTCCTCAGCAAGGCCATCCTCGATGCTGATAATTGGATAGCCTGCGACCAGTCCCTCCCAGTAGTCGATCATTCCCTCGGAGGTGAGTCCGGCTGGATCGCATCCGTGCATGAAGTACCGGCCATCCCTGTACATCTCGCTGGCCGCCGGGTCCAGGGCGATGAAGACATCTCCTCCAGGAGTGTAACCCGCTGCCTCGATCGCTCCCATGACGAAATCAAGTGCCGCTTCGTTGGAGGGCAGGTCCGGAGCGAGTCCTCCTTCGTCTCCCACTGTGGTTGAAAGTCCTGCTTCAGCAGCTTTTCTGCCCAGGGCATGGAATATCTCAACCCCCGCGCGGAGTGCCTCTCTGAATGATTCAAAACCTGCAGGGACTATCATGAACTCCTGAAGGTCAATCGGATTGGAAGCATGCTGACCGCCGTTGATGATGTTCATGCCGGGAGTAGGGAGAAGTCTCGCGAACGGGCCTCCGAGGTAGCGATAGAGAGGGAGGCCCTGATGGGAGGCGGCTGCTCTCGCAACGGCCAGCGAAACAGCAAGCACGGCATTGGCCCCGAGGTTCCCCTTATTCGGAGTTCCATCGAGGTCTATCATAAGATCGTCAATACCTGCCTGATCAAGGGAGGAGAGACCCAGTAGTTCAGGGGCCAGTTTCTCATTGATATTCTGAACGGCTTTAAGAACTCCCTTGCCTCTGTAGGCTTCTGCTCCGTCTCTCAGCTCTACCGCCTCATGTTCTCCGGTTGAGGCGCCGCTCGGAACAGCAGCCCTCCCCCAGCCTCCGCTCTCCAGGGAGACTTCTGCCTCAACGGTAGGGTTCCCTCTCGAATCAAGTATCTGTCTTCCGTGAATGGCCACTATCTCGGACATTGGTATCCTCCATGTGCTGCACGCCGCTGAGTGTGTGCTGTTCTATGAAACGGGGAAATGCTGACCCTCTCCTGCAATATAGTCGCTTATTATCTCTTTCGGGCTCTGCTTGCCGAGTACTCTGATGAAGAGCCTGACAAGATCGGGATCGAACTGGGACCCCGAATGCTTCTCGATCTCCCCGACAGCATAGTCGAGACCGGGAGAAGGTCTGTAGATTCTGTCTGATGTCATGGCATCGAAGGAGTCGGCAAGAGTGAGTACACAGGCGTGGAAAGGGATCCGTTCGCGAGTGAGGCCGTGAGGATATCCATTGCCGTCATACCTCTCATGGTGATACCTCACGGATTCCACAAAATTGCTGAATGCGGTGACTGGTTTGAGAATTCGGTATCCCATGTCAGGATGCTGCTTGATTACATCGAACTCCTTGTCGGAGAGAGCTCCCTTCTTGTTGAGGATCGACTCCGGTATGCCGATCTTCCCGATATCATGGAGGAGCGCCGCATTGTGAAGCCAGTTGGATTCCCTGGAAGTTAGACCCATCAGTTTGGACATGGCCATGACGTATGCAGCCACGTTTCTGGAATGGTTGCTCGTGTAGGGGTCCTTGGCATCGACCGCTCTTGCTAGAGCTGCAATGGCCTGGATGTAATTTCTTTCGCTTGTCTCGTAGTGGTAGGCGTTGCTCAGAGCAGCAGCGGCATGTCTGACGAGTATGGGCAGGAAGGAAGAAGTCTCAAGAGACCTGGTCTTTCTTGACCAGGCGGCAAGGATGAGCATTCCCCTGAAACTGCCGAATCCTCCGAGGTCGAGGATCTTGATATCTGCCGATACTTCCCAGTCCGCTTCTCTGAGACAGGCGAAGGAATCGCGGTACATACTGTCCAGGAACATGTCTATGGTTCTCGCGTCCCGATACCCTTCAAGCTGCCTGCGCAGATCGACATTAAGAACCTCTTCAGGAAGGTCTGACCGCGCAAGGATATAGCTGAGAGGCATGAGCCCCTCTCCGCTCAGATAGACACCGAACAGATCGAAGGGCACCATCGACATGAGTCCCTTGCCTATGGAGGAAAGGACATGGGGTGTATCAAGGGAGGAAGAGAAGTCGGTGGTCAGGAGGTTGATCTTTTCCAACTCCTCCGAATTATGCTTGAGGTCCGATGCCATGCGATAGTTGAGGAGCTGGTTCCCCGCCTGCGCGGCGAAGAGCCCCATGAGCTTCAGATCTCTCCGTGTGAACCCGTTCGGGACTTCCGACCGGAGAACAAGACAGACGCCGAGTGAGCCCTCCATGCTTGGGATAGAGCCGGCCATGAGGGAGATCATCCTGGAGGATACAGGAGCTTCCAGAGCGGAGTCCCCTCCCACGAGGATATCGCCCACATCCATCTGTGCGGCGTTGGCATATGTCTGCCAGTCATAATCACTGAGCATGCTCTCGCTCCCGGCGCCGCAGCTCCTGACGAGCAGATTCTCGGTTCCGGCTTCGACGAGATATATCCGCGCCGCATCACCCCTGAAAGTTTTCATGAGAGCCAGAGCAAGACTTTCGAGGAAGGACTGCTGCTTCCTGGGGCCGACATCGATCTTTGTTGTCAGGTCATACAGGTCCATGAGTTCGTGGGAGGGAAGATCGGAGATGTACCGCTTCCTTACTTCGAGCGCTCTTTCGACAGACTGGTTGAGTTCGGTCATCTTGAAGGGTTTGGTGATGAAGTCGAATGCACCCTCCTGTATGGCTTTCTTTGCGGTGTCTATCGTAGCATGTCCGGTTATGAGAATCACGAAGGTATCCGGATAGGATTTTCGAATCCTGGTCGCCAGTTCCAGCCCGCCGAGGTCGGGCATCATGATATCGCTCAGGACAAGAGCAAAAGGAGTTTCGGTCATTTTTTTGAGAGCTTCCATGCCATTTCCGGCTTCCTCGACGGTGTAGCCCTGGAGTTCGAGTATTTCCCGGCAGTAGCTTCTTATCCGTTCCTCATCGTCCACCACAAGGATGCCGGCATGGCTGCTCATGTCAGTTACTCCCTACCAATATCTGCCGGGATACCCAGCTTCGCTATCCTTGCAAGGAGAGTAGTTCTCTTAAGTCCCAGTACTTTAGCTGCATTAGTCCTGTTGCCTCGGTTTAATTTCAGAGCGTTCAGGATGTAGTGCTTCTCGATGTTCTCGAGTACAGCATTCAGGTCGATGTTCCCTGGAGCAAGACTCGTTCCGGAGGAAGTATCGACGCGGTGGATGAGCCTGGAAGGGAGATCCCCCAGTTCAATGAAGCCGTTCTCGCACATAACGGCAGCGCGCTCCATGGTATTCTCCAGTTCACGCACATTGCCGGGCCAGCTGTAAGCCAGGAGTGCTGACGCGGCGTCTGCGCTGAGAATGAATTCATCCGAATCCGAAGATCCTGAGAGGTGATACAGAAAGTGCTCCGCCAGAGGAAGAATGTCATCAGTTCGCTGGCGAAGGGGGGGCAGGTCTATTTCGATCACATTCAGCCGGTAGTAGAGGTCCTCCCTGAACTGGTTGTTCCTGACGGCCTCGGAGAGATTGAGATTGGTCGCCGCAATGAGCCTTGTGTCGGTTGTCATGAGGTTTGAGGAGCCTACAGGAGAGAACTCTCCATTCTGAAGGACCCTGAGGAGCTTGACCTGCATGGCCCTGCTCATATTGCCTATCTCATCCAGAAACAGGGTACCGCCGTCGGCCACCTGGAAGCGCCCCAGGGAGGTGGTTATCGCGCCGGTGAATGCTCCCTTCACATGGCCGAAGAGCTCACTCTCAAGGAGCCCCTCGGGAAGGGCGCCCGAGTTGACGGAGATGAACTGCTGGGAGGATCTCATGCTGATCCGATGGATCGCCCTCGCAATGAGCTCCTTCCCCGTTCCGCTCTCCCCGGTTATCAGGACTGTGCTGTTGGTTCTGGCCACTCTCTGAACGAGGTTCATGACCTCCTCCATACGGTGGCTCTCGTAGATTATCTGAGGCTGAGCCCGATTACGGTACTGCAGGTGTGAAGAGCGTATCGCCTTGTCTACAGAGGAGACGACCGATCCGGTGGTAAAAGGCTTCGGTATGTAGTCGACAGCCCCCCTGCGCATGGCCTCCTTCGTACTTTCGATAGTAGCGAAACCGGTTATGATTATTACGGGGATGAAAGGGTACTTCCTTCCCACAAGGTCGAGGACTTCCAGTCCGGACATGCCCGGCAGGCGGACATCTGTGATGACCAGGTGGTACTCATCCTTTCCACGGAGCCTGCGGAGTCCCTCTCTGCCGTTGGCTGCCGTGTTGCAGAGATAGCCGGAGAGTTCCAGCGTCTCCTGCAGGAGATCGCGGATAGCCTCTTCATCATCGATTACCAGCACGCGGTATTTCTTCGTATTGTTATCCTGCATGATACTGTAAGCTAACTCTTCTGATCGGGGATGACAAGATTTTGACAAAGTGCTCAAGACGGTCCGGAAAGAGGCTCTTCATTCCTGCGCACATGCTTCTTCTGGCAGGCATAGTCTTATCCTGTGGCGAGATGCCGAATGAGACAGGGGAGATAGTAATAAGGGCGGAGGACCTTGCAGCGGCCAGCTTAGACACCATAGAGTGTCAAGATGCTGACGCCATTGACAGCCTGGCAGCACAGCCAGTTCTTCCTGACGGTATGCCTTTTCCACCTGATACCCTCCCCCCCGACACGTTGCACCTCTCTGACAGCCTTCTGGCCGATTCAGCCGGAATTGACAGTCTGTCGGCCGATTCGCTGGATATTTCGATTGATCCCATGGATATTGAGTGTCCGTGGAACACCGCCGCTGTCGAGATCAACGGCTCTATCTACACTAGCATTCAGGACCTCTGTGAGGATTCAGACATACTCGGAGCACATATTGTCAGGTGTATGTGGTGGAATACAGATCCATGGAGAGGAATGAATGCCGGCGACTCACTGTACCTGGTCTTCGGTGATGAAGGGATCGAGGGCAGGGAGAACAGAATAGCAGCACTCCGATATGTTCCCCGGGAAGGAACGGTCAACACAGGGTTCGCTGTCTATGCGTTTCTGATGTCGGGCGATAATTACGCGTCCCATTACTACTCCGATGGTACCGAAATGATGAAGCTGCTGGATGTAATGCCGATAGCCACCTTCGAGGAGATGACAGGCCCATACGGTGAACCGAGGGGCAATCGCAATCATATGGGAGTGGACTATAAGGCTCCGGCAGGTACCCCTGTCAGGACATGCAGGGGAGGCACTGTCGCGAGAGTGAACTGGAATCACGATTACAACGGCAACTGCATTGAGATAGATATGGGAGGGGGATACAGCGAGATATTCCTTCACCTGCAGGATCTCGCCGAGGGGATATCAGCCGGGGTCGTGCTCTCAGGAGGGACTATCGTTGGATTCGTCGGGAATACAGGCAGGACTTCGACAGCCACGCATTTGCATTACCAGATAAACGACGAAAATTCCAATCCGATCGACCCTTACCTTTTCTACGGATCTCACCGAAGGAGTCTCTCCGGCGCTGATCTAGAGGCCTTCCGGGAATGGCGGGACAGGTGTGACGCATGGATGAGCGAGGCTGTTGAGCAGTGACAGGATTCATCGTTGTGACGCTGAACTGGAACGGAAGGGAAGTGCTTCCCGCCATGATCCGGTCTCTCTCGCAGCAGCTTCCTGAGCTTGGTGGCCGCCTTCTCGTCTTCGATAACGCATCGACAGACGGCTCTGACGATCTCGTCGAGGAGGAGTTCGGGGATAAGACATGGTTCTCCATAGTGAGGTCAGATGTGAATCTGGGCTTCGCCGCCGGAGCCAATGAGGCAATAGCCGGTTTAACAGAGGAAGTCATTGTTCTGGCCAACAGCGATACGGTATTCAGACCGGGCAGTCTTCTGGCGCTTCTGCAGGGAATGGAGAGGCATCCTGAGGCCGGCCTGGTTGGACCTCGCCTGCTCTGGCCCGACGGAACGCTCCAGCAGTCGCAGAGGGACTTCCCTTTTCCCGGTCCTCTGATGGCAGAGCATATCCCCTTCCTTGGAAGATACACGGCGAAGAGCTCTTCTCATGATACCGAGAGAAGGGTCGACTGGATGGTCGGAGCTGTAATGACCCTCCGTCGTCGCGCCTTCGAGGAGGTGGGGGGCTTCGACGAGAGCTACTTCTTCTATCACGAGGAGACGGATCTTCAGTACAGGCTTTACGAGAAAGGATGGGAATCCTGGTTCATACCCTCTTCGCTGGTTGTGCATGTGGAGGGAGCAGCTGCCCGTCAGAAGTTTGGACGTGAAACATACCTGAGATATATTCCTGAGAAGATACGGTTTATTAGCAAACACGGAACTCCCGGTGCCGCAACGATATTCCGGATCTACATGTTGGCACTCCAGATGACCAGGGCGCTGCTCGGGCTGGTGATACCCGTAAAGCGCCGAAGCGACATCCGGTTTACTCTTCCCTATTGCCTCAAGGCCATGCGCCTGTTGTATGGAGCCATGGGCACGAGTGAGTCCGGTGAGAGCATGAACAGCAGAAGCACAGTAACACGATAGGAGCGTCATGGCGGTTATCCTGGGACTCAACTGCTACAAGCACGATTCGTCTGCCGCGCTGCTGGTCGACGGCAGGCTTGTTGCGGCGGTAGAGGAAGAGAGACTTCGCAGGATCAAGCACTACGCAGACTATCCCGCAAAAGCTATTGATTACGCGCTTTCAGAGGCAGGGATCGGTCCGGAGAATATCGACCATATCGCATTCTATATGCAGCCAGGGATCGTCATGAGGGAGAACCTGGCTTACAGCCGAAACTACATCCTGCAGAAGGGCGGCCCTTTCTTTCTTCTCGGACAACTGAACGCAGCCCGGAAAATGGGAGCTATCGGCGAGACCATCAGAGCACACCTCGGGCCGGACCTGAAGGCCGAAGTGCATTTTGTTGAGCATCATATAGCTCATGCGGACGCCGCATACTACTGCTCCGGTTTCGAAGAGGCTGCAGTACTGACGATGGATGGAGTCGGAGAGCGATGCACAAGCATGCTCGCCAGCTTCCGTCCTGACGGCTACACCGTTCATTCTTCTTCCCGGTTCCCGCATTCACCCGGCATCTACTACAGTGCCGTGACCAAGTTTCTGGGATTCATGCCCGACAATGATGAGTACAAGGTCATGGGTCTTTCGAGCTACGGCGAGCCGAAGTACATCGAGTTATTCAGGAAGATACTGAGCCAGCGGAATGGGCAGATCCGCCTAGACTCGCAGCTCCTGGATATTCACAGGGGAGTACAGCAGACATCCTTCTCCGAATCTGTCCGTCGGATCATTGGTCCGCCCCGCAGGCCGGGAACCGAGATTACGCAGAATCACATGGCCATAGCATGCTCAGCGCAGAAGGTCATCGAGGAAGTGGGTCTTGGACTGGCCAGATACCTGAAGGAAGTGTCAGGGCTCAGGAAGCTGGTCATCTCCGGCGGGGTCGGCCTGAACTGCGTTATGAATGGACTTCTTGACAAGGAATCCGGTTTCGATGAAGTCTATCCGCTGCCTCCCTCCCACGATGCCGGGACTTCCATCGGAGCTGCAGTTCGGGTTCACAGGGACATTTTCCCCGAAGTACCCCTCGAGACTCCTCCCGGAATGTACCTTGGCCCCTCGTTCAGCGAGGAAGAGATAGCAGCTGTGCTGGACATGGCCAGGCTCAGCTGGACAAGGCCGGAGAACCCGGCCGACAAGGCGGCTGAGCTGGTGGAGCAGGGCAAGGTGCTGGGGCTGTTTCATGGAAGAATGGAGTTCGGACCAAGAGCTCTCGGCAACAGGTCGATACTCGCTGACCCGAGAAGGTCGGATATGAAGGACATAGTTAACGCAGTTGTCAAGCATCGAGAGGCTTTCCGGCCCTTCTGTCCAAGCTGTCTCGAAGAGCATGCAGATGAATATTTCGAGGGCTGTACATCTGCACCGTATATGATCAAGACCTTCCGGGTTCTTCCGGGCAAAGAGGAGATCATCCCCTCCGTGACCCATGTCGACGGGACCGCCAGGGTCCAGACCGTCACGAGGGAGGTTAATCCATTCTACTATGACGTCATTGAGAGCTTCTACCGCAGGACCGGAGTGCCTGTCATCCTGAACACATCCTTCAATATCAGGGGCGAGCCCATCGTCACCACACCGGTTGATGCTGTCAGGTGTTTCTATGGTACGGGTATCGATGCCCTTCTCATGCCGCCTTTCCTGCTCGAGAAGACGCCGGGACTCCGGGAATGAACTCCGGACAGAACCTCCTGCAGGAAGGCACCCGCCATGAAAGCTGCTCTTTAAGCCCGAGGCAGGGTATCTGAAATGGTAACCGTACTCGGGAAGGGCACAGTCCTGGTCGCAGACGAGGACAGGAACCGGTCTGACCTCCTTAAGGCCAGAATAGCTGCCATGGGCTATTCAGTAAGTGTACAGTCCTCAGCAAGGGCTGCTCTGCGGAAGATCCGTTCCAGGTCGGTGAACGCGGTGCTCATATCCTCCTCCATTGGTGATATGCATATGACAACCTTCCTCGAGACTATGGCCAGGGCTAATCTGGCTGCCGGGATCGTAATATTCGGAAGGTCCATCGGAGTAACTGATGCGGTGTCCTGGATGAAGACAGGTGCTGTTGATATTCTGCTGGACCCGGAGGCTCCGCAGGTGCTGAGGAGCGCCATACAGAGGGCCTTCTCATATTCCGTGAGGATAGTGGAGAGCAGCTCGGGACCCGGCGGCAGTCCTGAGGAGGCCCCGCCGCGTGTCCTGTTCAGGAGCAAGGCGATGGAGCAGGTCATGAAGAGAACCCGTCGCGTTGCACCAGTAAATGCCACGGTTCTAATAACCGGGGAAAGCGGTACCGGCAAAGACGTCCTCGCAAGACAGATACATGCACTGAGCGGCCGTAGAGGCGCATACCTCGCTCTTAACTGTGCGGCTATACCTGAGACACTCCTGGAGGACGAGCTGTTCGGTCATGAGCGTGGTGCTTTCACCGGAGCAGAGCGGTCCCGGGAGGGGAAATTCGAGGCCGCTTCCGGAGGGACGCTCCTGCTTGATGAGATTGGAGAGATCCCACTCCCCATCCAGGTGAAGCTGCTCCGGATACTTGAAGAGAACAGGGTGACCCGCCTGGGCGGCAACACACCGATCCCCATCGATGTCAGACTAGTAGCAGCCACTAATACAGACCTGCAGTCCGCGGTCAGGAAGGGTCTTTTCAGAGAGGATCTCTATTACAGGCTGAAAGTCGTCGAGATCCACATCCCGCCACTGAGGGCGAGAAGGACCGACATACCGCTTCTGGCGGTATCTTTTCTCCGTGAGGTAGCTGAGAAACACGGATTTCCGGTTCCCGAACTCAGCCAGGAGGCCCTCGAGCGCATGGTCGCTTACAGCTGGCCCGGCAATGTAAGGCAGTTACGCAATCTCATGGAAAGCATGCTGATAATCTCCGGCAGCTTCATTGACGTTGCGGATCTTCCGGTCGAGATAGCCGGCACACCTGTTTCCGGTGATTCCCTCCTTCAGGTCGAGCTTCCTGTAACACTCGAAGATCTCGAATTGACCGCAGTGGAGAAGACTCTTGCTCTCACGGGAGGCAACAGGACAAGAACAGCTGAACTGCTGGGAATCGGGCGAAGGACCCTGCAGCGCAAGCTGAAAGAAATGTGAACAAGGAGGTTCGGATGAAGGTCATAAGAGCGGGATCCCTGATCCCCACCAGATACAAATGGGTTCTGATCATCGGGGTCATTCTCGCCTGGTTCGTGCTGGGCGGACCTTTCTACATAGTCGACCCCGAGGAAGTAGGAGTGGTGCTTACTTTCGGAAGATACACCGCAACAGAGGGACCGGGATTCCATTTCAAGTGGCCCTGGCCGATCCAGGTAGTCTACAAACCGGCTGTAAATGTCATCCAGAGAATAGAGATTGGTTTCAGAACCCTGTCACAGAACCCTCCAACCTACCAGAGCTTCACGAGCAACAGGGAGATGCTCACCGAGGCGGAGATGCTGACAGGAGATGAGAACATCATCGATTGTGCGGTCATAGTGCAGTACAGAATTAACGAGCCCACTGACTACCTCTTCAATGTCAGAGACCAGGAGGGCACCCTCCGCGACATCATGGAAGCCAGCATCAGACTGATAGTGGGGGACAATGCGATAGATGCCGTTCTGACCACGGGCAAGCTGGAGGTTCAGAACAGGATAATGCTCATGGTCCAGGGGATAGCCGATGAGTACCAACTCGGTATTGATATCATTGCCATCCAGCTGATGGATGTTCAGGCGCCTGCCCAGGTCTCCGCGGCATTCAGGGACGTGGCCACTGCCAGAGAGGATATGCAGGCCTATATCAATGAAGCCGAGGGTTATATGAACGAAAGGCTTCCTGAGGCTCTTGCCGATTCCGTGGAGATGGTCAACGAAGCGCTGGGGTACAGCGCCATCAGGGTGAATACAGCCACAGGTGATGCAAGGCGGTTCACAGCCCTGGCGGAGGAGTACCGCAAGGCGCCTACAGTGACGGCAGTGAGACTTCATCTGGAGACTCTGAGCGAACTTCTTGACAACGTTTCCGTAACGGTTGTCGATGAGTCCGCGGGTGCGCTGACACACTACAATCTTGGGGGAGGAGGGGAATGATGAGGCGGATCAAGCATATCGGCTACGCTCTAGTCGGTCTCTTCATCGTTCTCGTGATAACCGGCGCGTTTTTCACGGTATCCGAGACCGA
>Ga0190293_1000414_pt1 | contig 15140 bp, 6 predicted proteins | sample 48693001_MG_FD_161671 | JGI IMG/M metagenome (GOLD analysis project Ga0190293, IMG submission 161671) | Hydrothermal vent microbial mat bacterial communities from Southern Trench, Guaymas Basin, Mexico - 4869-30-0-1_MG | ecosystem: Environmental > Aquatic > Marine > Hydrothermal vents > Microbial... | reverse complement strand
ACTAGTTACTTTTTCACTTGATGTAGAATATAAATCTCTATGATAACTTTCTGCTACTTGATGCATTGTATTTAAAATATTGAAATTCTTATATAAAATATCAAATTCCCGAATGCACCCACCCTTTGTACTGGCAATTATTTTAATGTCATTTGATACTAAATCAACTTCATCGAAACCATCATTGTCAATATCATATGTTCTAACAAAAGATGGTATAACTCTACTTACAATTTTATCAGCAGCAATTATATTTTCGTATATTCCGTGCCTTAAATGCGGTAAATACAAACCACCAAATATTCCATGCCAGTAGGCACAATTGCATTGGGCTTTCCAAATATGATCTCTTGCTATTTTACGATCTTTTTTATTGAGTTTTTTCTTATTCTTTTCAAATATAAACGATAGGCCAGTAACTCTCTTCTGCATCCAATTAGATTCATCATAAATATTTTGGAAATTACGCCACATTCCACCCCGCAAAAATTGCTTATTATCATCAATTTTACCGGATTTTTCAAAATCATGGACTAAATCAGAAAATTGTCTTCCCCCATTAGCAGGAAGCGTCCACTCACTCATTTCAAAATAACTTACTGTAGGTAAATAGATTCTTCCTTTTGGTTTGTTAGCACTATAATATTCATAAAATGTTGTAGTCTGTAACCAATCATTATTTTTATCAAGCAATTTAAAAAATCGATCCAACCATTTATTTTCACCAAAACAATTTTCATGTGTTCCAGGCCAAACCCCAAATTTTTCGGCATCATCAGCCATAACAATTACGCGATTGCCCTTTTCTGATGCAATAGATTTTAAATAATCAATTGTAGCTGATGGCTCCTGAAATGGTATCGCATAGCGCAACTTTTGACTGATCGGGAATATCGCTAACCTAGCGTCCTGTTCATCGGTTGTATAATAACCGTCCAATTCATTTATTTGTTTACCGGCTGCCAGAAAATGATAGTCATCAACCGCAAGATAATCAATACCCGATGACTTAATTTGTTTAGCAAGATGCGGTTCCCACACTCGCTCAGTGAGCCAAATACCCTTTGCATCCTGATTGAATCGTTTTTTTATATATTTATTTAATTTTGTTATCTGACCAAGCTTATCATGATCCGGTATTACAGCCAAAATTGGCTCATAAAATCCCGCACTTAGGATTTCGATATTCCTTTTTGCAACTAGTTCGGCAATCTCATCAAGATATTCAGGATGATTATTTTCCAACCACTCCAATAATGACCCACTTATATGAATGACTAATGATATCGAAGGATATTTCTTGAGAGTATCAACAAATGGTTTATAGCTTTTTTGGAAAGCGTCTTCAAAAACCCAATCAAAATTTCCCACCGGCTGATGCAAATGAATTCCAAATATAAATTGTACTTTTTTCAATATCTACTCCAAATATTCCGCAATTATGGAAGCATATCATCCAAATTGAGTTCTGGTCTTTTCATCAATAATTTAACAATTGGATTTGGATCAAATTTTAATCTTTGAGCTGCGAGCGTAACATCTAATATTATATGGTTGGTGGCAATTTCCGTAATCGCTTCATTATCAGTCCAAATTGCACGATTACCATTTTTTGAATTTGCACTACCCATTATTGTGATCTTTTGGTCTTCGACCAAAATGATTTTTGGATTCCATACTTTTACAAGTTTTTCCTCATCTAAATTATATGAGATTGTATTTCCAAATTCCTTGTTCAACTTTGTAAATGAAAATATTGAAATTACTACACCTCTACTTTCAGCAGCCTTCAACTCATTTTCTAACTGATTCAATTCTTTTGCCCAAACACTCAAAAATATTTTCTCCTTTGCAGAGCTAATTGCCTCGCGCAATTTTAAGATCAAATTGCGATATCCATGTATATGCCAAAAATCAAATGTATTTGTTTTTGTATCTAAATTTTCTAATGCATCAGTAAGCAGACCAATTCTATCAGAATGAAGTTGACTAAAATGCTCTAATAGTCCTGATGGTGGAATGGGTACATATCGCTTTGGCGATTGACCGATAGAATTGATTATTCCAAGCACCTCAAGTTTATTTAAAACTGAATATATTGCTGACCTTGGCACACCTGATTGGGTGCAAATTTCGTATCCTGTAGCCGGATTTTTTTCCAATAATGCCACGTAGGTTTTACCTAAATTGGCAGCCAGTCCAAATTCAGATAATAATTCAATAATTTCTTTTTCTGATGTATTTATATTCATATTATTTTGAAAAATATGTAGGTAAATTAAGTCATATTTACAATATTAATAACTCATAAATGAGTTACTAAGTTAGCACCGATATGAAAAATAATAAATACATAAAAATTGGTATAATCATTTACTTCCTATCATCAATAGTTTTTACTCAAAATCCTAATTGGGTAAAAGATGCAATTTGGTATCAAGTATTCCCTGGTAGATTTTACAATGGCGATACATCCAATGATCCAACCAAAGAGAGCTTATGGGGTGTTTGGCCTTGGGAAAAACAGGATTGGTGGGAGGTCTCTCCATGGACATCCGATTGGTATAAATTGCAACCATGGGAAGAGGAAAATGGCAATGAGTATCGGTATCAATTTCAAATCCGAAGGTATGGCGGTGATATTCAAGGAATAATTAATAAATTGGATTATTTGGAAGATTTAGGCATCAATGCAATTTATTTAAATCCAATATTCGATTCACCATCAAATCATAAATATGGCGCAGCTACCTACCACCATATTGATAGACATTTTGGTCCTGATCCGGTTGGAGATACAAAAATAATTAAGTCTGAAAATCCCAATGACCCAAAAACTTGGAAATGGACGTCAGCTGATAAATTATTTTTAAAATTAATCAATGAAATTCATAATCGTGACATGCATATAATTATCGATGGTGTATTTAATCATGTTGGTTTAACATTTTGGGCATTTCAAAATGTGATAAAAAATAGAGAAAACAGTAAATTTTTTGATTGGTTTAGTATCAAAGGTAATGGTCTATCAGTTGAATCTCATCTAAATGAATTTGTGGAGTTACCAAAAGTTTTTACTCCTGATGGTTTTCCATCAATTAAATATAAGGGATATGTTATTGACTTACCCGCATTTCGCCAAGACAATAACGGTCCGATTGAACCGGTTCGTAAACATTTACATGATATTGTGAAAAGATGGATGGACCCCAATGCTGATGGAGATCCTTCGGATGGAATTGATGGATGGCGCATAGATGTAGCAGAGAGAGTTCAACTAAATTTTTGGAACGTTTTTGGTAATTGGGTGCGTGAGATTAACCCAAACGCCTATATCACAGGTGAAGTTTGGTGGGAAGATTTTTGGAATAATAAACAATTTGATGCATCACCATGGCTAGAACCGGGAAAATTTGATGGTGTAATGAATTATCGCTTTGCGGATGCAATGTTTAAATTTTTTATCGATCAAGAACAACAAATCAAACCATCCGAATTAAAAGAAATAGTTGAGACAATTATTAGCGATTACGGAGAAGATAGAATGTTTTATCTCCAAAATCTGTTAGGAAGTCATGATATGGAAAGATTTGCCTCAGCAATTGTTAATCCTGACCGGTGGATTGACCATGCCAACAATCTGAGATGGAATTCTGAATTTGATGTGAGCAAACCTAATTTGGAAGAAAGGAATATTCAGAAAACCATAATAGCTTTTCAGTTTGCATTTATTGGATCACCCTATATTTATTATGGAGATGAAGTTGGAATGTGGGGAGCCGATGATCCCGATTGTCGTAAACCTATGATTTGGGATGAATTTAAATATGATGATGAAATCGCACATCTATGCGATTATTCTGATGACTGTACTAATACGCGTCAAGTAGATAAAATCGGGGTAGATCATGATCTGTTAAATTTTTATAAGCAAATGATCAAACTTAGAAAAAATTATCCTGTTTTAAATAGAGGAACATTTAAAACACTTTTTATGAACGATTCTAAAGGAATTTTTGCATTTGAAAGAAGTCTAGATAATCAAAAGATAATTGCAATTTTTAATTCACTTGATACCGTTCAAAAATTATCAACCAACTTACTTCCGGGATGCGATAGATCATGGAAACTGATAGCAGGAGATATTAATAAAAAGAAATTAGCCCCAAAATCATTTGTCATGTTTTTCAAAAAATAATTTATAAGATAAAAATTTAAAGAATTTTTGTCTTCGCAATATTAGTTTAGCATTATAATTATATTAGAAATATTGTATTTTGAGCTATAAATTCAAGCCTATTAAAACGACACTCTAAAGTGAGTTACTAAATTATGAAAACAAAATATTTAATTACGTTAATTGTTCTGTTATCATTTCCTTTTTTACTTTTTGCGGGTACAACAGGTAAAGTTTCAGGAAATGTGATCGATCAATCTAATGGTGAGCCTCTAATTGGATGTAATGTTTGGATCGAAGGAACAGATCTCGGCGCAGCAACCGATTGGGAAGGAAATTTTTATATTCTAAATGTATCCCCCGGGAACTATACTCTTCGCGCAAGCATGATCGGCTATGCCGCGGTACGAATGACTAATATTGAAGTCAGCATTGACCTTACAACCACAGCTAATTTCTCGCTTCCGACAGAAGCGATAGCAGGTGAGGAAGTTGTGGTAGTTGCCGAACGAGCACTAATTACCAAAGATTTAACCGCATCAACAGCGATAGTGAATTCATCCACTTTAGAGGCACTTCCGGTTACTGAGATTTCCGATGTTCTTGAACTACAAGCCGGTTTTGTGGACGGGCATTTACGAGGTGGTCGCTCCGGTGAAGTTGCTTATTGGATTGATGGTGTTCCCGTAACCGATGTGTATGACGGAAATACTGTTGTCGATATTAATAAAAATGCTGTTGAAGAAATGCAGGTCATCTCGGGTGCTTTTAATGCTGAATATGGTCAAGCGATGAGTGGTATTGTAAATATTGTAACCAAAGACGGTTCCGATAACTTCCGCGGAGGATTCACTATGTATGGTGGCGACTTCCTATCCGCGCATGATAATATTTTCCTCAACATTAACAAATTCAATCCAATTACTACTAAAAACATTGAAGGACATTTGCAGGGTAGCATAATCCCGGGGAAATTATTCTTTTATGGAAATGCCCGCTATATTGATTTTAAAGGTGCCTATGAAGGACAAAGATTGTATAAACCAAATTCCATCCCAATCTTCGGTTTCGATGACAATGGAGATTTTTTACCAGAAGATGGAACTCCAAGAACTTGGATGCTTGGAGAAAATGCAAAGGTCGATAGTTCAGTAAATATTTTTGCCTTGGCTCAACAAGGATTCGATATGACCAATCAAGCAGGAATTGATTCTGCTTTGGCTGTATTAAGAAATAATCATACAGATGCTGTTGGTGATAGCGCTTTTGTCTCAATGGACTGGAATCGCAAACTGTATGGTCAATTAAAATTGATATGGAAAATTTCTACATTTGCAAAATTAAAATATACAATAATAAGTGATAATGTTGATTATCAAGATTATAATCGTGATTACCGTTATAATCCTGACGGAAATTTATTAAGACACCGTACAGGTCTTACGCAATTGCTACAATTCAATCAGAGTTTCGGTGCTAAAACATTTTATCAAATCGGGCTAACTCGTTTTGATAAAAATTATAATCATCGTACTTATCCGGAAGATGAAGAAAATAAATATGTTCACTCCACGTTAGGACTAACAATTCCATACAGTTTTAAAACGGGAGGAGATGACCATAATATTTTTGAGCGCAGTACGGTTACAAGCACTATTAAAGGTGATCTTACAAGTCAAATCACCAATCAACATTTAGTGAAACTAGGTCTGGAATATCGAATGCATAATCTGAAATATTTTAATGCAAACCTGCAGCCACCGTTGGAAAAAACTGCAATTGATTTAATTTATGATAGTCCATACTTAGTAAATCCAATTATAATGGCCGATTCAACAATTCATACAAGCCAATATGACATTACACCAATTGAATTTAGTGGCTATATACAGGATAAAATTGAATTTGATGAATTAATCGTAAATGCCGGAGTTCGTTTTGATTATTTCGATCCAAAAGGTAGAGTCTTAGCTGATCCATCTGATCCAAGCATTTACAATCCTATTCGACCTGAAAATCGCTATCAAGATCTAAATGAAAATGGTATTCAAGATAACGGTGAACCGATTGTCACTATTGCTGACCGCGAAGAATATTGGTATGAAGATACATCTCCGAAATGGAAAATCAGTCCGCGTCTTGGTGTATCATTTCCAATCACAGAGAGAGGTGTTGTTCATTTTTCTTATGGACATTTCTTCCAAATTCCGCGTTTTGAATTATTGTATGAAAATCCTGATTTTGATTTAGATCAAGGCACAGGCAATGTTGGTGTAATTGGAAATGCAGATTTGCGACCCGAAAAAACAGTAAGCGGAGAGTTAGGTGTACAACAACAATTGACACCCACTATGGCAATTGATGTTACCGGTTATTTCAGGGATATTCGTGATTTAGCCGGTACCAGAGCCGATCAAATTTCACTATTTGGAGGCTCTGCAACATATAGCAAATTAGTCAATTCTGATTTTGCATATGTACGCGGTTTGGTTTTAGCACTTACAATGCGTGAATCGTCAGGTTGGTCAGGTAATTTGGATTACACATTCCAAATTTCCAAAGGAAGCGCCTCTGATCCAAGGCAGGCTCAAGAAGCTGCTGCCGGAGGAGCCCTGCCGGAGATTCAATTAGTTCCTCTGAATTGGGATCAGACAAACACTATTAATGCTTCGGTTTCTTATAATGCACAAAATTGGGGTGGCAGCGCAATTGCACAATACGGTTCAGGACTTCCATACACGCCGTTATCACTACAAGACATATCAGCATTAGTACGAAATTCTGCCCGCAGGCCTACCTATATGAATGTTGACTTAAGGAGTTTTTATCGCTTGGTATTGGGAAATCATAACATGACATTCTTTGTACGAATCGAAAATCTATTAGATAAATTAAACCATACAAATGTTTATGATGACTCGGGAGTTGCTGATCGTACTAATCAAATTCAGATAGCAAAGGATCAAAACACTGTTGAGTTTGTCAATTCTATTGATGAATGGTTTACTAACGAAACATTTTACTCAAGACCTCGCAGAATTGAGTTTGGAGTTACTTATGAATTTTAAGAAATTAATTCAATTATTATTGCTGACCGTCGTTGGTGTAATCGCATTTGCGCAACAACCTTCAGGACGAGAATTTAGACGAACAGGGATACATAACGGTAATTTAGTCCGCACGGTTTTTGGCAATTGGGGGGTTGTCGGACAACCCGCCGATAAAGGTCCACGCGGCGCCTGGATAAATGACAATAACGGATATATCGGTGATGTTAGTCCGCTAATCGGAGTAAAAGTTGATACCGATGATGTTAATGGAAATCCTGTATCATTTCACTCTGTTGTCGTAACACCGGCTGACCGTCCAAGTTCAACAGGTCCCGAAGAATCCCCAACGGGCAAGTCGTGGTCATTTGAACCTGTCTCGGGTTATTTTAACGAAGCAACTACCGGACACGGAATTGCACTCAGTACTGATTCAAATACTTGGCCTCCCTACTGGCCTAATAAATTAGATGATATAAGTGATCCGGGCTGGTCAGGTGCATGGAATGGATTCTTTGGTAAAGATTTGCAAAATATTCAGCAGGAAAGCTTTTTTGTAATGGATGATAATAATGATGAAGAATTCAACAATGCTCAATATAATATATGGAACGTTGATTTTAAACCGGACGCAAATAATCCGACAAGAAATGGATTAGGATTGGAAGTTGGTGTTCGTGGAATGCAGTGGCAGCAATTTCTTGCTCAGGATGTTCTCTTCTGGTTATATGAGGTAACTAATGAGAGCACTACCAATTACTCACAAGCAACGTTCGGCATGTTAGTTGGAACGTATGTTGGTGTAACCGGTACTGACGATAGGCCACAAGAATATAATGATGATTGGTCATTTTTTGATGTAAATGATGACATTACCTATACAGGTGATTATGGTAATGACGTTAGTCGCAATCCTAAATGGGTTGGCGACGTTGGTATGGTTGGATATGCGTTCCTAGAAAGTCCCGGCAATCCATTTGATGGAATTGATAACGATGGAGACTATGATTTAGCAGTTGGTTCGGCTGGTGCATCACTATTCGAAGAATCAAATTTTGATACTATCTTAGTTAATGTAGGAGATAAAATAATATTAATTGATGATAACTATGAAAGATCAGAATTCACAATTCCTAATCAAACTTCTGTAGACGTACAAACAATTGGTAAAACAATTATAATTAATCCTGGAACAACTGAATTGGTTGAGGGGAATGTAGTCTTAAACGCCCAAGGCGATGAAATAATTAATCCCAACGCATATGACGGCATTGATAATGATTTAGATGGACTAATCGATGAAAACTATTACTTACACTATCGACAACGTCGTGTTGACCAATTTGGAACAGTCCTATTTGATATTGTGAACCCTCGAGCGTACGTTGATTATATTAACAACCCCGACATTGAAAATTTAATGATTGATGAACGAAGAGATGATGGAATTGACAATGATGGAGATTGGAATCCTGAATTTGATGATATAGGTGCTGACGGCATTTCCGATACGTATGATTTTGGTGAAGGAGATGGCGTTCCTACAACTGGTGAACCCAATTTTGACCGTACTGATGTCGATGAATCGGACCAAATAGGTTTAACGAGTTTTGACTATTTTACTCCTGCGAATCTTTATCCCATGAAAGATGATGAGGCGCTTTGGGATAGATTAAGACCCGGACTTTTCGATACACCAAGTTCAATTGTTGACGGAAAACCAATTTCAGGTGAAGATGGTGACTTTATGTATGGTTCCGGATATTTTCCATTACAAGCCGGTCAAACCGAGAGATTTTCCATTGCTCTAGTTTACGGAAAGGATTTAGATGATCTGATCAATAATAAACGGATTGTTCAAAATATATATAATAATGACTATCGCTTTCCACCACCGCCGCAAAAACCAACCTTAGATGCTGTAGCTGGAGACGGTAAGGTCACTCTATATTGGGACAGAGTTTCTGAGGAAAGCGTTGATCCAATTACTAAAGAAAAGGATTTCCAGGGATTTAAATTATACAGAGCTACCGATCCTGATTTTAATGATGTACGAAATGTGACAAACGCACACGGTCTCGTTGAGGGATACATTCCAATGAAACAATGGGATTTAGATGACGGGAAGGATGGCTATTTTTATCCATCTAATGATCTATTTCAACAAACTCAAGGTTACAGTTATTATCTTGGAGATGATACAGGGCTTGTCCACAGTTATGTTGATGAGAATGTTGTCAATGGTCGCGCATACTACTATGCGTTAGTTTCGTATGACCATGGCGATTCCGATAACGATATTTTCCCATCGGAAAACACCAAATTTATTTCAGTTCAACCTTCCGGCGAAGTTATTACCGACAAGAATACAGTTGTTATAACACCAACCGTAAAATCTGCAGGTTACGCTCTTAGCGATAGCACTTCAGTAGAACACACTCAAGGTGTAGCAACCGGATCAATAGAATATGAGATTATTGATGAAACCAAATTAACCGGACACGATTATAAAATTGAATTTTTAGATACATCGACTGATGGCGAAGATAATGATGGAGATTGGACTATTGCGGATGATTTAAATGATAATGGTTTAGCCAATGGAAATGAAGTCAATGTAGATAAAAATGATAACAACGAATATGCTCCTGTTACAACTTATTATTCAGTACATGACATGACACCGGTCTCTGTAACATTTGCACCAAATGATACATTACCGGTACAGTTGCCATATAAAAATATTATTTCTGAAACAGTTGTATTGAAAAATAGTATTGGATCCACCATTTCTACAGATAAATATATTTTGAATCCGCTAAGTGGAAAAATATTTGCTTCAAATCATAATGATCTGGGAAATGATGAACACACTATTTCATTTGAACATTATCCAATATTCCTTGATCCACATATTCAAAAATCTCCCTGGAATAATCAGGATCATACACCCTATGCTCCGGAAACTGCTGATACGAAAACATTTGATGGCATTAGACTACAATTTGAGAATAGTCCTCTACTTAACCAAGTAACAGGAAATAATGATTATTGGACAGTTGCACCAATTGATACTTTATCATATTGGTGGACTACTGAAGATGGATCAAATTGGATTAAAGATGATGGTGAAAAAACATTCAATATTAGTATAGGTGCTCAAAATTTGAATTTTGGCGGAAAATTATATGTACCAATTAAAATGCCAAGTGATTATATGATTGTATTTTCTGATAATGCCGGATTCGGACAATCATTGAATCCGGCTACTTTTCCAATTGCTACTCCCGGAGACAATACCAATTTCAAAATAATTGATCGTACCAATAATGTTGAAGTTCCATTTATATTTGCCGAAAGTGCCTTGGGTCGTCCAGGGCTAATAGACCCAATAGATCTGATTTATTTCTATGAAAAAGATACTGACGATAATTATAGATACACTTGGTCTATGATATTCACTGAAAGAGATACATCACTCGCTGATGATTTGAATTTTGGAACGGGTGATACAATATTTATTTCTATGACCAAACCATTTAGAAAAGGTGATGAGTTTAATTTTACAACCCTAGTACCTGAAGTTGACAAGGAACTGACAAAAACTAATATGAACGATATCCGCGTGGTTCCAAATCCCTATATAGCGGCTAATGAATTTGAATCGCCGCTACCTCCAGGAATTACAAGCGGTAGAGGTGAACGAAAAGTATTCTTTCAAAATGTTCCGAATGATGCAAAAATATATATTTTCACATCGCGTGGGCAACACTTACGAACTTTGGAACATTCCGGAGATATGTTCACGGGAACTATAACATGGGACTTAAAGACTAAAGAGAATTTAGATATTGCCTATGGAGTTTATTTTTACATTGTAGACTCCCCCACTGGCGGTAAACAATCAGGTAAATTGGCGGTGATAAAATGAAGAAGATCACAATAATATTTATTATCGCATTTGCGATGTTATCGGCACAGTCAAAAGTGGGTACTTCATCTGCTCAATTTTTAGGAATTGGTGTGGGACCAAAAGCAATTGCAATGGGCGGAGCATTTACTTCTATTGCAGATGATGCATCAACTTTGTATTGGAATCCCGGCGCTATATCTCGTTTGGAAAATAGCCAAGCCATGTTCTCTAATGCAAATTGGTTAGTAGATACAAATGTTAATCTCTTAGCAGGTGTTATGAAATTGAATCAGTCTAATGCAATTGGTATTTTCTTTTCACAGCTTGATTATGGTAAGGAAGAAATAACCGATTTATATAATCAAACAGGCACTGGCCTTTATTGGAAAGCAACAGACTTAGTATCTGGAATTTCTTATGCAAGAAATCTTACAAATCGATTTTCAATGGGTGGTTCTTTAAAATATATTAGTCAAAGAATTCACAATGAAAGTGCTTCTACAATTGCACTAGATGTTGGATTATTATATCAATCGCTAAGCGAAGCATTCAGAATCGGTATGAGTATTTCCAATTTCGGTTCCGATATGACAATGGATGGAAAGGACCTATTCCATAAAATAGACCTTGATCCTGATAATAGCGGTCACAATGAGACTATTGTTGCAAAATTGAAAACCGATGCATGGCCTTTGCCTCTATTTTTTAGAGTTGGAATTTCGTCTGATGTATTAAAAACTGACGCCGTTCGGTTAACAGTAGCTAGTGACTTTTTCATGCCAAGTGATGATGTCGAATCAATAAACTTTGGACTGGAAGCAGGTTTTTTGGAGCGTGTATTCTTACGGGCTGGTTATAAAACTATTGGTGATCCTGATAGCGAAGAAGGATTGACAATCGGCATCGGCGCAAAAGCTTATGTAAGTGGTTTTGGTATTATGATTGATTATGCCTACCAAGATTTTGGTAGATTTAATTATGTACAACATTTGGGTTTGACACTAAGTTTTTGAGCAATAGGAATAATATTTTATCTTTGTAAAATAGTTTAAATAAACTTAATTTTTGGTAATAGTATCTCATATATGAGTTACTAATAAGAATTAATAACAAAAAGGAGTATTAATTAATGAAAAAAATGTTAATCGTTGTTATTGCGTTGTTTGTCAGTTACGCAATAGCTGCAGATGTTACAGTTACTTTCAGAGCTAATACATCAACAGTACAAGGTGTTACTGATACATCTGATGTAACTCCGGGAGGTGCTGGTCTCACTGGTGTAGATCTTCGTGGTACAGTCCAAAGTTTTGGCGGAGGTTCAGATTGGACACCAGGAGACAATCCAATGGTAAGTGCCGGCGGAGATTATTGGGAATATTCAATTACTTTTCCAGAAGCATCAATCGGAACGGCCTTAGAATATAAATTCGGTTTTAATGTTTTGAATTTAGATGGAACCGTTACATCAAGTTGGGAAGGAACTTCGAATCGACCATTAACTGTTCCTACAGTAGATACTGTTTTGCCAGTTGATTATGTAAATTCAGAGACTCCACCATTTGATGATGTTGCTGATTCGCTTGACGTATACTTTAGAGTAAATATGTCAACTAACACAGATTTTGATCCGGCAACTCAAACAGTACATATGGCTGGTTCGCTTGAAGGTTGGTCACATTCTATTGTAATGAATCGAGAAGGAACATCAAGCTATTACAATTACCATTGGCGTGGTAATGCGGTTGCTGAAGCACCGGTAGAAGTACAATATAAATACACATTAGGCGATTGGTCAGGTACTCATGAGAGTGTTGATAATCGCGTAATTAACGTAGTACAAGACACTACTATTCAATGGGTTTTTTACAATAATATAATGCCTAAACCGTTTGCTGCCTCTGATACGTTAGCTAGCTTAACTTTTTCGACTGATGTTTCTACTGCAATTGCCTCTAGCGGATTCACTCAAGGTGACACCCTTATTGTAAAATGGGGCTATGGTGGTACTCAAACATCTGTACGCACAGACACTCTAACAGCAGGATTTGGAACAGTTTATGCTGTAATCATTCCTAACGTTGGTGTTGACTTTGAATCAGACGGAGTTTTCTATCAATATTATAGAATTAAAAATGGAATAGAATATAGAGAAATTTTCTACAACTTTAATTACACAGGTAGTGATGTGTCTTTAGCAGAACGTAGATTGGATGATCTTGCAGGTGCAACCCTAGCTAAAGTTGCGAGTGACTACAATGCATACACCATTAGTGATATTGCTGTATCAAATGTTTCACCAAGACGTATGCCAAAATTCAGAAATGCGAATAAAATCTGTGCCGGATGCCCCGATACAAATATTATCCAATGGACATATGTTCTTGATTTAAGACCTGCATATGCTCAAGTAACTGCCGGATCCACCTTAGAAGATATTCAAGGTGATATTGATATCACATCTACTGATCAAATTGATGCATTAGGCGTATACATGAATGGTCCTGCAACAGTTGACCAAATTCAAACTGAGTCATGGACAACATGGGGCGGAACACTTGCACAAACTGAATACAAAAGAATGTATGATGATGGTGTAACAGATTTCGACGCCGTAGCGGGAGATAAAATATTTTCCAATACTTATATCTATCAATCTAATAATACTGAACTTGGACAAGAATTCAAATTTGGAATTGGTGGTGGAGATAATGAAGGTGGATACGGTAATAATCACATCGAAAATCTTAATTCTAGTATTACAAACACCACAATTTTCAGTGCATTTGGTTCAATTGATCCAAACTTCTACAACGCATGGGATTATGATACAAACTCACCAAGCTTAGAAGTAGAATTGACCGGTGGTGCATTACCACATCAATTTAGTTTAGGTGAAAATTATCCAAATCCATTTAATCCAACTACAACAGTTGAGTTTAAACTACCTATCGGTGCAGATGTTAAATTGAATGTCTATAATCTATTAGGAGAAAAAGTAGCAACAATCTTTAACAGTTACGCTCAACCCGGTAATTATAAAGCTACCTGGAATGGATTAGACCTTAATGGAAATCAAGTCCCAAGTGGTACCTATTTGTTTGAATTAGATGCTGGTGAATATTTCCATCAAGTCAAAAAAATGACAATGATGAAATAAGGATTTAATTCTTAATTATAAAAAAGGGTGTAGTTTTCTACACCCTTTTTTTTATCTATCAAACCTCGAAAGTTTTGGAAACCTTCGAGGTTTTTTATTGGTTTTTAGGATTAAATACGAGAGATTATTTAGTCTCGCTGTGGCAAGAAAGAAAATGATTTTATAGTAATGTTACTCCAAGCGCGGGCGCTTCGGGACCTAATTTATTTAACACTATATCCACATTTTCCATACCATTACCAATTGCATGTTGTATCGCTGTTTCTTTCACAATCGGTAACAATTCATCTTTTAATAAATGATAAATTTGACCACCAATAATTATTCTTTCTACTCCGGTTATATTTATCACATTTGCAATAGCAATACCTAATACTTCAGCTTGATAACGTAATATATTTTTTACTGTTATATCTCCTGATTCCCATGCATCAACAATATCATTACTATTAAAATCTTTAATTTCAAGAAATTTAGATGAATGATTTTTCAATCTTGCTTCATTAAAAAATCTTCGGAAACCGGTATTACTTACGATGGTCTCTAAACAACCGCGCTGTCCACATTTACATTTTACTCCATTTAGATCAACAACTATATGTCCGACTTCACCTGCAGTTCCGTTATATCCGCGAACTAACTGACCATTATTAATATAACCACCGCCAATTCCTGTCCCTGGATAAAATGTATATAAAGAATTAACCCCAAGACCTGCTCCCATTTTGTGCTCTGCTAAAGTAGCCATATTAACATCGTTGTCTAAACTGACATTAACATCAATTTTTGATTCAATTAATTGTTTAAATGGAACATCCTTCCATCCATAAGCCGGAAGAAAAGAAG
>Ga0190293_1000413_pt1 | contig 15157 bp, 15 predicted proteins | sample 48693001_MG_FD_161671 | JGI IMG/M metagenome (GOLD analysis project Ga0190293, IMG submission 161671) | Hydrothermal vent microbial mat bacterial communities from Southern Trench, Guaymas Basin, Mexico - 4869-30-0-1_MG | ecosystem: Environmental > Aquatic > Marine > Hydrothermal vents >... | reverse complement strand
TTGGAAATTATAAATTCCTTTATATTTCTCCTGAAAAATTACAATCAGAATTTATTCAAGAAAAGATCAGTCAGCTAAAGGTGAATTTAATCGCAATTGATGAAGCGCATTGTATTTCACAATGGGGCCATGATTTCAGACCTGCTTATTTAAAAATTTCAGTAATTACAGAACTGCATCCCAACGCCAGTGTTATTGCTTTATCAGCTTCTGCTACCACCAGAGTTATTGAAGATATAAAGAAAAATTTGAACTTAGAATCAGTTCAAATATTCAAGCGATCATTTTACAGGGAAAACCTGGTTATAAAACTAATCCAATCAGAGGATCAGCTGGAACAATTAAAACAATTTTTATTAAGAATAAACGAACCCGTCATCGTTTATACCAATACTAGAAAAAGCTGCATTGATATTTCCAAATATTTAAATCACATGCAATTTAAAAGCACCTATTATCATGGTGGGCTACCTGCAGATGAAAAATCATTTGCTCTGAATAACTGGATGAAACAAAATACTCCTATCATGGTTGCAACCAATGCATTTGGTATGGGTATTGACAAAGCAAATGTTAGAGCTGTTGTTCATTTGAATATACCAGGCAGCATTGAGGCTTATATGCAGGAAATTGGCAGGGCGGGTCGTGATAATAAAAAATCCTATGCGATATTACTATATAATAACAGTACAATATTTGAAAGTGAAAGAATACTAAATAAAGGAATAGCCGATACCAAATTCACTAAAACAGTATATACCAAACTACATGATTATTATCAAATTAGTTTTGGTGAATTCCATGAGAGTTCATTTTCATTTAACCTTCAAGATTTTTGCACAAAATATGATATGCCAATATTAAGAGTATTTTCGGTAATCAATAATTTAGAAAATGAATCCATCATAGAATTACAACAACATTTCAATAAAAGATCAAGAATTAAAATAATTGTGAGTAGCAAGTATTTATTTGAATATGAAAAAAGAAATGCCAGTTTAATGCCTCTATTAAAGGTTTTACTCAGAAATTATGGGGGGACTTTTGATCAATTCATTCCAATTTATGAAGGTTTTATTGCTAAAAAATTAAATACTTCCAGATCTGATGTTATCAAATTGCTTAAAATTCTTCAAAAGGATAACATAATAAATTACAATGAAGTAGACCAAAATGCGGAAATCAAATTTTTAAAATCCAGAGATGATAGTTTTATAATTAACAGTATCTCCAAGAACTTAGAATTTCGAAATAATAATAAAATTAAAAAGGCAAAGGCTGTACTTAATTATATCAATAATGACAAAATTTGTAGAAATGTCCAATTATTGCAGTACTTTGGAGAATCTAATATTAATCGGTGTAATTCTTGTGATGTATGTATTGCCGAACAAAAGAAAAATCTAAAAGTAGATTATAAAATCATTGCAAAAGAGATCCTTAATTTGTTTGAATTCAACAAGAAGATTGTTACTAAGAAAATATGCGATCAATTAGATTACAAAAAAGAAGATATTATTAAAACATTGCAATTATTGATCGATAAAAATACATTAATCGTAAATTTGCAAAATGAATTTGAATTAAAATACCATGAGTAGATTACGAATTATTTTTATGGGCACACCTGAGTTTGCAGTAGAATCACTGCGAGCTTTGATTAAAGATAATCGAAATATTGTTGGAGTAATTACCACTCCTGACAAACAAGCCGGGAGAGGTAGAAAAATTAGCCAATCTGCTGTTAAGGAATTTGCTTTAAAAGAAAATTTGAATATTTTACAGCCTGTCAATTTGAAGGATCCTGTATTTCTAAAAGAACTCAATGATTTAAAGGCAGACCTTCAAATTGTAGTTGCATTCAGAATGCTTCCAAAAGAGGTTTGGGCCATGCCCACATTTGGAACTTTTAATTTACACGCATCCTTGTTACCTCAATATAGAGGGGCTGCTCCAATTAATTGGGCTATTATCAATGGTGAATCCAAAACCGGTATAAGTACATTTTTTATCAACGAGAACATAGATACTGGTGCAATTTTACTACAAAAAGAAGTTCCTATTTCCAATTCTTGCACAGCAGGTGAATTGCATGATGTGTTAATGAAAGTAGGTAGTGAATTAGTTATTGATACTGTTGAATTGATCAATATGAAAAATTATAAAGTCCAAGAACAACCCACAACTTACCCGAAGCCGGCACCAAAATTAAACAAAGAAAATTGTAAAATTGATTGGACTGCCACACTGGATAGTATTTATAACCAAATAAGAGGATTAAGTCCTTATCCTTGCGCATGGTCTTTTCTAAATAATAAGGATGAAACAATTGAAATCAAAATTTATAAAGCCTCAAAAATTACCGAATCTCATTCTTTGGAAGCAGGAAGAATAGTTTTTTCAAAAAAAGAGATTAAAGTTGCTGTTGATAATGGCTATATTAATATTTTGGACTTGAAACTTCCAGGGAAACGTAAAATGGATGCCAAAAGCTTACTTAATGGATACACATTTGATGAGAATGCCAAACTGATGTAAACACAATAATGGTAAGGAATAAGGTTAAATTCACAAAATCATAGGGTGTTATCAACAATTTAATGCTAATTATTAACAATATACCACATTTTAAAGACCAAAACTTGTGCAAACCCTTATAAAATCTATATTTGTTCTGCTATTGAAACGCAATAATAAATATTTAACCAATTTTAAAAAAAATTTAAATTATGAACAAATCAGATTTAATTGAAGCTATGGCTTCTGATGCAGGAATTTCAAAAGCTGCTGCTGGTAAAGCTTTAGATTCAATGATGGCTAATGTAAAAGGAGCACTTAAAAAAGGAGATAAACTTTCTTTAGTAGGTTTTGGTTCTTTTTCTGTTGCTAGAAGAGCAGCTAGAGATGGTAGAAACCCTCAAACTGGTGCAACTATTAAAATTCCAGCAAGAAATGTTGTGAAGTTCAAACCAGGTTCTGAATTAAAAAATTCTGTAAACTAATCGGATTTTCATCGATTGATTTATAAAAAATCCTCTTCAAATGAAGAGGATTTTTTTATTAATTTATTTTTTGTACATTTAATGCTGTATATATAAGTCAATTATGACATCTGTTAAGCTAACTAAAGGAAAATTATTAATTGCTGAGCCTTCAATTTTAAGTGATAGTTCATTCAATCGGTCTATTGTATTGTTAACTGAACACAATGAAAATGGCTCGGTTGGCTTCATATTTAATAAACCTTCTCCTTATACCATAAAAGATTTAATACCTGAAGTAGATTCTTCTTTAAAAATATATTTTGGTGGTCCTGTATCAGAAGACAACCTGTACTTTGTTCATAAAATCCCTGAGCTTATTCCTGATAGTATTGAAATTGGGAATGGAATCTATTGGGGAGGTGATTTTGATGCGGTTCAAACCTTATTAAAGAATGATACAATCTCAAAACATGATATTCGATTCTTTTTAGGTTATTCTGGCTGGAGTAAAAAACAGTTGGAGGAAGAATTATTGACAACTTCTTGGTTAATAGTTGAGAATAAATTCAAAAATTTATTTGAAATCAATCCTAATAATTTTTGGAAGAATGAGCTGTTGAAATTTGGAGGTATTTATAAGATCTGGGCTAATGCTCCCAAAGATCCAAGTTTAAATTAGTTTTAATTCTATTCGAAAAACCTTTTGATCTCTTGCGCTTTTTTTGTTCTGTATATTTTTTTTCTGTATTGATGAATTGACTGAATTTCAATAATTGAATTCGTTATAAAAACTTCGTCCGCTTTTAACAATTCAAATGGTGAAATTGGAATCTCTTTTAACTCAAAGTAATTACTATCCTTTAATCGATCAATAATTTTTTTTCTGATAATTCCATTTATACAACCTTCGGATAAGGGCGGTGTAAGGATTTCATTTCCTTTTATTAAAAATATATTAGCATTAGTGGCTTCAACAAGATGCTTTCTTTCGTTTATTAAAATACAATTTTGATAACCATTTTCTGAAGCATAAATATTTGCTAATACATTTATCAACTTGTTATTGGTCTTTATAGTTGATAATAATCCTGAAAACATATGAAAATCTTTGTATAATTCAATTTCATAGTTATTTATTGTCGATATGGCCAATTCACTTGCTTCTATAACGAAATTGATCTCATTTGTAAGCGGATTGTACAAACCACCTTCTTTTCTAAATACGGTTACTCTGATTCTATAAGACTTTTCTGATGCAGAAGTTTTTAAAGTTCTTAAAATTTCATTTTCATAGTAATTCAAGGTAAATTTCATAGGAATGCTCATTCTTAGCATTCTAAGTGATGACATTAACCTAAAATAATGATCTTCAATATACTGCAGCGAACCCCCTTCATACTTTAATGTATCAAAAATTGCATCTCCATATTTAAACGCTCTGTTTTGGTGGTTTAATGTAAAATCAGATTCTGCAATTAATTCCCCATTAAAGTTGATCATTGTATTATTCTTAAATTAAGTATAAAATTAAAAAAAGCCTTGAAATTCAAGGCTTTTATATAAGTGAGTGATTTTGTAATTATCCTCCAATCACATGTTTTAATTCTGCTACTTGATTTTCCCAAAACATTTTCGATTCTTCCACTTCATCTTCATCAGCAAAATCAACTACCAACAAAGAGACATCCTTTGTTATAGCATCTACCTGAATGCGAAATTCAAAATAAGTATCATCATCATCCTCTTCCCATTTGTATTTTACAAATACATCTTGTTTCTGACCTATTTTAACAGCTACTTCCTCTGAATCATCCCAAATAAAAATAAATTCTTTCCCTCTTGAATTCACGTTGTCTGCAAACCACTCTCCTAATGAATCTGGAGTCGATAAATACTGAAACAAAAAACTTGGTGATGCATGAATAGGAAATTCTAGATCTATTTTTACTTTGTTTGACATTATAGATTTTATTTTGAGGCAATATATATAATATCTTACTTTAAAAAAAATTTAAGTTATAAATATTTTCAATGTATTCCTTGTAGCAAATAAATTTGTTTTTATATTTGCAAACTCAAAAATGGCGAGGTAGCTCAGTTGGTTAGAGCGTCGGATTCATAACCCGGAGGTCGGGGGATCGTGCCCCCCTCTCGCTACAAATAAAAGAAAAAAGCTAAGATTAATTTCTTAGCTTTTTTCTTTTAAGTACAACAATATTGATGTTAAATAAATTCAACTAATGAAGTTGTTTTTTGGAAACCGCTGGTTCGTCTTATAAATTAATGATTGAAATAAAAGACAACTACCAACAATAAAACCAAGGCAACTCCAAATATTATTTTTACAAATGTTTCTTTATATTTTTCTGATATAATCACAATTCATTGTTATTGTTTATATTACAATAACGATAAATCATCTGTTTTGTTATAATCATCAATAAAAACCAATCGTATAACCCAGTCTCTTATTTCGGTGTCAGTTCTTTGAACATAACACGATGTTTTCCAATAGGAGGAATTTCAAACTCCTCTCCAACAATTTCAAATCCCATTTTCAAATAAAAATCGATTGCAGTTATGCGCGAATGACACCAAATCACATTTGCTTTTTTATTCTTTAATACTTCTAAGGCAAATGCTACTAGATTTTTTCCCATTCCCTTACCTTGAAATTCCTCTTTTGTTGCCATACCTCTCAACTGATATTGAATCCCTGAGAAATCTTTATAATTCGAAAGAGTAAAACTAACAATACTTATTAGTTCTTTATCCATGTAAAGTCCTATATGAAAGGTTCCTTCATCATAGTCACCTGCAAATTCAGTAGACAGATCCATATTCTTACGCAGCTCTTGCTTTCTTATTTTATATGTGTCTTCTACTTTTATTTGTTTTATTTCAATCATTTTTTTGATTGTTGGTTTGAACTTAGCTAAAAATGGTTGCTCTATTAAAATGCTATTTCAATTAAAAAAAACAATCCACACTAAATGAACATCCCTAATTATAGTTGACCTGTTTATACTGTTTTTTCATTATCTTTTCTCGCTGATCTCACTGATAATTTAGATTTTACTTTACACTTCTCATAATTCATAACTCATAACTCATAATTTAAAATTCCTTTTCTTAGATCCTTTGTACATTTCATATTTAACAAACCTGCACTCCAATTTCCCATTAAAAACCTTAATCTTTTTTGATGTACGTAATCCAACACTTTTTAATCCCTGATCAAAATCTGAAGTAATGAACCATGCATTTGTATCGGGATAGCTTTGTTTTAATGTATTTCCTATTTCCTTATAAAAAACCGGAACATTAATATCTAATCGCTCACCATAGGGTGGGTTGAACAAAACAATAGTTGGTCCTTCAACAGGTTTTAATGATTCGAAAAAATTTTGTCTTTCAATGCTGATGAATTCTTCCAAAGATGCATTCTGAACATTATTCTGCGCCTTTCGAATTGCCGAAGGGGCTTTATCAAATCCTATGATCTTTCTATCAGAATTTCTCACTTTCTTTAACAGTGAATCATGAATAATTTCAAAAAGATCCTCATCAAAATCATTCCATTTTTCGAATGCAAATTCAGGCCTGTTAATATTTACCGGAATATTATTTGCTATCATGGCGGCTTCAATTAATAAAGTGCCACTACCACACATAGGGTCAATAAAATGCTGGCTGCCGTCATAGCCAGACAATAAAATCAATCCTGCCGCCAGAACTTCATTAATAGGTGCAATATTGGTATCTGTTTTATAACCTCTTTTGTGTAAAGAATCTCCAGAGCTGTCTAATGAAACCGTACACCTATCTTTTTGAATGTGAATATTGAATAAAACGTCAGGATGCTTGATGTCGACATTGGGCCGTTTTTGATACTTCCTTCTAAAAAAATCTACAATGGCATCTTTGCTTTTTAAAGATACATAAAGTGAATTAGTAAAATAATCGGAGTGAACAGCTGAATTTATGGCAAAAGTTTTGTTCAGATCTAAATAATTTTCCCAATTTATTTTTTGAAGATTTGCATACAGTTCATCCTCATTCTTCAATGTAAAAGAATGTATCGGAACAAGAATTCTAATTGCGGTGCGCAAGGCCAAATTTGCTTTGTACATAAATCCTTTATCACCCTTAAATTGAACATTTCTCACTCCTTCTTTAATTTCTTGAGCTCCAAGATTACGCAATTCCCTTGCCAGAACAGATTCAAAACCATAAAGTGATTTTGCAAGCATTTTAAAATTTCCTTCCATAGGACAAAAATACATTAATCCGATTAGCTAATAAAATATCTTCTATAAATTGCTTAAAAGTATCAGGTTTCAACTAGTTAAAATTGAATTAAAAAGCCTGTATTTTGAGTTTATTTGGTTTAGTCTTAAAAAATATTGGTATAATTTTTTACTTTTGCTTGAATTTTAGCATATGAAAAACAAAACGGAATGGTTTCAAAATTGGTTTGATACTCCATATTACCATTTACTTTACGATCACAGGAATGAAGAAGAAGCTGAGTTTTTCATGAAAATGCTGATTCAATTCCTTAAACTTAAAAATGGAGATAAAGTTTTGGATCTACCATGCGGAAAAGGTAGACATGCGCGTTTTTTAAATGCCCAAGGGTTTGATGTGGTTGGAGCTGATTTGTCAAAAAACAGTATAAATGCTGCAAAAATATTTGAAAATGACAAATTAAAGTTTAGAATTCACGATATGAGAGATCCTTTAATTGGAAGGTATAATGCTATCTTCAATTTGTTTACAAGCTTTGGTTATTTCAATGATGAAAAAACCAATTTAAATGTTTTACAACATTTTAAAAATGCCTTATTACCAAATGGCCATATTGTAATTGATTTTTTAAATATTATCAAGGTAGAATCTGAATTAGTTCCTGAAACCACCATCAGAAAGAATAGCATAGATTTCAAAATTAAAAAATACTTTAAAAATGATTTCTTGATCAAGGAAATTAGTTTTGAAGTAGAGGGTAAAAATCATAGTTATATGGAAAAATTGCAATGTTTAGATCTTAAAAAAATGAGTGCTATTGCAAATAATATAAACTTAGACGTAAGTTACATATTTGGGGATTATAACCTTTCTCCATTTGAAGAACAGAAATCTGATAGATTAATATTAATACTGCAATGAGCTATTTAATTCTAATACTTGCCGTTGGCTTTGGATTTGGAATTGTATTCTTTCTTAAACCAAAAAAAAAACAGATACAAATTTTATTATCTTTTAGTGGAGCATATTTACTTTCAGTAACGGTTTTACACCTACTGCCGGAAGTATTTGAATCTGCATATAACAACATTGGTTTGTTTATACTTTTGGGAGTGGTTTTTCAAACTATATTAGAATATTTGTCAAAAGGTGCTGAACATGGGCACATTCATTCACACGATTTTGATCGAAATGTACCTTGGCTACTTTTGATAAGTTTAAGTATCCATGCTTTTTTTGAAGGAATGCCTCTGGGATTAGAGGGCAGTCAAAACATCCTTTGGGCCATTGTAATTCATAAAATACCTATAGCTATTATACTTGCCGTATTTCTGAAAAATTCAAAACTTTCAAAATCATATGTTTTTTTATTTTTATTTTTATTTGCAATTATGAGTCCATTAGGAAATCTGGTATCCGACAAAATTGTTTTTATCAAACAATTCGAAATTCAAATAAATGCAATTGTTATTGGAATATTTCTTCATATTTCAACAGCTATTTTATTTGAAAGCTCAGATAATCATCAATTCAATTTAAATAAATTTATTGCAATTATAATTGGATTTGGGATAGCATTTATTAGTTTGTAAACATAATATACCTTACACTTTAATAAAAAAAGCTTCAAATGGACTTCTTACTTTCATTTAAGATCCAATTGTTATAATAGTTTACAATTTCATATGGTTTTGTGAAGGTCTTATTCATTATTTTATTCTGAAGAGCAGGACAATCTTTAAAGTAAGAAGTGAGTTGTTTTTTATTCAACCCGAATAATCCGGTTCTCACAAAAATCATTTCAGCATCATCCTCTTTCTTGAAATACCCACTCTGATCGATAATTCCATTCTCTTCAACATATTCATGGTAAAAATAATTCAATTGTCCTTTCATTATATGTTTAAAGAATAATATTTTTCCTTTACCTTCAACACTTGTAGCTCTTAAATCAAAAAAATACGGGTTTTCTAAGAACCATAAACTCACAAATTCATCTCCTCCTCTTTTATAGGCAATTATATCTTTGGCACCATACTTTTTCTTTCTTCCTTTCTTATTTTTAAAAATAATTTTGGTATACAATTTGCTAAAGGTTCCTAACTTTCTATCTTTTATTTGTCCATAAAGAGTGTCAGTAGCATTTGTAATAATATAACCATCTTCAAATCCATTATTTGAATAGATCTGTAAGGAAATTAAAAAAAAGGCAATGAATAGAATAAAGACTTGAGTAATTTTCATTTGATTCATTTAATTGGCCACTTCGCTAATAAATTTTATTCGCATCAAACGCAATTCTTCATCGTCATAATCACCGTCAAACTCATCTAAGGCCAATTGAATCTTATCACTGTCTGCTTCCATAAAATAATCGTGAATTTCTTCCTGCTGATCCTCATCCAGTAAATTATCTATACAATAACTAATATTGATTTTGGTGCCTGAATAGATAATTCGTTCCATTGTTTTGACCAGTTCTTCCATTTCAATTCCCTTTGATTTGGCAATATCAATTAATGGAATCTTTTTATCTGTATTTTGAATTATATATAATTTTAAACCAGAATTTACTCCGGTACTTTTAACAATGAGATCATCGGGGCGGGTTATATCATTCTCATTGACATAACTATTAATTAGCTCAACAAATTCCTTTCCATATTTTCTAGCTTTTCCATCACCTACTCCATGCACATTGGCCATTTCTGTCAAGTTGATTGGATATTTTAAGGTCATGTCTTCCAATGAGGGATCCTGAAAAACCACAAATGGTGGAACACCTATTTTTTTACCTACATTTTTCCGCAGATCCTTAAGCATCCCCATTAACTGATCGTCAACCGATCCTCCTGATCCTTTTGCATTTACAATAATATTTGAATCATCCCCTCCAAAATAGATATGATCTTCAGTCATCATAAATGATTTTGGTTTACCAATAAAATCGAATCCTTTTTTGGTTAACTTCAAAACCCCGTATTGTTCGATCTCTTTAGTTAATAGATTGCTCACAAAAACTTGTCTGATCAATGCCATCCAATATTTATCGTCTCTTTCTTTTCCAATTCCGAAAAAACTCTGCTTATTGGTCTTATGTGAAATGAGTAAGGCATTTTCTTTTCCGATAAGTGTATTTATAACTTCTTTTGATCTATATTCTTCCTTGGTGTTTTTAACAACTTCTAACAGCTTTTTAACTTCATTCTTTGCCTCCGTTTTCTTTTTAGGATTCCTGACATTATCATCCATGTCTGCACCGTCTCCGTTTATTTCGTCAAACTCTTCTCCAAAATAATGCAACAAAAATTTTCGCCTTGAAATTGAAGTTTCAGCATATGCTACTACTTCTTGTAAAAGCGCATTTCCTATTTCCTGTTCAGCCACAGGTTTATTAGATAAGAACTTTTCTAATTTTTCTATATCCTTGTAGGCATAATAGGCAAGACAGTATCCTTCTCCTCCATCCCTGCCACCTCTACCAGTTTCCTGATAATAACTTTCTAAGCTTTTTGGAATATCGTGATGAATCACAAATCGCACATCGGGTTTGTCAATACCCATTCCAAACGCTATCGTTGCTACAACCACATCAATATCTTCCATTAAAAACATATCCTGATGCCTGGCTCTTGTCTTGGCATCCAATCCTGCGTGATAAGGGACAGCTTTTATTCCATTTACCTGTAAGACCTGAGCGATTTCTTCTACTTTCTTTCTGCTTAAACAATAAATAATACCCGATTTTCCTTCATAGCTTTTAACAAATCGAATAATATCTTTTTGAACATTGGAAGTTTTTGGTCTTATATCGTAAAATAAGTTTGCTCTATTAAATGAAGCTTTAAAACAAACGGCATCAGGCATTCCTAAATTCTTTAAAATGTCTTCCTGCACTTTTTCGGTTGCAGTAGCTGTCAATCCTATAATTGACAGATCACCTATTTTATTAATAATATTCCTTAAATTTCGGTATTCAGGTCTAAAATCATGCCCCCATTCAGAAATGCAATGTGCCTCATCAATAGCAAAAAATGAAATATTTTGATTTTTTAAAAACTCTATATTCTCCTCTTTTGTCAATGATTCTGGTGCCACATACAAAAGTTTGGTAATACCATTTTCAATATCCCTTTTAACCTGAGCAATTTCACCTTTATTCAATGAAGAATTTAAAACATGAGCTATACCATGTTCGGTAGAAATTCCTCGTAAGGAATCAACTTGGTTTTTCATTAAAGCTATTAACGGAGATACAACGATTGCTGTACCGTCAAGAATCAAAGCAGGCAATTGATATATTAAAGATTTTCCACCTCCTGTTGGCATTACAACAAAGGTGTTTTTACCATCAATCAAGCTCTCAATAGCACTTTCTTGTAATCCTTTAAACTTACTAAACCCAAAAAACTTTTTTAAATTTTCGTGAAGATCAATTTTTGATACTTTCATCCTCGTATTTATCTATTTTTGAATATTTTTGCAAAATTAATACCAAACTTATTTATGGAGATAATTTATATTGCTTTTGTAACAGTTATTACTTAGATTGCAATAATACTATAAATATAATATATTTTTTTTTAAATAAACAAACTATTGAAAAAGAAGAAGAACATTTTAAAAACTGCAAAAGAGACCATAGTAATAGAAGCTGAAGCTATAAAAAATTTAGTTGATTTATTAGATGAAGGATTTGAAAATGCTGTAGAAACCATATTAAATTCGAATGGAAGAGTTATCGTAACCGGTATAGGAAAAAGCGCTATTATTGCTACAAAAATTGTTGCTACATTCAATTCAACCGGTACTCCTGCTATATTTATGCATGCAGCAGATGCTATTCATGGAGATCTGGGAAACATTCTTAAAGATGATGTGGTTATTTGTATTTCTAAAAGTGGCAATACCCCCGAAATAAAAATATTAGTTCCGTTAATTAAAAATTATGGAAATAAAATTGTAGCAATTACCGGAAATCAAGATTCATTTTTAGGTAAAAATGCCGATTGCGTACTCAACTCCTATGTAGAAAAAGAGGCGTGCCCTAATAATTTAGCCCCTACCAGCAGTACCACTGCACAATTGGTTCTTGGTGATGCCTTGGCAATTTGTTTGTTGAATTTAAAGGATTTTTCTAGTAGTGATTTTGCGAAATATCATCCTGGAGGTACCTTAGGTAAGAAATTGTATTTACGGGTTAAGGAAATTGTTTCAAAGAACGAAATTCCAAAAGTAAAAATAGATACACCTATTAAAGATGTTATCGTTGAAATATCCAAAAAAAGGTTAGGCACAACTGCGGTTGTTGATAATAGTAAGATCATTGGAATAATTACAGATGGGGATATTCGAAGAATGTTAGAAAATAATGTAAATATCCGTGATTTACTGGCAGGTGATATTATGAGCTTTAAACCAATTGTGGTGGAATCAAATACCATGGCAGTTAAAGCATTAGATATCATGCAAAAAAATAATATTACACAAATTTTGGTCACCGAGAATGATAATTATATTGGTGTTGTTCATTTCCATGATTTATTACAAGAAGGTATAATTTAATAATAAGAAATAGCTTAATATGAAGGAACAACAAAATGAAATGTCATTTTTAAATCATCTTGAAGTTTTAAGATGGACCTTGGTACGATCGTCACTTGCTGTTTTCTTATTTGGAATTGTGGCTTTTTTAAATAAGAATTTCATCTTCAATAATATAATTTTAGCTCCTAAAGACCCTTCTTTTGTAACCTATAGATTTTTGTGCAATTTTTCCAAATTTTTTGGAACAAATGGCTTGTGCATTGAAGAAATTCCTTTTATAGTTCAAAGCAGAACGATGGCTGGTCAATTTTCAGCACATATATGGACTTCCATTGCTTTTGGTTTTATTTTAGCTTTTCCATATATTGTATGGGAAGTGTGGAAATTTTTAAAACCTGCACTTTATGAGAAGGAAAAAAAGAATGCCAAAAGCTTTATATTTATAACTTCCTTATTATTTTTTGTTGGAATCCTGTTCGGATATTATGTCATCACACCCTTATCTGTAAACTTTTTAGGTAGTTATCGGGTTGCTGATGAGATCAAGAACAATTTTGATCTAAGCTCCTATTCTGGACTTCTAAAGGCTTCCTGTTTATCTTCAGGTTTTATTTTTGAATTACCAATAGTTATTTATTTTCTAACGAAATTGGGATTAGTAACACCTGAATTCTTAAAAAAATACAGAAAGTATGCACTTGTTCTGGTTTTGATCTTGGCAGCAATAATTACTCCGCCTGACATCATAAGCCAGGTAATTGTTGCAATACCAATGATAATTCTTTACGAAGTGAGTATTAAAATCTCTAAATATATCATTAAAAAGCAAGAAAGAGAAAAGAATAAAGAAGTCGTCAAATCAAAATAAACAGACTAGAAAAGATTACCCCATTGATAATGGATAAAAAAGAACTCAATGATAAATATAAAAATTGTTAATTTGCAATCGAAACATGATATTACGAGCTGAAAATATAATGAAAATGTACGGTAGTAGAAAAGTTGTGAAAAACATTTCTCTACAAGTTGAACAGGGTGAAATAATTGGCTTATTAGGCCCCAACGGCGCCGGTAAGACCACCTCGTTTTATATGATAGTTGGTATGATAAAACCAAATGAAGGTAATATTTATTTAGATGATGAAAATATTACTAAAAATTCAATGTACAAAAGGGCTCAAAAAGGAATTGGATATTTGGCACAGGAGGCCTCGGTTTTTAGAAAACTATCTGTAGAAGATAATATCATGTCTATTTTACAATTTACCAATTTGAGCAAGCAGCAACAAAAACAAAAATTAGAATCACTTATTGAAGAATTCAGTTTAGGCCTTGTAAGAAAGAATCGAGGAGATCTGCTTTCCGGTGGCGAAAGAAGAAGAACTGAAATCGCACGAGCCCTGGCTTCAGATCCAAAATTCATACTGCTTGATGAGCCGTTTGCCGGAGTTGATCCGATAGCAGTTGAAGACATACAGAGTATTGTAGCACATTTGAAAGACAGAAATATAGGCATATTGATTACTGATCACGATGTACATGCTACACTTGCTATAACCGATAAGACTTATTTAATGTTTGAAGGAGGTATTTTAAAGGAAGGGACTCCTAAAGAACTGGCAGATGATGAGATGGTAAGAAAGGTTTATTTAGGTCAAAGTTTTGAATTAAAAGAAAGAAAGAAAAAACTTAAACTATAGGCATAGGAGACTTCTATAAAAAACCCTATCAACCTGTTGGTCAATAGGGCATACATACAAACAAATCTGAAAAATTTATTAAAAATTTTTCCAGATGACTTTAAGCTTTAATGTTCACCTTCATCTGTTTCTATTCCTAGCATTTTTCCCTTCTCATCAATCAAGATATAATGAGACCAGTTTCCTTTGGTCACTTTAAATCTATATATTTTTGAATTATTCTTTTTTGCATAGGTCACTTCATTTTCAATCTTATATCCTGAATAATCCTCCAAAGTCTCTTTTACTATATCCGGAGTTTTTGATTTAGTAGTCTTATAAACTTTTTTCTCTTCATTATTATCTGTTTGCGCATTAGCTTGTTGTACATTAAAAAATGTAATGCTAATTGCGACCAATAAAATATATAACCTTTTCATTTTAAATTAATTTTCCGAATTTAAATCTTAATATTTAATAAATGATTTTTATTTTGTTTATCCGAAAGTTGAAAAACTCAATATTACAACCAATAAAAAATACAAGATTATTTTTATTTTTTTCATAGCGATTTATATTCTTATTCCAATAGCATAAAATTCTTTTTCATAATTTATTACCATCTCGGACTCCCCCTTTTTGATTCGAAATCGTAACCTAAAGTCAACATATGTGTACCTCCATTATTTAACTCTT
>Ga0190293_1000412_pt1 | contig 15170 bp, 11 predicted proteins | sample 48693001_MG_FD_161671 | JGI IMG/M metagenome (GOLD analysis project Ga0190293, IMG submission 161671) | Hydrothermal vent microbial mat bacterial communities from Southern Trench, Guaymas Basin, Mexico - 4869-30-0-1_MG | ecosystem: Environmental > Aquatic > Marine > Hydrothermal vents >... | reverse complement strand
GAAACTTGATGGTCTCGCAAAAAGTCAGAAAAACTATTTTTTACGAGAGTGTTTTGTATTTGGTGTTTAGTGTTTTGGAGTCTAAAGAAATGAAGGACAACAGGTCATGACCAGCAAAATCCTCATCAATGCTGTCGATTCTGAAGAAATCAGAATCGCAAAAGTTATCGATAACAAACTCGAAGAATTCCATATCGAAAGTGCCGCCAGAGAAATTACCCATGGCAATATCTATAAAGGTATTATCACCCGAATCGAACCAAGTCTTCAGGCAGCATTCGTTGACTACGGCACCGAACGAAACGGCTTTCTCCAGAAACAGGAAATCCACAGCGACTATTTCCAGGAAACGCCCTCCGGCGAGACCTCCTCCATCAAACATATTATCAAGCGCGGCCAGGAAATTCTGGTGCAGGTAACCAAAGACCCAAGGATGAAAAAGGGCGCAATGCTCTCCACCTTCATATCGCTACCCGGCAGACATATTGTCCTCATGCCGGGCTCTAAAACGATGGGCATTTCCCGAAAAATAGAGGATGAGACAGAAAGACAGCGCCTCAAGGGGATTATTGAGCATCTCAAAGTCCCGGAAGGCTTCGGTATTATTATCCGCACGGCAGGCGAGAATTGCACCAAAACCCTGGCTTCCAAAGACCTGCGATATCTATTGCGGCTCTGGAAAAACATCATGAACAAGGGAATGAAGGCAACTTCTCCCGCCCTGCTTTACAAAGAACGAAATCTTGCCGTCAGATCTATCCGGGATCACTTTACACCAGAGGTAAAGGAAATACTCATAGACGATGAAGAAGTATTCAATGAAGTAAAAAGCTTTGTCCAGATCATTTCCCGGCGTCATCTCAATATCGTTAAACTGCACAAAGGCGCATCCCCCATTTTTTCAAAATTTCAACTGGAGGACCAGATTGCGTCGATCTTCGAAAACAGGGTCAACCTCAAATCCGGCGGATCGATAGTTATTGACCAGACAGAAGCCCTGGTTGCCATTGATGTCAATTCCGGTAAGGCAACTCATCAGAAAACCGTTGAGAAGACAGCCTTGACGACCAATGTCGAAGCTGCGGAAGAAATTGCCAGACAACTCAAGCTCAGAGACCTCGGGGGTCTGGTGGTCATCGATTTTATTGACATGAAAAATACGAAGAATCGGGCTCAAGTGGAACGGACATTGAGACTTCATGTCAAGACGGGCAAAGCCAAGGCCAATCTGGGCCGAATTTCAAAATTCGGACTTCTCGAGATGTCCAGGCAGCGAATCCAGCCTTCCATCGAGTATGGAAGTTATGTGACCTGCAATCACTGTCAAGGTAAAGGACTCGTGGCATCCAAAGAAACCCTTGGCGTGCGTTTTTTAAGAAAGTTGCAGATTGAGACCCTCAAACCGGCCATCAAAAGTGTCACATGTATCCTGCCGGTTGATGTGGCCGATTATGTCCTCAACAACAAACGTAAGGAAATACTCGATCTGGAAGCACGGCGGCAACTTTCAATACGTATTGTCGGAGATGCCCAGATGCACCCCGGCGAGAGCAAATTTGAAAAAAATAGGGATCATCTCCAAAAGAGTTGATCCAATTTGAGGGGTCCAGGATTCAAGTGGCACGAAGTGAAGCATCAGCGCTCAATGCCCAAAGATTATAAATAGTTAAACGTAAAGAGAGGCTTCAGGACTAAAAAAAGGATATCGGGGATGTTGAGCGAATGCTCAAAGCACTGATCAAATGCCTGGAAACCAAACACTTGAATCCTTGAATCCTGGAACCCTTGGACCCTTTCTCCCAACCAATTGGGAGAAGATCCAGAAATAAGGATTATTGTAAACCTTAATTTAAGGAACGAACCTATGATCGATCGCTACACACGTAAAGAAATGGGAGATCTCTGGACAGATCAAATCAAGTATCAAACATGGCTCAAGGTGGAAATCCATGCTTGTGAAGCGCTGGCAACCATCGGCAGAATTCCTAAAAAGTCGCTTGCGATCATTAAGCGTAAAGCAAACTTTTCCGTAGAAAGGATCGAGGAAATCGAAGCCGAGACCAAACATGACGTCATCGCCTTCCTCACCAGCGTTGCCGAACACGTGGGACCGGATTCCCGCTACATTCACATGGGACTGACTTCATCGGACGTACTCGATACCAGTCTGGCCTATCTGCTGCGAAAAGCCGGCCTCATGATATTGGAAGATGTCGACAAACTCATGTCGGTCATAAAAAAGAAAGCCTTTAAATACAAAGAGACTGCCATGATTGGTCGTTCCCACGGTATTCATGCGGAACCGATTACCTTCGGTCTTAAACTGGCCATCTGGCATGACGAAATGAGGCGCAATAAAGAACGGCTCGAGCATGCCATCGACGCCATCAGTTGCGGGAAAATATCCGGAGCCGTGGGCACGTTTGCCAACACACCGCCACTGGTGGAATCCTACGTGTGTAAAAAGATGGGCTTGAAACCGGCACCGGCATCCACACAGATCGTCCAGCGGGACCGCCATGCTGAGTTTTTTAGTGTGCTGGCAATCATGGCTTCCACCATCGAAAAAATGGCCCTGGAAATTCGACACCTGCAACGAACAGAAGTCCTGGAAGCGGAGGAATACTTTTCCAAGGGACAAAAAGGGTCATCGGCCATGCCGCACAAAAGAAATCCCATCGGGTCGGAAAATCTCTGCGGCCTCGCGAGAATTGTACGGAACAATGCCATCTCGGCATTTGAAAACATCCCTTTGTGGCATGAACGTGATATCAGTCACTCATCGGTTGAGCGCGTTATCGGCCCCGACAGCACCATCCTGATGGATTACATGCTGCACCGCATGACCAACATATTGAATAAACTTCTGGTTTACCCAAAAAACATGCGCGCAAACCTGGACAAACTCAAGGGACTTATTTTTTCACAACAGGTTCTTGTCGCCCTTGCAGAAGCGGGTGTCACCCGTGAGGACGCCTACAAGCTCGTTCAAGAACAGGCCATGCTTGTGTGGCAGGGAAAAGGATCATTCAAGGACCTGGTTCTGGAAGAATCCAGCATACGAGAACACCTGGGTGAAGAAAAAATTAAAGAAATATTTGACGTTGGCTATCATTTAAAGTATATCAGCGCCATTTTCAATCGGGTATTCAACTAATGCGATACAGTGTCTTAGCAACCATAATATTGACAGGAGTCTTGATCGCCTCCGGCTGCACCGGGATAAAAAATCAGGAAACCGCAGGGCAGCCGCCTGTATCGGTAAAAGAATCGGTTTATTGGGATGTACTCGAAGCCTGGACGCAGGAAGGCCGCATCTATGATGGACTATCGACAAGGTTGATTTCAAAGGCAACCTTTAAATCCGCTGCGTTTAGGCAAGCATATTCGGCAGAATATGCGCGGCTTTACAAATTAGAGGGTTCGGAATACGATACGTTGGTGGCGGATCAGCAGAAAGAAGCAGTCGACTACAACGACTTTGTGTTCGCTGCGTATGTTCCCGAAAAACATTGGGATGATTTCTCAAAAGAAACGTCCATGTGGAAAATCTACATCACGCGAGACAATGGTGAGCAGATCCGACCTCTGGAAATCCGCAAACTAAAAAGAAAAGATCCAATAACGGATTATTTTTACCCTTACATTACAACCTGGAAATCGATATACCATGTCAGATTTCCAATGTTTAACCCGAAAACTGGCAGTCAACTCATGGATGACCCATATGATACAGTTACTCTGGTCATGACAAGTGTTATTGGGTCTGTTGAATTCAACTGGGAATACAATCGAAAACAATAAAGGGAGGTTAATTTGTTCTTTTTAACAGAAAACATAGCCTATGCAATGGGAGCGGGTGGAGCCGGTGGAGAGGGTGGCGGTGGATTTTCAACATTCATTCCGCTGATATTGATGTTTGTCATCTTTTATTTTCTTTTAATTCGTCCGCAACAGAAAAAAACCAAAGAACACCGCCAAATGGTATCCAGTTTAAAAAAAGGCGATCGTATCATCACCAGTGGCGGCCTGCATGGACGAATTACCGGTCTGTCAGACGCGACACTGACGGTAGAAATCGCCGACAAGGTGCGTGTCAAGGTAGCCCGGGGAAATGTGGGTACGCTGAACCAGCCCTCAGCACAACCCCAGCCCCAAGCAAAAGACAAAGGCAAAACGGATCCAGGCAAATCAAAATAGTGTTCCGGTCGCACCATACTGCACCAGCTGTATGATCAGACCGGGCACTCCGGTGACACCGGACTAATTTGTCTGGATATATTAAGGATGGTGCAGATAAAGATTCCCTGCTATTACCGGCCGGGAATCTTGTATTTTAAATTACAAGGTGAAAGGAAACAGATTTGAAAAAACTCTCATGGAGACCCGTTGCTGTTCTCATCGTTATTCTGACGGCAATCGTATATGTCTTGCCATCGGTGTGGCCGGGAGTGTGGCCCCATAAAAAGATAAACCTTGGACTGGACCTTCAAGGGGGCATGCATCTGGTACTGGAAGTCGATACCAACAAGGCTGTGGAGGACGCCATTGAGCGGATTGCCCAGGAACTTCGATCCCGTCTTCGCAAGGAGCGTGTGAGGGTCCTGGCGTTGGATCGTGTTCATGGAACACAGATCTCCACTCGTATCGTGGGGAAAGCATCTATCGATCAATTTTACAAAACCCTGGATACTGATTTCAAGGAAATGCGCATTCTTTCCGAATCGGAATCCGACGAGACGCTCACAGTGGTCATAGACCTGCCCGACCAGGAAGCAGAACAGATAAAAAAACTTGCTACGGATCAGGCCCTGGAGACTATTCGCAACAGGATTGATCAGTTCGGTGTAAGTGAACCGGACATCCGTAACCAGGGTAAGAACCGAATCCTCATCCAGCTGCCGGGTATCAAAGACACCAAGCGGGCCAAGAATCTGATCGGAAGAACCGCACTCCTGGAGTTCAAACTTCTCGATGAAACCAATGATATCGGGGCCGCTCTGCAAGGCAATGTACCGCCTGAAAGTGAGATTCTCTACGAGGATAACCAGGACCCTACCACCAACCGTACCACCAAAACGCCTTACCTTGTGAAAAAACGGACCCTGCTGACCGGTGCTCAACTGGTAGACGCACGCGTTCAAATCGACTCACAGTACAATGACCCCTATGTATCCATCGAGTTCGACAAGAAAGGTGGCAGGATATTTGAAAGTATCACAGAGCAGAACGTCAAAAAGCGACTGGCCATCGTTCTTGATGACAAGGTATATTCTGCTCCGGTCATCCAGGAAAAAATTTCAGGTGGATCCGCCCGGATTACCGGGCAGTTCACTGCGGAACAGGCCCATGACCTTGCCATTGCCCTGCGGGCCGGCGCGCTTCCGGCGCCTGTAAATATCCTTGAAGAAAGAACAGTGGGTCCTTCTCTGGGTGCCGACTCCATACGCAAGGGTCTGATGTCCATGTGTGTCGGCGGCATACTGGTCATGCTGTTCATGATCATTTACTATAAAGGATCGGGTATTATCGCCGATCTGGCGCTGATGCTCAACATCGTTATCATCGCGGGTGGCCTGGCTGCTTTTCAGGCAACCCTGACGCTGCCCGGCATCGCCGGTATTATTCTTACCATCGGCATGGCCGTTGATGCAAACGTGTTGATATTTGAACGTATCCGCGAAGAGATGAATCTGGGCAAAACGCCCCGGGCTGCCGTTGACGCCGGTTACAGTAGAGCCACTCTCACCATTCTGGATGCCAATGTGACGACTCTGATCGCAGCACTTGTACTCTTTCAATTCGGTACAGGACCGGTAAAAGGGTTTGCCGTAACGCTAAGCCTGGGAGTGATAGCAAGTCTGTTTACAGCACTTATTTTATCGCGGCTTATTTTTGACTACCTGCTGATCAACCGAAAAATAAAAAGCGTCAGCATTTAATGCCTTGTTTTCAGATTCATCTAACCCCTGTCGTTGCTGTATTGGGGAAAAGTGACGTTAACGCTAATATAAGGATGCAACTATGCAGTTCGTAAAACCGGATATCAATATCAACTTTATCGCAAAAAGATATATCGCCTTTGTCGTATCTGCGGTGATGATCCTGATAACGATCATCTCGCTGATCATACATCACGGCCCCAAATACGGCATCGACTTCGCCGGCGGGACGCTCATCCAGATAAAATTTGATGCACCAACCCAGATAGCAGACATTAAGACCGGACTCGGCACCCTGGACATCGGCATATCTTCTGTCCAGGAGTTCGGGAATGTAACGGACTATGAATTTCTTGTCAGGGCAAAGGGCTCTGCGTCCATATCAGAGGATGTGTCCCTTAAAATAGAAGAGGTTCTTGAATCAGCAACAGGCGGCAAGGTTGAAATTCGCCGTGTTGAGATGGTGGGACCCCAGGTTGGAAAAGATCTAAGAGAGAAAGCCCTGTTGGCCATGTTTTTTGCGCTTCTCTTTATCACCATTTATATTTCGGGCAGATTCGAACTCAAGTGGATGCTCAGCGGCGTCATGGCAGGTGCGCTTATGTTTGCCGTCTATATCCTGCAACTGTTCGCGGTCAGCATACCCGTCCTCATGACTGGGGCGTTGCTGGTCACCCTGGTTCTATTCTGGTTTCTGGAACTGAAATATGCCATGGGGGCTGTAGTGGCGCTGATCCACGACGTTACGATTACCATTGGTTTATTTTCCATATTCGGTAAAGAGTTTACCCTGCCCATTATCGCAGCACTGCTGACAATTATTGGATATTCTCTCAACGACACCATTATCGTATTTGACAGGATACGGGAAAACCTTCGAAAACATCATAAAAAAAGACTCGGTTTTATATTGAATAAAAGTATCAATGAGACGCTTGGCAGAACCATTCTAACATCAGCGACAACGCTCTTGGTTCTGATCACTTTATTCATTTTCGGAGGCGGTATCATTCATGATTTTGCCTTTGCCATGATTGTTGGCGTATTGGTCGGTACATATTCCTCCATATTTGTCGCCAGCCCGATTCTCCTAGCCTGGCAAAAACGTCAACGAACGTAGCATCTCCATGTGATGAGCGTATCGGTGACATCACGTCAAGAGGAGCGCCCGGCTTATGGAAAATCTATTCCCATTGTTTCGATTGAAAAGTACACCGGGTGTCGGCAACCTGCTTTACAAGCGGCTCATGGATGTTTTTCACTCCCCTGAAAACGCCATCCATGCACCGCGTAAGGACTTGCTGCGGGTGGAGGGACTGTCGGACCGGCTTATCACCGCTATCAAACGGCACACTTTACCTGAATCCGTCAAAAAAGAACTTGAAAAGGTACAACAAAAAGGTATCAAAATACTGACCCTCACCGATACCGACTATCCTGCCCTCCTGCTTGAGATACCGGATCCACCCCCATGCTTGTATGTTTATGGTTGCATTTCAGCAACGCCGAAAAACATATCCATCGTGGGGTCTCGAAATGCTACACAATACGGACTTGACACAACCCAGCGCCTGGCCCGCGACCTGGCTTCCCTTGGAATAACCATTGTAAGCGGTATGGCCCGCGGCATTGACACCGCTGCCCATGAGGGTGCCTTGATGTCCCACGGCAAGACCATCGCCGTCCTGGGAAGCGGGCTCGAAAGGATTTACCCGAGAGAAAATGAAACACTCTTTCACCGTATTGCTGAAACCGGTGCGGTGATTTCGGAATTTCCGCTTAATGCTGAGCCGGAAGCCCACCACTTCCCCATGCGCAACAGGATCATCAGCGGCCTGTCGCTGGGAACCGTCATTGTGGAAGCGACATTACGCAGTGGATCGCTGATCACCGCCCGGTTGGCCGCAGAACAAAACAGGGAGGTGTTTGCTGTGCCCGGAAGTATCAATTCCTTCAAAAGCACCGGAACCCACACACTCATAAAACAGGGGGCCAAGCTGGTAGAGCAGGCCGGTGATATCATGGATGAAATATCATACTGGATGGACCCTTCAGTGATAGAAAACAGCAATGTTATGGATGTGAATACAGCACCCGAACCATCCCTTTCGCCCTTGGAAACATCCGTGTTGCATGCATTGGAACATTACCCGCTTCACATTGACGATCTGATCCGAAAACTGGGCATGGCGCCTTCGGATCTGTCCAGCACCCTTTTGTGCCTTGAATTGAAAGGTATCGTACATCAGGACCCGGGCAAGCTATTTTATATAAAAAATTAACCACAAATAAAATGAGGAACCCCTTGAGTTCAAAACCACTAGTTGTCGTAGAATCGCCGACAAAAGTCAAGACCATCAAAAAATACCTGGGGAAAGGTTACAATGTTGCCGCAACCGTCGGACACATAAAGGATCTACCCGTAAAAGAGTTGGGAATAGATATCGACCATGGATTCAAACCCCAATATCGACTCATACCCGGCAAGCAAAAAGTTACCACAGCTCTGAAAAAAGCGGCTGGTGACACCAATGAGGTCTACCTGGCGCCCGACCCGGACAGGGAAGGCGAAGCTATCGCCTTCCACGCGTCAGAAGTGCTGAAAAGAAAGGGCAGAATATTTCACCGGGTTTTGTTTCACGAATTAACCCGCAATGCCATCCTTGAATCGATTCAAAAACCGGAAAAACTCAATAAAAACAAATACGAAGCACAAAAAGCACGACGGATTCTGGACCGCCTGGTGGGGTACCAGATTTCTCCTCTTTTGTGGCGGAAGGTCAAGGGCGGCTTGAGTGCCGGACGGGTCCAATCGGTAGCTGTTCGAATTATCTGTGAAAGGGAAAGGCAGATTCAGATCTTTGAACCCGAGGAGTACTGGTCGATTACCGCTCACCTGAAAGGAGATACCCCCCCGCCTTTCGAAGCCAAACTGACCAAATTGGACAAACAGAAAATCAAGATAGGAAATGAAGAGGAAGCATCCACTATATTGGAAGCGCTGAAAGAGACGCCGTTTCTGGTGGAGTCCGTTTCCAACAAGACCAAAAAGCGAAATCCCTTGCCACCTTTCATCACGAGCAAACTGCAACAGGAATCGATCCGGAAACTCAGATTTTCCGCCAAGAAGACCATGATGCTGGCGCAACAGCTTTACGAAGGTATCGAGATCGAAGGTGGTGAACAAGTGGGGCTCATCACATACATGCGTACGGATTCCACACGAATAGCCAACGAGGCGGCTGAAGAAGCACTGGCTTTTATTCGGGAAACCTATGGCGCGGAATACAGCATGGAAAAACCCCGGTTCTTTAAAAACCGGAAAAAAGCCCAGGATGCACACGAGGCCATCAGACCGACAGCTGTATCTCATACACCTGACAAACTGAAATCTTTTCTGTCAAGAGATCAGTATGCGCTCTATCGTCTCATATGGAATCGCTTTGTTGCCTCCCAGATGAAACCGGCGCTTATTGACACGCTGTCCATCGGTATCAGAGCAGGTGCCTATCTATTCACAACAGCCGGTTCGAAAATATCATTCCCCGGTTTTATGGCGGTTTACATCTCGGTGGACGATGCAATCAAAACCGAAAATGAAAAGAAAAAAGGCCAATTGCCGGCACTATCAAAGGGTATGGTGCTGCACCTCGAACAACTGAATCCCAAACAGCACTTCACCATGCCGCCACCAAGATTTTCCGAGGCTTCTCTGGTAAAAGAGCTTGAAGAAAACGGCATCGGCAGGCCAAGTACTTACGCTGCGATACTTTCAACCATTCGCGTAAAAAAATACGTTGACCTGGTGAAGGGTTATTTTAAACCGAGCGAACTCGGAATGATTGTCAACGACCTCCTGGTTGGGAGTTTTGACGATATTTTTAATGTTACTTTTACAGCCAGAATGGAAACCTACCTTGATCAAATCGAAGCATCGGAGTTGGTTCTCGAGGATATTCTCGAACGCTTTTATTCCCATTTTAACCAGGAAATTGAAGCTGCTAAAGAGGGGATGCCGAGCTTGAAGGGCGTTGGTTTTTCAACGGATCTCACCTGTCCCCAGTGTCAAAATGAACTGCGAATCAAGGTGGGTCGAAATGGACATTTCCTGGCCTGCAGCGGTTATCCCGAGTGCACCTATTCCCGTGACTATACCCGGGATGAAAAGGGAAACATTCATCCTGTGGAACTTGAGGCAGATGAAGCTTCCGACAGGGTGTGCGAAAAATGCGGCAAGCCCATGGTCATCAAGCCAGGTCGATTTGGTAAATTTTTTGCCTGCACCGGATATCCGGAATGCAAAAATACCTACTCAACCAATTCCATCGCCCCTGGGAAAGAGACCGGAGTCGACTGCCCGGAAAAAGATTGTGACGGAAAACTTGTGGAAAAGCAGTCCCGGCGCGGCAAAACATTTTATGGCTGCAACAAGTATCCGGATTGTAATTTTGCGACCTGGGACAAGCCCGTAAATAAAAACTGCCCGGTATGCGATGCCGTATTTCTGGTGGAAAAATCGACTAAAAAGAAAGGATCCTTCCTGGCATGCCTCACGGAAGGGTGTGGATATACGGAGCAGCTATAAGACTGTAGACTGTTAGGCTGTTAGACTATTAGCTGCTAGCAGCCTAACAGTCTACAGTCTAATCACCTGCCCTTGAAAAAAACCTTGACATCCAAACAATTTGTTGCCATTGTAAGCATTCATAAATTACAGGATTATTTAAATTGAAGCGTATTTTCGCCATTAACATACTTATTATCAGCATTCTAGGCCTCGTCGTCGGTCTAATCGGCCTCGGCGGGGAACAGGGTTGTTAATGGCTTAAATTTATTCATCACAAAAAAAATTAATCCGTTACCAGCCCTGAGCCGGTAACGGATTTTTTTTTGCAGAAAGGATTTATCATGGAACTCACCGGCGCTCAAATTCTGATCAAGGTGTTTGAGGAAGAAAAAGTCGATACAATCTTTGGATTTCCCGGCGGTATGGTTATCGACATATATGACAAACTGGAAGACACCAGCATCAAACACATTCTTGTGCGTCATGAACAGGGTGCCGTTCATGCGGCAGACGGCTATGCCAGAGCCAGCGGCAAGGTCGGTGTTTGTCTGGTCACATCAGGTCCAGGCGCAACCAATACGGTTACAGGTATTGCGTCAGCACACATGGACTCCATACCGCTGGTGGTCATCACCGGCCAGGTTCCCACCCACCTCATCGGAAACGACGCTTTCCAGGAAGTTGATATTGTCGGTATCACACGCTCCTGTACCAAACATAATTTTCTGGTAAAGGATGTGAAAGACCTTGCCAGGGTTGTGAAAGAGGCTTTTTATCTTGCCAGGTCCGGCAGACCGGGTCCGGTACTCATCGATATCCCCAAGAATGTGAGCAACGTAAAAGCCCTGTATGAGCCAGATCAGCAGGTCACGATCAAATCCTACAATCCCACCTACAAACCTAATATGAAACAGCTTAGAAAGGTGGTCGATCTCATAGCAACGTCTGAAAGGCCGGTTATTTTTGCAGGCGGCGGGATTATTCTTTCAGGGGCCGCTCAAGAACTGACGACGTTTGCCAGGAACCTGCAAATTCCCGTGACGGGTTCTTTAATGGGGCTTGGCGGTTTTCCAGGCTCCGACCCCTTGTGGATGGGCATGATCGGCATGCATGGCACGTACCGGGCGAACATGTCCACGAGTTTTTGTGATCTCCTCATCGGTATCGGTGTTCGGTTCGATGATCGCGTCACCGGTAAGACAGATGCCTTTGCCTCCCAGGCCAAGATCGTCCACGTAGATATCGACCCTACTTCGATCCGTAAAAATGTGCCGGTAACCATCCCCATTGTCGGGGATTGCCGCAACACGCTGGAAAGTTTGAATGCGCTCATCAAGCCCCTGGACAAGGCCCCCTTGAATGACAAACGGAAACCCTGGATAGATCAGATACAGACCTGGAAGGACAAGAACACGCTTGCCTATAAACAGACCGATGTCATCAAGCCCCAGTATGTCGTGGAAAAATTGTACGAACTGACCCGGGGCGAGGCCATCATCACCACCGAAGTTGGTCAAAATCAAATGTGGGCGGCCCAGTATTATCATTTTGACAAGCCCAATCATTTCATTACATCCGGAGGACTTGGGTGCATGGGTTTTGGCTTTCCTGCGGCTATCGGTGCACAGATTGCCAGACCGGACAAAACCGTGGTGGATGTCGCCGGCGATGGGAGCATCCAGATGAATATCCAGGAAATGGCCACCGCGTTGCAGTATCATCTACCTGTCAAAATCGTTATTTTGAACAACGGTTATCTCGGCATGGTGAGACAATGGCAGGAACTGTTTTACGACAAGCGTTATGCCAGCACATGCATGGACTGTGGTCCGGATTTTATCAAGCTTGCAGAGGCATACGGCGCACTCGGTCTACGGGCCACAAAACCCGAGGAGGTCATACCGGTTCTCGAAAAAGGATTGTCATCCCCCAATACCGTCATCATGGATTTCGTGGTGGCAAAAGAGGAATGCGTCTATCCCATGGTTCCAGCCGGCGCTCCGATTACCGAGATGTTACTAGCATAAAATTGTTTCACAATTTCATATCAATAGAGGGTTAAACACATGAATGAAGAAAAACATATCCTGACCATGCTGGTGGATAATGAGCCCGGTGTCTTATCGAGAGTCGTGGGACTTTTCAGCGCCAGGGGATACAATATTGAAAGCCTGGTGGTAGCCCCCACCATCGATCCACTGGTATCGAGAATTACACTGGTAACCAATGCAAACCTGCCGGAGATCGAACAGATTGAAAAGCAGCTCAGAAAACTGATCAACGTTGTCAAGTTAAGAGATCTTTCCGGTAAGAATGCGGTCAAACGGGAGATGGCGCTGATCTGTGTCAAGGCTAAGCCCGAAAACCGTGCTGAGATTCTGCGGATCGTCAGTATTTTTAGGTGCAAGGTAGTGGACACCGGCCTGGAGCACTACATTATCGAAGTTTCGGGAAACGAGGATAAAATCAATGCCTTTATCAACCTTTTAAAACCCATGGGGATCAAGAAAATTGCCAGGACAGGAGCGCTGGCGTTGTTCAGGGAGCCCAATTGACGAAAAGTTCTGAGTTTATTGAGTTCATTGAGTTTTTTGAGTTGCTCCTGGTGGAAAGAAGATAGCAGTTTAAACTGATGATGTTTACCGACTCAAAAAACTCAATAAACCCAACGAACTCGACAAACCCAACAAACACAATAAACACAATAAACTATTTACAAAGGAGTCATTCATGGCAGCAATCAATTTTGGCGGTGTTGTAGAAGATGTCGTCACATCGGATGAATTTACCCTTGAAAAGGCAAGGGCCATACTAAAAAATGAAACCATCGCAGTCCTGGGATATGGCGTTCAAGGGCCGGGACAGGCAATGAATATGAGGGACAATGGGCTGAAGGTAATCATTGGCCAGCGTCAGGGAACATCCTCCTGGGACCGTGCTGTTTCCGATGGTTTTGTCCCGGGTGAAACTCTTTTTTCCATTGAGGAGGCAGCTCAACGCGCCACCTTTGTGCAGTTTCTGCTTTCTGATGCCGGGCAGGTGTCCACCTGGCCCATAGTTAAAAAAAGCCTGAATGAGGGAGACGCACTTTATTTTTCACATGGATTTTCCATCGGGTTCAAAGATCAGACAAACATCATTCCCCCAAAAAACGTGGATGTTGTTCTGGTGGCCCCCAAGGGCTCCGGAAGAAGTGTGCGCACCAATTTTCTGGAAGGAAGCGGCATCAATTCAAGCTATGCCATCCACCAGGACTTTACCGGAAAAGCATCAGATCGCGCCCTTGCAGTCGGCATCGCCATCGGATCCGGCTACCTGTTCCCCACGACGTTTCAGAACGAAGTTTACAGCGATCTCACAGGTGAACGCGGTGTGCTTATGGGTTGCCTTGCCGGCGTCATGGAAGCGCAATATCAAACCCTGCGGAAAAATGGACACAGCCCCAGTGAAGCCTTCAACGAAACCGTGGAAGAGTTGACCCAGAGTCTGATCCGCCTGGTAGCTGAAAATGGTATGGACTGGATGTTCGCCAACTGCAGCACCACTGCCCAAAGAGGTGCCCTCGATTGGGCTCCCAAATTCCGTGATGCGGTAGCACCTGTTTTTACAGAGTTATACGAAAGTGTCGTTTCTGGAAAAGAAGTTGCAAGGACACTCGATAAAAACAGCCAACCCGATTATCGGGAGAAACTCCAGGAAGAACTCGATGTGATCAAAAATTCCGAAATGTGGCAGGCCGGTGCGGCTGTCCGCTCATTGAGACCCGAAAACCGTGAGTTCTCCAAGTAGGGAAGATGCAAATGGAACCGATTCATTTATATGACACAACCTTGAGAGATGGGACCCAGGGAGAAAACATCAGCTTTTCAGCCGACGAAAAAGTCAAAATAGCTGAACGTCTGGATGACATCGGCATTCACTATATCGAGGGTGGATGGCCGGGATCCAATCCAAAGGATATTCAGTTTTTTGATATGGCCAGAAGAGTCAAATTCAAACAAGCCCGACTGGCGGCCTTCGGTGCTACTCGCAAACCTGGTATTTCACCCGAAGATGATGCAAACCTGAAAGCATTGCTTGAAACCCATTCCCCTGTGATGACCATATTCGGAAAATCCTGGGATCTCCATGTGGAAAAGGTCATGGAGAATACACTCCCTGAAAACCTGGCCATGATATCCGAGTCAATCGAATATCTCAAAAGCAAACAGAAAGAAGTCATCTACGATGCCGAACATTTTTTCGACGGCTTCAAAGAAAACAATGCATACGCCTACCTGACGATCTCGGCAGCTATCCAGGCCGGCGCTGACATCATCGTTCTTTGTGACACAAATGGCGGTACCCTTCCCTTCGAGATCGAGAAAATTATTCAGGAGATATTCGAGCGAATCGAAATGGACAGTGCACTTTCCTCTGATAACATGAAGCCTAAATTCGGTATCCACGCACATAACGATTGCGGGCTAGCAGTGGCCAATTCAATAACGGCCGTCCGATCGGGCCTGACCATGGTGCAGGGCACCATTAACGGTTATGGGGAACGCTGTGGGAATGCCGACCTCACATCCATCATACCAATTCTTTGTGAAAAAATGGAAACCCTGTGCATCCCCAGGGAAAACCTTGCCCATTTGCGCTCCCTGTCCGCCTACGTGTCT